>Ga0302326_10018854_pt1 | contig 14292 bp, 14 predicted proteins | sample Palsa_T0_3_FD_202264 | JGI IMG/M metagenome (GOLD analysis project Ga0302326, IMG submission 202264) | Peat permafrost microbial communities from Stordalen Mire near Abisko, Sweden - Palsa_T0_3 | ecosystem: Environmental > Terrestrial > Soil > Palsa > Peat permafrost | place: Sweden: Abisko... | reverse complement strand
AGATCGACATGCATGCGAAGGGCATGGACGATGGGATGATCGATACCGCACTCGCGAGCGGGATGCCACTGCTGATTTCGCCGAAGTACATCGCTGAGCATATGGGCCTTCCGTATCACCAGGCAGGCATTCGCGAGCAGGAGATGCCGCCAAAGAACAAACAGGACAGCGGATTCTTTTCGAAGAGCAGCGGGTCGCGCAGTTTTCTGCGGTACGGGTATGGGGATCTGTTGGCGGACGGACGCAGGTATGGAGTTCTGCATCGCATGTGGCCCGGGACGCAAAGGATGCTGGTGTGGGGCGATCCTGAGTTCGCCGCAGCCTTTGCGCGTGAGGCGAGGTTCTGCGGGAGCGCTGGGCTGGAGTTGTTTGAACCGCTCTCATTCAAGGGGCGGAAAGGGTCGGGGTTGCCGGGTGGGCGATTGGGATATGCCGACAAATCTCTGGATCCGAAGTGGGATTGGCAGAAGTTCGAGACGACCTATCGCGTATGGGGACGGCAGTTGTACAAACCGGGAACCGCGATGGATGTGGATGCGGGCCTGGCGCGGGCCAGCAGGATTCTGCCGCTCATCACACAGGCGCACGGGCCTTCGGCGGCGAACAACAACTACTGGCCGGAGATGTACACGAACATGTCGATTGTTGTGGCTGGGCAGAAGTCGCCATATAGCGACACGCCTGCTCCGAAGAGATTCGGCACTGTGAGCCCGTTCGACCCGGAGTTGTTCGCGGGTGTGGATGAGTTCGTAGACGGCTGGCTGGCAGGGAAGCCCACGTGGAAGTATTCTCCGCTTGAGGTCGCGGATTGGCTCGATGACCTGGCAACGGCTCAGGCGAAGGGTGAGCGCCGAGTTGTAGAGGATGTAGCGATTCAGTGCGGCATCGGGAAGTTCTTCGCGGCCAAGTTCAGGAGCGGGGTTTGGTGGGCTGTTTACGAGCGCACCAAGGACGCCGGAGCGCTGAGCAAAGCTGTATTGGAATACAAGTCCGCGCGGGATGCCTGGGCGGCCATGTCGGAACGCGGGAAGCGAGTCTATCGGGCTGATGTCACTTACGGATGGGAGGGACAGCTGCGAGGTAGCTGGAGTGACCGGCTCCCGGCGATTGACCAGGATATAACGGAGATGTCGAAACACGAAGGCATCGCGAGCGGACGCGCCTTCGAGATTCCGAAGAGGAAGAAAGTTACAGGCACGCACAAGCCGCCGACGGACTTTGTGCGTGGGCAAGCGCTGAAGATCGACGCGAAGTTCGGGGGCAAAGCGGCACTGCGGTATCGGCATGTCGATCAGAGCGAACGGTTCGTGGAGTCCGAGGTGATGGAGATTCCGGCAGAGTATACGAATTCACCTTTTGCTCTGATGTATTACTTCGTCGTGGGCGGATCGATGTATCCGGGGCTCGACGCATCCCTTTCCAACCGGCCCTACTTTGTTGTGCGGGCTCACTGAACCGCATTCGCCGTAGCAATGGTCAGTTCGCGAGATAGCTTACCGCTCAGCAGGTAGACGCGGTCCGGGACGCTCCAGAATATCGTTGTGCGATCCTTCTCCAGGATGAGTGTTGCCGGACCGGAAGCTAGCTGCACTTCTTCAATGGTCGCGAACTTGTCGAAGTCGCGATCGAGCGGCAACAACCAGGGCGGGGCCGTGCCCATCTGAGTGGCCAATCTCTGAGCTTCATCAGGCGCCACGCCGAGCACTCGCAGGATGATTGCGGAGAATACCGGGAAGTCGAAGCCCGGGGGCGCAGTCAAAGTCAGCGGCAGGCTTTGTGCGAGCATGATGTCCGGCCATTCCGCGACCACGACACCGCTGGTGTGTAGCGCGAGTTGCGCGTTGTCCCACTCAGGGGGCACGGTTACGCCAGTGATCCCCGCCTTCTGTAGAGCAGTCTCAAGGACAGCGGTTTTGACAATCGTGCCGCCGGCCAAACTGAAGGTGGTCGAGAGACGCGGACTATCGGAAAGTACACCTGGGTGAGGCAGGCGGGGCTCATAATTGACGCGGCGCCGAACCTGATCTACGTCGCTGGCGGGTATCGGCGGAATCATCGAGCCCAGCATCTTGATCTCAGGAGCAGCGATCCCCCTTGGCCATGAATTCACACGAATAACCGCGACGCGATGAACCGTCAGAAACTGCCACAATTGCTGAGCCACGGCACGGCCTGCCGGAAACCACACGACCGCCGCGATGAAGACAGCGGCAGCCGTGGCCAGGTACCACCAGGATTCGCCGGGACGACGCTGATGGAACCGTGCCAGCGCAGCAGTGGAGTCCGGGTTCCACGCATCCGGCGGATTCAGGAATGACATCTTGTCAGCTACCCACTGCCGGTTATCGTTCTCCATAGCGATTCACGTATTCCTTTCGAAAGGCCGCGTCGGCGCGGGCCAATAGAGTTCCTACCGAGTTTGGATTGAGCACCAGAATGGCAGCGATTTCATTCAGGCTGTGGCCTTCGCTGCGTAGAATCAACAACGACGCTTGCACCGGATTGAGAGAAGACAAGGCCAGCCGCACTCGGGCTTGTTGTTCCTGTTGGTTCACCACCTCCTCCGGATTCTGCACAGCCGCCGAAACGGGCGCCTTGGCTTCATAGAGTGCCCGGCGCTTCCGCTTCTTGAGACTGTCGAACGCCAGGCGCAGACCCGTGCGATAGAGCCAGCCCGCAAGATTGCCTTTCGACGCCGGAGGGCTGCGGTGCAGCTTCCAAAATGCTTCGGCCGCCAACTCTTCGGCCGCGGCGCTGTCTCCGAGAATGCGATAGATTACGCGCGCAAGGGGCTTATAATTTGCGGCGAAGAGGCTGTCGAAATCAGCAGTGCTTCCAGCTAACGCCGATATGTCAGAGATGGTAGCCACATGCAATAAACGACGCTCACGCGCAGAACTTGACAGAGCCGGATCAAAGGCCCTTGAATGTGTTGCAGGCCGAAATCTGACCGTCCTGCAGGCCTTTGCGGAACCAACTGGTTCTCTGCGCGGAGGAACCGTGGGTGAAGCTTTCCGGACTTACGCGGCGTCCGGCCATCTGCTGCAGGCGGTCGTCGCCAACAGCGGCAGCGGCGCGCAGGCCGGCGTCGATGTCCTCTTCGTTGACGAGCTTGCGCTGTTCGGTTGAGAAGCCCCAGACGCCGGCGAAACAGTCGGCTTGCAGCTCCAGCCTCACGGAAAGGGCGTTGGCGTTGCGCGGGTTCTGCTCCTGCAACTGGCGCATCTTCGGTTCAATGCCCAAGATTTTCTGCACGTGGTGACCGATTTCATGAGCGATCACATAAGCCTGCGCGAACTCTCCGGGGGCTGCGAACTTCTGTTTGAGCTCGTCAAAGAAGCCCAGGTCAAGATAGACCTTTTCATCTTCCGGACAGTAAAACGGACCGGTTGCACTTTCAGCAGCACCGCAACCGGATCGCGTGGCATCTCGGAAGAGCACCAGCTTGGCATGACGGTAGGGACGATTTCCTTGCTCAGGAAGGGTCTTAGTCCAGGAACCTTGAACATCGTTCAACACAAAGGTAACGAAATCGACCTCGGGCTTTTCCCGGGCATCCAGAGCCCGATTGGGGACACCGGGAGCGGTGCGTGGGACGGGAGCAACGCGCGCGCCTCCCCCGCCGTTGAGCAGTGCGAAGAAGTTCTGGTGAAAGACCAGGCTCAGAACTCCGACCACGATCACGCCACCGATGCCTAAATGGATGCCGCCGAAACCTCCGCCCCCACCAAAGCCACCTCCACCCCCTCCTCCTTGGTCGCGGCGATCTTCAATGTCGTCACTGGGTCCGCCGGGCGTCCATTCCATAGCTCTTAGTGTAGTGCCAGGCTGGCCGGGCGCAAACCTTCCGCGCTTGCCGAAAGAGTAGTCCGCGAAGTCGCCTGGACGATGGCGATGGCTTGTCCCTGAAAAGCGTGACGCTGGCTGGAATGGAAACTCTCGTGGCTGGAGTTGTCGGCATTATCGACAGCCAGGATTTTCGCCGTACCTGTGAGTTTGAAAGTGATGAGATCGGCGGCGTTGGGAACAGGTATGTTGTTCTCGTCGACTACCGCGGCGGTAACGAATACCACGCCATCGTGGGCTGTCGCGGCGGTGAGGCGAATTTGTGCGGGCTTTCCGGCGGTGCGAAGTTCAGCAGTTGCATCCTTTGCCACCGCTTTCAAGATCCCGGGTTCGTAGTCCACTTGCCAGGTCCGGGGACTTGCGTCCTTGTGGATCTTTTGTGAACCAAGGGATTTGCCGTTGAGGAATAGCTCTACGTCTTCGCAATTGCTGTAGACTTCCACGTTTTCGCGATGCGGTGCGGTGTTTCGTGGGCTCCAATCGGCGTAGGTGGTTTGGCGGCGGGCATTATCTACCAGCTCGTAGCCCGGGTCGATCGCGGCGGCTTCTTCCGGGCCGACGCGCCGCGCGATCGCAACCATGGGCTTGCCCGACCACCAGCTTTGGCGCTCACGTCCCATCGGTTTGACGCCGCCATCGCGGTCGATCAGGCCGGATGCCGAGCCGACCACAGGCCAGTTGCGGGATTCGCCGAGGTAATCGATTCCGGCCCATAGGAACTGACCGGAGAATTCAGGATGATCTCGCATGGCGAGCCACATGCCGCGGCCCATCTGCGTTTCGGTGCCGACGATTTTGCGCTTCGGATCTTGAGCGTGCGCAGCGAGAATTTCGTTTTCGCGATAGTTCTGCCCGACCACATCGAGCAAGTCGGCCAGGCCGTTATCGTAATCGTGGCTTACGTTGGGCCGGAAAAGGGCCTGCGTGACGGGGCGCGTGGGGTCGTTCTCGTGGAATACCGCAATCAACGAGCGAAGAATCTCGTTCGCGAGAGCGGCCTTCGGGGTGTCGTGAATCTCGTTGCCCGCACTGTAGAGAATGATGCTCGGATGATTGCGGTCGCGCCGGACGGTGTCGCGCGTATCGATCTTCGACCACTCGTTGAAGAACAGATGGTAGTCGAAAGGGTTCTTCCCCACCGTCCAGCAGTCGAACATTTCGTCCATTACCAGAAATCCCATGCGGTCGCACAGATCGAGAAATTCCGGCGACGGTGGATTATGGGCCGTTCGGATCGCATTAACGCCAAGGCTGCGCAGGATCTCCAAATGATGCTGCCATGCACCGATGGGTACCGCTGCTCCCAGTGCGCCTAGTTCCATGTGGAGGCATACTCCTTTGATCTTGAAGTTCCTGCCATTCAGCCAGAATCCGGTGGCAGGGTCAAAGTGAAATTCACGGATGCCGAAGGGCACTGTCTCTTCATCGATCGTCTTGTTATCGGATTGGACTTTGACGCTGGCCTGGTAGAGGAGAGGATGGTCGATATCCCAAAGCTCGGGATGTGGAACTTCAATGTCGCGCTCGAAATCGGCAGATCCACCCGCGGCGATGGTCTGCGTGGGGGTATACGCAGCTGGCAGATTCGAGAGTGTGATGGCTAGCGAAACGGTGGCGGGTGCGGCGGACTGATTGACGACTGTGGTCTTCACATGCACCGTGGATTGCCTCGTGCTCATGAAAGTGCCCCACTGATCAATATGAACAGGATCAGCGAGAATGAGGCGTACCGGCCGATAGATCCCTGCCCCGGGCGCCCAACGGGAAGCAGGTTCCTGCGAATTATCGGCGCGGACCGCGAGAATGTTGGGCTTGCCGTCGAAGATGAGATGCCCTGTCAGTTCGTAACGGAAGCCCACATATCCATAGGGCCGCTTGCCGAGATGCGTGCCGTTGATCCAAACATCGCTGTTGGCCATGACGCCATCGAATTCAACGAAAACGCGCTGTTTGGAAAGGGTAGACGAGAGCACAAAGTGCTTCCGGTACCAGCCGATGCCCGCGGGAAGAAACGCGCCCGCGCCGCCTGTCTTGTTTTGCTGGTCAAAAGGCCCTTCAATGCTCCAGTCGTGAGGCAGGTCGACTTTCCGCCAGGAGGAGTCGCTCGTGGCGGGTTGTTCGGCGTTGGGGGTATCGTCGAGATGGAAGAGCCAGCCGGGGTCCAAATTGATCGTGGTGCGTGCGAGGGCGTGGGAACTCAGGAGCAGGAGCAGCGGCAAGTGGCGCATACGGAATCCAAAGACATTATGCGCCGAAGGCGGGGGCCGATAAGAAGTGTAGTTAGTTCTTGCGGCGAAAACGTGGGGCGCCAAGCAACAGCAGCACTGCGCCGCCCGCGATAAACGGCAACCCGCTTTGCTTCGGCGAAGATGCGACCCTAGCGTCCGCCTGGACAGCTAGGGTCAAGATAGCGAAAACGGCCAACATGTATCCTCCTGAACAGAAAAACCCGGCCGCGGATTTACAGTCATCCGTGACTCATCTGTTAAGGCGTAAACACACGTGAAAGTTGTGGCCGCGCCGCGCATAACTGGACGATTAATTACAACAGCTAGTACTTCGGCACGCTAGGATCGATCTTGGCGCTCCACTCGAGGATGCCGCCGACCATGTTGCGGGCCTTCGGATAGCCGTTGGCTTTCAGGAAATCGACCACCTTGGCGCTGCGGCCACCCATCTTGCAATGAACGACGATTTCCGCATCCTGGTCCAGTTCGCCCAGGCGCTTCGGAACGTCATTCATCGGGATCAGGGTTGTTCCTTCAATGCGGCAGATCTGCCATTCGTGAGGCTCGCGGACATCGACAAAAGTGAAATCGTCTTTGCGGTCGAGTTTGGCCTTCACTTCCGTAACGGTGATGTCTCCGGTCACGGGGACCTCCTCTTGTTTTTGCGGGATGCCGCAGAATTCCTGGTAATCGATCAGTTCTTTGATCGTTGAGTGTTCACCGCAGATCGGGCATTCCGGGTTGCGCCGAAGCTTGAGCTCACGGAACTTCATGTTCAGCGCGTCGTACAGAAGCAGGCGGCCCTTGAGCGGCTCGCCGATTCCGAGAATGAGTTTGACGGTTTCGGTGGCCTGGATCAGGCCGATCACGCCAGGAAGGATGCCGAGTACGCCGCCTTCCGCGCAACTGGGAACCAGTCCCGGCGGCGGTGGCTCCGCGTAAAGGCAGCGATAGCACGGGCCGCCTTCGTAGGCGAAGACCGTTGCCTGGCCCTCGAAGCGGAAGATGGAACCGTAAACGTTGGGCTTTCCGAGGAGCACACAAGCATCGTTGACCAGATAGCGCGTGGGGAAGTTGTCTGTACCGTCGACAACGATGTCGTAATTCTTGATGATTTCGAGGGCGTTCTCGCTGGTCAGAGCAACTTCATGGCGGTCGATCACGACATTGGGATTGATGTCGTGCATGGTCTCGATCGCGGAATCGATCTTGGGCTTGCCGACGTCCTTGGTGCCGTGGATCACTTGCCGATGGAGGTTCGTGTGGTCGACCACGTCGAAATCGACGAGACCGATCCGTCCGATTCCCGCCGCGGTCAGATACATCGCAAGCGGTGCACCGAGACCACCCGTGCCGACCAGCAGCACGCTCGCGGCCTTGAGCTTCAGCTGACCCTCCATGCCCACTTCGGGCATGATCAGGTGGCGGCTATAGCGTAGGATTTCTTCTTGCGAAAGAGGCATTAACGGCCTCCGGCAATAGACGGGACGATCGAAAGCGTATCGGCGTCAGTGACTGCCGTCTTTTCTTTGTCGAGGTAGCGGATGTCCTCGTCATTCACATAGACGTTGACGAAGCTGCGCAGCTTGCCTTCATCGCTGTAGATCTGCTTCTTCAGGCTCGGGTGCGCCGTAACGACGCCGGTGAGCACTTCGGCAACACTGGCGCCGGAGGCTTCCACAACATCTTTCTTATCGACGTATTGCCGTAAGGGCGTAGGGATCAGGACTTTGGCCATATCAATTCTTCTTTCTCGGATGCGGTCTGTTCGGCATTGGGGAGCCAGCTATTGGCGTGATGAAATTTCCCGTTCTGCACGGAAAGCACCACAAAGGAATACCAGGGACAGGAATTCTTCAGGTCTGTTTCGGAGAAGTACGCGTCGCAATCGGGGTGCGAGTGGTAGATGCCGATGAGGTCTAGTTTCAGACGCCGGGCTTCCCGGTCGGCATGCAGCAGATCTTCGGGGCGCAACTGGTAACGCGCGGTCTGCGATCCGGCTGACACGTTTTCCAGCGGTGTCGCGATGGTTACCGACTTTGAATCGCCGTCGATGCTACCGAGCATGACTCCGCAGCATTCATTCGGATAAGTGGCTTCAGCGTGGGCAACCATGGTCTGCCAAGGGGTTGACGATATATCGATCATTCGGCGTCCCAGAAAGATTCACTGAGGTATTTATCGGCCGAATCACAAAGAACCGTGACAATCACGCCAGGTTCCTTCGCGGCGTGCAAACGCTCGGCGACGGCGATGGCCGCAGTTACGTTTCCGCCTGCGGAGATGCCCACAAGTACGCCTTCTTCGCGCGCCAGCCGCTTGACCATTTTGTAAGCATCTTCGGTTTCGAGCCAAAGATTCTCATCGGCGAGAGTGGAATCGTAGATGGCCGGAACCATGGTGGCATTCATGTTCCGCAAGCCCTCCAACCCATGGAAGCCGGTGGAGGGCTGGGCTGAGTAGCACTTCACTCCGGGCAGATCGCGATGTAAGCGGCGCGTGACTCCAACGAAAGTGCCGCTCGTCCCCATGGATGCGATGAAGTGCGTGAGGCGTCCGTTCGTCTGTTCGATGATTTCAGGCCCGGTGCCTTCGAAGTGCGCCTGCCAGTTCGCGGGATTGCTGTACTGGTCGGGGTAAAAGTAGCGGCCAGGGTCCTGAGCAACGATCTCACGCACCTTACGCGTCGAGCCATCCGAGCCTTCCGCCGGGTCAGTATAAACGATCTCAGCACCATATGCCTGCAGAATCCGCTTGCGTTCATGAGAGGCGTTCGAAGGCAGCACAATCTTCGCCTTATAGCCCTTTGCGGCGCAAATCATCGCGTAGGCAATCCCCGTATTGCCGCTTGTGGCGTCGATCAGCGTCTTGGTTTTATCGAGTCGGCCCGAACATTCACCGTCGCGAATCATGTTCATGGCTGGACGGTCTTTGACGGAGCCGCCGGGGTTAAAGTATTCGGCTTTACCGTAAATTTCGATGCCCGGCATCGCGGCCGTAAGCGTTGGCAAATGAATGAGGGGAGTTTTGCCGATGAGAGAAAGTAGATTGCTCAACGACTTCCATCTTACAAGAGCTTTCGGTGCATTTCACCGTATGCCGATTGAGATAGGCTTTATTGCATGGCACGGCGCCTTTTAATACGCCCGGGAGCGATCGGTGATTTCATCGTTTCCCTGCCCGCGCTCGAGTTTCTGCGGGACGATTACACCGAGGTTTGGACAGCGAACGCCACCACATCTTTGGGCAGATTTGCCGACCGCGCGAGGTCAATTTCAAGCGTTGGACTCGACCGGCTGGCCATTACGCACGATGACGACGTAGTGGAAAGGCTCCGGAAATTCGACTCGATCCACTCCTGGTACGGAACGGCTCACACGGCATTTCGAGAGCGTGTAGAAGCGCTAGGCCTGCCTTTCACCTTTTACGATGCACTTCCGAGCGGTCCGCTCAATGCGGTCGATTTCTACTTGAACCAGGTGGGAGCGCCCCTTGGAACGAAGCCGCATATCGAGTGCCGCCTGCAGCGGCGGACGGAGCTGGCGGTGATCCATCCCTTTGCTTCGAACCTCGAAAAGCGCTGGCCAATGGAGAGCTTCCAGGAACTCGCGGAGCGTTTGGAACACCTCGGACGCGTGCAATGGTGCCGGGGACCGGAAGAACAGCTAGACCACTCCTATTTTGTCGAAAACCTCTACGAACTGGGTACGTGGCTGGCCTCCGCGTCGGTTTATATCGGAAATGATTCGGGAATCAGCCATCTGGCGGCTGCGGTAGGAACTCCTGTCGTCGCAATGTTCGGACCGACAGATCCGGCATTGTGGGCGCCGCGAGGTGAACGCGTAACTGTATTTAGTCTCGATTCGCCTGTAGAGGAAGTCTACGAGACTGCTTCAAAACTTCTATTTGCGTGATAGGTTCACTACTGAATGTGGAAGATTGCTCTACTGCTGCCCCTGGCCGCCGCACTACTGGCTGACGAGGTAACAACCATCGCGGGAACCGGCCAACCCGGCTTTTCCGCGACGCAAATCAACAATCCCTACGGGATGACGATCGGCCCGGACGGCGCCCTCTACTTCTGTGAGATCGGTAATCATGTGGTCCGGCGCCTGGATCTGAAGACCCATGAAATGACAGTTATCGCTGGTACCGGGCAAAAGGGCTATACCGGCGATGGCGGTCCCGCTACCAAGGCGCAATTTAACGAGCCTTACGCGGTCCGCTTCGATTCGCTGGGGAACATGTACGTCGCCGATATGCAGAATGGCGCCGTCCGCCGTGTTGACGTCCACACGCACAACATTTCAACCGTGGCGAAGGATTTCAAACAGCCGCACTGTCTTGCGTTTACCGTGGACGAAACGCTGCTGGTTTGCGACATCGGCAACAAGCGAATTCAGCAGGTCGATTTGGAAAGCGGAGTCGTGACCACGTTTATGAAGCGTACGTTCGAAGGGCCGCGCGCGATTGTGTTCGACCCCGGCGGGCAGATGTATCTTGCGCTTCGCGACGGCAACTCGATCGGCCGCGTGAACGCAGAATATGTTCCTTTCGCCACGGTGAAGAGCCCGAAGGATATCAGCTATTCCCCCGATTACTCCATGTTCGCCGCCGATAGCGAGAATCACCGGATCGTGAACGTCAACATGACGTCCGGAACGGTTACCCCGGTGGTGGGGACCGGCGAGAAAGGCGATGGGCCGGATGGCGATCCTTTGAAATGCAAACTGGCGCGTCCGCACGGTGTACTGGTGGGCCCGGATGGTTCGATCTATATTGCGGATAGCGAAAATCACCGAATACGTAAGCTAACGTACACGCAGGCCATATACTGACTGCATGGCTGCCCTGGTTGACCCAGGTCTACGATCGACAGAGCCGGAGTTGTGCGACCTGCGCAACTTACGAGCGCCAGGCTTGGACGAACTCCTGGCTGAGGAATCGCAATTCTGGAATGACGCGCTGGCGTGGGATTTTGAAAATTCCGCATCGCTGGTCCGGAAATTTGTAGAGATCCGGGCGCTGAACGGATACGCGTTGGTGTGCGACGGCCAGGTTGCCGGTTATTCGTATTTTGTCTTCGAGGAGCATAAGGGGCTGGTCGGAGATCTATATGTCAGACGCCAATACAGGAGCCGGGCGCGGGAACTTCAGTTGCTCGACGCAGTGCTCGAGGATCTTAGGCGTTCGCCGCAGGTCCAGAGGATCGAGAGCCAGTTGATGACGTTCGCGGGACCGATCCCACAAGACCCGCACTTGCGCGATTTTCCGCGAGATTTCCTTTCACTGCGCCTACCGCTGGATCGGCCGCTGAATCTTCGCCCGGTTCCCCCCAGAATCAACATTGTGCCCTGGCAGGAGCACTATCAGGAGGGCGCTGCGCAGCTGATCGCATCCACCTATCGAGGCCATGTGGATAGCGAGATCAACGATCAGTACAGGTCGACGGCCGGTGCGCGGAAGTTTTTGCTGAACATCATTCAATACCCGGGCTGCGGAAATTTCCTGCAGGCGGCGTCTCTGGTGGCGTTCGACAGCACGCGGGGCGCGCTGGCAGGCATCTGTCTGGCGAGCCTCGTGGGCGAGGAATCGGGCCACATCACGCAGGTTTGCGTAGCGAAAGAATGGCAGGGCCACGGGTTGGGATATGAACTGTTGCGCCGGTCGCTGGAACTGTTGAGGGAGCGCTCAGTGCGAAAGGTGAGCCTCACAGTGACATCCGAGAACACGCAGGCACTCGCACTTTATGAGGCCATGGGATTCCGGAAAACGCGGCATTTCTCGGCTTACGTTTGGGAAGGTTTTTGAATCAGGTGGGCCCGCCATTCGGCTTCCGCGCGAGTAGCTATCGGTGAAATCGGGAGTTGGTCCTGAGCCTCAACGCCGCTCAAAATCGCGCGGCCTCCCGGCTTAAGCAGACGTAGGAATTCAGGTAACAATTCGCGCAAAGCTTCCGGACTGATGTTGGCAACGAGAAGATCCGCTCGGCCCGAAGCGATCGCGGGAGCTGAACCGGTAAAGGCGTTCAAACCCGCTGCGACGGCCACTTCGACAGCCAGCGGATCGATGTCGCAAGCGATAACCGTGCCCGCGCCCAGCGTAAGAGCTCCCTGCGCCAGAATGCCGGAGCCAGTGCCGATATCGATAACAGTCATTCCAGGCCGCACGAGTTGTTCGAGGAATTCCAGACAGAGCCGCGTGGTCTCATGACGGCCGGTTCCAAAGGCTAGCCCGTTGTTGATCCCGATCCGTAGCCGGCCCGGAGGCGTAGGATCGTCGCGCCACTGCGGCACGAGGAAGAATCTCTCGCCAACCAACATCGGTTCGATGTTTTGCCGCGATTCGGCCACCCAATCGATATTTGCCCAGACGTGCGCGGGAGCGCCCAACTTCTCCGAGATTGAGGAGGCCTCCGAATCGTCATCGAAGAAAACTCGTAGATGCGTGGCGTCGAGTTCGACGATTCCGCTCGATCCCAATTCCCAGAAATCGGCGATGAGAAGATCCCTGGTTTCTTGCGTGCAGTCGAGGTCGAGAGAGAACATAGTGGGTTAGATGAAACTTCAGGGAATCTTCGCCGCGCTGGCGACGCCGTTCGATTACAAAGGCGAGATCTACAAGGTCAAGGTACAGCACAACGTCGAGAAATGGAACAGGGTCGGGCTGGCTGGTTATGCCGTTGCGACGCGCGTCGCTGAAGGCGGGCTATTGACGTTCGAAGAACGAGTGGAAATGTTCAAGCTCGTCAAGCAATCGGCGGCACCGGAGCGTATACTGCTGGCCGATGTGACGAGAGAAAGCGTGAAGGAGAGCCTGCTGCTGGCGGAGCGCGCTGCGGAGATCGGTTACCAAGGTGTCTTATGCACGACTCCCTTTGTGGGGGACCGGTCGCCCCTTCCTATAATTGCGGAACTGCCAGTGATGCTGGATTCAGCGGGAGACCTTTGGGGAGTGCTGAAGGGGGGATCGGCTGGCGCGGTTTTAGGATTTGCCAGTGCTGCGCCATACGCAGCGATCGCAGTGTGGGAGGCGTTTCGGACACGGGAGGAAGAGGCCGGACTCGATTGGCAGGCGCGCATTACTCACCCAAGCGAACTGGTCGCCGATGTAGCGGCCTTGAAATACGCAATGGATCTGAACGGATACTACGGCGGCCTTCCGCGCTTACCGCTGCCGCCTGTAACGAAGGAAACCAAAGTCGCACTAGAAGAAGCGTTCCGGGACCTAAAGGGGTAGAAAGCCAATACGCAAAGCTGGAAAAGGCGCAAAGAAAACCTAAGGCTCGTCGAGGCCGTTCGCGATGCGGACTATGCCGTCTTTGATCAGAACCACGTTGAAATTGATCAATAAGCCCAGTCGTTTGTTTGCCAGCTTGAGATAAGTTGCCAACTGTCTTCTGTGAATTGGCGAGATCGCATCGATCGACTTGATCTCGACAATCACTTTTTCTTCGACAACCATATCCGCCCTAAACCCATGATCGATACGGATCTCGCGATAGACAATCTGAATTGCCTGTTCGCGCATGAAAGCGAGACCCCGATCCGTGAGTTCATACGCCAGAACAGATGCGTACGTGGATTCAAGCAGGCCCGGACCCAAGGCCTTGTGTATCCGATAGGCAGCATCTACGATCTGCCTGGAAATTTCGTTCTCGGTCAATGCCCTATCTTTGCGACTTGGGTGTGCCAGTGAGACTGGCGAATCTAGTGGAATGAAAGGAATCCACCATGTAAATTACCCGTTCAACATGTAGCAGCGCGAGCGAGCGCTGGAGCAATCCGGCGAGTCGAAGCCTCGCAAAGCGAACCTGCGAGCCGTAAAGCAGTTGAACCCGATTCGGCCTCGTGACGCTAAGTCGAAGGACGGCCAGCCTGCCAAAGATGGTGAAGCCTGCCACCGGCAAAGGATCAACGGGAGCAGTACCTTAGCCGGGCCTTCCGGGGTGGTTGGGGACAGCGCGCAGGGAAAGATTCGTCAAGGAACCTGGGAGACCCGGCGGTGCGGAAGCGGCGACGCGACCAGCGCTTTGCGGGAATACATAACCGTGAAGCGGCACCTCGTCGTTCTGGTACCGCGCTATGTGGGGTCACGTCTCATCCAATTTATCGAGACCAAACTGGAGAACTGGCTCGGGTTGGAGATCAACCGGGAAAAGACCCGCGTGGTGAACCTGAAAGAGAAGGGAGCGAGTCTGGACTTTCTAGGGTACACA
>Ga0302326_10018853_pt1 | contig 14292 bp, 16 predicted proteins | sample Palsa_T0_3_FD_202264 | JGI IMG/M metagenome (GOLD analysis project Ga0302326, IMG submission 202264) | Peat permafrost microbial communities from Stordalen Mire near Abisko, Sweden - Palsa_T0_3 | ecosystem: Environmental > Terrestrial > Soil > Palsa > Peat permafrost | place: Sweden: Abisko... | reverse complement strand
GAAGAAGCCCGCCAAAAAATTGGTGTGAACGCAACGGGATTTGCCTTCAACTCGCTGGCCGGCATCGAACGGAACCACGACGGCCGGACGAACCCGATGGTAAATTCGGGAGCGATTGCCACAACCAGCCTGGTACCAGGTCAAACTCTCGAAGCGAAATGGAATTTTGTTCACGAAGGATTATCGCGGTTCGCCGGGCGCAGACTGGCGCTTAACGACGAAGTTTACCTTTCCGCGTCCGAAACCAATTATCGCAATCAAACCATTGCCTGCCTGCTGCAGAATTACGGTCGGATCTATATCGATCCCGCCCAAGCGGTCGATCTTTATAATAAACAGTGTGCCTTGAACGTGACTGCAAAGGATCTGGCGGTGATGGGAGCGGCGCTGGCGAACGGCGGAGTAAATCCAATCACCAAGGAGCGAGTGATAGACAGCGCCGTATGCCGCCATGTGTTGGCGGTCATGACCACGGCCGGGTTATATGAGACCTCTGGAGACTGGCTTTTCGACACTGGTCTTCCAGGCAAAAGCGGCATTAGCGGAGGGATCGTCAGCGTCTCTCCGGGAAAAGGAGGCCTCGGGACTTTTGCCCCACCACTCGACAGCGCGGGCAACAGCGTCAAGGGACAACTCGTCGCCAAATTTCTTTCTCAACAACTGGGAATGGATCTGTTTGTCTCGCAACCAAAGATCTAACGGCCTCGCGCCATCCGCAGCAAGAGCCAAGGGCCCAAGCTGAGAGGTCGCTTAACTCTCTGTAAAATGCAGCGCGGGCGCTCTGGAGGCGTGATCTCGGATTTTACGCCGCTACGCGGTAAACCAGTACGCCCAGGCGATGAGAACCGCCTGGAGCGGCAGTCTTGCCCACAAAGTCCAATCAGGCAGCTTCGGCGTCAACTCCGGGTGGAGCGCCATCTGGATGTTAGCTGGGAACACCGCTATCAGCAGCGCGACCAGGCCCCAAGCCGCCCACGGCGCAAACCGAGTGAACATTCCCACCCCCAGCGCGACCTCACAAAACCCGCTCAGGTAGACCAGCAACAACGGAAACGGCAGGAAGGGCGGGATGATCTTCATGTAAGGCTTCGGAAACGCGAAATGCGTGCAACCCGACAGAACAAACAGAATCCCAAGGACGATCTTGAACGTCAGTTTAACCATGGCGACTTTGCCTTTGCATGACAACATCATCCTGCTGTTGGTCAGCATCCGTTTGTCGTGTCCCGATCAGCTGGTCGATTCCATGCCTAACTTCTTGACGAACATTCTCTTCCATCCTTCGGCCACTTCTGGCGTCGCCAAAATCCGCTCGATGGTTTCTCTCACCGGATTTTGATAATAGCAAACATTGGTGGCGTGCACTGTTAGCCACGGATTTGGCCGCGATTTCAGATGCCAATTGTCGCCAGCCTGGACGGTGCCGCATTTCAACACCTGGACGTAAAATCCGGTCCGAAGCGACTCGATCGTTCGTTTCAGAAATCCGGGCAACTTTAGCTTCCGCTCCTGCTTCCAACAGGGACCCCGCGGGCCGCTTACCTGGACCTCGCTCGAGCCGATGGAGTAGGTGTCTCCGACGCAAATCGTGCTTTCGTTCCCACCTTCAATTGTCCAATTTTCACCGACACTTCCTGGGCCCAGCTGTCGGGCAGGATCCACGAGCCTAAATTGCTCGTTCCAAAATTTGTAATGCTCGATTGGATGAATGCAGACCGCTTGCGAAGGCCGGCCATGATTTTCTCTGTCTGCGACCTGATCGCCAACGATGCCATGTGAGTCCAGTTGGACTGGGCCAAAGACGGCTTGCCGGTAAATTGAGGATTCCCAGGTGCCGGCCTCGTCGGTGATCTTCCGGGGTCGACCCACAAAAATGGTATGTATCAATATCATCTCCGACCTAATTCGGCCGCTGGAAGCAAGTACTCTTTTTGGGTAAGGCAGGCTCGAAGACGGTACCGGGCGCACCTTTCGGCCCTTAGCACCTTAACCGCCGGCGCGGCCGCACGGGCGGCCTCAGCGATCAGGGCCGGATCGATGGTGTTGAAGGCGAACATCCCAAAATGGTGCGCAATCATCAGCGGTACCCGCGCGCAGCGACAAACCTCGATGGCCTCCGTCAGTGAAAAATTGCCGGCGATGTTGCGTTCGCCCAGCTCGCGGCGGCGTCCGTTGACGGGCAGTAACGCCAACTCCGGGCCAAGCGCCGCTAAGCGCCCGGTCAAGCCGTCGTACGGAACCGTGTCTCCTGAATGGTACAGCTTGAGTGTGCCGCAGCGAAATATGTAGCCCAGGAAACGATGACGCCCTGCGGCGTCGCAGCTGAACTCTTCGTGGGCAGCCGGCACCGGCGTGACCTCGAAATCCACGGCAAGCGTTATCCGGCGGTCGGCTTCCGCCCAAACGATCCGCTCAGGTGGTAAAGCGAGTCGACACACTTCCGCTGCGATCCCCGCAGGGACAATGAACCGGGTACGCGGACGATTGGCAGCAACCCACTCCAGTGTGGGGCCGTCCAAGTGATCGCCGTGATGGTGGGTGCAGAAGACGAAATCAAGCTCGGGCAACTCCGCTACACTTACGGGTGCGGGCATCATCCGCTCGTGCGAAAACTCATGGTTCCGGTATTTCTCGGCCAGCCGATTGGACAAATAGGGGTCAACGGCCCAGGTTAGCCCGGGTGAGCGGAATATAAAACCCGCCTGCCCAAGCCAATAGAGTTCCGGCTCCACGCACGGGGCTTGCAAGGCGATCTTCAGTGGGTCCAAAAGAGGCGTCGATTCAAAATGGATCATTTTTCTGGATCTTCGAGGTGGACAGTTCTGGCGTTCTCGTCGTGGAGGTACATTCCGCAGGTCATTGGGAAGCGCAAACGGACGGTTCGTTTTCAAGCCAAAGCACCCAGAAGATTCTCGACGGCTTTCCGGGTGGCGCGCTGAACGCTTTCTTCGGTGAACGCACCGATGTGGGGACTGACGATGACTCGTTCATGCCGCAACAAAAGAGAACCCGGGTCGGGAGGTTCGGTCGGGAAGACATCGGTCGCATAAGTCGACAGTTTGCCAGAATCAAGGGCCTCGACGATGGCGCCTTCGTCGACCAAACTGCCGCGCGCGGTGTTGATGAGACAACACCCGGGCTTGATTTGGATTAATGCGTCGCGGTCAATCACCCGTTGCCCACTGGAGGGAGGCGGGCAGTGCAAGCTGAGGATCTCGGCACTCCCCAAGACTGCGTCGAGCTGCTCCCAGCGGAACTTCTCGCCGGGCAGAAACGAGCCGTCCGAGTAAGGATCGAACGCGATAACCTGTGCGCCGAGTCCAAGGGCCATTTGAGCAACCATCCGGCCGACGGCGCCGCATCCGACCAGGCCAAAGCGTCGATCGCGAATCTCTCGGCCCCGGATAAGCTTCCAATGACCGCGCTTTAGAGTGAGGTGCAGCGCCGGCAGATGACGTAAGGAAGCCAGCGCCAGGCAGATGGCGAGTTCCGCAACCCCGCGGGCGTTCGCGGCTTCGGCCCGTAGCACCTTGATGCCAAGCTGTTGCGCCACATCGACCGGAACGTTGTCAACCCCGGTCCCGTTTCGGCTGATCGCCTTCATCTCCGGAGCCGACCGCAACACCCGCTCCGAAATTGCTTCCGCCCCTGCGAGCCAACCAACGCAGCCCGGGACGAGCTCCAGGAGCTCGCCTTCGCTTGGGGTCTTGCCCGCCGGCGCGTAGACCAGTTCGTAACCCGCCTTTTCCAGCGGCGCCAAGTCCGGGCTCGGATCCTGGGTGAGCGAGCGCGGCGTAATCAGGATCCGTGGCCGCATCTAACCGCCTCCGAGGGTTTGCCGGCCGCGGCAGCAAGTTCACAGAGCTGGTTGAATCGTTTGCCGCTCACCGGGATCTCCAGGTGAAACACCTCCGCAATCACGCGCGTCCAGCCGTAGATGAAATACGTCCAGCCATCCTCGATCTGCAGGTGGCGCGATTCCTTCTGGGCTTGGGCTTGGCGCAGGAAGACAAGGTCCCCCCGGTAATTGAACTCCCACGCGATCCCGTCTTCAGGAAACACCCCCCTGGCGCTCAGCGGCGAACCGGGCGCGTCTTTGCCCAGCCCGGTCGCATTAACAACTAAAGAGCCGGGCTTAAGTCGGGCGAGCACTGTATCATTGTCTTCCGGAAGGTCGATCTCCAGGTACTCGACAGGAATCTCAGAACCGAAGCCGGCGTGCAAATGACGCATCTCTTCCAAGCGCGGCCCCCGCCGGTTCGTCACCAGGATGCGCGAGGGCCGGTTGCCCTGGTTGTTCGGGCTGCACATCAGGTGCCAGCTGGTCGCAACCGACGAGCCGCCGGCCCCGATCAGGAACGCCTCAGCCCCGGTCTTTTGCCAATGGTTTAGGGGCAGAAACCCGTCCAAGGCAAGTCCGGCAGTGATCGGGTCTTTGGCGTGAGCTACGAGCTTTTCTCCTGACTTCGACAGAGAGCTGGTTTCGGCCAACCGCTGCGCGTGCGGATCGATCTCATCAAAGAGGTCCCGGCATGCGGAAAACAGGTCCAGTTTGTGCGTGGTGACCAACGCGCCGTTGGAGAGCGGGTCGCTTTTGATAAATTCCACCGCCGCCCGATAAGCGGCGGGATCGGCGTTCATTGGGAAGTCAATTCCTTTGAGTTGCGCTTCCGGGATACCCAGAAACTCCGCCCAACGGGGGAAAACCTTCATGATGGAGGACCTCCCCGTCGATACACCGATGAAATACATCGTTGGCTGGGTGGCCGGCGCGTAGGTCGCACTCATCGGTTTACGTCCTCCCGCCTTCGCGTTTTGGCCGCAGGCAAAGCGGCCGCTTTGGCCCGCGCCGGAATACCGTGCCAGTCGCCAGCGGCGATTGCCTGGCATGAGGCAATCCACGTGCCCCCGACGGCCGGAAAGAACTTAAAGACCGTCATCGCAACAGCCCTGGTCGCACCTGGAGGGGTTTCCATGAGCAGCACCCTTAGCTTGGACAGGTTCCGAGTATCGCATAAGAACGCAAAATGTAATATTGCTACATGTCCGCACACAGAGAAGTGTCACAAAAATAGATTTCTATCTAAAAGAATAACACAATGGAATGTTATTATCACGCCTACCTGCCCGAGCAGCCGATCTCAACTGGCGTAATCCGCCTGCAAAACCGATCGACATGGTTGACGCGCTCATCCCGCCGGAGCAGGTGCAGGACCCGACGATACACCTTACGCCCGGAATTCGCCGAGCAGGCTCTTTGTCGCCGACGACAATGGCCACGGCGGGGTAACGAATGTCGATTCCCAACCTGTTTGCGGCGATCCGTTTGTGGCGCACTGGAAGACATTTCACGAGAACGCGACCGGAAACAAGGTGCCGAAAACCGGTCCGGCCAACTTTGCTCGAGAGTTTAAGCTTTTTGCCGAGATGGCGCGGCTCATGCGGGAACCCTCAAGCGAAATTTGACCCGAAAGAAAAACGAACGTTATGAAACTTTCTCAAGTCGGAGCACAGCTCTACACAGTGCGGGATCACCTCAAAGACCCGTCCACGTTTGCCCACACGATCGACCGCCTGAAAGGCTTCGGTTATCGCGCAGTGGAACTCATCCATTCGGAAACCGTCAGCGACCAGGAGATCGCAAAAATTTGTGGCACCGCCGGGGTGGCAGTTGCCGCGGCCCATATACCCGGAGAGGTTATTCTCGAACGGCCGGAGTCGGTTGCGGAGAAGCTACGAATCGTAGACGCCAAGATCGGCGTGTACGCTTTTCCGCGAGGAGTGGATTTCGGGTCGAGATCGGAGGTTGAGCGGCTGGCAGATGGGTTGGAGCAGAGCGCGGTATATTTGAAGCGAGAGGGACTAACATTGGCTTATCACAATCATGCGATGGAGTTTGCGCGTGTTGGTGAGGAGTTGATCTACGACGTGATTCGCTCAAGGGCGCCGGCATTGTCATTCGAGCTCGACACCTATTGGGTGCAATACGGCGGGATGAGTCCGGAGCACTGGGTTCGAAATCTTGGGGACAAGTTAGTCAGCCTGCATCTGAAAGATTTTGGGGTTGCCTCCAAGCAGGGCGAAGTTCCCTTCATGACAGAGGTTGGTCAGGGAAACCTGGACTTTCGGACCCTCATAGCGGACGCGGAGCGCGGCGGGTGCCAATGGTTCATCGTGGAACAAGACATTACGCCCGGCGACCCTTTCGATTCGCTCGAGCGCAGCTTTCAATACGTGTGCGACCAACTGGTCGAGCCGGTTGCCGCGGTCGCTAAATCCTAAGGAGGAGGCGAGAGGAAATTCAGCGGCGGATGAAGGAGTTCGAATTCCTGCATTAAAAATGACGTGAAGTGTCCTGATCGATGTGGACTGGTTCGTTGCATGCTTAAAGAAATACAGAAGTCAAGCATGCGACGCGCCGATGAACGCAAAAACGACAACGTCAGAATACCTGTTGGTTTTCCGAAATTCCAGTTGGCACAGGGATCTTTCTCCAGAGAAAAGATTCAACAAACCATGGCTCGATTCACTGAGTGGTTTGAGGGATTGAACCAAATGGAATCTTACGACGACGACCTCAGCAGGTTTGAAGCGGACGGCGCCGCGTTGTTGCCGGTCACAAATGATCAAGGGTACGTCGAAAGCGACGGTGCTCGGATCTGGTACGCTACTTACGGGTCCGGCTCGCCCGTAATCCTGCTGCATGGCGGCCTCGGCCACGGCGGCAATTGGGGCTATCAAATTCCAGCCTTGGTTAGGAGTGGCTATCGTGCCGTTTTGATAGACAGTCGTGGCCACGGCCGCAGCACGCGCGACGCGCGACCGTTTATGTATGAGATGATGGCATTCGACGTTTCAGCGGTGATGGATGCATTGCAGCTTGAAAAGGCGGCTCTGATCGGCTGGAGCGACGGCGCGACCATCGCGTTGATCCTCGCCATGAAGGCTCCCGCACGCGTTGCAGGCGTGTACTTCTTCGCCTGCAAGATGGATCCGAGCGGCGTAAAGCAAATTATGGAGCCCAATCCGATCCTCGACCGGTGTCTGGGGCGACACGCGAAGGACTACGCCCAGCTATCGGCTACGCCGGACCAATTCAAGGCGTTCGTCGAGGCAGTCAGCCTTATGATGAGAACGCAACCCAATTATTCGGCCCACGATTTGGCTCAGATCAACGTGCCAGTAGCGATCGTCCATAGCGAGCATGATGAATTCATCAGGCGCGAACACGCCGAAAATCTCGCTCGGACTATTCCAAATGCGGAATTAGTCAATCTACTCGGTGTGAGCCATTTCGCACCCGTGCAGAGACCCGCGCAATTCAACGTCGCAATGCTTGCCTTTCTCGGCAAGGCCTTCGGCGAAGGTCGCGATGTTGGTCGACACGATGTTCTGGCCGAAATGGCCTCTGAAGTTGGCCTTCCGCAGGCCGGATCACTGGCGTTTCTGGAGAGCGACACAGGCAAAAAAAGAGAGGAACCAGATTACCAACGATAATTCAGGGTTTCAACTCTGAGCTTTATCCATAATTTGGAGAAGCGGCGGATACCTCGGTAAGCGCGCCGGCAGTTGTTCTCACCATCCACCACGCGCTCTTCAGCGTCTGCCGTCGTACCAAGGCCCGCAAGCTGCGCGATCTTTGAACGTTCTCCCGAGTCCCAGAAAACTTCGGAGCAAGAAGAAGATGTACTCTCTCGACGAGTAGAGGCGAATCTTTCGCGCCGAGGTTGTAAGTGGATGTCGATGCAGAATGATGACCCGCTGGCCCAGCGACTTGGCCAGCTCGTTCAATCGTTTGCTGAAGTCAATTTCTTCTGCGACAAACAGCTCCTGGCTGAATCCACCCAAGTTCCGAAATGCTCGCGCTTCACAAAAAATGAACGACCCCGCCATCCAGCGCTGCCACCGGCTCAGACAACTCCAAACGCAGATCAACCCAATCGCCCAGCGGACAGGCTGATCAAGTTCAACCGTCGCGCCGCCGCCAATACATCGGGCACTTTGAATTTGCACCACCACTTCGGCGAACAATTCGGCGCTCGGAAACGAATCCGCATCTACAAAAACGAGCCACTCTCCTTCCGCTGCTGCCGCGCCTGCGTTGCGCGCTCGCGAGATTTGATTGACCGGTTCGAAAATAAGGCGAGCACCTCGTTCCCTGGCGATTTCGCCAGTTCGATCAGAAGAGTTATTGTCGCAAACAATGATCTCGTGTTCCCAGCCAACCTCCGAAAATGCGGTCGCCGCACTTCGAATACTCTGCAACGAGCGCTCGATGAGCTTCTCTTCGTTAAAAGCTGGGACAACAATTGAAATCTTCACGTTTAACCAGGAAGAGTTGCGACCGTGTGGCCAAAAAATTTTGGCCTCTGGGGGACTTAGCCTGCCCTTTGACGCTCATATCATGTATTCCATCATCACTGACTCATAATTTGGAACCTCTATGGCAGTATGATCGAGCAGAGTCTCGGCCACGCGACGGGCTTGGCCGCGAAGCTCAGGCACGGCGACGGTTTCCCAAAGCGTGCCGCGAAGGAGAGGTCCGAGCGCAAGGAAGATTTCTGAGCGCTTGCCGTTGCTACCGATAATGGTGTGATCGACGTCGACCCGCGCTCCCATTTCCGTTTCGTCGGGCGCCACGAGGCCCCGGCGGATCAGATTCTGCAGCAGCACGGAACCGGTGGCCGTAAATTTCGTATTCGGGCCGGTCGCGTTTATGACAAGGTCGCCCGCTAGAGTTCTGCCTCCGCTCAGATGCACGCTGACCCGGTTTCCATCCGCCCTCACGCACTCAATGCCCGCCGCATGAACCTGCAACTGTCCGGTGAGCTGTGCCGTGGTCAACTGCGCGTTAATTTCCGGTGCGATCCGATGGCGGAGCACGTTCCAGCGAGCGGCGTGATGTCGGGCGAAATCCATTCGCTCTTCCAGCGTAAAGCGCTGCCATATCCGCTGCGTGTACGGGCGCATCTTGTCCACGATGATCGCAGGGTTTGCCCCCAACTCCCGCAGGCGCGCACAGTGCTGCTCCACAACTAGCAGCAGTTTCTTCAACCCGAGATCCGCCAAATCCACACCTGGCAGAGGGAATTCAGGATACTCGATACCGCGAAAGTGAGCGTGGGGCAGCCAACCGTTCCGAGATACCGCGTGCAGTACACCCTGCCAGCCCAACGCACGCACCGTGATGACCGCATCCACCGTGGTAAGGCCGGTACCGAGCAGCACGATCGTGCCGCCCGAAGGTGGAAGGCGGTTTTCCCAAGACCGCCAGGGATTACTGATCCACGCGGGATGATCCTGCAACTCCGCACTGCCGGGTAACCCGGAGGGTGACTCGTTACCGGTCGCCAGCACGATGCGCTCGGCCTCCAGGCGGCCGCCATCCGACAAACGAATCACCGCACCATTGTCGTGCGGCAGCACATCCACCGCTTCACCCTCGACAAAACCGGTCCGCACCAGCAAAGGTTCAATCGGCGACTGCAAATGCTGCTGCATAAGGCACCGGAGGTAATCCCCGTAAATCATGCGCGGGATAAACCGTTCGCGCAGTTCGTTCTCGGGCATCATGTCGTACTCCGATCGGGTGCGCAGCCATTGCAGAAAGTGATCTGGACGATCTGCAAAAGCGGACATGTTTCGGGCCGCCACATTAAGTAGATGCTCCATCCGCCGCGTTCCGTAGGCAACTCCCCGCGCCACGGGGCGACCTTGATTAATGATCGTGACTTGGAGCGGATGCCTACTCAGTCGCGCCAGATTGATGGCCGTCATCACGCCGCTAAAACCACCGCCGACAATTGCAATTCTTTCAGGTTGGGAAACCGTCATATCACGGTCGTTTATTAGCACATTTCGGCGAAGATGCTTGAGATGTTGCCTTGGCAGGCCAGTCCGAATGAACATCAAATCGAATTCAAGAACGCGATAATTGCTTGCTGACTAGCAGTCGGCATCGCGGCAAAACGATTCCGGATAATTCGCGCCTCGCCATCGTGCAGTAAAATGGCCTCTAAAATAGTAGAGGCACGGCCATCGTGCAGGTAAGGCGCGCGAGCCCGTAACCCCCACAACGGCGCAGTACGCATTTCCCCAGGTTGCGCCGCAGCCTGGGCAATGCCATCAGCCAGCGAACCCATCTGGTGCAGTAACAGGTCCGAGTAGAGCGGCACGTTTTGAAAGGCGAGCGAAGTGCTCACGGAGCTCGGGCCAGTTTGCATTGAGGGCGTATGGCAAGCGACGCAATTGACTTGGGTGAAAAGTTGTTGGCCTTGAATGGCTTGCGCAGTCAGCGGGAGGACAGGGGGCGGGGCAAGGAGTTCCATGAAATCAGTAAACCGGGCGATGTCATCTTTGTTCGTGGGGCTTTCCGGCAACGCGGGATTGCTGGGCAAGTCCTGTAGTGTTGTGGGGGTTAATTGAGTCGTCGGCGTATCGGGTGTAGCTAATGAGTAGCCATACGGTTCGGCCGCTAGCAGTGCCGCCTCATTACCGTCAGGGGCCAAGTCCGTGGTAAAGAACCTGTTGGTGACACCTATTTCATTCAAGTAGGCATCCCCTGAGAAGGCCAGCAAGGTCGACTCCTGGCATTTCCACCCAAAGCGGCCGACGAAATTTGTGCCGATTGCCGTGGTGACGGGATCGGAGAGGACGGCGGCGCGGCCGGTGACACCGTCGACTGCGGTGGCGTGAACGTTGGCGCGGATGGTGGCGTCCGGGATTGCCTCGATGAGCCCAGCGCCGAAGAGTGCGTTGGTTTTGCGATGCGCGACGATGGTGGCATTCAGAGGAACGGTTTCTTGGGAATTCACAGTATCGAAACCCGCCGCACCGGACTGATAGGCATTCTGAGGAGTCAAGGAGGACAGATGGAACAGAGTGCCGTCTTCGTTGGTTAAAGGATTGAAATCCCGACGTCCCGAAACAAACTTGCCGTTAGCGTCCAGTGCGCCTGCGCGGATCTCCGTAATCGCGCTGGCTCCACCGGTGGTGATCCCACTGACAATGGCCGGGTTATCGCCATTGGGAACGATGCTGGGAGTCGTCGAGGTAATGGGCTGAGTGTGGCAGGCCACGCAAGATTGGGCATTGAAGATGGGACCCAAACCATCGGCGGGGCCGTCGAAGACTTGGAACTCGGCTTGGCCAAGGGTGAAGTTCGTGGTCTGCTCAGCGGTTAGGCCGGGCAACGGGTCACCAAATTGGGTGGGTGTATGTGGGAGCCGCTTCTGGATAATAGTTGGCGGATGTCCGCTTCGGCGGTTCAGGTTTTGGGACATGGCAAAACTTGCCAAGATGCACAGTCCCACCACGGTGATGACTTCAGCCTTTAGTTTCATAGCTACGTTGTGTCAAGGGCGCTCAAAAGCGGCCACGACAACATTTAAATTTTATATTGAATCTCAGCCTGCAGGCCTCTCCTAACCCTACCCAATTGCGATATTTTTCCCTTGCTAGGGTACCGACTCAACCCACCGATCCCTCGCCTTTTCATGCACCGCTTACCTAAACTAAAAGAAAACCAAACGCAGCAGCCAAAGCCATCGGAGCAGAAACGGATTTATTGTGGACAATAGAAAAGCCGGAGAATGTAGTATTTATGTGAATTGACAAATCTTCGTGTGCATTGCAAAACCGTGCTGGGTGGTCCAGACCAGCACGGCGCACTTGGCCGGAAGAGTCACTAACGCTTGAACAGATCATAGCCATCGAGGCGAATGCAGTGAACTTTGACAGTCAGCGCCATGGATCCCAAAGATATTCTGGCTAAGATCATCGTTGCGAGCCTGTCGGGCCGCTGTTTCCCTATATAGATTCCTACGCTAGACTTCTCAATGAAGAGGGTTATGCGCCGGCTTCGGTTTGTGATTATGTCTGCGTGATCGTTAGGTTCAGCCAGTCGCTGCGGCGATCCGGCTGCGAGATCCGTGAACTAGCCGCGCTACCCGGCAAATCAACGCCGCCGCGAAATCGCGCCCAACAACTCACAGACTATTGTCGGCGTTTCCTCCACACTGAAAGTCATAGCAGGCCACCCGCCCCGGTTGCCAACCGTGTATGTGTTAGCGTCCTACGGCCCGAAGGAGCTTGGACCTTTCCAATCCGTGGCCCGAAGTAACCAAGAAAGTATAGCCCAGGGTAAACCCCATAGGCGTTAAGATAAGTGGCAGGTCGACGCGGGAAGGCCCGGCGCGGTAGGGCGAAGCTCCGCCTGAGCCGGGGCTTGCCGGGCGGTCTCGCCAAATCGCATGAACCCACAAACACACCGCCCCCGATCTGGCGAGTAGCGCGCTTTGGCGTGGTAAGATACCCTCCGCGGACCCGGGCCAGTGGTTAAGATTGCAGGAGTTTTCGTGTTGGTTCATGCGTTCCGGCGTGGTCAGCCGGGGACATTCCCGGCCCGACAGGGCCTGGCCTTACCGCGCGCGCCGATAACGTCGACTCACCACCAGGACTCGCTCTTGGCATAACAAAGACGGAAAGAAAACCAATCTATTCCTGAAATTCCTCAGCTATTTTTGGGGTCCGATCCCGTGGATGATCGAAGTGGCGGTGATTCTGTCCGGTGTAGTCGGGCACTGGCCGGATTTTTTTTTACGGATGATTTATTATCATCCTGCTCCTGGATCATTAGCCGATTTTTAGCAGAGTGATTACCCGGGACGATGTTCATATTCGCTAACGCGAGGGCCGTTTCGGATTGTCGAATATTCGATCCAATGAATATCGATTGTGCTCCATAAATAGAAGGGCCAGAAAATAAGCGATGACATAAATCATTTGCAGCCCGACTGTGGCCCAATCGGCGCGAAGAGCGGTTCCGAAGATCAGAGTCGCCATGAGCAACGACGCCGCCACCAGCGCCCATCTGGTCAGTAAACCGAGAATCAGCGCGACTCCTAGTAGCGCTTCCAGAAACGGGAGGATCAAGCCGAAGGCGTAGACGAACCATCCGGGCAGAACGGTCGATTCAAAGTTCTTAGCCGTATTTGCGGCAAAGGTAATGAGGATAGGTAAGCGCACCAAGCCATGCATCAGTTCGTTAATCCCCAGGGACAACCGGAAAGTGCCGTAGGCCAGTGCCTTGTCAGATTCGAGTCGTGCGGATGGCATCTTCTGGAATTGGGGTACAGGAAAGCGGTTCATCTACTGGCTGATAGACCAAAGCCGTATCGATGGTGCCGACCCAACTGCTGTGCGCCACCGTGCTGCTATCGGTGGCGAATTCGAGGTAGGTACTCAGTTTCTTGGTCATTGGATGCCTTGGCTCACGGAATCAGGGTAATCAAAATGGGACCCGCCCCCGGTTCGTGGATCGTCTGAATGATGCTCTCGACTGCTAGTTGAAAGTCGGCCGGAAGCGCAATTTGCACAGGAAATCCAATACCGCCCGCAAAACCTCGCATGCCGATGCCGTCCGCGCCACTCGGAAACGTGACAGAAGGAATTAGACCGATCGCGAATCGGTCGCCATCACCTCCAAAATATGTCGATTTTGGATCTCAACGTCAAATCGCTGAATCCGCCTTGCCGCTGTTCTGCGCCGGTCCGATCGGTATTGATTTTTGGACCTCAGCCGACAGGCCTCCTTTGGTCAGCTCATAAGCGAGAACTCGCTGGTAGACAGATTCCAACAGGCCAGGACCAAGCCGAGAGTGCAGCACCCGGAATGCCGCCGCTAGAATCATTGTGCAAAGTTCATCGTCATCCATTTAAAGACAGCAAAACAAAGCGGTACATCTGTCAAACCCTCCGTGAACACCGTGGCCTCCGTGCGAGTTTTTCTCCCTGCTGAAAAACGGCGGAACCCGGTGTGAGAATGGGGGCGCCAAGTTTGGCGTGCAACCTCCAGTACCGGCCCGCGCAAGAGCCCGGAAGAAGAAAAGCTCGCACGGAGGTCACGGAGACACAGAGGAGTTTCTAGCCATCGATCAATCGCTTGATTCTGGTTTTAAACTGTGCGTCACCAAAATTAAGAAGATAGCCGAGCCGTAGGTTTGCCAGACGAATATAGGTGAGGACCTGCTTGACGTGCACAGGAAGCAGCGTCTCGACCGATTTCAGTTCGAGGGGAACCCTGTTCTCGACAATTAGATCTGCGCGATAACCCTCCTCGGAGACAAGTTCATCGTCATCCATTTAAAGACAGCAAAACAAAGCGCTACATCTGTCAAACCCTCCGTGAACACCGTGGCCTCCGTGCGAGTTTTTCTCCCTGCTGAAAAACGGCGGAACCCGGTGTGAGAATGGGGGCGCCAAGTTTGGCGTGCAACCTCCAGTACCGGCCCG
>Ga0302326_10018849_pt1 | contig 14295 bp, 14 predicted proteins | sample Palsa_T0_3_FD_202264 | JGI IMG/M metagenome (GOLD analysis project Ga0302326, IMG submission 202264) | Peat permafrost microbial communities from Stordalen Mire near Abisko, Sweden - Palsa_T0_3 | ecosystem: Environmental > Terrestrial > Soil > Palsa > Peat permafrost | place: Sweden: Abisko... | reverse complement strand
ATGCGCAAGACCGACGGTTACCAGCGGCGGTTACCATCTCCGTTGTTAAAACCTGTAGATGGCAGCCGAAGATGTTGCGCCGATCAGGCTGCCTGCACCGACTGCCATGTTCCGCGCATAGCTAAAGGGAACGTAGATGATGTCATCACCCTGTAACGGGATATCCGGTTCCTTGCCCTTTTGCATGGCGCTTAGCTGCAGCGGAAGTTCCACGTGAGTGCCGTCGGCTTGTTTGCGGATGAGCCGGGATTGCGAAGGGACTGCGTTCGGCGGCGTTCCCCCGGCGAGCGTGAGCGCCTGCAGGGCGGACAGTTTTGAATCATTCGTGACGATCGCAATGCCGCCTGGACGATTGACGTCGCCCAGCACGTACACCACGTCGGCCTTGGGAACCAGGACGGTATCTCCTGGATAGACAGGAACGTTCGCATCCAGGGCCGCATTGGCAGAGTTGGAAAGAACATAGTCAACGCGCTCTTTGGACGCGTGCCGCTGGATAGTTACTTTTCTTTGCGCGAGATCGTTTAACCCGCCGGCTAATGCGAGCACATCGAGAATGGGACGTGGTGTGGCGATGGAATAGCTGCCCGGTGTCCGCACCTGGCCCAGGATGGTCACGTTCTCTGTAGCGGTCTGCTCGGTGGTCACACTGACGTGGGGCGTCAGCACATAATGACCTGCTGCCAGGGCCCGCTCAACGGCCACCGCAGCTTCTGCCGGAGTGAGCCCCGCAACCCGCACTTTGCCGCCAAGGATGAGCGTGACAGTACCCGCGTCGCTCACCCGGGTCGCCTGCTCAAGCTCCTGTGCCTCCAGGACCTTCAGGTGCAGCAGATCCCCGGGTCCGATGGTCAGGCTTTCGGTTTGCGCCAGGCAATAGCCCGCGCAGCAGAATAGGATGAACAACGATCGAAAGGCTCTCATCATCCCTGACCTTGCTGGTATTCATATTTTTTGCCACCGTAATAGCCGTAGTAGCCGTAGTGCGCGGAGGAACGGCGGGAAACAAAATTGAGTAGCACTCCGATTGCCGGCCTGGCCGTATCTTTGCGATGGATAAGCAGAAGCTTGTAGGCTCGCTCCAAGGCCGCTCTGCTGGTATAACCGACGCGAGCCAACAAGACCGTGGCGTCTGCGATCTCTTCCAGCAACTGCGCGTCCACTACGGGAAGCACAGGAGGGGAATCGACCACCACGAAGTCGTACTCCTGTCTCCATTCCTCCATCAGGCTTTGCATCCGGTGCGAACCTAACAGTTCCGCCGGGTAAGGAGGGATTGGACCGCCGGGAAGAAGCGTAAGGTTAGGATTGTTGGGCACCGGGATCATGCCGCTCGCCGCGTCACTGTCCGACAGCAGGACGCTCAGACCATCCGTTCCGTCCAAACCGAGGCGTTTGCGCAGCACAGGACGGCGCATGTCAGCCTCTACCAGCAGAACTTTCTTGTCGAAGTGAGAGAGGGACGCGGCCAGATTCAGCGCCAGCGTCGACTTGCCCTCGCCCGGGCTGGCGCTCGACACCAGCAGAACCTGGGGTGGCCTGCCACTGCGAGAGATAAGCAGCCCCGAGCGAAGCCGGCGCACCGATTCCCCAAAGGCACTGTGTTGCGAGTCAAGCATAATGGCGCGAGGGTTGGACTTGTTAAGTTCAATCTGCGGCGAGATGCCCAGCAGCGGAATCTGCATCGCCTCGATTTCATCAGCGTCCTGTATTTTGTTGTCCACCGCATCGACAAGCAGAGCGGCACAGCAGCCGGAGAATAGTCCAAGCGTAGCTCCCAGTGCCAGGTAGAGCGGCACCTGGGGCTTGCTGGGCCTGGCGGGCGCGCTCGCCTGATCAACCACAGTGACGTTTGAAGAGTGGAGGCCTTCGAGGATACCGGCTTCCTTCAAACGCTTGAGCAGGTCCTGATACAACTCTTGGCTCTGGTCGGCTTCTTTGGACAGAATGGCGTATTCGATACTCTTGTCGTTCAGCTTTTCCGCCGCCCCGCGATCGCTCTCATACGCCGCCCGCGCGCCTTGTTCTGCTTTCTCCGCCACCTCAAGGTCGTTCACGGAGCGTTGGGCCGTCCGTCCAATTTCGTCCTGAAGGCTTTGCTGCAGGCCCTTCATCGAGGCTCGCTCCTCGATCAGCTTCGGATACGAGGGACCAAACTGCGAGGCATCCTGATCGATCTGCGCCTGCAGAGTCGCTTCCTGGATGCGCAAGTTCTGGATCACAGCCAGAGAATTCGTAACCCCCGGGCTGCTGGCGCTTCCAATCGAAGTCCCGCTCAGCTGCGAAATCAACTCCGCATTGCCTGTTTTGACCACCTGCGCCACGGACGCTTTCAGAACAAGATTCATCTGCGCCTGGGAAAGCTGGGCGGTTGACTGCTGCAATCGATCGAGAACTGGACTATAGATGACCGGCTTGCCCTGCGGATCGGTTCCGCCAACCCCGAAGATGCCACTGCCTTGTTGTAATGCGACCACCCTTGATTGGAGCTGCTCGCTCTGTTTCCGTAAATCGCCTAGTTGCCCTTCGAGCCATTGCGAGACCTGGTTGGTGGCCGTGAATTTGGTTTGAAAGGTGTAATCGATGAGCGCCTGCACCAGGTGATTCACCACCGCAGCGGAAACCCTCGGATCGCGGTTGGTGTAATCGACCTCCAACAGACGCGTACCGGCAGTGACCTTGACCTTCAGGTTGTCTTGAAAGGCCCTGACCACATTTCCTCGCCTGCCGGGCGCGTCCTCAAGGCTTGCATGAACAGGATCGCCGGGTCCCCTTGGGCTCAGCAGCCCCATGACCCAGCCGAGTGGGTTGAAGTGGGGCTTGAAATCTTCGTTCTGCTCCAGGTTGAGATCTTTCACCACCTTCAGCGCCAGAGCTTCTGACTGCAGGATATCGGCTTGCGTCTGCAGATCGATGTTGACCGAGAGGGCATCGGACGCTCCACCGGAGGCAGCGCCCATCAGGCTGTCAAGACCCAGGCTGTCGGAAGAGGATTTTTGTAGTTGAATGACGCTGGTCGCGGTGTATCTCCGCGTCATAAAAATGCAGGCGCTCACCGCCAAAAGGAAAACTACCGCAGCGGTCACAATAATAGCCCGGGTCCTGCGGTGAAAGATTCGCAGAAGGTCCCGCAACGTCGGTTCTTTATCTGGTATCGTGTTCAACTTGTCCCCACTCCCTGGTATCCAGTGCGTGTTGCGCGGTGCGGTTAAGGCATTTTCCGCAAAAGTCATTCTCGCCCTCCGTTGCTACGACATCACCTTCTTCAAAACTGTTCGCTTTCCGCGGTAACGGAGGTAAGTGTTGTTAGATAGCGCCCTTCGATGCCCATACCGCGGCGCCTGTGCGCCAGAGGATCTTAATATCGAGGGCTAGATTCCATTGCCGGATATACTCTGCGTCCAAATTCACCCGCTGATCGTAAGAGAGGTCAGATCGTCCTGAGACTTGCCATAATCCACTTAGCCCCGGTTTGGCCGAGGTGTAGAAGAAATAGGCGTCGCCGTATTGGGCCTTTTCCGCTGCAACAATCGGCCGAGGACCCACCAGGCTCATGGTTCCTGCGAACACGTTAAGGAATTGTGGCAGTTCATCGAGGCTCGCACGCCGGAGGATGGTTCCCAACTTTGTAACCCGTGGATCCTCTCGTAGCTTGCGTGTCTGCTTCCATTCACGCGCTGCCGCAGGGTTGGTTTCAAGATGGTTGCGCAAGATCTCGTCGCTGTTGCTGTACATCGTGCGAAACTTCCACAGAGTGAACTCGCGCCCGAACCTGCCTATACGCTTCTGACGGTAGAGTAGTGGTCCCGGAGAGCTTATTCTGACAATGACGGCAGACACTAAAAATAACGGCACCAGGCAGGGCATAAGCGTACATGCCACGGATATATCCAGCAGCCTCTTCCCAAGACGATAATGCATGCCATTGGTACGCAGTCCATGGATCGCGAGTGACACCTTCTCCCACTCGACTTGTTTGAAAGCAGCGGAGTCCTCCTGATGGTCAGGCATGCAGGGGACAGCAGTGCTTTCATTGAGAAGCGCAGCCGCGGACTTGGCATGTGACGCCAGCATTGGTTCTGAAGAACCACGCGGACCATTCGCATACTGGGATTGCGAAGCGGTGCAGAACGCAATGATGAAATTTCCAGCCATGACCGTCCTTGAGGTTGAGTGACTCGTCTCTCTCTCTAGAGCCGAAGAGGGTTCAACTGTTTTCAAAGAACCTGCCCCATAGGGAGTTGCGCCCGTAGGAACTCTTGGTGTCCGCTCGCTTACTTTTCCGTGACGTGGGAGTGAGTGTTGGCTAACGCAATCGATAGACAATCCCGGCACTTGCGGTGAGAGGCGTCATCGTCCAACCGTGCAGATAGGTCTTGGAATAAGAAATCTCACCCATCCGAATCACAAAATTGTGCTGTAAATAGATGTCGAGGCCGCCAACGGTTGACCATTGAGGGCCGAGGGCCTCGTCTAATTTTGGTTCCGGCTGCCCGGTAAGACGGGGGATGTTCCAGCGCCACGCGTTCGCTTCGCCGCCAAGAATGCAGAGATATGGAGAAACCCGGCCGAAATGCATTGAAAAGCGAGGGCCGGCCAAGGCTGATTCCTCGTGCTCCAGTCCACCCCATCTCAGTACCGATGCCCTTGCCTCTATCCCCAGGACGTGCCGGGTCTGCAAGAAAGCTCCGAGAGTGACTCCGGAGGCAGCGAAGTCGCCGTAGTACTGGTAGTCCGGTTTGACCGAAGTGTAGGTGCTAAAAACGGAGATACGTGGCGGCGCTTTGAGTTGCGGAATTACCTGAGCCGAGCCGCTATACGCCACAGTCGATAACAGCAGAACGAAGGCAGTCTGCAGAAGACCGATCCTTTTATCAAAAGCGTCCAAAGTCTTTCGCTGTTCCATCTGAGCCGTGCCGCTCCATAGCCTACGGAAAGCAGCCATACCATGACTGAGTCGGTTGCTTCCTTGTGACAATAGTCTTTGAGCCGGAATAGAGGGATCGATGTTTGTCATGTCGTAGGGAAAGATGTGTTTCGTCTTGGTACTAATTTCCGTAACCAAAGTACTAATTCACTGCCGCGAGCGATGTAACTGCACTTCCGTGGTACTCCATGAGTAAGACCGGGCGGGTGAGCGCATGGTTAGGGAAGGCTGATAACCACTGATGAAACAAGAGCAATGTCGAGTGAAATAGTTATTGTGGCGTATGAGTCACGTCCAACGATAAAGGAGTTTGATGCGCGTTGTCTTGATTATGAGTGCCAGGGTATCCGGCTGTTCTTCTAGCTGGTTATGCATGGCCGCAAGTGAAAGCTGCGTAAGTGATAGTTAGTGGCGTATATGCAACAAATGATATGACTGCGGGGCGCAGTGCTATCAGGGTTAGGAGTGGCATAATGCGGTGACGAAGGGAGTTATACGGCAAGGTAAAGTGTGCCGCCCACTATTTAAGCCGCTGAGGGGGCAGGCGCCGGCCTCTGTCTCGGAGCTTATTGTTGCTTATGCACAACACGATAGGCTGCGCGCAACAGGCGATGGGCCTGGCGTCATGCTCGACGGGAGTGGAGTTGTAGTAGTTGACGAAAGCTGGGTCAATGAGTCGCTGGATTGAATGCGGCGGAACCCAGTTGCTTGTAGGCAACAACGAAATCGCCATTCAATGGAGGAACGGGAGGTCGCGGCCGCCTGCTATGGCGGTGCGCGTTTTATTCGTCTATGACCCATTTTAGTTAAAGTTTAGATACCCTGTTGGTAATCAGTTGGAGTGGCGCCTGTTGAAGGAGCCTTGCGGTCCAGCTCGTTTGCACCCGTACATCGCCTGGAAATCCCTCGAAACTCCCTTGGAGAAGACGGTCCCAGGATAAAAGTCGAGTCCGCAGGCCCTCAACAGGGCGTTGATAGGCTTGCGCGAGGTTGCACATCGTTTCCGGCTAGAGGCAGCCGGTTGTTTGTTGAGTCATTTCCCGCTCAAAGTGAGGTTGTACAGTTGCTTCCTGGCTAGAAGGCAGCCAGTAGTCTGTTCAGCCGGTTCCGCTGCTGCCCGGTGGAGCTCTGTTCATCATTGTCTGCGGGATGAACCAGCCCGTCCTCGCTTGCCTAAGACCCGGCTTTGGCTGCTCGCAGCAGTCCAACCAGCAAACTCATCGACCCAATGACAGAAATTGCTACAAACCCTTCCGCTAAATAGGTAAACATCGCCAATACCTCAAATGTTTGGTTCGCTGTGGGTGCCTGGGATGAGAGGCCGTTTGCGCTTTTGAGTGCGAGCGACCTCTCTTGATTGTGGCCGGAAGCCGTTCGGGCCTGACGACCCGTCCGCGCTGCGCCTAGTAACGGCAACCGACAGAGGAAAGAGCGCTCGAGAGCTCTCCGGTTTCAAAGGTAGGCTGGGTGTTAGACTCTGCCTTTGCTTCCACTTCAAATGACATCTTCTTGCTTCCCGAAATTCGCTCAACCCAACTGTGCGTAAGTTTGGCTTGTGAGACTTCAGAAGAGGGTGACAATGAATGGCCGGCATCCAGCACGGCCCAGCTCTCTGACCGGTCGTTCTGTCCGTCTGCAACGAAGACAACTCGAGTCGTCGGAACGGGCCCTGTAAACGACATTGCGTTGCTCCGGATCGCCACAACTGGTTCCAACGCAATTGCCGAAACCTTTCCGCCCTTGCAGATGACGTCAAGTTTCGCCTGAACGGTTTTACCCTGACCGTCCGTGTATTGCTCCTGGGACGTGGTCTGGAGCATAACTACCGCGTTACCCTTGTGGTTGCTTGTCGCGGGGTAGACAGACCACGCGCCGAGCTGTTGAGGTGTCTCTGCAAATCCCATGGCAGTAGAAAGCAATATTAAGAGTGCGGCTTTTGCTGACTTCGTCATTTGTTTTTTCCTTTCACTTTCGATTAAGTGTGAGAGAAGCTTAGCAACCAATAGGCTCCTTGCCACAGCTCTCTAGTCTCCGAACTGGTCACCTCGCAGGGTCGATTTAAGAACCTGTAGTAGTTACCAATGAATGCCGCAAAGCCTCTGTTTACGCTCTCAAAGCATCAAACACGTATTTGCATGACCAATAAGTTGTAGATAGTGAGCTCATAACGTTTGGCCCATCGCTGAACAGGGAAGCAGCATCGCTCCCGTGTGCGAAGCTGCATGAATGGGGTTACTCGCGCCAGGCCAACGCCGCATAGTTCGTTGTGCGGCGTGATATTTGAATTGCAGAAGATCGGTTTGCTAGTGCGTAGGGATTTTCATCCCGCACACACGCCGATGACGTCCTTCCCGTATAGTTGTAGCGAGTGGCCTTGGGGGGCCAGGGTCTCCCGGCCGAAGGCAACATTTTGTCGCAGCCACAGGCTCGCACGGTTCCATCATCTCGTGGTTTGGTTCCCTATAGAACGCCCGGCGTGATTTGCATCAAATTGTAGTTTTGTTGCAAGATCCAATCCGTGCACAATAAAGGGGGCAAACGTCATGGCCGCATAGAGACGATTTTTTCAGTGATGCCTCCGTCACGGAGGGCTCGATCTTGTCTGGCGTTCCCCGGTTCGGAGTCGGTTGGTCAGCGTTTGCGCTGGAGTAAATCAGGAGGCAAGTGCTTTCCGGCGGCTGTGCTGGAGGCGACCCCGACCCTCTTAAACCTGGCTCAGCATCAGGGGCTATGGGAAGCATCCTTGGCAGAAGTCTCAAGGGGAAGTGGGCCGATGCGATCTACCGGCGTTAGCATAAAGAGCTTTAAGAGTTGCAAAGAAGTCGTAAAGGCGTTGAACAACACTCACAAATCCTATTCGAACCAAAACGGCCCAACCGGTATATCGCGTCCCTGGACAACCCTTTTTGCGATATCTTCATATAAACAACCCAGGCCCCCATTGAATTGTTTTTCAATTGAACCTTGCCGGTGAGAAAACCGGCTCTACCCTGCGTTCGGAGGTCAGCGGTGGAAGGAATTGGAGCCAAGCTTTTTGCGGTACGTAAAAAGTGGGGGCTGAGCCTACGCGAAGTGGAAGACCGGAGCCTGCGTCTGGCAGAGGAGTGGGGCAATCCGTCCTATCGAATCTCTGCCAGCTGGTTGGCTCGCATCGAACGAGGCGATCGCGACTTGTCCGCCGCGAAATTGATCGTTCTGGCGGTGATTTTTAGCATACCGGCTGAACAACTTCTGGGGCTGTATCCGTTGAGCGGTGACAGCACGCCACAATATAACCAGGTATCGAGTCCGAATACGACTATGCTCCTGACAAGCGGCTTGTTGGCGCAGCAAGCACGATCGTGGCTTCCCGAGGACATCATCTCCCAGCCGGTCCCCGAAAAAACAACACTCCTGCCGCGTGAGGACTACTTGCCGACCCATTATCGCTACGGGGTTCTCGGTCAACAGGACAACCCGCTCGCTCCGATGATTCGCGCAGGAAGCTTCCTTTTCATCAATACTCAAAAACGCGCCATCGCTAACCGTAAAGAGTGGACGAACGAATTCGACCGCCCAATCTACTTCGTCTTCACCCACGGTGGTTATATTTGTGGTTGGTGTGATCTGGATAAAAAGTCAGAATGGTTGACTCTGGTCCCACATTCCCTCTCGTATGCTTCCGGGATGCGTTGGAAATACAAGAAGGACGTCGAGGTGATTGGCCGGATTGCCGTGGTGCTTCAGCGTTTGGATGAAGCCGAACCGATCGGGCATACGTAACCGCGCCAAAGCTCAAAGGCTTTGTTGCAGGTCCGGCAACATGGGCAGGTTCCCTTGCTCATAGAGCGAAAGCACGTGACGTGTCATCAGGAAATAGGTCACAGCAGCGCGCTGAGCATTCATAAGAATAGAAGTTTCCAGCTTTCCAGCCTCCTCGGCGGCCTTCAGCCGTTGCACGTGCCATTCAATTTCGCGGGCGCTGAGGCGGAGCTGCTCTGCAACGACGAGCGCTTTCTCCGGATACCACTGCTGCACGTAAAAAGCCAGATCGATCAATACAGCGCAGTTCGCTTCCAGTGCTTCGATGCCGTCCCAGCCGCCGATGAGCTTCCATATCTCTGAGGACCCAAGAATGGCGCTGTTCTCATCTCGCCTTTGACCCCCCGATGGATTGACCACGTCCAGGGCAATTTCTGCGATTGCGTGGCGATCCACGAAAGTCAGTCGCTCGAGCAGGCTTTCCCAGGTTACCTGGTAGGATCTGCGAGCACGCAGATAGTACCGTCCCGCCGTCAGGGCAAGAAATATCAGGAGGAACGCCGCTGCGGCGAGAAAATAAAGCGTGCGTGGACTCACCATTGTCTCCGTGAACGAAGGCTTTGCAGCTGCGATCCAACCAGAACGTGTAAAGCAGACAACTCTCTGGACATCCGGTCGGACAGTTCCCGGGGTGGCGGTGCATCACGCCACAGCGTGACAATCCAATATCCAGTGCAGGCAATATAAACAACAATCCTCATTTGAGACAGATCGTGGTAGGTCTGAGTGCCCCGGGTTACTCCGAAGAAACTGTGTCCGATCTCAATAAGGAAATCGATGACAGAATAAAGACCTAGCCCTTCGGATATCTTGACCACGTGGGGCTTCCAGGCCAGCCCTGCGCCCACCGAGAGAGCAATCATGGCCACGAAAAGCTCACTCATCAAGACCGCTGAAAACAAATTGCCCCTGATGATGAGCGCGGACGTCCAGAATCTGGTGTGTGGATCTGCCAGCCACGAAAGCCCGGCTGCTGTGGCAATGCTGAGGCCTACCAGCCACAGGCAGCTGCCGCGTACATCTTTTGCCCACGATCCCGAGGGACGAAAGATGCGCGAGGAGATCTCATAGACAACGCAAAGCTGCAACACCGTGTCGACGATACCGAGCGACCAGAAGGTGTAGAAGTAGGCTGACCTGGTTCCAAAATGGAGGACGAGATACAGCGCGACCGTTCTGACGACATTGGAAGTAATGTAGGTCGTAAAAAAGGGGAATGCCGGGGCACGCCGGCGAAACCAGAGGACAAACAATAGCGCTGATTGCCCAACAAAACTGGCCGCCCACAACAGGAAATCGAGACCAGTCAAATGCATCCTGCACTCCCCGCTTGGGCGGCCCCTCTAGAACACTAGCGTCGCTATTCTACGCTAAACCCAAAAGCGAAAGGATCGCATATGTTACGCCGGGTTCTATGGGTTCGGGGTCTCCTCCTGAGATCGCCAAAACGACATGTTTGCTCGAAGTTGATGTCGAGTGGGCGCTAAAGCCGTGGAGGACTGGAATAACTGAGGCGGCGAACAACAGGGCGACCGCAACGGTGTGTGCAGCACGCTTAATCATGGGGAAGTCTCCTTCGCAGCGCAAATATGCGCCTGCAGCGGAGACTAGAGGGTTGGGTTCATGAATTTCGATTTATTTGGCTCAATCGTTGCGTAAACGCCATAAAAAGGGAGTTTTTCTTCCAAGTGCTTCGCCAAGCCAGCATTGGGTAAGTTCCTTTGACTGGAGGCCGAATATGGAATTTTGAATAGCATATTCGTCGCCAGGTGTCGTATACGCCACAAAAATGCAACTCACATTGACATTGGGAACTGCATCGGATCTTGATTTTTTCTGGGGGAAGCTCTCATGCGGTTCATGGTCGCTGGTCAGGGTTCTCCGCGCCGTACTCAAGCGGCTAACAGTCACCGCCGGCTCCTGCCCACGACGGCGGTATGGAGAGCCATTGAATCATTTGGGACTTGTAGACCGATTGCTCAAGGCGGACCGGCGTGTTGCCTAAACGCCATTCCAGGAACAGTCACTGCAGTTGTGGAATGGTCTGGATAACTCCAGTACCTTACAGGTATATATATAGATGGTGAATTAGCTAATTCGGGGGCTAAAGTGTCGTATAGGTCACATAACTCATAATTCGATTGACATTTATTAACCATCAACGATTAGACCGATTGGTTGTTCTAACTAACGTCTGCCCAGTAAATCACTGCTCCAATCTTCTCGATAGGATGCGCCGGTGGGTAAAGAGCCTCTGCCGGGTAGCTGGCACCATCCAACCCCGTCCGCAACGGGTTGGGCTATCGTAACTGTAGCTGATTAAGTGTGTTTAGAATCATCTATTTAAGGGAAATCGGATTGCGCGTTCTATCTTCCGCGACCCTTAAGCTAGGTCTGCTTAGTAGGCACCAGTGTGCGCTATTGCAGCAAGTGGCAGAAATTTTAAGCAACGCCGACAACTTTAGATGCTTCCTAGGGAGCACCATGTTGAAATCCCTGAAGCGTTTAAACCCCCTCCCACCCGTCATACGCGCATTGCTCTACTCTTCAGCAACAGGGTGCTTGTTCTGTGCACCGAATGTTCTGGCCCAGGCGCCTCCGGTGGTGGTGGACGCGCAACAGACGATTGGATTCGGGGTACTCGAACCTGCGCTCCGTGGCGGCCGGCAAAAACGCGGGCGGTTTATGTAGCTGACCAAAATGTCATGGCAACGCTATGCTGCGGGTTGGGGGATTTGGTCAGCGTGTTTGTGAAAATGAAAGCCGTCCACGCAATCCTCGTTATATTTAACCTATTGGTGATCTCCGTTGGAGTCATGTTCGTTGCCACTCTTCTTTTCCAAAGATACGGGCGGCCAACGACAAAGCGACGTTCACGCCGGTCGCGAAGTTGACGAAGCCGCGATGAAGCAGTTGAGGCGGCCCGGGCGCCATAACGTCCAGCGAACTGCAGAGCGACTCCACCGTGCCCAGGTTGACCTGCTCGCGAGTATTGGAACGTAGGCGGCAGGAAGGTATCTGCACCGTCAACGTGACCGCATGGAGGAGCAACCAGTTTTAGCGGGCCAATTTTAGTAGTCCACCCGCCCGCTCTGAGTACCCGTTCGAAAAAGGATGGCATCTCACTGTGGCTTATAGGCAACAAATGAGCGGACTTCGAAAATATCTGCATGAAGAGGATTGCTCAGCATCGGTTGCTGGTTGCACCCGTAGAGATGGGTTCATTTGTGATGCGCGACCATCTATCTAACAATGTAATCCTGCCGCGCTGGGTGTGAATCAGCCGGCCGATTTATTGTCGATAGGCGACGATCATGTGTAGGGTGCGGCCTCGCCCATTCCGTTGCTCTTAAGCAACAAGCGTCATTAGAGTGGACATTGCTCCTGGCACGTGCACATAGAAGTTAGTTATCTCTCACCCAGGCACGTCGGCGGCGCAAACCATGATCAGTACCACATAAGTGCAGTTACACCGGCTGGGCTTTGTGCATTAAGACTGGGTACGGAAGTTCCTGGCGATTCCCCGATTACTTTCCGAAACGCGATTCCGAGAGGACCTATGTCGCTTGCTGAAAAGAGTGCCATCCACCCGTCGCTTGTCGACAGCATCGAATATCACCTCCGGCACACGGTCGCAAAACGTCGAGAGGAAGCCACCAGCCAGGACATCCTTCACGCGTTAGCGCACTCTGTGAGGGCACGCTTGATCGATGGATTATTCGAGACGGAAAGCCGGGTTCATGAAACCGGAGCCAAGCGGCTGGTCTACCTGTCGGCTGAATTTCTGATCGGTCAGTCTTTGCGGAACAATCTGTTCAATCTAGGACTCCTCAAAGAGGCTGAACAAGCGACGCAGGTAATGGGTTTCGATCTGGCCGAGATTGTCGATGCCGAGACCGATGCGCCGCTTGGGAATGGCGGACTAGGGCGCCTGGCCGCTTGCTTCATGGAATCGCTTGCCACCCTGGGCATACCTGCCTATGGATTTGGAATCAATTATCAATTTGGTCTCTTCAAGCAGGAAATCGAAAACGGTTACCAAAAGGAACGGCCTGATCAATGGCTCTGTGATAACTCTCCGTGGCTCATTGAACGGTCCGGGGAGAACTGCATGATCCCATTGTATGGGCGTGTTCAAGGCGGAAAAGACAAAGCCGGTTATTACAACCCAATGTGGGTGGATTGGCAGGTAATCGTCGGTGTCCCCCACGATGTCCCCGTGGTGGGCTACGGCGGCGACACAGTGAACTACCTTCGACTTTACTCGGCTCGCGCTTCGGATGAGTTCGATATGCAAATCTTCAACGAAGGCGATTATGTCCGTGCAGTGGATCGCAAGATCGCGATGGAAACGGTTTCCAAGGTACTTTATCCATCAGACGCAGGCGCTGCCGGCAAGGAGCTTCGCCTCATCCAGGAATACTTCATGGTCGCCTGCGCGCTTCGCGACACCGCTCGCCAATTCTGTAAGGACAGGCCCGGTCTAGGAATAGAGCATCTGCATGAGTACGTCGCCTTTCAGATGAACGACACCCATCCCGCTCTGGTCGTTGCGGAACTCATGAGAATCCTCGTGGACGAGTTCGCTTTGTCCTGGGACTCTGCATGGGCGGTAACCCACGCTGCTTGCGGCTACACCAATCACACGTTGCTCCCGGAAGCGCTCGAGAAGTGGCCGGTGAGTTTATTCGAGCGCGTGTTGCCGCGGCATCTACAGATCATTTATGAGATCAATCACCGGTTCCTGGAGGAGGTCGAGGCGAAATTTCCCCGCGACCCCGATCGGGCTGAGCGGATGTCTCTCATCAGCGAGGACGGAGCGCGCGAAGTACGGATGGCCAACCTCGCAATTGTGGGCAGCCATAGTGTCAATGGGGTAGCTGCTCTCCACTCGGAGCTCGTCAAGACTCAGTTGGTGCCAGACTTTTTTGCACTGTGGCCTGAGCGGTTCAACAACAAGACGAATGGAGTTACCCATAGGCGCTGGCTGGCGAGTTGCAATCCGGACCTTGGCAAACTGATCCAGAGAACAGTTGGAGACGGTTGGGTCACCAACTTCGGCGCGATCAAAGGGTTAGAAGCTCACGCAGGGGAGAAGGCCTTCCAGCAGGAGTTCCTCGCAATCAAGCAAAGAAACAAGGAGCGGCTGGCCAGCCTCATTCTGTCCACCGAGCAGATCGCTGTCGATCCGCAGTCCTTGTTCGATATCCAGGTCAAACGGATGCACGAATATAAGCGTCAGCTCTTGAACGCTATGCACGTGATGTATTCGTACCTCAGCCTGGTGGACGATGGTCACACGCCGGCAGTGCCGCGCACCCACATCTTTGCCGGCAAGGCTGCGCCCGGATACTGGATGGCAAAGCTCATCATCAAGCTGATTAACAACATTGCCGCTGTGGTGAACAACGATCCGAGGACGCAAGGCTTGATAAAGGTTGTCTTCATGCACGACTACCGCGTGAGCCTTGCTGAAAAGATTATTCCTGCCGCCGATCTGAGTGAACAGATTTCTACCGCAGGCATGGAAGCGTCCGGCACCGGAAATATGAAGTTCGCGATGAATG
>Ga0302326_10018846_pt1 | contig 14296 bp, 12 predicted proteins | sample Palsa_T0_3_FD_202264 | JGI IMG/M metagenome (GOLD analysis project Ga0302326, IMG submission 202264) | Peat permafrost microbial communities from Stordalen Mire near Abisko, Sweden - Palsa_T0_3 | ecosystem: Environmental > Terrestrial > Soil > Palsa > Peat permafrost | place: Sweden: Abisko... | reverse complement strand
CGAGCGCTTCCTTGGTGTCACTGCCGCCTGGCGCGCCTCACCATGCGCGCCGGGCGGCGGTTTCTCGGCTATATACGGGCGACGCCGACGATGGCGTACTGATCACGCTGCAGAGGGTCGGGCCCGCCTGTCCGAGTGCACCACATGCGCGCGTCAACCACGCCGGGCGGCAGGATCTCCAGGGTGTCAAGGAAGCTAGCGAACTCCGCGGCCGAATGGTTATACACCGGTGCGACGGCACTGGAGTAGCCGGCGAAGCCTTCGTCCGCGCCCTTTGTGTCGACGTGGATCGCGGAGAGTACCAGGAGGCTTCCCGGCGATAGCGCAGCTGTGTACCTGGCTACCAGGTCGCGTGCCGCATCGGCCGAGAAGAAGTGCAGCAAGAATCCCATGAGCAGGCAGACCGGAGCCGACAGGTCGATCCCGGCCTTGACGCCGTCGAGGATCACCGGCACCTCGCGCACATCACCGCCCACAACTGTCACGCCGGGGGTGCCCTTGGCAACCCTGGCGTTCAGGTGACTGAGAACGACCGGGTCATTGTCGACGTACGCCACTCGCGCGTCTGCGATGACGCCGCGGGCCGACTCAAGCGTGTCCGGCGCTGTCGGCATGCCGCAGCCAAGGTCGAGGAACTGGCCTATGCCCTGGCTCGCCGCCCAGGTCACGACACGGCCGAGGAACTGGCGGTTCTCACGCGTGATGACCGGGGCCAGCGGAGCCATCGCAATCATCCGGTCCGCCAGGGCGCGGTCCGACGCAAAATGGTCCTTGCCGCCAAGGAAGTAGTCATAGACCCGCGCGATGCTGGGGACACTGGGGTCGAATTCGGCCATGGAGCAATCGTAGGACGCTGCGCGGGCTTGCAAGGCTTATCAGCAAGTTACGGGCCCGTCGGGTCACCACTCTCCCGTCGTGCGCGATGGTCCCGGCCGGGTGGGACCGGTCGCCGGGGCGGTCGGCGGCAGGCCTGCCATGGCTGCCAGGTCAGGTCCGTCCCTGTCACCCAGAGAGGCTGAAGATGAGCCTGTTGGCGAAGGGACGCCTGTCAGCCGGAGCGATCCTTGGCGAAACGAGGACATCTCTGCCTAGTTCGGCGGTTGCCTGCGCGTGGCAGTCGGTAGGGTTCGCTGAGCGGACTTTCGGAGCTTGGGAGACACCATGGACGATTCTACCGGCGACATGCGGACGCTTACGGGGGTGAATCTGACGAAGCTGTCCGACGACTGCCCGCCCGGCGACGCCTTGGCGCCCTACCAGGAGCGTATACGCCAATGGGCCACCGAGTACCTCGTCGCACCGCATGCCGACCTAGGGCGGGCCGGGCCTGTCTGCCCGTTCTCGGCCGCGTCGATCAGTAAAGAGACGTTTTGGGTTGGCTGCGCGGACAGGGCAGATCTGACAGCGAATGATATCGAAGAAATTGTCGCCGACATGATCCCTGTATTTCACGGCCTGCCGCCAGTGGACGGGCCGGATGCCGTGGTTAAATCTATCTTGATCCTGTTTCCCCAAATAACGGACTACAGCATTATTGATGAAGCCCAGCGGCGCCTTAAGGAAAAGTCGATACCGGCTGGCCTCATGATTGGCCAGTTTTACCCGGGGTGCGAAGAGCCCGGGGTCAGGAATTCTGCTTTCAGGCCGTTGCAGTCTCCCATCCCACTGCTCGCTATCCGTTATATGGTCAGCAGTGATTTCCCATTTCTCACTCCGAAGACGCGGTGGGTGGAAGAGTACCTAAAGAAGTTTGCCCCGTCTGTCCCGCCCGCCGTGCGCACCACGATTGCAGCACGGTTCCAAGAGCGCTGACATGGATCAGATCGAGAAGCTTCACGAGAACGTGCACGCCGCCATCCGCGGGCTCGAGGCTGAATGCAAGGTCTACGACCACCGGGAGCTGGCAACCGAGATCAGGACCCCGGCTGACTTCGCTGCCGCGCTCGGGTACCCGGTCGAGCGCATCGCGAAGACGCTTTTCCTGTGCAGTCCGGACCGCCAGGTCTACGCCGCGGCTGTCTGCTCGGTCAGCCGGCGGCTGGACTTCAAGTCCGCCGCCGCAGCGATCGGCGTGAGCCGGGTCGAGGTCGCGTCGGCCGAGGACCTCGGGGTCAAGACGGGGTACCCGCGGAACGGGGTCTCTCCGCTCGGGCTGGCAGACGGTATCTCGGTTGTGGTCGACCGCGCGCTCCTGGACTACCCCAGCATCCTGATCGGAGGCGGCGCGGCCGCCGTCGAAATCGAGATCGCGCCCGCGGACCTGGTGCGAATCTCAGGGGCAGCGGTGACGAGCATCACCAGGCAGGGGTAATGGTGCAGCGTTCTAATGAGCGAGTCGGCGAGGCGTCTGCGCTGCCCTACTGGTCGAGCGTCATCCAGGACATTTATCAGCTGACGTCGCGGCGGCCCGAAGCACTAGCGGTTACCGACGGCGAGCTCGAGTGGACCTATGGCGAACTCCGAGAGCGGTCGGACAGCATCGCGGCGTTGCTGGCCGACCGCGGAATTGCCCGCGGCAGTGTCGTCGGAATGCACCTGCCGCGGTGCGCGGACGCCATTGCCGTCATGCTCGCAATCATGGCTAGCGGGTGCGTGTATCTCCCGCTTGACCCGTCGTACCCAGCGACCCGCCTCCAGTTCATGCTTGACCAGGCCGGGGCCGCGGCGGTCATATCGGACGCTGCGATTTCGGGCAGCGATGACACCGACTTGTCCGGGCCGCACCGGACGTGCATCGAATTGCCCGGGCCGCTGGCGTCCGCGCCCGAAACACGGCCGGATGATCTGGCACTCAGGCCGGAGGATCACGCCTACATACTCTTTACCTCCGGATCGACCGGGCAGCCGAAAGGCGTCATGGTCACTCACCGGAACATCTCGCTGATGAATGAGTGGTCGGCGCATTTTCTCGGGATCACCGAGGCTGATTCCAGCGCGACATCCTGCTCGCTGAGCTTTGACGCGTCCTTCCACGAGGTGCTGCTGCCGCTGTCGGCCGGCGGCACGGTCCACGTGATCCCCCATGCCCTGGCGCTGGGACAGCTCGGCCGGCCGGTGTCGCTGACGGCCACCACCCCCACGGTCGCGAGCGAGCTGCTCCGGGCCGGGCAGCTGCCGCCGATCAAGGCTCTGATCGTCGGGGGCGAGGCGCTGACCCCGGACGTGGCGGAGCGCCTGCTGGCCTCCGGGCGCGTCGGCCGGCTGCTGAACGGCTACGGCCCGACCGAGTGCACCGTCTGCGTCAGCATGGCGGAAGTGACGACTCCGGTCCCCGAGGTGATCTCGATCGGCCGCCCGGTACCCGGCACGGACATCCTCATCCTGGGCCCCGGCGGCGAGCGCCTCCCGGACGGTGAGCGGGGCGAGATCTGCGTCTTCGGCGGCCAGGTGACGGACGGGTACGTCAACGATCCGGCCGGGACCGCCGAGCGCTTCCTCGTCGGCCCGGAGGCGGCGGCTGGCGGCCGGCGCTACTACCGCACCGGCGACCTCGGGTACCGTGCCGACGACGGCTCGCTCTACTTCGCCGGCCGGGCCGATCGCCAGGTCAAGCTCAACGGGATCCGGATCGAGCTCGGCGAGATCGACACCGCCTTGCGGTCTCATCCGCAGGTCGCGGAGGCGGCCACCGTCGTCCGCGACAGCGCCCGGGCAGTCGCCTACATCGTCCCGGCGCAGCCGGGCGCCGACCTTGACCTGGCCGGCCTGCGGGACTTCCTGGCCGACCACCTGCCGCGGTTCATGATCCCGGCCGGGATCGTCGTCCTGCCTGAGCTGCCGAAGACGGTCAACGGCAAGCTGGACACGGCGGCGCTGCCGGAATGGTCACCGGGCCGCCCCGTCACCAGCGAGGAGCTGGCACCCGGTGGCTATGACGAGGAAACCGCCCGGGTCATCGAGATCGTCGCGCGGGTGACCGGGTTCGCGGGGCAGGTCAGCCCGTCCGACGACTTCATCAACGACCTGGGCGGGACGTCGCTCGGCGTCGTCCAGGTGCTAACGGAGCTCGAGCGCCAGTTCGGACGGCGGCTGGGCCTCAACGAGGCCCTGGCCGACACCTCGGTGGCCGGCCTGGCGGGCCTGCTGCGCGACGCAGCGACGGCTTCGCCGGCTGACTTCGCCTTCAACACCGACGGTGACGCCCCACCGCTGTTCCTGGTCCAGACCTACCTTGGTGCCATGCTGGGCCTGCGGCGGGTGGCCGAGCTGCTGCCGCCGGAGCAGCCTGCTTACGGCCTTTACCTGCCCTTCGACGGGCCCCTCGGCTACGGGCCGGCCAGTGACCAGCTCGCGGTTTCCGCGCTGGCTGGGGATGTCCAGAGCCGCGTTCGCGCGATTGCGCCGTCCGGTCCAGTCGTGCTGGCCGGGCACTCGGCCGGCGGGCTGGTCGCCCTCGAAGCGGCCAGGTTGATGCTGGAGGCCGGCGATGCGGAGCCGCGGGTGGTGCTATTGGACACCACCCGGCCGTACGGCGCCCTTGATTACTACTGGGGCGAGTCGGTAATGCTCTGGCGCCAGTTGCCCCGGATCGCGGCAGAGCGGCTGCTCACGGCGGCTTCGAAGCCGTTTCGGCGGGCGACCCCGGCCCCGGCCGGTCCCCGGTCGGACGCCGGCGACCCGGCTGACGTCATGGCAGTGAACGCGAGGACCATGCAGCCCGTCATCGCCCAGCAGAGGTACCAGGTGCGGCCGTACGACGGGAAGGTCGCCGTCGTGCGCACCCGGCAGGGATGGTTGATAGCGATGGGCCGCCGGACACTCGGCTGGTCCTCGATTACCCGGGGGACGCCCCACATTATCCCGGTGCCAGGCTCGCACAAGAGCCTGCTGCGGCCTCCGCATGTTCAGGTGGTGGCGCGCAGGCTGGCGGACTGGCTGTCGGTCAGCCGACCCGGCCGCTGATTGGAAAATCCGGGTCGAAAAAGCACCGCCCGGCCATCCAGTCGCAGGAGATCACAGGACTAAATCAACTAGCCTAATGTCTCAACAAGTTTCAAAAGGCTCCGTTCCTGTGATCTTCCACAGAACCCTACTCGGTGGTATAAAAAATATGCGCGCGCATTCTGTAGCCACTCGACACTAGGAGTGACCGATGCGTTCATCCCGTATTCTCGCTATTGGCGTTGCCGCGCTTACACTGGGGCTCGCCGCCGCTATCACCGGAACGGGAATACCCGCCAAAGCCGCCTCGTCCGTCAGGTACGTAGCCCTCGGCGATTCCTACTCCTCTGGAGTCGGCGCAGGCGACGAGAGCGGATCCTGCGATCAGAGCCCCAATGCCTACGGACCGCTGTGGGCGTCGGCCAACTCGCCGGCCTCCTTCACGTCTGTCGCCTGTTCGGGCGCCACGACGAGCAGCGTCATCAGCAGCCAGCTTTCGTCCCTCAGCGCGTCGACGACGCTAGTTAGCATTACCGTCGGCGGCAATGACGCGGGCTTCTCCTCGATCATGGAAACCTGCATCCTGGACTCCACCAGCACCTGCGAGAGCGCCGTTTCCCAGGCCGAGCAATACGCGAACACCACGCTGTCCGGCAACCTCAGCACGCTGTTTGCCGACATTAAGGCCGACGCCCCGAACGCCAAAGTCGTCGTACTCGACTACCCCGACTTCTACGACCTCAGCGCTCCGATCTGCCTAGGCCTGTCGAGCGCCGATCATCAGGCCCTTGACAACGGCATTAACGACGTGGACGGCGTCATCCAGACTGCGGCCGACAACGCCGGCTTCTACTTCGCCGACGTCCGCACTCAGTTCTCAGGCCACGAACTATGCGACAGCGCGGGCTGGCTGAACTCCGTCGATATCTTCGACATTCACACCTCTTACCACCCGACCGCGACCGGCCAGGCCGACGGTTACCTCCCGGTGTTTACCGCCGCCGCCAAGGTGGTTGGCCAGTAAGCGGCCATCCGACCTACACGCACGTATGACCTGTGCCTGCGCGATGCCCCCGCCGTATTGGTCCATGACGGTCGGGGGCGTCGCTTTGCCCGGCTGAGGGGGCTCGCATGCCGCTGAGGTCTGGCGGCGGCTGAACCCTCCCGGTGACGAGATTCGGCCCGATAACGACTTCATTTCGCGACCAGGTCCTTGGCGACCATGCTCTTGGCGGCTAACCTGCTCGGTCTCGCTGCGGCTGTATCACCCGCGACTCGCGGTGGGCAGCAACGCCTGGCTAAGCGCGGAGGCCGTAGATGGCCAGTTCCATCGCGCGATCGGCCCGAGCCGCGGCGGCGGAAGCGGGTTCGACCCGGGTCATGAAGCTCATCATCAGCAGCACGTCCTCGGGGTCTAGGCCCTCCCTCATGGTGCCGTCCGCGATGCAGGCGGCGATCAGCTCCCCGACGGCCGACGCCACCGGCGCGTAGGCGCTGTCGGTCACCTCCTGCAGCACCGGGGTCTGCAAGGCCTCCCCGAGTCCTCGCTTCAGCTGGACGAAGTCCGCGAGCGTACGGAACCACACGCGGAACGCGTCGAGGGGGGCGTGTTCCGCCAAGACCTGCGGCACCGAGCGGACCAGGCGTTCCACGTCGTCCTTGTACACGGCGGCGAGGAGCGCCTCCCTGGTGGGGAAGTGACGGTACAGCGTTCCCGGGCCGACGCCCGCCCGCCTGGCGATGCCAATGAGCGAGGCGTCCCCGGACTCTCTCAACGCCTCGCGGGCGACCGCGAGGATGTGCTCGCGGTTTTTCGCAGCGTCTGCGCGCATCCCGCCCTCTCTTTGCTAACCGGACACCTCTCCGGTACCGTAGCCTGTAAACGGAAAGCTCTCCGTATACCTACTTTAGGCGAGATGACGAGATGACGATCCCCACCAGAGTTCTAGGTCGCACCGGCGTCGAGGTATCGGTCCTTGGTTACGGCGCGATGGAGTTGCGCGGCCAGCTCACCGGTCCGGCCGGCCACCTCAGCGCTCCGCCGATCGCCGACGAGGACGCCGGGCGGCTGCTCGGCGAGCTGCTTGACGCGGGGGTCAACCTGATCGACACCTCGATCGACTACGGGCGCAGCGAGGAGCTGATCGGCCGCTACCTCGGCCCGCGCCGCGGCGAGTTCTTCCTCGCCTCCAAGTGCGGCTGCTCGGCGTCCGCGCCGCCCGGGGAGTCCATGCTGGTCCCCCACGATTACAGCGCTGCCAACGTCCGCGCAGGCGTCGAGCAGAGCCTCAGGCACCTGCGAACTGATCACCTGGACCTGGTCCAGGTGCACCTGTCACCGCCGCGGACCGAGCTGGAGGCCAGCGGGACGCTCGAGGCGCTCGAGAGCCTGCGGTCCGAGGGCAAGGTTCGCTTTATCGGGATGTCGGGCACGCTGCCCCACCTCCCCGATCACATCGCCATGGGCGTCTTCGATGTGGTCCAGATCCCGTACTCCGCCCTCCAGCCCGAGCATGACGAGCTGATCTCCCGCGCGGCGAACGCCGGGGCGGGCGTGCTCATCCGCGGCGCCGTCGCCCGCGGGACCGCGTCCGAGGACAAGAACTGGACCGTGCAGCCGCTCAGCTCCTCCGGCCCCCCGGCCCAGGACCGCTGGGCGGCAGCCAAGCTCGATGAGCTGCTCGAGGACGGCATGAGCCGGCATGAGTTCATCCTTCGCTTCACGCTCAGCCACCCCGGGGTGTCGAGCGCGATCGTCGGCACCGGCAAGCTCGGGCACCTGCGCGCAAACGTGGCGGCGGCATCGCGCGGGCCGCTGCCTGAAGACGTCTACGCCGAGGCACAACGCAGGCTCGCCGCGGCGTAACCGGCCTTTTGCCCAGTCCGGGTTAGCCGCGGACTAGCCGAGCTGCTCGATGAAGCCGCGCAGGTCGTTCAGGGTCCGGCAGGTGACGGCCGCGGTGCAGTGCGGCTCGTAGGCGCTCATCAGGGAGTCCCCGGTGTCCCAGTCCGTGCGCCGCTCGGGGTTCAGCCAGTACACCGAGCCGGCCCGGCGGGCGATCTTGGCCAGCGTGGCCGCCTCGGCCGGGCGGAAGTTGCCCCGGGCGTCCCCGAAGATGAGGACGGTGGCGCGGTGCTCCAGCTCCTGGCCGACGGTGGCGTAGAACTGCCGCAGCGCGCGGCCGTAGTCGGTCGAGCTGCCGAGCTCGCCGGCCGTCACGTAGTCGCGCATCGCCGCAATCGCCTGCTCGGGGCCGCGGACCTGCCGGAAGGCGTCGGTGACCTCGGCCGCGTTACTGATGAAGGCGAAGGTCCGCAGCCGGGAGAACAGCGGCGACATCGCCGCCACCAGGCTGACGGTGAAGGCGGCGAAGTTCGCCACCGACCCGGACATGTCGGCCAGGACGTACAGGTGCGGCTTGGTGGGCCGGGGCTTGCGGTGCACGACCTTCACCGGCACCCCGCCGGTCGCCATCGAGGCGCGCAGGGTGGCCCGGACGTCAATGAGGTCGGTGCGGCTGCGGCGTTTGCGCATGACCGTGGTCGCGAGCTTGCGCTCGATCGGGATCATGACCCGCTGGAGCTCGGCCAGCTGCGCCCGGCCCGCCCGCGAGATGTCGATGTCGGCCGTCAGCGGCTGGCGCAGCGTCTTGGCGACCGCGTCCGCCCCCCGGTCGGCGACGAGCAGCTCCCTGATGGACTTGCGGATCTGACCCCGCAGCAGCTCGGCCCGGGTGGTGGTCTGAGTCCGCTGGAGCTCGAACCGCAGGTGCCGCCCGGGGTCGTCGAGCCCGCCAGACCCGCCCGCCCCGCCGATGTCGGCGGCGGCCTCGGCCAGCTGCTGCGCCATCAGCTCGTCCAGCCGCAGGCCCGCCAGCGCCGACAGCTCGTAGAACACGCCGGCCACCGGGCGTCCCGGCTCGAACCGGACGTACTCCTCGACCGCCTGCTCGGCCACCTGGCGGGCGAGCTCCTCCGATCCTTCGCGCAGGACGCTGCGGACGGCGTGCTCCAGGTCCAGTCGCGGCTTGGCGTCGGGAGGGCCGGATGGCGAGGCCCGGCGGGCGCCCGCCGGGTCGAAGTAGAGGTCGAAGACCTCCTCGAAGACCGCGAGGTGGTCGGCCGACTTGACGAGCGTGGCCCGCAGCGCGGTGCGCAGCCCGTCGGCCCGGTCGAGCTCGGCGATCCGCGCGGCCCGCATGGCGTCTAGCCGCTCGACCATGGAGACCGGCACGCCGCGGGCGCGCAGCTCGTCGGTGAACCGGTGGATGCGTTCCAGCGGCGAGATGGCGGCGCTGGTCATGGCCGACTGGCCGCGGCGCGCGCTCGGCCGGTCATGGCCGCTTCTTCCACTGCCGCGGCGTCAGGGCGGCCTCCGCGATCTGGACGTCGTCCCGGTACTTCAGCAGCACGTTCAGCGTGAGCGAGGAATCCGTCACGTCCAGGTCGGTGGCACCGAGCAGGTGCAGCGTCCGGGCCAGGTCGATGGTCTCCGAGACGGACGGCGGCTTCTTCAAGTTCAGGCGGCGCAGGGTCTCCACCAGGCCGACCAGGCGGTCCACGAGCTCCCGCGCGAGACCCGGGACCGCGTGCTCGACGATCTCCCGCTCCCGCTGCGCTGACGGGTAGTCAAGATAGAGGAACAGGCACCGGCGTTTGAGGGCCTCCGACAGGTCGCGGGTGTTGTTCGAGGTGAGGAACACCAGCGGCACGTGGCGGGCTTCCAGGCGGCCCAGCTCCGGCACCGATACCTGGTGCTCGGCGAGCACCTCCAGGAACAGCGCCTCGGTCTCGGCGTCAACCCGGTCCACCTCGTCCACCAGCAGCACCGCGGGCTGCGGGCTGCGGATCGCCTCCAGCATCGGGCGGGTCAGCAGGAACCGCTCGTCGAAGATCCCCTTCCCGGTCTCGATGACGGCGTCGGCGGAGAACGTCTCATCACCGCGCGCCGCCTGTATCCACAGCAGCTGCTTGCGGTAGTCCCACTCATAGAGGGCCTTCGACTCGTCGATGCCCTCGTAGCACTGCAGCCGGATGAGCGGGCGGTCCGCCATCAGCGCGACCGACTTGGCCAGCTGCGTCTTGCCGGTCCCGGCCGGCCCCTCAATGAGCAGCGGCTTGCCAAGCCGCGCGGCCAGGCTCACCACCCCGGCGATCTTGTCATCGGCGAGGTACCCGGCCGCGGCGAGGCCCGTCCGGACCGATGCCGTGTCCGCGAACACGCCGGCCACATCGTCGGCCTGGGTCACCTGGGAGCCTCCTGAACTGTCAGCAGCAGATCCACCCTACTGTGCGGTAACAGGCGGCCCGATGTCCAGCCGCTGCGGGCCTCCTGCACAGGTCAGACCCACCGGGCCCGGATCCCCGCTAGGCCGGCTACGCCCTCTCGGTGATCAGGGTCTGGACGCGGTCGAGCATGGCGTCCAGCGTGACCTCGAGCGGCCTGGTGTCGCGCTGGAGCTGGGTCAGCAGCAAGCCTCCCTGCAGGGCGGCCAGCGTAGCGAGCGCGAGGTCATCCGGGTCCGTGCCGGGGGCGAGGTCGCCGCGCGCGTGCATGGCCTGGAATCCCTCGCGGATCCGTCCTTCCCAGCGGCGCAGCCCCCGGGCCGCGGCCAGCCGGGCCACGGCGTCGGTCTCCGCCACCTCGGCCCCCAGGGCGCCGATCGGGCATCCGCCGCGGCAGCCGAGCTGGCGCTGGTGCTCGACCAGGAGGTCGCGCCAGGCCCGCAGGCCCGCCATCGAGTCCAAGCGGTCCAGGTGCGCCTCCTGGGCGTCGAGCACCGCGTCTGTCTGGTAGTCGATGACGGCGCGGACCAGGGCCTGCTTGTCCTCGAAGTAGTGATACACCTGCGAGCCGCTCACCCCGGCGGCCGCCCGGATGTCCTCCAGCGTGGTCTCCGCCACCCCGTTGTCGAACATCAGCTCCGCCGCTGCCGCGACGATCCGCTGCCGGGTCTCGCGCCCGCGCCGGGTCAGCGGGCGCCCCGCCGCCGTTCCGGTCTCGTTCTCGCCCATACCCGAAGTCTACCAGAAAACTGGATTGGACAACCCAGTTTTGCCTCGGCATAGTGGATCGTGCAACCCAGTTCACGGCGAAAGGGACTCACATGACTTCCATCGACCTGGCCGGCAGCACGGCCCTGATCACCGGCGCGACCAGCGGCATCGGACGCGCCACGGCCGTCCGGCTGGCTCGACGCGGCGCGCATGTCCTGGTCAGCGGACGTGATCCCGAGCGCGGCGAGGCTGCGGTCGGTGCCATCCGCGCCGCGGGCGGGAAAGCCGACTTCATCGCCGCCGACCTGGCCGACGCCGACTCGGTGCGAGCGCTCGCCCGCCGGGCCGTCGAGCTGGGCGGCGGCCACGTCGACATCCTCGTCAACAACGCCGGCGTCTTCCCCTTCGGGCCCACCGCGGACGCCAGCGACGCCGACATCGACACCGTCTATGCCGTCAACGTCAGGGCCCCGTTCATCCTGGTCGGCGAGCTCGCGCCGGCCATGGCCGCCCGCGGCAAGGGAGCCGTCGTCAACGTGCTGACGATGGTCGCCCAGTTCGGGATGGCGGGCATGGGCCTGTACGGGTCAAGCAAGGCCGCGCTCGGCCTGCTCACCAAGTCCTGGGCGGCCGAGTTCGGTCCCAGCGGCGTCCGGGTCAACGCGGTCAGCCCCGGGCCGACCCGGACCGAGGGCACGGAGGCGATGGGCAGCCAGCTCGACGTGCTCGCATCCGCGGCCCCGGCCGGGCACCCGGCCGCACCGGACGAGATCGCATCCGCCATCGGCTTCCTCGCCGGCGACGAGGCCAGCTTCGTCCACGGCGCCGTTTTCGACGTCGACGGCGGCCGGAACGCGGTCTAGCGCTCAGGCACGGCATCCTCCGCCGCACGTTCACGGGGGGCAGGGCCAGGGAGGGACCTTCCCTCTCGGGCCCTGCGGTGCTGCTCCCCGATGCCGCCGCCATCGCGCGCTGATCGGCGCCGCGCTACACCCGCAGCGCGTAGAGCGCAAAACCAGAACTCAGGCCGTCCACCGCGGCGTACAGGACGTCGCCGCTTGCCGCGAGCTTCACGGGCAGGCCGTCGACCGGGTAGCTCCACAGCTGCTGGCCGGTCCGGGCTGAGAACGCCTGCACTGAGTTCCGGTAGCCGACGTAGACGGCGTCGCCGCCGACCACCGGCGCGGTCGGGTACTCCCCGCCCGTCATGTTCTTCGAGAGCGGCCTGCCCGCCAGCGCGTCAACTGCCAGCAACCCGCCGCTGGCAAGGTCGAGGGCGAAGACCACCCCGTCAGCAGCGGCGATCATCGGCAGCACCAGGCCCAGGTCCCGCTCCCACAGGACCTGGCCGTCAACCGCATCCAGCCCGAACATCAGGGGCTGTCCCTCCGAGGCCAGGTTGTCCCAGCACCCCGCCACCACCCCCGCCGTCACGGCGAGCGCGCCAACTGGCGCACCTACCCCGGCGCTCCACCGGCGGGCCCCGGTGGCGCCATCCAGCGCCACCACCTCACCCGACGCCGACGGCGATCCCAGCGCCGAACCCGCGTACACGATGCCGTCGGCGACGGCCATCGCCATTGCCCTCGGCGGCAGCCTGCTCATCCACTTCCGCGCCCCGGTGCGCCCGTCCAGCGCCAGCACCACGTCGTCGCGGTCGACCGCGTGGCTTCCTGGCAGCCCGATGAGGGCGTAAACGGCATCGTCAGCGAAGGTCAGCCACGGGCCGGAGCCGTTGTTGGGATTCCCCACGTCAGCCGGCGCGCTCCACAGCAGCCGACCCGTGGCCGCGCTGAGCGCGGTGATGTTATCGTCCCCATCGGCATTGCCCCCGCCGCAGAGCGCCATGCCCCCGCCGGCCGCAGACGCGACTGCAGGAGGCGTGAAGCCGCGGCCGATGCTCCAGCGGGGGTTCCCGGTGGCCGCATCCAGACCCTCGGCGCCAGAGGGTCCTCCGCCGCCCACGGTCACCGTGTCTCCGGACACGGCAAGCGACACGACGCCGCCAATCGGCCGGCGCCATAGCAGCTCCGGCAACCGTGACCCGGACGCGACCGGACGCCCGGCTGTCCCCGACCCGCATGCGGTCGCCATCATCCCGACCGCCAGCGCACCGCCCAGCCGAGCGAACGCAGCCCGCCGCGTCACCGCCGCGCCAGCTTCCACCGAGACCTCCACCGCGTCTGCCGTCCAGCGCACCGGTGCCATGCTCACACAAAGCGGAACACGCTAGGACAGCAACGCATTACGGACTCGTCCTCGGCGCAGTCTTGCCATGCCTCGCCTCAACGGGCCGCCAGTAGTGCGGTGCCCAATGACACGAGAGACAGTATGTTCCCAGATCCCATTGGCCACCACGTCATTAGGTACTGGCCGCCGAACGCGATCAGCGCCCCGGCAAGGACTCCCACCAATCCAACCCAGGTAGCCATGACCCCAATTGTCAGGCACATGTAGGCCGGTGGGACGTGAAGACCGCCACGAATGAAGCCGCCCCCTTAAGCAATCACGCGTCATCGTGTGCCGTTCGAGTCGACGTACCGGCCCTATTTTCGTAAGCGTGGGGAATACGGGTCGCGGAGTGCCCTCAACACACCCCACGGTCATGGCGCGCGCCTGAGACGCTGTGGCTCGCGTGTATGAAGGGCCGCGTGGGGCTAGCCCAGCTGGTCGCGGCGGCGGGTCAGGTAGGCGGTCTCGGCCGCGTTGCCGGCCAGTTCGATCGCCTTGTCGTAGGCCGCTCGTGACTGCTGGCTCCGGCCCAGTCGGCGCAGCAGGTCGGCGCGGGTCGCATGGTAGGCGTGATAACCGGCCAGCGGGCCAGCCAGGCGGTCGACGGCCGCCAGGGACACCTCGGGGCCGTCAAGCTCGGCGACGGCGATGGCCCGGTTGAGGGCGACGACGGGCGACGCGTCCAGGCGAGCGAGCTGGTCGTAGAGGGCGACGATCTGCGACCAGTCGGTGTCGCGGACCTCACGGGCAGAGGTGTGCACCGCGTTGATCGCGGCCAGGACCTGGTAGCACCCGGGCGCTACCCCGGCGGCCAACCGCTCGCGCACCAGCCGGTGCCCTTCGGCGATCAGGACCGCGTCCCAGGCCCCGCGGTCCTGATCGGCCAGGGTGACCAGTTCACCGCCGGGGGAAACCCGGGCGGCGCGGCGCGCCTCGATGAGCAGCATCAGCGCCAGCAGCCCGGCCCCTTCCCCTTCCTGCGGCAGGAGGGCCCGGATCAGCCGCGTGAGCCGGATCGCCTCGGCCGTCAGGTCGTGCCGGACCGGGTCGGGGCCGGTTCCGGTGACCAGGTAGCCCTCGTTGAAGACGAGGAACAGGACGGCGAGGACGCCGGACACGCGGGCCGGCAGATCCTCCGCCGACGGCACCCGGTACGGGATGCGGGCCGCCTTGATCTTGGCTTTCG
>Ga0302326_10018845_pt1 | contig 14296 bp, 6 predicted proteins | sample Palsa_T0_3_FD_202264 | JGI IMG/M metagenome (GOLD analysis project Ga0302326, IMG submission 202264) | Peat permafrost microbial communities from Stordalen Mire near Abisko, Sweden - Palsa_T0_3 | ecosystem: Environmental > Terrestrial > Soil > Palsa > Peat permafrost | place: Sweden: Abisko... | reverse complement strand
ACGATTAAAAGCATCCAGCACATTGGCCTCTAGCAATATGTCTGTGGATTCAGTCATTTTTGTTCTCTTGAGCAGGTTGAAGTCTTCATCGTTATACCATGGCATCCGAAGCGCGCCGGTAACGCGTGGCATCGTTCCTAACGAGTAACCATTGGCAATGGAAGCATTGGGGTCAATCAGCGCGTTGATGTTTACCATCGGATCCGTAGCCGGGTTGAAGGCGCCACTTACATATTGAGCACTCTTCAAGCTCGACCCAGGCACTTGGTCGTAACGAATCGCTCCGGCAAAAGCGGGAATTCCGGGTGCGCAGCAAATCGCAAACGGCTGTCCGCTTTCATAACGTTGAATACCGCTTACCGCCCATCCGCCAACCAGCCTCCCCACGAACCCGTTACTGTTGGACATGAACTTCTTTCCGGGTCCAACCGGCAGTTGATAGACGTAGCTCAGAACCAAGTTCTGCGGCAAGTCCTGGTCGCTAATTGCTTTGTCACCCTTCTTGTTGAAGGCATCCTGCGGGCCAGCGCTGCCGGCCAAGGTAGCGAAGTATGGTAGTGCGCTATCGGCGTCGGTCAGTGTCTTCGACCACGTGTAGGAAACCATCATGTTCAGGCCATATTTGAATTTGTGTTGGAGTTGCGCCTGTAGCGCGTTGTATGTCGCTTGTCCCAGATCTTCCAAGCAGCAATCCGTGTTGAAGCCCAGATATTGCGGATAGGGCACCAGCGCCTGCGCCACGGTGAAGCCGCTCGGGAAACCAGCGTAAGGCGCAGTGATTCCTGCGGCGGCAGCTTGCGGCGAACTGATAGAATCCAGGAGCAGTGCACCTTTCGAGAACTGGTTCGGATTCAGGGAATTCACCGCGTCAAAGTTCGAGCGCAGGTGCGTGGAATGTTGGCCCACGTACGCCACCGACAATATCCAGTCCGAGGCCAATTGCCGCTGAATTTCCAGGCTCCAGTTTTGCACCATTCCCGGCCGGCCGTACGAAGGGTCGATGTAGGTCGGGCTTTGCAGGTTCAACTGGGTCGGGTCCAGGTTAGGTGGAGGAGTGTACGCTGGAAAACCGGTGGCGATGTTGAAAGCCGGCGTGAACCCATCCGGAGAATTAAACGCCGGAGTTGAGTTGTAACCGGTCAGGTTGTCTGCACCGAAATCCGCATACGTGATGGGTGCGTAGATAATCCCGTATCCACCCCGGATTACCGTGTCGTGACCGAGGAATCCGGGCGACCAGGCAAAACCAAGGCGCGGACCAACGTCCTTAAACCATGTGTTCGCCCAACGTTCGTTCTTGTTCCCGTTTGTGCCGGTACCCGTGCCCGCAAACACCAGGGCGCCCGGAAGTCCGCCGGCCCCGGCGTTTGGAGTGGTCAGACTGATATTGGAGGTATCGCCGTAGGCTTCCTTGTTCGGCTGGTCGATGTCCCAGCGTATACCGTAGTTCACCGTCAATGTGGGCGTTACCTTGAAATTGTCTTGAATGAACGACCCATAGTAGCTGCGCAGCCAGCGCGCCTGCACGGTGTACGCCGTCACGTTCGCATCGTGGACGTCGCCCAACAGCAAGCTCGCCAGCGGGTTTCCAGTGCTCGCGTCGTTAATGGTTTCGGCAGTCTGAAAGTTGTAGAAATCCCAGGTGCCGCTGGTGTTCTGATAATTCAACGGACTGAACTGTTGGAAGCGCCAGTCAAAGCCAAACTTTATGTCGTGCTTGCCCTTCAGCCAGCTGACCGTGTCGGCGGTCCGCAGTCCGTTGTCGATGGTATCGCCATCGACGTTGTCGCCCAGGTTGACCGGGGCCGTCCCTCCGGTAAAGTTGAAAGCAGGAAACATCGGCCCGGATGCTCCAGTGATTCCGAGCTTGGAGTCCCAATCCGAACCATGGCCATAGCGCACGCCCGCACCGATATTGGCGCTGTTGGTACGATTCAGCCCGATGCTGAAGTGATTGATCACCGTCGGCGCAAACGTGAAGTCATATCCGAAGCGTAGATAGTGAGTGGTGAATATCTGATTTCGTCCGTCGAGCGCAGCATCCCCGGCAAAGGCGGTGGTGGAGATACGCGAGTTCTGGCGCGACGAATAAGTGAAATACATCTTCTGCTTGTCGCCGATATTTTCATCGATTCGAAACGTCGGCGTGGTGGCCAGGGTCGGGAAACTATACGAATACAAGTAATTGTTCACCAGGTTGCCGTTGGTTGGCGAAGGATAGTAACTCATCAGAGTAGTAGCAATCGGCGAGATGTCTCCGGCGGGAATCTGGTTGCCCGGGAATGCCGTGCGGCACGGCACACCGCCCACGGTCTGCGTTGTGCTGGGATCGAAAATCTGTCCGTTTAAAATGGGCGTTCCATCGCAAGGGTTCGTCCGGCCGGTCGGTGCTCCGAGATACGCGGAAAAGTCTCCTGTTTTTTCAGCGGGAGTCGCTACGGTGCTGGTGGATGAAAGACCCTGGGTTTGGCGATATTGCTCCCAAGAGAAGAAGAAGAACGTTTTATTTCGCCCGTTGTACAGGTGCGGAATATAAACGGGACCACCGATGTTAGCGCCGTAGTCGTTCTGGCGGTCACGATTGCGGGGCAGGCCGCCCAAATTGTTGCCCCACGAATTGGCGTCCAATGCTTCGTTGCGGAAGAGGTCATAGCCGTCGCCGTGGAACTGGTTGGTCCCGCCTTTGGTGCTGAACGTCTCGATTCCCCCAGTCGTCCGGCCGTACTCGGCAGGAATTGTGGAGGTCAACACTTTGAATTCGCTCAACGCTTCGACAGACGGCGCCGTTTCATCGAACGACGACCCGTTCTCCGAGCGGAACATGCTGGCGCCGTCGAGCAATACCTCCGTTGCGTAGTTCTGGCCGCCGGTGATTTTCGACTCAAACGTTCCACCGCTTCCGTTGCCCGATCCGGGGCCAACCACACCGGGGATCAGGAAAACGAAGGCTTCCGGCGAGCGCATGTACTGCACCGAGCTTCCGAGAGCCAACGGCAGATCCAGGACTTGCGACTGGGTGACCACCGTCCCCATTTCGGAGGTTTCCGTTTGCACCGTCTGGGCCTCGGAGTTCACCACCACCGTCTCGTTTACGCTTCCGGCGGTTAGCGTGATGTCCAGCGATTTGGTCGACGCGACGTCGACAATGACGCCTTTCAGCGACGCATTCTTGAAGCCTTTAATGCTGGCGGTGATGTCGTAGGTTCCGATCGTCATGTTCGGGAACCGGTACGTTCCGGCACTGCTGGAAGTCGTCTCGTACACCGCGCCGGTCTTGGCGTTTGTCGCGACCACCTTAACGCCTTGGACCACCGCGCCAGACGAGTCCAGCACGTTGCCGGCAACCGAGCCCTGGTTGGTCTGGGCGCTCGCGGGCATGGAGCAAACCACCAAGATCAAAATCGCGGCCAACGAAACAACTGCCATTTGCCGGACTACGTTCCCGCCATTTCGTATTTCGCGTTTCATACATCCTCCGCCCGCCGTAAATTCGAAATCGGTAACCTGGAGTGCGCCGTTGCCGAACCCGGCGCCACTCTTCCGTGCCGAACAAAGAATTGTTGTAAGCCTTTGGCCCACGTCCAGAAGACGTTTACTCGGTGCACCAAAAAAAAATCATTTTCCGCAACTGCTTGACCTTGCGCTTGCATTGCGGGGAGAACGGAACACAGCTTCATGGCCGTCCTCCTTCCTGCGTTTCACCGGACTTCTTAAGCTTGTCCTGGAGTTTCTGTGCCTGATCCGCGTCCGCCTGCTGCTTGAGCTTCAGGAACGCCTGCAGCGCCGTGCGTGATTCCGTTGGCCGCTGCGCCCGGCGGTAGACCTGGGCCAGCTCGTAGTAGGATTGGCGCACCGTATCGGTGTCTTTTTGACGCGAGTCCGAAACCGCCGCTGAAAAATTGCTGATCGCACCGTCCAGATTGCCCAACTGTGCGTCCGCCCGGCCCAATTGATACTCGGCGTCCGCATAGTGGGGTTCGATGGTCAGCACCCGCGTCAACAGCTTTGCCGCCACTTCCGGCTCGGAATGCTCGAAACTCACCACCGCCAGCTTGTACATTGCTGAGGTGCTTTCCGGCGAGACCTTCAATTCCTCGCGAAACGCTGCTTCCGCTTCCGGCAACTGCACGCGCTTCCAATACGCGTCCCCCAGCTCTTCGTGCAGCCCGGGCTCTTCGGGCCGCGCGCTCAACGCCAACTGAAACTCGGCGATGGCGTCGTCGTAGCGATCCGCTTCGAGATAGGCCTGAGCAAGCACTTGGTGTACGCGCCAGGAGTTCGGGTCCGCATGAAACATTTGCTCGTAACTTTCTTTGGAAACGAGCATATGCGCCCGGCCGCGATGGTAAAGAATATCGACGTCGCCGGGTTTCAATTCTGCGGCTTTATCGAGGGTAACGCATGCGGCCACGATATCGCCGTCGTTCAACTGAACCACGCCGAGCCACATCATCGCGGTCGCGTTGGCCGGATCGAGATGGATTTCTTTCTTGAGCTCGATGCTCGCTTTCGCGTTTTCGTTGGTGCGGTAGTAAGCGATTCCCAAAAACATGTGAGCGCCGCGGAGGGTGGGCCCCAGCGCGATGGCCTTGTTCAGTGGCTGAATGGCAGCCGATGGCTGCTGTTGGAGCATGCGGACCAAACCCAGATTTAAGTAGGCCTGCGCGAAAGAGGGATTCAGCGCGATCACCTTGGAGAAATCACCAGCGGCATCTTCCAGGGCGCCCGTGCGCATCGCTTCCGTACCCTGGTTAAACGTTTCCCCTGCAGACGCGTTTAACTGCGCCTGCGCCGGTGCAACACAAAGTAGAGCCGTCGCTGAAATAAGCAACCCCTTCAACCTAAGAACTGTTCTTAAAGACATGAACTGCTGATATGGGACAAGAATTGAGCTCGTGCCTAATTAAAAAGTACTATGGCGGGGACTCTAAACGGGGTGAATGGGGGTTGTCAACAATTTTCTATCCAACCCATCGAAAAAACTGAAAACGTTTACTTGTTGTATACACGGCACGATACTGAGGTTCGAAAAACCAAAAATCTCCAATTTTACGTATGGTCCTCTCCGCGACCGTCGGGCTTCTGGGTAGCCTTCGCGTCGCAAAATGAGACATCAGCCGCCGCAGCGGCCAATTGGCCGGGCTTGAGGGCATGGGACTAGGGATTAATTCGGCTTGCCCGGTCCATGCGAGAGGGCGTCATAAACGCTTGGAATCACACCTTTTCCCTCTTTCACCAGGTAGAACCGGTCCACCCCCGGGGGCAGCGAGACCCGCTCCAATGCTCCGCTGGGCCAATGGATCTCCAAGCTGTCAATTTTGGTGTGTTCACCGAGGCCAAAGTGCAGACGAGGGTCGTTCGAAGAGGCATAGCTGCCGCCGCTGATAACGTCAGCGCGCTGACGGATGCCTCCGGCCGTCAGGTATACCGCGGCTCCCACGGCGTCACGCGGGCTACGCTGACCACCCGCTAACTGCAAACCCACCCAGTGGTTACCGTCCACGTTCACATTTCGCAGCAAAACCGGGACGTTGTCCAGTTGATTGATGACCACATCGATCTTCCCGTTGTTAAAAAGATCCCCGAAAGCGGCGCCACGGGCGGTCAGCAGCTTGGCTAACCCCGTGTCTCGGACTGGTGCAACCGCCTCGAATTTACCCTGACGGTTGTGAAAAAGCAGCGGGCGTTGCGCAAACGTGGTCCCCCATCCCGTTGACTCGACCTGCGGGTAAACGTGGCCATTGGCGGCAAAGAGGTCTTTCCAACCGTCATTATCGTAGTCGAGGAAGCCCGTGCCCCATCCCAAAAAGGGAAAGGTCACCGTGGCGATACCCATTTGAAAGCTGACATCGGAAAAGTTTCCGCCGCCCTCGTTCCGATAGAGCGGGTTGTAGTCATCCGAAAAAACGGTGTTGTAGAGGTCGAGCAATCCATTATTGAGGTAATCGCCAACGGCAATCCCCATCGAAGCAGTTTCGCGCCCGTTCTCGTTGAGCGCGTAACCCGACGCGTAACTGGCATCCTCGAATGTGCCGTTTCCCTTGTTCAGATAGAGATAGTTAGGTGTGGAATCGTCGGCTACGGCCAGATCCGCCTTTCCGTCGTTGTTGAAGTCAGCGAAAACGGAGGTCAATCCATAATAAGCATTGGGATCGCTCACACCTGCCTTGACGCTGACGTCAGTGAAAGTGCCATCGCCATTGTTGCGAAACAGGTGATCGTGCTCGCCTTTCAATCCGCGAGGCCCGCACATCACCTTCACGGAGCGAAACTCGCAGGTGGCAAACGCCACGACCGGAGAACCCGGTACAGGCGGATGTTCGAGATCGTAGTGGACGTATCCGGGAACAAAGAGATCGAGAAAACCGTCGCCATCGTAGTCGCCAAAGGTGGCTCCGGTGGACCAATTCCCCAGCGTGACTCCGGCTTTCTCGGCGACATCGGTGAAGGTGCCGTCGTGATTGTTGTGGTACAGCCGGTTCTTGCCAAAGTTGCTGACGTAAATATCCGGCCAGCCGTCGTTGTCGAAATCACCCACCACCGCGCCAAAGCCCCATCGTTCGTTGGTCACGCCTGCCTGTTGAGCAACGTCGGTAAAAGTGCCGTCATGATTGTTGTGGAAAAGTGCCGCCCGCGGCGCCGCGGCTTTGCCGGACATCGCGTCATAAGTGGAACCATTCACCAGATAGATATCCATCCAGCCGTCGTTGTCGTAGTCCAGAAGCGCAACGCCGGAGCCGACCACCTCAATAATGAAAGTCTTCTGGGGCGTACCCATTACGTGGCGCCACTTGGTCAATCCGGCCTTTTCCGCGACGTCCTGGAAAACGACCGGTCCGGAGTCGACAAAACCTCCCGCGGTGATCGGCCGTTTCTCGGAATCGAGCATCACCGGCCGCGCGCCACCGGTCGAAACGCTCCCCTGCTGACTGGCGCCCGCGGATTCTGGCTGTTGCGAGAGGGCCTTCCAGGGAAATGCCGAGGCCAGCGCCACGATCGAAATCGAAATGGCAACCGCCAGCGGAGACCGTCCCGCGCGGCGGCGAAACAGAAATCTGAGAGGACCTACCATTCGTTAGACTCCGGAAATGCGCCAAGCGGGAGGCGTGGTAAACGTTTGCGCACGGTTATGCTATATTTTTCTGGAGCACTTTGTCAGCCTCAAAGACGGTTTCAACCGTGCCCCTGAGAAAAATATTGCTGCGTCTAGATCCACGCAGTCTCGTCAGTGCAACGCTCACGCGCACCGTGCGTCAGGTGGCTTTGACGCTGTGCCTCGTTTTTCTATTTAGCGGCCTGGCTCGTTGGAATTCCCCGCTGGCGGCTCAAGAATCCTCACCGCATGTCGTGGGCCTGCGCATCATTGTGATGGAGAGCAGCGACGAAGCGGACCAAGTACTGAAGCGATTGAATCAAGGCGAGGATTTTGCCGCCATCGCCGCCAAAGAATCCATCGACCCTACCTCCACCGATGGCGGTTACATGGGGCAGATCGATCCGTCCACTCTGCGCGCAGAGTTGCGCGATGCGCTACAGGGAGTTGGCCCCGGAAAAACCACGGCCATCGTTCATCTTCCTTCGGGCTATGCCATTCTCAAAGTTATGGAAGGATCCGAGCATGCGAACACCCCCGCCGCCGCAGCCGGCCGGATTCTGCCGCTGGCTGCCACCGGCACGATTCACTATTCACCAAACGTCGGTGGAAAAGGCGAAGCCGATCTGGCATTTCGTACCATGCCAAAACCGGAAAACTGGAGCCAGGATTTGCAAGGCCTATGCAAGATTCGCCAGCAATCCTTGGCCATGGTGATCGATGACCTTAACAAGCAACTGGCCGCCGACAACTCCGGAGCCGCTGAGGCCAGCAATCCCCTCAGCATCATCGAGACTCGCTTTGCGCTGGCCAATCTCTATGCCTACAAGGGCGAGATGGAAAAGTCGGTAGAACAATGGGAGACCGCGTACGCGTTGGCCACTGAGAAACTACCGTCTGCCATGTCTCAACTGGAAGAAGTGCTGGCGATCGCGTACCTGCATAAATCGGAAATGGATAACGACGTCTATCGCAAACCCGGAGCACGGTGCCTTTTCCCCCCGCCCGCAGGTATGTGCTATCAAAAACCGGAAGCGTCTGAAAAATCCATTCAGTACGCCCTCAAATTCCTGGCGCAGCACCCGGATGCGCTGGATATCAAGTGGACGCTAAATCTGGGCTACATGACGCTCGGAAAGTACCCGGACGGAGTGCCGAAGGAATATTTGATCCCGCCTTCGATCTTCGATTCGCCGGAGTCGGTTGGGCGGTTTGTGGATGTAGCGCCAGAGGCCGGGATCAATCTGTACTCATTGTCGGGCGGCTTGATCGTGGATGATTTCGAGAATAACGGCCTGCTGGACATCGTAACTTCCGACTACGATCAGTGCGCGCCGATGCACTACTTCCACAACAATGGCGACGGGACATTTTCCGATCGCACCGCTCAGGCCGGCCTGGATAAGCAGCTCGGCGGCTTGAACATGATTCAGGCGGACTATAACAACGACGGCTGCATGGACATCCTGGTGCTGCGCGGCGCCTGGGAATTTCCTCAGCGAAAATCTCTGTTGCGCAACAATTGCAACGGAACGTTTACCGATGTCACCGTCGCGGCGGGCTTGGCGGAACCGGCGACCCGTACCCAGACCGCGGTGTGGCTGGATCTCGATAACGACGGTTATCTGGACCTCTTCGTCGGAAATGAAAACGGACCGAGCCAGCTCTTCCGGAATCAAAGGAACGGAACGTTTAAGGATATTTCGCACACCGCGGACGTCGATCGCATCGCTTTCACCAAAGGCGTGGCCGCCGCCGACTACGACAACGACGGCTACATGGACTTATATGTCTCCAACCTCAATGGGAACCACTTTCTCTATCACAACAATCGCGACGGCACGTTCAAAGAAGTGGCCCTGGAGGCCGGAGTACAAAAACCCTGGCAAAGCTTTGGAGCCTGGTTTTTTGACTACGATAACGATGGATGGCCGGATCTCTTCGTGACCAGCTACTACATTTCGGTCGACGAGACCCTGCGCAGTTACCTGAGCCTGCCTCCAAACGCCGAGACCCTGAAACTCTACAAGAATATGCACGATGGAACGTTCCGCGACGTCACCGCGGAAACCCATCTCGATCGTGTTTTCATGCCCATGGGCGCGAACTTCGGCGATATCGATAATGATGGGTTTCTCGACATTTACCTCGGGACCGGCAATCCTTCCTATTCCTCGCTGCTTCCCAACGTATTGCTCCACAATAACGGCGGGAAATTCTTTACCGACGTCACCGCCTCTTCCGGGACGGGCGAACTGCATAAGGGCCACGGCGTAGCGTTCGCTGACCTGGGCAACAACGGCCACGAAGACCTGCTGGAGGAAGTTGGCGGCGCTGTGCCGGGGGACGCTCACGCGTTTCGCCTGTTCGAGAACCCTGGAAATGACAATGATTGGATCACCGTGCACTTGGTGGGAGTGAAGACCAACCGCTCGGCCATCGGTGCGCGAATCAAAGTTACCGTGCAGGACGAGGGTCAGGCTCCGCGTGCCATCTATCGCACGGTTACCAGCGGAGGTTCCTTCGGCGCGTCTCCGCTACAGCAACACATCGGCCTGGGTAAATCGGCGCGGATCCTGGAATTGGAAGTGTGGTGGCCAACCAGCCGAACGCGGCAGAAATTCACCGACGTCAAGAAGGACCAGTTCATCGAGATCAAAGAATTCAGCAAGGATGTCGTGGTACTGGAGAGGCATTCGTTCCGTGTGGGTGGTGCGCGGCGCAAAGAGGCCGCCGGGTCACCGGCCGCCACGCCTGCCGGCAGCAAATGAATTCGTTCGAGCGGCGCATGAAAAACTTTGTGAGTTTCCTGGTAATCGCCGTAGCGATGCTGGCCACTCCCGGCCGCGCAGGAGAACGCTATGCCGCCACGGGCTTGGTCCTGCAAGTGGATCGAACCAAGCAAATCGTGGTGGTCTCATGCGAGAGCATTCCCAACGTCATGGACGCGATGGTGATGTCCTTTCCCGTGCATGACCCGAAATCCCTCGAGGGTCTGAAGCCTGGGATGAAAATCGATTTCACCATCGCAACGGACAAGGAATCCTCATACGCCGAAAACATTCACGTTCGGCCGTTTGAGAGTATGGAGAACGATCCTTCCGAAGCAAACCGCCTATCGATTCTGGAAAATATGCTGTCGGACACGGGGCGAAATAAGGACGCACTCACGATCGGCCAAGCCGTGCCGGATTTTAAGTTAACCGACCAAAACCAACAGCAAGTGGCGCTTTCAGACTTCGCCGGCAAAGTGGTGGCGATCACCTTCGTGTACGTCCGTTGCCCCCTGCCGAATTACTGTTTTCGCCTCTCGAACAACTTTGCCCGCCTGCAAAAACGTTTTAAGAGCGAGATAGGACGGAACCTGGTCCTGCTGACGATTATCATCGATCCGGTTCATGACCAGCCGCAATCGGTGAAGGACTACGCGCGCATCTGGAACGCCGATCCGAAGGGATGGCATTTTCTCACCGGCGAACCCGCCGAGATCCAGCAGATATGCGCGAGATTCGACATGAGGTATTACCCCGACGAGGCTCTGCTAGTGCATTCCTTCCATACCGTGGTAATCGACCGCCACGCCCGATTGGCCAGTAACATTGAAGGAAACGATTTCACGGCAAAGCAACTGGGGGACCTGGTGGAAACGGAGATGGCTGGTTCGCGATGAGGTTGGCACCGAAATGAGTCAGTGGAACCAAAGCATCTATCTGATAATACTAGCTTAATACGCGGCGACCTTGGCTTCCCTGATAGCAATGGCTAGGCGCTGGCTGCGAACCAAAACCGCTTTGGGTCCGCCTTGGGCGAACATCCGTGATTACTGAAAAGCGGAATGTGGTACTTTTCAACCCGTAAAACTCAACAATTCGGTTGCAGTAGACGTTTTCTTGATGTTATACGTCCCAAGGCTCTCGATCGAGTCCCGATTCCCATTGGGTCTGTGGATGAACGGCTCGTCTTGCTGGAAGCCAGAAAATCCACCGCTGACATCGCCGGCCTTTCTCCAGATTGGGCCCGCAAATTGACTGAATCAGAGAATTAGTGTCGTTCGAGGCTCATGACCAAGACTGGCCGAGGATTTGAATTCCCCGTTTCAGTGGGATCACCGTGACGGATGACGTTAGGGGCTGGAAGAAGGATATCGCGGTTAAGCGGTTAAGTGTTTGATAGACAGGGGAACCGACCGATGACGGATCTGAAAAAGCTGGAAGTATGGTTTGTGACTGGAAGCCAGCATCTTTACGGCGACGAGGCGCTCACCAAGGTCGGCGAGCATTCCACGAAAATCGTATCCGGACTGGAACAGTCCGGCAAAATTCCGGTCCGCGTTGTTTTCAAATCTGTGCTCACTTCGGCCGATGCCATCACCGATCTCTGCCTCGAAGCGAACAATACCAAGCACTGCATCGGTTTAATCACCTGGATGCATACTTTCTCCCCGGCGAAGATGTGGATCGCGGGTCTCAATGCCCTCAGGAAACCTTTCGTCCATCTCCATACCCAGTACAACCGCAGCCTTCCGTGGTCCAGCATCGACATGGATTTCATGAATCTCAATCAAGCCGCGCATGGGGATCGCGAGTTTGGTTTCATCGTCACGCGCATGGGATTGCCCCGCAAAGTGATCGTCGGCTTCTGGCAGGATGACGACGTCCTGGCGGAAATCAGCACGTGGACGCGCGCCGCCGCCGCGTGGCAGGACGCCCAAGGCTTGAAGATCGCTCGCTTCGGCGACAACATGCGCGACGTTGCGGTAACCGAGGGCGACAAAGTGGAAGCCCAGATCCGCCTCGGATACAGCGTGAAAGGTTTTGGCGTCGGCGATCTGGCCGCGAGCGTAAACAAGGTTACCGACACCGAGATCGACAATCTTATAACGGAATACGAGCAGAGCTATGACCTGGCCAAACCCCTGCGTGCCGGCGGCGATAAGCGCCAGTCACTCCGCGAAGCGGCAAAGATCGAACTCGGATTGCGCGCGTTTCTTCTAAAGGGGAATTTCCGCGCATTTACAGATACCTTCGAGGATTTGCACGGTGTGGCGCAACTTCCCGGCATCGCGGTGCAAAGGTTGATGGCCGAGGGTTACGGGTTTGGCGCGGAAGGCGATTGGAAAACGGCGGCGCTGGTGCGCGCCATGAAAGTGATGGGCAGCGGCCTCCCGGGAGGAACCTCTTTCATGGAAGCCTACACCTATGACTTCGGAGAGCCGCACAAGGCGCTCGGCGCGCATATGCTCGAGGTTTGCCCGTCGATCTCCGACGGAAAACCATCCCTCGAGATTCACCCGCTTTCGATCGGAGGAAAAGCCGATCCAGTCCGAGCCGTTTTCAATACGCGGAAGGGGCCGGCCATCGATGTCTCCTTGGTGGACCTGGGCCACCGTTTTCGCATGATCTTGAACGACGTGGACGTGATTCCTCCGGATCAGCCATTGCCTGCACTGGCGGTCGCTCGAGCGGTGTGGATTCCCAGGCCCAGCCTGAAGACCGCCGTGGCCGCGTGGATTTACGCGGGTGGATCTCACCACACCGGCTTCAGCCAGGCGCTAGGAGCGGCACACTTGCAGGATTTCGCGGAAATCGCCGGCATTGAGTTTCTGCGGATCGGCAAGGAAACTGACCTGGATCAATTCAAAGACAAGATTCGCTGGAATAACGCTTCTTACCGCGGATGAACTGAACTTAAAGCGGAGACACTCCCGCACTGTTCCGCCGCCCCGCGCGGAACTCAACCGGCCAAAGTTTGGCGCTCTCCGCAAGATATATTGCTGCCGGGATCACTGCATCTCTTGTGGCCCTCATCGCAGAATAGTCCGCAAGCACCACCTTGCCATAGTGGCAAGATCCACGATGTTCTCGCCTCCCCTGCCGTAGCCGGCACTTCTGTACAACGCAATTGTTATATGCTGCGGGCCGAATCGCTGGATTCGTTCGGAAGCGAGGAACGGAAAAAATGGCGCGAATCATCGTGGCAGGCATTCTTGTATTAGTGTGCGCAGCCATACCGGGAGCGCCGGCGCAATCGTCACATCCGCCGAACGGATCGGGTGACGATTGGCCCTACTACGGCCATGACGCTGGCGGAACGCGATATTCCCCACTGGCGCAGATCAATCGTGACAACGTGTCATCTCTAAAGATCGCCTGGACTTTTCATGTGGGCGATATTTCCGACGGCAACAGCGGCAAGAAGCGCAGCGGCTTGGAAACAACGCCGATCCTGGTGGATGGAACGCTCTACCTCTCCACCGCATTCAATCGTGTGTTTGCCATCGACCCGGAAACCGGCAAGCAGCGCTGGGTCTACGATCCGATGGTTGACCTGGCTGGAAACTACGGCGACGGCCTGATCAATCGCGGCGTTGCCACGTGGCTCGATCCGGCGTCACCGAACGGGAAACCTTGCCGCCGGCGAATTTTCGAATCTACTTTGGACGCCCGGATGATAGCGCTGGATGCTGCCACAGGCGAGCCCTGCCTGGATTTCGGCAACCGCGGACAAATCAGCCTGCGCGATGTGGCCCGTTATATTCCCGCGCAATATCACATGACTTCTCCTCCCGCGGTCATCGACGACGTCGTCGTAGTTGGATCGGCCATTGACGACAATTCGCGTGTCGACATGCCCAGTGGCGTGGTTCGCGCCTTTGACGCCCGCACCGGCGCGCGCCGCTGGAAATGGGAGCCGCTCGCACCGAATGATCCCGCATCCGCGACCCCGGGCGCAGCAAAGCCATGGCGCACCGGTGCAGGGAACGCCTGGTCCATTATGGTCGTGGATCAAGAGCGCGACCTCGTGTTTGTCCCCACCGGCAGCGCGAGCCCTGACTATTACGGAGGCCTTCGGCGGGGCGACAACAAGTGGGCGAATTCCGTAGTCGCGTTGCGGGGAAACACCGGGGAATTCGGCTGGGGATTCCAGCTCGTGCATCACGATCTCTGGGATTACGATTCAGCCTCGCCGCCGTTGCTGGCCACGTTGCAGCACGACGGCAAAAACCTTCCGGTCGTAATTCAGGGCAATAAAACCGGCTTCCTCTATGTTTTGAATCGCGACACCGGCGCGCCCGTATTCCCTGTGGAAGAGCGGCCAGTACCGCAAACGGATGTGCCGGGCGAAGTGACTTCGCCCACCCAGCCTTTTCCTTCGGCGCTGGCGTTTGTTTGTGCGTATTTTATGTAATGAGTGTATGGTTGG
>Ga0302326_10018844_pt1 | contig 14297 bp, 11 predicted proteins | sample Palsa_T0_3_FD_202264 | JGI IMG/M metagenome (GOLD analysis project Ga0302326, IMG submission 202264) | Peat permafrost microbial communities from Stordalen Mire near Abisko, Sweden - Palsa_T0_3 | ecosystem: Environmental > Terrestrial > Soil > Palsa > Peat permafrost | place: Sweden: Abisko... | reverse complement strand
GCGGCCCCGCCCGCGGCGCAACCGGCAACGCGGCCCGCAGGCGACCCACGCGCCCCTTACCCGCCCTTTCCCGAACAACATCCGGACCGAAAGCTTCATTTCTTATTTCTTGTCATCGGATGGATGTTCTCCTGCGCATGGATCTGGTATCGCCAGCTGCCGCGGCGCTGGCGCCTGGTGATCGCCGTTGTCCTCGGCCTCGTTCTGCTCGACAAGAGCTGCTCGGAGAAGAGGGAGATATCAGCGCCGTCCTCGGCCGGGCGGGCCAAGGGGATCGCGCTGGCAAATGAAATCAGGCGCACCTACGACACGGCGGCCCGTTCACCGGCGGGGAATGTTGACCTGACCAGCGTGGGCCGCGACATCGCGAACGCGCTCACCAGGGATTTCGGGGACAATGCCTCTTCCAATCCCGAGTTGCTCGCTATCCCGTTCACCGCCCCCGCCGGTGACGCGGAAGCGGCCAAGTTTGCCAGCACGGTATTCGCCGCCCTGTACGGACAACTCTCCGTATCCGCACCCGGCAAGGTCGCCCTCGGACGGCCCGGCGCATCCGACGGCCCCGCTTCCCCACTGGAGCTTGCCAGCTTGCGTCACGCATCCCAGGCGGTCTACGGATCGGTCTCGGCCTCGGGAGCGGATCAGGGCCTCGAGGTGACTGTCGCCGCGGTCAATAAGCGAGCGCTCCTGTGGACGCACCATTTTGCCCTCAAAGGCGCCGACCCGTCCGCGATCGCCGACGAGATCCGCGCTCATATCACCTTCCCGAATTGAATCCTTCGATGCCGCAGCGGCAGCCGGGCCCCCACCGGCCCTTCCTGGTCGCGCTGCTCGTAGCCGGCGCCTTCTCCATGGAGAATCTCGACGGGACGGTGATCGCCACCGCGCTACCGCAAATGGCTCATTCCTTTGGCGTACCCGTCGTCGATTGCAGTGTGGGTATGACCGCCTACCTGCTCGCGTTGGCGGTCTTCATCCCCATCAGCGGCTGGGTGGCCGATCGCTTCGGCGCAAGGACCGTATTCGGCTCGGCCATCGCCGTGTTCACGCTGTCGTCGGTCTTCTGCGGATTCAGCCACGGGCTCGCCGAATTCACGGTCGCCCGGGTGATCCAGGGCATGGGAGGGGCGATGATGGTGCCGGTAGGCAGGCTGACTGTCCTGCGCACCACGGAGAAGAAGGACCTGATCAAGGCAATTGCGACCCTCACGTGGCCGGGATTGGCCGCACCGATCGTCGGACCGCCGCTCGGCGGATTCATCACCTACTACGCCTCGTGGCGCTGGATTTTCTTCCTGAACGTGCCATTCGGAATCGCGGGCATTGTCCTCACCGCCTTCATCGTGCCCAACCGTCGCGAGGCTCAAACGAGGCGTTTCGACTGGGTGGGTTTCGTTCTGACGGGAAGCGCCTGCTGCGCTATCATGTATGCGCTCGACCTTCTCGGGCGGCAGAATATCCGCGGACGCATGGCGGCGGCGGCGCTTGCGGCCGGTGCGGCATTGGCGATCGCGGCGGTTCGCCATGCCGCGACCCGGACCCATTCGCTGCTGGACCTGGACACCCTTCGTATCCGAACATTCGTGACCAATATCCGGGGCGGCTCCCTTTTCCGCCTGTCCATAGGCGCCGTGCCCTTCCTGCTGCCCCTCATGTTTCAGGTGGGCTTTCATATGGATCCATTCTCGTCGGGCCTGCTGGTCCTTGCGGTGTTCGCCGGCAATCTGGCCATGAAGCCGGCCACAACCCCCCTGCTCCGCCTATTCGGATTCCGATCGACCCTGATCATCAACGGAATCCTGGCGGCTGCGTCGATCTGGGCCTGCGGCGTGCTCTCGCCGGGAACGCCGAAATATCTCATCATCGCGTTGTTGTTCCTAGGCGGCCTGTTCCGCTCGATGCAATTCACGGCGCTCAGCTCCGTTGCCTTTGCGGACGTGCCGCCGGAGCAGATGAGCGGTGCCAATACGTTGGCGAGCGTGGCTCAGCAGGTGGCTTTCGGCATGGGCGTCGCATTCGGCGCGGTGGCGCTGCGTTTTGCCTCCGCGCTGGATCCGAGCGGGGACGGCTCTCTGACGGTCTTTGACTTCCGGATCGCCTTCGCCCTCGTCGGGCTTGCCGCCTTCGCGGGCCTCTACGATTGCTGGCGCCTGTCTCCGGGCGACGGCAGCGAGGTAAGCGGGCATGTCCCGGGTTCTCGCGCCCCCTGAATTGGAGAGCGGGGGCGTCTGCTACCGATAACCCGCCGCCTGCAATTCGAACAACTCGGCGTACTTCCCTCTCCTCTCGACGAGCTTGTCGTGAGTTCCCTCCTCGATGACTTTGCCCGCCTCAAGCACAAGGATCCGATCGGCGAGGCGAACCGTTGAGAATCGATGGGAGATCACCACCGCCATTCGCCCGCGAGTGAGGTCGAGGAAGCGCTGATAGACCTCGAATTCGGCCCGGGCGTCCAAGCTGGCGGTGGGTTCATCCAGGATGAGCAGTTGCGCATCCCGCATGTAGGCCCTCGCAAGCGAGATCTTTTGCCACTGGCCCGTGGAGAGGTCGACGCCGCCTTCGAATCTCCGGCCGAGCATTTGCTGATACCCCCCCGGTAGCTTGCCGATCAGCGGGGCGGCGAGACTTTTCTCGGCGGCCGAGGCGATCAATCCCTGTTCTCCGAGCGCGTCGATCCGGCCAACGCCTATGTTCTCGCTGACGCGCAGGTCGTAGCGCATGTAGTCCTGGAAGATCACGCCGATCTCCCGCCGCAGGTCTTCGACGTCATAGTCCCGCAGATCGACCCCATCCAGGAGGATTCGGCCGCCGGTGGGATCGTAGAGGCGGGCCAACAGTTTCACAAACGTGGTCTTGCCGGCCCCATTGTCTCCCACCAGGGCGATCCGCTCATTCCGGCCGATACGAAGATCGAGTTTTTCAAAAACCGGCTTCCGGGCTCCCGGGTAAGTGAATGACACCTCCTGGAATTCATAGCCCGAACGAATGGGACGGGGGGCCGGCAAGGCTCCCGGTCGTGAGGCGATGGCCGGCCGCGTCTCCAGATAATCGAATAGATCCTTCACATACAGGGCTTGCTCGGAAACATCGGCGAGCTGCGAGACGATGCTCTCCATCAAGTCGCTCGCTCGCGAGAACGCCCGCGTAAGGAGGGTCAAGTCGCCGACAGTGATTCGCAGGGCGAGCGCCTGGAGCAGAATGAATACATACGCACCGTAGTAGGCCGCGGTGGATACAAGGCTGATCAGCCCGCCTTGAATGGTCCGGCGCACGGCGAGGCTCCGATTTTCGGCGTAAAATCCTGTGAAGAGCGTCCGAACCCGCTGAGACAAGTAGCTGCCGAGGCCGAATATTTTGACTTCCTTGGCGCTGTATTGGCTGGCGCCGAGAAAGCGGAAGTAGTCGAGTTCCCGCTTTGCGGGCGTCTGCCTGAAAAGCAGCGAATAGCTTAGAAACGCGAACCTGGTCTCTCCGATGAAGACTGGGATTGTCGCCGCCGCAAGCAGCAGGACCAGCCAAGGGGAAACCAGGATGACCGCCGAGATCATGCTGAGCAGCGTCAGGAACTGGCGGGCCACACCGGCAATGGAGGCGACCATTCCGAGACGGCCCGTCGCCTGACGCCTTGCCCGCTCCATCTTATCATAGAAAACCGGGTCCTCGAACGACGCCAAATCGAGCAGCGTCGCGTGTTCCATGATCATGACGCTGATCCGGTTGGTGAACTGATCGCCCAGAAGGCTGTCGACCAGGCCGATCAGCCGGGTCAGCGCCTCGGAGGCGACCGCCAAGGCAAGGTCCACTCCCACCAGCCACCAGAGGCGGTGGGTATCGATCTCCTGGTGCCGGACGACCCGGACCACCATGTTGATGATCAACCGAGAGATCCAGAGGCTGGAGATCGGAATAAATGCCATCACCAGCCGAAGCAGGAGGGTGCAAACGCAAAGGGTCGGTTGCGTTTCCCAGACGATTCTCAGCAGCGGCGGAAGATGCCTCAGGGCGGCGAAACGCTCCTTCCAGGTCTTTGGAGCATCCTCTCGTGTCTCTTGGGCGCCGCGCATAAAGGACGCATGCTTGCCACGCCACAGCCCGGGCGCCAAGCCCGCAGTGCGGCCGGCGCCACAAACCTAGGCTGCGCCCTCGTCCGGTCTAGGCGCGACCCCCAGCCGCGGGGAGAAATCTCCACGACGAGGGAGTCCGGCCTGTCTGGCGCCGAAACCATCTGGCGAAATAACTCGCGTCCGGAATTCCGACGGCCGAGGCGACTTCGCCAACGCGCACCCCTTCGCCCAGCAAACGCTCCGACAACGATAGACGCTGCTGTGCCACGAACTGTCCGATCGTGAGGCCCGTCTCGCTTTTGACGAGCCGGTTCAGGTGATCGCGCTGATAGCCGCTCCGCCGCACCAGATCTCCCGGACGGGTCGCCGGCCCGCTGGCCGCAAGCAGTTTCCGCACAGCCTTTGCTCCGGCCCCGCTACGGGGCGGGTCCGTTCGTGCCAGCCATCCCGCCGCCCGCAGAAGTGAAACCAGGATTTGAAGGACCGCGGCGCCCGCTTCGCACCGCAAGTTCGCCTCAGATTCTTCACGCATGCGGATCAGACTGGCGAGCTCCTGCCGCAGGCTCGCCAGTTCGGAGCGGCTCAGTCCCGAGACAACCGGCCGCCTCGACGGTCCGGGATCTATTTGAAAATCGATCAGCAGGCACAGAGGCGCCCGCCCGTCCGCTCGGCGAAACGAATGCAGGATTCCCTCGGGGGCCAAGACGAGCGTCCCCACGCTCACAGCGAAGGTGCCTCCCCCAAGCGTCTGTAGGCCACGTCCGCTCAAATACAGGATCGCCTGGCTGTACAGGTGGCGGTGCGGGTCCACCGAAGAGAGCTCCGGCAGGTGCCGATGCGCGGCAAGCGTGCGGACGCGGAGTCCAGGCATTCGCAGATCGACCGAATTGATCAGGAGGGATTTGAAGCGCCGCATCGAGTTAGGACGGCAGCAAAGTCGATTTTATGCTGATTGGCACCGATAAAATCCTCACGGAACCGCGCATTTTCAGCTACAATGCGCTCCGCCCCTATGAAGACACACACTCTCGGTATCATAATGAACGGCGTCACCGGCCGGATGGGAACGAACCAGCACCTGGTCCGTTCCCTTCTTGCCATACGGAAACAGGGAGGAGTTCGCCTCGCAAATGGAGACACCATCGTTCCCGAGCCGGTGCTGGTGGGCCGCAATGCCGACAAACTGGCTTCACTCGCCGCGGCCCATGGGGTGTCTCGCCATACCACGGACCTCGACGCCGCCTTGGCCGATCCGTTCAACCGGATCTATTTCGATTCGCAGACGACCGACCGAAGGGCGGATGGGGTCCGTCGTGCCATCGCCGCCGGAAAGGCCGTTTACTGCGAGAAGCCGACAGCCCCGGACGCGGCCACCGCCCTCGCCCTCTATCGCGAGTGCCAGGCCGCCGGGATCAAGAACGGCGTCGTCCAGGATAAGCTCTGGCTTCCCGGCCTTCTCAAGCTGCGGCTTCTGATCGATTCCGGCTTCTTCGGCGAGCTCCTCTCAGTTCGCGGGGAATTCGGCTACTGGGTCTTTACCGGCGAACTCCAGCCCGCCCAGCGTCCATCTTGGAACTACCGCAAGGAAGACGGCGGCGGAATCATCATCGATATGCTCTGCCATTGGCGCTATGTGATCGATAACCTATTCGGAAACGTGAAGAGCGTCTCCTGCCTGGGCGCGACACACCTCCGCGAACGACGGGACGAGGCCGGGAAGCCCTACGCCTGCACCGCCGACGACGCGGCCTACGCGACCTTCGAAACCGACAAGGGACTGATTCTCCAATTCAACAGTTCGTGGGCGGTGCGCGTGCGCCGCGACGACCTGCTGACCCTTCAAGTCGATGGGACCAAGGGATCGGCGGTCGCGGGCCTTCGCGATTGTTGGACCCAGCGATCGGAAACCACCCCTCGGCCGGTATGGAATCCGGATATCTCCCAGCCCATAGACTTCTTCGAAGGCTGGCAGAAAGTCCCGGACTACCGCGAATTCGACAATGCATTCAAAGTGCAGTGGGAACTCTTTCTTAAGCATGTGGTTGCAGACGAACCATTCCGGTGGTCGCTCCTCGAAGGAGCCAAGGGGGTGCAATTGGCCGAGAAGGGACTGGAATCGTGGGCGCGCCGGGCCTGGGTGAACGTGGGACCGATCGAGTAAGCGGCGGTCGTGCCGACAGGAACGAACTAACGCCAGTCGTTACCAATAGTACTGGGCGATCCGCCACTCCAGCCATGAATGCCCGCCCCCTGCCCTCCTCCCTCGAAGCGCCCGAATCCGAGCCGGGGGCCGGTCGATCGGCTCCCGCGGGCGCCGCCTATCGCGGAAGCGCAAAATCCGTCGAGCCCGACTACCGGGCCGTCTTCGAATCGCTGCCCGGCCTCTATCTAATCCTGACTCCCAAGCTATTCATCGCGGATGCGAGCGATGCCTATCTGGGAGCGACCATGACCCGCCGCGGCGAAATTCTCGGCAGGCACATCTTCGAAGCCTTCCCGAAGAATCCATCCGACCCCGACGGCACTGGAATTGCCAACTTAGGCCGTTCGCTCGGCAGTGTCCTTGAGACCGGCGTGGCCGATACCATGGCGGTGCAACAATACGATATCCGCCGCCCCGACGGGGCGTTCGAGGAGAGGCACTGGAGCGCCGTCAACACCGCAGTCCGGGGCGGCGATGGCCAGGTGGCGTTCATCGTGCACCGCGTGGAAGACGTGACCGAATTTGTCCTTCAGAAAAATCGAAGTGATCGCGGAACGCCCGCGCCCGGGGCCGAGAAGATGGCGTCCGAAATTTTTCTACGCGCCCAACAGATCCAGGACGCCAACCGCCGTCTGCAGTCCGCCAACGAGGAACTCGAGGCGTTCTCGTATTCGATTTCCCACGACCTTCGGGCCCCTTTGCGGCACATCGCCGGTTTCGCCGATATGCTCCGCGATCATCTGGGCGACGGCACCGATTCCACCGGCCGTCACTATCTGGAGACCATCTTTCGATCCGCCGAGAGAATGGGGCGCCTGATCGACGAACTGCTCGCCTTCTCGAGGCTTGGGCGGGCCTCCATGGAGTTGGTTCCCGTGAACCTGGATCAGCTCGTGGCCGAAGTCCGCCTGACGCTGCTGGCGGAGTGCCGAGGGAGGTCGGTCACCTGGAATATCGTGCCGCTCCCCGAAGTGCGGGGGGACCTCACAATGATGCGCCAAGTCTTCGCCAATCTCCTGGGCAATGCGGTCAAGTATTCGCGCCGCCAACCTGAGGCGGTGATCGAGATCGGAACGTTTCGCAACCAGGCCACGGATGTGGTGATTTTCGTGCGGGACAACGGAGCGGGATTTGACATGCGCCATGCCGGCAAGCTCTTCGGAGTGTTCCAGAGGCTCCACCGAGAGTCTGAATTTGAGGGAACCGGTGTCGGCCTCGCCCATGTGCGGCGCATCGTCAACCGCCACGGCGGCCGCGTCTGGGCCGAAGCGTATCCAGATCGCGGCGCCACGTTCTACCTCAGCCTGCCGAGCCCGGCGGTTCTGCGTCCGGCGCCGCGGCTGCCGGCCGCCTACTACAGCGCGGAAGGCGAAACCCGCTGAGCCCGTGCCCGCACCCATCAAGATCATCCTTCTCGCCGAGGACAGCCCGCAGGATGTGGAGATGACGATCACCGCCCTTGCCGCCCATCACCTGGTCAACGAAGTGGTCGTTGTGAATGACGGGCAGGAGGCGTTGGATTTTCTCTATCGAAAGGGCAAGTTTGAGAACCGCCCTCCGGGCCTGCCGGTTGTGATTCTTCTCGATCTCAAAATGCCCAAGGTGGACGGGATCGAGGTGCTTCGGGTGATCAAATCCGATCCGGCATTGAAAACAATCCCCGTCGTCATGCTCACCTCCTCGAACGAGGAGCACGACATCCTGCGCAGCTATTTGCACGGGACCAATGCGTATGTCGTCAAGCCGGTCGGATTCCGCCAGTTCGTGGAGGCAGTCAAGCAGCTCGGCGTCTTCTGGACCGTGCACAATGAGCCGCCGCCGGTCTGATCAGCGGCAACGGCCACCCCGTCGTTTGCTCGACAAGGCCCCGCGCGCTCCGTCCAATCGGATGTGGCCCCTCGACGCTCCTTTTTCCGCCGAAAGACCGTTGGCCTTGTCTTCGTCGCCGCGCTAGCAGCGGCCGCCGTCACGCTTGCCCTTCGCGGTAGGGCTCGGCCGCTGGTGCTCACCGGCATTGTCACCACCGACGAGGTTGTGGTTGGCTCCCAGATACAAGGCCTCCTGCAGACGCTCAAGGTGCGGGAGGGCGATGTCGTCCATGAAGGTGAACTCCTCGGCACGATCCAGCCCCAGGAATGGCAGGCCGATCTGGCGTATTTCTCGCAATCCGAGCGGCAGGCTGGCGCCCAGATCACGCAGGCGGAAGCGGACTTGCGCTTCCAGGAAGCGCAAACGGCCGCCCAAATTCGCGTAGCCGAAGCCGACTTCGCCGCAGCTCGTGCGCAGGTCGTGGAAGCCCAGGCCGATCTGGAGAACGCGCGCATCACCTACCGGAGGGCGGCTGAACTGCACAAGGAGAACACCAATTCGGCCCAGGAATTCGACCAAGCTCGAACATCCCGTGATTCGGCAGCGGCCCACGTGGATGCCCTCAGCCGGCAACGAGACGCCGCCGAGGCTTCATTGGCCATGGCCAAAGCCGGTGCCGACCAAATCGCCGTTCGGCGCGCCGCGCTCCAAGGCGCTCGGAATCAGGCCGCCGCCGCCGCCGCGGAGAAAGACAAGGCGCAGGTTCATTTGGGCTACACCGCCATCGTATCTCCGATCGCTGGGTTGGTGGACGTGCGCGCCGCGCGGCAGGGCGAAGTGCTGACCGCCGGGCAGGCCGTCGTCGCGCTCATCAATCCCGACGATCTGTGGGTGCGCGTGGACGTCGAAGAAAGCCTGATCGATGGCATCCGCATCGGCGACACGGCCACCGTCCGCCTGCCCTCGGGGGCCGAGAGATCCGGGACGGTCATTTTTCGGGGAGTCGACGCCGATTACGCGACCCAGCGGGACGTAAGCCGGACCAAGCGCGACATAAAGACCTTCGAAATTCGGATTCGCTGCGATAACAAGGACCGGGCTCTCGCCGTTGGAATGACCGCCTACGCAATCCTCTCGCCGAGGATGCGCTAATCCCATGGCGGACGTGGTCGTCGAGAACCTGACGAAGCGCTTCGGATCGTTCTGCGCGGTCGACAACCTGAGCTTCCAGGTGGAGCACGGGGAGGTCTTCGGACTTCTTGGCCCGAACGGGGCCGGCAAGTCCACGCTGATCCGCATGCTGACGACGCTTGTGCCCCCGACCTCCGGAAGGGCCCTCGTGAACGGTTTCGACATTGCGAGCGCCCCCTATGAAGTGCGCCGCTCCATCGGGGTGATACCGCAGGCGATGACATCGGACCTCGACCTGAGCGCCGAAGAGAACATGCGGATATTCGCCAAACTTTACAGCATTCCGCGGGAGCGGCGCGACCGGTTGATACCCGAACTTCTCGCCGCTGTGGATCTTACCCAGTGGGCGGACAAACCGCTGAAGAATTTTTCGGGCGGCATGCGGCGGCGCCTCGAGATCGCCCGAGGTTTGGTGCACGAGCCGCGCATTTTTTTCCTCGACGAGCCGACCACCGGTCTGGATCCGGTTTCGCGCGTCGCCGTTTGGGAGATGCTCGAGAAGCTGCGGCGCCAGCGCGACCTGACCATCTTCGTGACCACCCATTATATGGACGAGGCGGACAAGCTCTGCGACCGGATAGCGATCGTCGACCACGGAAGGATCGCCGCGCTGGATTCGCCCACCCGCCTGAAGGCCTCCGTTCCAGGACGCAACGTACTCGACGTGGGCTTTGGCCCGGCACCCGCATCCTGGGACGGGACCCTGCGCTCCCTTGCCCAGGTGACCGACGTCAAGGTGCAGGATGGCATCTACCGGCTCGCCTCGGGCAATTCGCCGCGCACGACCATCGATCTTCTTGAGGCCGCTCGGATGGCGGGCGTCGAAATCACCTCGCTTTCGGTCCAGAGCACGACGCTTGACGACGTATTCGTCCATTATACAGGCAAGCAATTGAGGGACGCCCTGCAGGCGCCTCCTCCGCGGGGAGTCATGCCCGCCCGTCCCCAGTGAGGCCATGATCCGAATCTGGGCCGTCATCGAAAGAGACCTTCGCCGTTTTCGGCGGAGCCCCGCGCTCATCATCATGTCGGTGGTCATGCCCCTGGTTCAGCTTGTCGTGCTCGGCTACGCCTTTGGCGGAAAGATCAAGAATCTCCAGGTTGGGATCGTCGACCAGGACCACGGGGTGCCCGCAACGAAGCTCAAGGAGATGTTTCAGGCGGTGGCCGTAAACGCCCGAACCTTCACTCCGATCGCCTATACCGATACCAACACCGCATTGCACGACCTGCGCGAAGGCCGGATCAACGCGATCCTCAACATCCCTCCTGATTTCTCGCGGCGCCGGCTGGCTCGGGACAATCCGCGGATCGCCCTCATCGAGGACAATACCGACCAGTTCGCCGCGGGAACGATGGAGGCCACCGCCAGCGGCATGCTAGACGCCTATGGAGCCGAATCCAGCTCCGTCCGCCTGACCGCGCTTCCGACATTGGCCGTTGTGGAGATCTATCCCTACGTTCCCTATATACAATATCTGCTGCCCGGCACCATTGTCCTCGCCATCTTCGTGTCGGCAATGATCGGCGGCGGCATCATATTTATCGACGACAAGGCCCGGGGGCTTCATGAGGGCTACCTCGTGACGCCCATCACCAAGTTCGAGCTGATCCTCGGCTTCAACCTGGCGGGCGTGGCCAAGGGCATCCTCGCGGGCCTGGTCCTGGTGACGGTGGGTTCGCTGATCGCCGGTGTTCCGGGCGCGCTCGAGCCCGCGCGGCTCGCGCGCGCGCTTCTGCTCGTCGTGGCGACCGCCCTCGCCTTGATCAGCATGATGTTCCTGCTTGTCGTCCGGATGAACGATCCACTCCTGCCGCGGGCGCTCTTCGGGATGCTGAATACCGTGCTCTTTTTCCCAAGCGGCGCGGTGTATCCGATCAATGCCTTTCCAGCGTGGATGCGCGTGATCACACGGGTGGATCCGTTCACATATGCGGTGCACGGATTCAAGGAAGTGCTGCTCAAAGGCAGCGGCCTTTCGGCGATCACCGGCGATCTCGCGTTCCTATTCGTATTCACCACGCTGGCGATGGCCGCCGCGACCGCGCTCTTCAGACGCACGCTCTGATCCCGCCACCCCCCCCCGGGCCATGATTCGATCCCCGCAAAAGGCCGCTGGTCAGCCCGCCGGCTTGCCCCCGGGATGCGAGGCGCTGGTCACCGAGGATGACCCGCTGCTCCGCCGCCGACTGGCGGCTCATCTGAGCGCCGCCGGCGCCCACGTGTCGGAAGCGGGCAGCCTCACCGAGGCCCGAAATCTCCTGGCGAGTATCCGATTCGACCTGGCCGTGCTTGACCTGCACCTGCCGGACGGCGAGGCGCTGGAACTCCTTCGCGACGGGACTATTCCCGAAACGACCGTGATCGTGGTGATGACTGCCTTCGGAGGCTTCAAACCCGCCGTCGAGGCCATGCAACTAGGCGCGGCAGACTATTTGGCGAAGCCCTTCGAACCCGACGAAATCGTCCTCGCGTTCCTTCGCGCCCACCGCGTCCGAACGGCCGCGCGCCGCGAACAGCACCGGACGATGCCTCCGGACCGCGCCGACTCGGGCCTCATCTTCGGAGAAGGCCTCGCGGGTGTTCGCCGGCAACTCGATGCCATCCTCGCAACCGAGCACAAGCTCGGACGCAATCTCCCCCCGATCCTCATAGAGGGCGAAACAGGCACGGGCAAAACCGCCCTCGCCCGCTGGCTGCACGCCCGCGGTCCACGCGCGAGCCTGCCCTTCATCCATGTCAATTGCGGCGCGCTCCCCGACGCGCTCGCCGAGACCGAGCTATTCGGGCATGAGCGCGGAGCCTTCACCGACGCCAAGACCGCTCGAATCGGATTGTTCGAAGCGGCCGACGGTGGAACCCTCTTCCTCGACGAAATCACTTCGCTCTCATCGGCAGTGCAGGCAAAAGTCCTCCTAGCGGTCGATGGGGGCCGGATCCGGCGCATGGGCGGCTCGAGAGAGCTGACGGTGGACGTCCGCCTGATGGCCGCAAGCAACCAGCCCGTCGCCGAAGCGGTTCGCGGAGGCCATTTCCGGGAGGACCTCTTCCATCGGCTGAACCTCCTCAACATCCGGATTCCACCCCTGCGCGAACGCGGCGCGGATATCGTCATGCTCGCGCGAGCGCTCCTGGAGCAAATCACCGCCAGGCACAACCGTCGGCAAATCCGGCTGACACCCGCCGCGGAGGCTAGGCTGGCGGCCGGGCGCTGGCCCGGCAATGTGCGCGAACTCGCCCACGAGCTGGAACGGGCGGTTATATTTGCCGAGGACGATCACCTCGATCTTGCCCACCTCGCTCCGAGCATTTCCGTCGATCCAAGCGCGGCCGCCGCGACCGGCCCGTCCTGGAAAAATCCAGCCTGGGCTCTTCCAGAAACCGGTTTTTCCCTCGAATGGGTGACCGATGCGTTCGTTTCCGAGGCCCTTAGGGCCACCGGGGGCAATGTATCCGCAGCCGCCCGCCGCCTCGGCGTCACCCGCGATTTCATCCGATATCATCTCGAGCAACATCGCCCCGGTTCGGGCCAGGGATAGGATCCTGATTGGCGCTGTTGGGCCGCGTTTGCCGGCTGCCGGCATTGGTTGCCTAGCCCCAGCACCCCAAGCAAATCCGGCATTCTCCGGGGCACTAGACCCAGCTGCGTTCTGGCAGGCGGAAACCTATTCGCACCAAAAATTGCTTAATCTGTTCTATAGCTTATCTTTAAGATTTTGTCCAACAGAGGGCACACGGGCTGCTATTATTCCCGCATGATCCCTTCTCTTCGAACCATTCAGGCTGTAAAAGCAAACCTTCCGCTGCTCCCAATTTTCGTCCTCCTCGGCGCCTTTCTCGGCGGCTGCGCCGCCGCCACGAAGCTCGACGATATCCGGATCGGCATGTCCAAACCCGAGGTGCTGACGATCCTGGGCAAACCCGACAGCATGAGCGCCCAGGGAAATATCGAATACCTGACGTATTACCTCGTTCCCGACTCCCAAGGCTTCGTCTCAGGAAATCGCAGTAGCGACCAGCCGTACTTGGTCCGCATTGTGGACGGGAAGGTCGAGTCGTTTGGCCGATTCGCGCAACTGTTCGACATTTATAACCGCCCCGTGGGAGGCAACGCGCCCGGATCCCCGCCCATAAACCCCATGATGCAGTCCTACGCCGTCGCTCAGCCGGCAGGGACCGTTGCTCCCGCCCCCGGCCTAGCGGATCAATTGGCAAAACTGAAGACGCTTAAAGACCAGGGCGTCCTGACCGACGATGAATTTCAGAGGGCCAAACAGATGCTCCTGAGCGGCCAGAAATAGGAAGTCCCGGTGCGCCCTCGCCGGACCCTGTGGTTGCTGGCGGGCATGAGCCTCGCTCTGCCGCCGATCTTCGCGGACACGGCCGTGTCCCGGGGAGTGGGTCCGCTTCTTATCTATTTGCCGCCGGTCCCCCCTGTCCTGGGCGATCCCGTTCCCGAGTCGCCCGCACGTTCGGATCCATGGCCGGCGCCGGCCGCCCTGGCCTCCTACGTTCACGAGCCTTTCTATGCGCCGCTCAGCACCCAGTTCGCGAAGAACGCGATCGGCGATGAATTGGAATATAGGCTCACAACCTACCGCGCCGCCAAGACGGCTCTGCAGGCCGAGTTGAGGGCCCGCATAGACACCACACGAGATTTGGCTCCGGATGCGCGCCTCCGCGTGCTCGCAGCCTTCGCCTTGGAACAGACGCCCCGCGTGGCGGCACTGGAAAAGGATGCTCAGGCAATCCGCCGGGATCTGGCGGCGCGCGAGGCCGCCTATTCGGAACTCCGTCGTTGGGAAGTACGATTCGAGGTGCTGGAGCGCCCCTCCGAGCTCAGTGTGAATCAGCGGATTGATATGATCAGACTTCAGGCGGCCTACCGCGCCGACCTCTCGGCGACCCAGCGAAGGCTCTTGGAGGGAATCGCCCTAAAGCTGGCGGATGAACCTAACGCGAAGTCGTCGTCGACTGCGGCCGGCGCGACCAACCCGATCTTCTACTTCTTCCCCGAATCGGCGCGGCT
>Ga0302326_10018843_pt1 | contig 14298 bp, 13 predicted proteins | sample Palsa_T0_3_FD_202264 | JGI IMG/M metagenome (GOLD analysis project Ga0302326, IMG submission 202264) | Peat permafrost microbial communities from Stordalen Mire near Abisko, Sweden - Palsa_T0_3 | ecosystem: Environmental > Terrestrial > Soil > Palsa > Peat permafrost | place: Sweden: Abisko... | reverse complement strand
TGGCCGCGCCTGTGCAGCCTTCCATGATGAAAAGGTCCGGGGCGTGAAGGCCCGCCGCGTGCAGGTGGATGAAATCTGGACCTTCACAGCGGCGAAGCAGGCGAACGTCCAGAAGATGAAGCAGCCGGTCGAAAACGCGGGCGACACTTGGACGTGGACCGCGATCGAAGCCGACACCAAGCTTCTCATTACGTGGCTTGTTGGCGGACGCGACGGCGAATATGCCGTCGCCTTCGTGGAAGATTTGAAAGAGCGTCTCGCCAACCGTGTTCAATTAAGCAGCGACGGCCATAGAGCTTATTTCGATGCAGTCGAGGACACGTTCGGCGCTGATGTGGACTACGCTCAGGTGATAAAAATATTTGGCCCGGCAAAGACGGTCTTGGGTCGATATAGCCCGCCCGCTTGCACGGGTTGCCGCAAGGATACGCTTATGGGTTCGCCTGATCCGAAGCACATCAGCACGTCTTACGTTGAGCGCCAGAACCTCACGATGCGTATGCAGATGCGTCGCTTTACGCGCCTGACCAATGCGTTCTCAAAGAAATTCGAGAACCACATGCACATGGTCGCGCTCTACACCGTTTGGTATAACTACGTGAAGCAGCACAAGAGCCTAAAAGGGATTTCGCCTGCTATGGCATCCGGTTTGAGTGATACGCTTTGGTCTATGAACGAATTAGCAGAGATGGTCGATGCGAGCTTGCCGAAGCTGGGAAAGCGCGGGCCTTACAAAAAAGATTAGGCCCTCCGCTTGGGTTGTTCTTGGACTGGCGGCTGCTCTATTGCCGGGATGCTCTGAGGAAAACCTGAACGCTTGCGTCGCAAGCACCGAACAGACACTGCTCCTTCGCCAACTAACTTTGACGGGCGATCAGAAGCAGGGGTTTGAGCGGTGCTTAGCCGGTACCGCCGGGAGGAATATATGCAGAATCATTTTTTTGGACGCTGACAATGCTCTTACGCAGTGTATGTCAGAAAAAGGGTATGCACTCCGTCGCGGGGCTGCCGATTGCAACTCATATTACGACTCCAAATGCTATACCCCGACCTTGTTATGGAAAATCCAGAAGCTCCTAGGGATGCAAAATTCAAACTGAGACACTACCGAAATTGTGCCAGCCGATCAATGGGTTCTGCGATTTTTGCTGTCTTTGCCAGGCATCGCCCCTTCACAGAGCGGTTCGATCAGCATCGTGTACGCTAACGAGCGCTGTCTCCGCCAAGGAGGCGATCCAGGATCCGCCCTTCCAGTGCAGCGACGCTGGCCGAGGCGCGCTGCCGGGGGCGCGGCAGGTCGATGCGCACATCCAAAGCGACGACGCCGTCCTCGATTATGATGACCCGGTCGGCGAGCATGACGGCCTCGGCAACGTCGTGGGTCACCAGCAGCGCGGTAAATTGTTGATCGAGCCAGACCCGCTCCATTAACCTCTGCATGGAAATACGAGTCAGCGCATCAAGGGCGCCGAGCGGTTCGTCCAGTGCGAGGACCCTGGGCCGGCTGACCAGCGCCCGCGCCAGCGAGACACGTTGTTTCTGGCCTCCAGACAACACCGCAGGCCAGTTGTCGCGCTTCTCGACAAGTTCGACGGCTTTCAAGGTATCGAGCGCCCGTTGTCGCGCCCCTGTAGCCCTCCGCTCGGCGCCAAGGCCGACTTCGACATTCGCGATCACGCTTGCCCACGGCAACAGCCGCGGTTCCTGGAACATGACGCGGGCGGCACGCGGGTCGGAAACGCGCGTTGTACCATCCATCAAAAAGAAACTGCCGGCTGTCGGCTTTTCAAGATTGAGCAGGAGCCGCAACAGGGTGCTCTTACCGCAGCCGCTTCGGCCCACGATGGCGAGAAACTCGCCGGCCGCGACGTGCAGATCGATACACTTGAGCACAGCGTTGTCGCCAAAGGATTTCGCCAAACCTTCGATGTCAATGGCGAGGCCGTGCGGTCGCGCAGTTGGCGGCGGAACCTCCGGGGGAAATTCGACGATCTCGGCAGTACGGCGAAGCGCGCTGGTACTCATGTGGTTTTTCCCATCACGCTTTCTGAAACGCCGGGTGCCATGACAGGCAGACGCGTTCGAGGATGCGCGCCGCGGTGTCGGCGGCTTTGCCGAGCAGCGCGTAGATCACGATGCTGAGAACCACGACGTCAAGCAGCAGAAACTCCCGCGCCTGCATTGCCATGTAGCCAATGCCGGAGGACGCTGCGATGGTTTCGGCGACGATCAGGGTCAGCCACATGATGCCCAGGCCAAAACGCAGTCCGACGAAAATGGACGGCAGCGCGCCGGGCAGCATAACCCGCCAGAACAGCTCGGTCGGCGTCATGCCGTAGGTTTTTCCCATCTCGATGAGCTGCGGATCGACACTGCGGATGCCATGCTGCGTATTAATGTAGATCGGAAAGAACACCCCGAGGGCGACCAGAAATATCTTCGCCGTCTCGTCAATGCCGAACCACAGGATCACCAGCGGGATCAGCGCCAGATGCGGGATGTTGCGCACCATCTGCAGGGTGCTGTCGAAAACGTCATCACAGCGCTTCGACAGGCCGTTGGCGAGCCCGAAGGCAAAGCCAATGCCGCCGCCAATGGCGAAGCCGACCATCGCCCGCCAGAAGCTCACCCACATATTGCGTGCGAGTTCGCCGCTGCGCGCGAGCCTGATGCCTGCTTCAACCACTTCCCACGGCGCCGGCAAAATGCGGGTCGATAGCAGTCCGAAGGACACCGCGCCTTGCCAGATTAGGATAATGGAGACCGGTACTGCCCAACGCAGCAGGACCTCGGAATGCAATCCGGCAAGCAACTTGCGCATCATGACTGCGACGCTTGCCGTTGTTCGGGACGAATATCGTTGGCGATGGTTTCGCCGAACGGACCGGTATTCGCCGGGATGATTGGCCGCGATTGTTGGTTCGCAATCGGCAGCAGTGGAAACACCAGCTCCGCAAAGCGGTAGGCCTCTTCGAGGTGCGGGTAGCCCGACAGGATGAAGGTGTCGATGCCGAGATTGAGGTACTCCCTGATCCGCTCTGCGACGGTCGGCGGATCGCCGACCAATGCCGTGCCGGCGCCACCGCGCACGAGTCCGACGCCAGCCCAGAGATTAGGGCTGATTTCCAGCTTGTCGCGGCGCCCGCCATGCAACGCCACCATCCGGCGCTGCCCCTCGGAGTCCATGCGGCTGAAAATCGCTTGCGCCTTGACGATCGTATCGTCGTCGACGTGGCTGATCAGTTCATCGGCGGCTTGCCATGCTGCTGCGTTGGTCTCGCGCACAATGACGTGGAGCCTGATGCCGAAACTGACGTTGGCATCGCGGCGCGCAGCGATATGGCGCACGCGCTTAATTTTATCGGCGACCTGCGCGGGCGGCTCGCCCCAGGTGAGGTACTTATCGACCCGGCCAATGGCGGTCGCAATGCCGGCATCGGATGAGCCGCCAAAATAAAGCGGCGGTCCGGTGGGCTGTAGCGGCAGGAACAGCAGGCGGCCGTCCTCCACCGAGATGTGCTTTCCCTTGCTGTTGACCACGCCACCACGCAAAAGCTCGCGATAAACGTCGAGGAATTCGCGGGTCACTTCGTACCGTTCGTCGTGATCCAGGAAGATACCATCGCCCTTGTTCTCTGTCGGATCGCCCCCGGTCACGACATTGATCAGGAGGCGCCCGTTGGAAATCCGATCGAGTGTCGCCGTCATACGAGCCGCGACCGATGGCGACTGCAAGCCGGGGCGAACGGCCACAAGGTAGCGCAACCGCTCTGTCAGCGGCGCCAGCGCCGACGCGACCACCCAGGAATCTTCGCAGCTTCGGCCGGTCGGCAACAGCACGCCGAAATAGCCGAGTTCGTCAGCGGCTTGCGCGATCTGGCGCAGGTAGTTGAGATTGACGGGCCGCGCGCCGACCGAAGTGCCGAGATAGCGGCCGTCGCCGTGGGTCGGCAGGAACCAGAGGAAATTGGCCGATGACGCGACGGGCGTGCTCATGAGCCCGTTTTCCGTACGATAGCTGAGACGTCGACGTGCTTGGGTACAAGGCCAAGTTTGTAGAAGGTGTCCGCAATTGCTTGCTGCTCGGCGACGGTTTCGGCATCGAGTGGCTTGATGCCGTAGGTTTGGCGCTTGAGCGCGATTTCGAGTACTGGCGCAGGGATGCCGATACCGGAGCTTAGTTGCGCCGCAACCGCCGTTGCATTTCCCTCCGCCCAACGATCGACACTGGCTACGGAGTCGATCACCCAATCGACAACTTGTGGATTGGCATCAGCAAAGGATTTGCGCCCTAGATAGAATTGATTGTTGGGTACGGTATCGGTGCCGTCGGCGAGCGTCCTCGCGCCGATGGTGACTTCAGCCGAGGCCTGGAACGGATCCCAAATGGCCCAGGCATCGACGGCACCTCGCTCAAACGCCGCACGCGCGTCCGAAGGCGCAAGAAAGACCGGAGTGATGTCCCCGTAGGCAACGCCGGCTTTTTCCAGAAGTTTGACCACGAGATAGTGGACATTCGCGCCCTTATTGAAGGCGATGCGTTTGCCTTTCAGATCGGCTACCGATTTGATCGGGCTATCCTTCGGCACCAGGATCGCTTCGCCCTTCGGAGCCGGGGGCTCATGCGCGATGTAGACGAAATCGGCGGCCGCGGCTTGCGCGAATATTGGCGGCGCTTCGCCGGTCTGGCCAATATCGATGGCGCCGGCATTGATGGCCTCGAGAAGCGGCGGCCCAGACGGAAACTCCGTCCACTCGACGGTATAGCCGAGCGGCGCGACCTTCTTCTCGAGCTCTCCCGTGCCTTTGAGCAGGATGAAGTTGCCGTACTTCTGATAGCCGATGCGAATGACATGGTCCGCTGCGCTCGCTGGCTGCTGGAGCGTCTGAAACAGAACCGTTAGCGCGATAGCGAGCAGCGCGCCGCAAACGATCCGCCGGGAATTTTTCATGACGACCTCCAGTTTGCCACGGCTATTGCCGCGCAGCGGTTTCAGGATTGGGATGCGGTCCATCCGGCCTCGCGCACCGAGACCGCGCGCGGCACGAGGCCAAGCTTGAAGAAGCGATCGGCCACCGCCTGCTGCGTCGCGACGACGTCATCGGTGAGCTTGCCGATAGCGAATGAAGAACGTCGTGCTGCGATGGTTTGAATCTCGACGTCGACGCCAGTGACCTCGGCCATCAGGCGTCCGACGTCGTCGCGGTGTGTTTCGGCCCACGCTGCAGAATCCTGCAGAACGGCAATAACCGCGGATACTGTCCGCGGCGCAGCCGCGGCAAAGTCGCGATTGGCCAGATAGAAAGAATTGGTTTTCCCGATCTCGCTGGCATTGACCAGAATACGGCCCCCGCCGCGCGTTTCGCCGATCGCAAAATAAGGGTCCCACACCACCCACGCATCGATGCTGTCGCGGGCGAAAGCCGCGGCGCCGTCGGGCGGGCTCAGGTAAACCGGCGTGATGTCGCTGTATTGCAAACCGGCTTTCTCCAGCACCATGACAACGACGTTGTGCGCGCTGGAGCCTTTGGTGAAGCCGATGCGCTTGCCTTTGAGATCGGCAAGAGTACGGATGGCGCTGCCGAGTTTCACCAGAATGCCCTGTCCATTGGTAATCGGCTGGCCGGCGACGTAGACAATTTTGGCGTTCGCCGCCTGGGCAAATATCGGCGGCGTGTCGCCGACCTGGCCGAAATCGATGCTGCCGGCATTCATGGCCTCGAGCAGCGGCGGGCCCGCCGGAAAATCGTTCCAGCTGATTGACGTGCCGAGCGGCGCAAAGTGCTTTTCGAGCGCGGCCTGCTGCCGTGCGATCACCAGTACGCCGTTCTTCTGATAGCCGATGCGAAGCTCTTTCGGCGTTTGTGCGCGCACGGGAACCGCGAACGCTCCGGTTAACGCGGCTGCGGCGCTTCCCTTAAGAAGATTACGGCGGCTGATCATCATAGCGTCGGTTCAATCAACACAGCCAATGACCGTATGAAGCCATTCAGTCGCTGTCGATAGAATCGAAATGCAAAGATTCGATGCGCACGATTGTTTTGATCCACTAAACTTCATGCGCGCCTGACGGAAATTATCCGTGCGATGCAAATACTCCTTTGGGCACCGTTGATAGCAGGCGATCTATCTGAGGGGTGACTTTTGCAGAAAAAAATACTGCGCCGATTCTTTCAGAACGTCCGCGATGCAGAGCAAAAAAAGCAGCCAAGAAACGACTGGTGGAACATTTATCTTTCGACCTGGCCGTTATTTTGTTAATCAAGCCACCCGCGAGGCAGCTCTTTCGGAGCGCAAGTCCGAAGCAATCATGCCAACTGCCAGTGAGCGCACGATATCTTCGCCGCGGCGCCAGCGTCCATGTCCGGAAGCAACGTTGATGTGGCCACTTGCTCCGGCATTGATGAATTCCGCATTCCATGCCTGGGGCAATTCGAAAGCCCGGTTGCAGTCCATGAACGGATCATTTGTGCTCGCAACCACGACGGCACGGAAAGGAAGCTCGCGGCGGCGGGCGGCGTGAACGTGCGCGTGGTCCGCAGCGTGTCACGGCAGACTTCAACATCGGCTGGTGCAACAAGGACTGCCGCGGCGATTGAAAGATCCGGACGCCGCGCGGCGAGGTGTGCAACCAGAATGCACCCGAGGCTGTGCGCAACCAGTATCGCCCCTGGCCGGGCTTCAATGCACTCCTCCAGTCGCGCGAGCCATGACGACAGGTCCGGTTTGTGCCAGTCATCCTGGTGCACCCTTATGGCGTCGTTAAAAGACCGCTCCAGATGGGTCTGCCAGTGGTCATCATCGGATCCCCCAAGACCCGGGACAATGATGACAGGGGCCACGGCGACTCTCCCAGTTCTTGCTCAGTCATTGCCCAATCGGAATGATTGGTCCATCGGACGATCCGCGCCAACCGCAATCGCCCATCCGTTCTGGCGGTAGCTGCCCAGCAGCCCGTCGGCGATGACGCGCTGTTCGCTGACCTGGGACACGTGATCCGCGTCCGGCGCGACATAGAGCGCATCAACCGGGCAATATAGTTCGCAGATGAAGCAGGTTTGGCAGTCTTCCTGCCTGGCAATGACCGGCGGTGCATTCTTGACCGCCGAGAACACATTCATTGGACATATCTGAACGCATTTGTTGCATGTAATGCAGCGTGCTTCGCTGACAAACTCGATCATGCCGCCATCTCCTGGGCTGCGCGCTCCGCAGCCGGGATCGCTCTCACCTGGATTTCGTCGAGACCTTTGCTGATCAGGTGATGGCGCTGTGCCGGATCGAGCGAGCCAAGTCGTCGCGGCGGTGCATGCCGCGGCTTTCGGTTCGCGCCAGCGCGCTACGATACATCCAGCGCGATGTCGCCAGCATCGCGGCGGCTTCACGGGCTTTGACGACATTGTCTGCGGAGCTTGCGCCAGCCAGACGAACTTCGCGCCAGTGGCCGTCCAGGCGCTCAAGCGCGTCGCCAAGCCCCTCGGCGCTCCGGAAGTAGTTCTTGGTGTAGGGCAAAACCTCGTCTTGCACGGCACGAACCAGATTTGCCGGATCAAGCTCAGCCGCTCCGCCGTCATGGAGCGCAATTCCACCCGAGGAATAAGCAAGGCTGCTGCTTGAAGCCCGGCGTATCTGGCTCGCGTAGTCGGCGGCGCCCGCTCCTGCCCAAAAGCCCGACGACATCGCCCACGCTGCGTTATGGCTTCCGCCGCCGGTAAAGCCGCCGCACACCAACTGCCGCGTCGCGGCATCGCCAGCGGCGTAAAGACCGGAGACAGTGGTGGCGCAGGTTTCGTCGACAAGATGCACACCGCCCGTCCCCCGTACGGTGCCTTCGAGCCGCAACGTGACTGCAAATCGCTGCCGGAATGGATCAATGCCGGCGCGGTCGAAGGGCACGAAAAAGTTCGGCTGCGATGTGCGCATGACCGCCTGCGTTTTCTCATCCGCTTTGTCGATCTGGCAATAGACGGGCTGCGTCAGCAGCGTGCGCGCAATCGCCGAGCGGCCGTTGTGCGAGCCGGCGCCCGGAATCGGCGACCCGTCTTCGTAGGTGAAGCTCCCCAACTGTAGAAGCGCGTCTTGGTCACCGACGAGAATGCCGGCGAGATTGCGTAAGCGTTGGAGAATTCCATGCCGGCGAATTCAGCGCCAAGCTCCGCCGCCATCAGGTAGCCGTCTCCGGTGAGCACGTTGCAGCCGAGCCCGCCGCTCAGAAAGGCGCATCCGCCCGAGGCGAGGACGACCGCCTTCGCGCGCACCGCCCAGGTGCCGCCCTGCTGCCGGCGCACGCCACGCGCGCCAACCACCGCTCCGTCATCGTCGGCGAGCAATTCCAGAGCCGGGCTGTGATCGAGGACGTTAACCGCTGCCCTCGTTATCCGGCGGCGCATGTAATCCGGCCCGCGCAGGTTGGTGCGACGCTGGGCGCCATCATCATCTTCGGGGAAAGGCTGTCCCCATTCGGCGAGCAAGTTGACGGATTCATAGGTGCGATCGAGAACACGGCTCATCCACGTCCGATCTTGCAGATAACCACCGAGCTTTTCACGGCTCTCCATGGCTGCGAGCCGCTTTGCCGGATCTGGCGGTACGTACCAAACACCGGTACCGGCTGATGCGGTGGCGCCCGAAGTCCCGCAGCAGCCTTTATCAACGAGCACGACGCTGGCCCCTTTGGCCGTTGCCGATAGTGCCGCCCAGGTGCCGGCAGGGCCGCCACCGATCACAAGGACATCGACCTCTCGTGAAAAATTGGCCGATGCGATATTGACCGATTGCCTGTTACGCTTGTTCGACATTCAACCTCTCCACATAAAAGCGACACCGCATCCATCTCAGGACTGTGCCGCGCAAGTTCGCCAAGGATTTCCTCTTTCAGGGCGACAAAGGCCGGGTCGGCGCGCCGCCGCGGCCTTTCCAACGGCACATCCAGGACCCGCCGTATCCGCCCCGGCCTTGGCTCGATCACGACGATCCGATCGGACAGGACCCGCGCCATCTTCCGACATCTAACGTCCTGTTCGCACTCATGAGGCGGCGCTCCGCGCAGCCCATCCGGCGAAACGCGATTGCACCGCAAGCGCGCCCCGGTCCATGAGCCAGCCGACGGCGCCGATCAGCACCATGGTGACAAGAACAATATCGAGCTGGAACGATTTGCGGCCCCAGGTCATCAGGTAACCGATGCCGGCGGCTGACGCGATCATCTCAACCAGGATCAGCACCTGCCAGCCCTTGCTTACCGCCAAACGGAAGCCCGTCAGCAAATGCGGGAGCGCCGATGGCAGGACGACAAACCAAAGTGTGTCGAACGGTCCGAGCACGAGCGCCCGCGCAACGTCTCGATGCTTCGGCGACACGGTTCTCGCGCCGTCGAAGCTGTTGATCATCATGGGCAGGAAGCAGGCCTTGGCGATCAGCACGATCTTGAGCGTTTCGCCAATGCCGAAAATGAGCATGAAGAACGGCAGCCAGCCCAGCGACGGAACGAGCCATATCGCGCGGACCGTCGGCGCAAGATAGGCCTCTGCCGTCTTCGACAGCCCCATCAACAGGCCCACCAGCAGGCCGCCCATGCCACCGATCGCCAGACCTGCCGTGAGGCGAAGCAAGCTGACCGAGAGTTCGGAGAGCAACTGTCCGGACCCGATCAGACCGACGGCGGTGCTCCAGACGATCGAGGGCGCCGGAAGAATCTGCGGCGCCATAAGTTCGTAGCGCGCGGCGAGAGACCAGACCACGACGACCGCAAACGGCAGCACCAAAGCCCCGGCCACAAGCGTCAGACGGCGCAGAATCGGTCCCGTTACCGCGCGCGGCACAGCCAGCGATGGCAGCGGAAGCAGCCGCTGGCGTTGCTGATATTCGACCGGAGCAATGGTCATCGCTCTCAAACTCGCTGAATGGTTGGGATTGCGGCGCTCTTGATGATGCGAAGGACCGGATCAGCCCTGCGGCGCACCTTTCGCATCATGCGGATGCCAGAAGCCCGCGTATCCAAGCGTCGTGACCGCTTCCTCGAGACCTTTGCGATCGATCCACGCGTCGACTTCGAAGCCGGATTTGATCAGCTTCTTGTCGATCGAGAACTGCACGCCGCGTTGGACGTTGGCTACATAGAATACGTCGAGCAGCGGATTGGCGCGTTCCTTTAGTGAGTCACCGTCGTAGTCGATGGCGACAGAGGCGCGCGATTGGCCGGCGCGCGCCCAGATGTCGTAGAGTTCGTCGCGGTGCTCCTCCTGCGATGAGTAGTACGCCGCTTTGACAAAGTTCTGCAGCACGCGTTGCGTCAGGTCCGGATATTTCCTGGCGAAATCTTCGGCAACGATGAATGAACCGAAGTTGCTGGCGGGATCGACCCGGCCTTTGGTCGTAAACACCACCTTGCCGAGCCCGCGTTCGACGATCGACAAGACGCTCGATGTTCCAACGACGGCATCGACGTCTCCGGATTGAACGGCGGAAATCTGGTCCGCGGTTATCAGGTCAAATATCTGGATGTCTTTTTCGGTAAGCCCTGCTTGCCGCAAGATCTCCGACAGCGACAGTTGCAGGATGGTTCCCAGCTGGACCGAGACATTTTTTCCTTTTAGGTCCGCGATGTTGTTGATCCCCGAACCTTCGCGGGCGACGAGATAAGCTGGCGATATGCCATATCCTGCGATGACTCTCGTTCGCAATCCCGCGCCACGGCCAACGATATTGGGAAGACCGCCATAACTGGCAAAATCAAGCTGGCCGTTGGCAAAAGCCTCATTGATTGCAGGACTAGTACCGCGCGGGAATTGCCAATCGATTGCGATTCCATCTTTTTTGAACTCGTCTTCGAGGTAGCTCTTGACCTTCAGCACACCAAGCGTGCCGGATCCGAACGGTTTACCTTCGGCATTTCCAGGCCCGGCGAGCCGAATGGTCTTTGGTAGCGCCTGCTGTGCGGATACGAAATCATTCGTCGCATAAGCTCCGATGAGAATTACCGACGCGACAACGGCGCGCCCAAAAGAATAAAAAAGATTCATCGACGGCTCCTGAGCGCGAAACAACGAACAAATACTGCACGCTCAGATTGGTCGCTTGCCGATCTTTGTCTTTCGCTTTTGGCAAGCGCTTTGCAGCAATTCGTTTCTCGGATTCGTCTCGCAACAGCGGCATGTTTCCCTGACCCGATGAAGATGCTATTCCGCTGCTAATTGCGCGAAATTATTTTCGCCCTGGCCTCAAAGTTCAGAATGGAATGATGTAAAAAGCAGATCTGAACGGCGTAATTGGCCTGATGCGGCTTGTGCGCCAACCAATTCGGAGGCGTATCGCGTGTTTTTAGCGCGAAACGGGAAGGAAACGCGGGATGAACCAGCTAAAGCTGACGATCGCAACGACCGACTACGACCACTTTCGCGACTTCCGGTTTGGTTTGGTCAAAGCCGAAGGTATCGATCACACCTGGCTGACGCTTGGCCACCACGAGGTCTTTGCGCGCTTCACCTTCAATCGGGAATGGGACGTGAGCGAGCTGTCGTTTGCCAAGTTCATGGCCCAGGTCACGCGCCCCGACAGCGACATCATCGGCCTTCCGGTCGTGTGCTCGCGACTATTCCGCTTTTCTTCGTTCTACGTGAACAAGAAAAGCAAGATCACTTCGGCCAAGGATCTGAAAGGCAAGACCATCGGCTCCCCCGAATGGGCGCATACGGCTGCGGTCTATATGCGCGGCTGGCTCAATGACGAGCATGGCGTGAGCCTGAAAGACGTTCATTGGTATCAGGCCGGCGCCAACGAGGCGGGCAGAATCGAAAAAGTCGAGCTCAACCTGCCGAAAGACGTAAAGCTCACGCGCGTATCGGACAAGTCGCTAAGCTCGCTGCTGGCGAGCGGCGAGATCGACTGCGCGCTGATCGCGCGGCCACCGGACTGTTTCCGAGAGCGCCATCCCGATGTCGAGCGGCTGTTTCCGAATTATCAGGAGATGGAACAGGAATACTACAAGCGGACCAAAGTCTGGCCGATCATGCACATCATTACGGTGCAGAAGCGCATATTGGATGAGAATCCCTGGGTGGCGCGCAATCTCTTCAATGCCTTCGTTGAATCGAAACGCCGCAGCCTGGAGCGCCTGCTCGATCCCGCAGTGTCACGCTATCCGCTGCCGTGGCTGCCGGTCTATGCCCGCAAGATGCAGGACACGTTCGACGGCGATTCATTCCCCTACGGCATCGAAGAGAACCGGCCGACGCTCGAGCAGTTCATGCGTTACACTTACGAACAGGGAATAGCCAAGCGCCACGTCAAACCGGAAGAGATATTTCCAAAGGGTATAATGACCCTTGTCAGAGTTTGATGGCCGCACTTGCGCTGCATGGACGCGAAATTCCAGAAGAGACTGATGAAAGCCGAGAAACAGCCAGCAGCCGGCGCGATAGCCCTTGCCGCCGAGCCAAATCCCAACAAGCCTCAAGACGGCGGCGCGCTTCTAACAGCCTCTCAAGTTCTTCAGGAGATGCTGGCTAGCCTGCCACCGGACCACTTTACACTGGGTTGGTTGTCGAGCCACCTGCAGAGGCGCTCGTTCGGCGTGATCGTACTGGTTCTTGCGCTGATTGCGATGGTGCCGGGCCTTTCTTACTTGGCTGGTTTGCTGCTCTTCGCTCCAGCGATTGAAATGATCGCCGGACACGGCGCGCCAACTTTTCCTGACCGAATTGCCAATCGACCACTCCCTAATCGCCACCTTGTTTCGGCAGTGCGGCGCGCGGTGCCAGCCTTGAGGTATCTCGAAAAGATAATCCGCCCGCGCTGGCAACTGCCTTTGGGAGCCACGAAGCGTCTGGTGGGGGCAGCCGTCTTCTTGCTAACATCACTGCTGCTGCTAACGCCGCTGCCATTCATCCAGGTCGTACCTGGAATTATCATCGTCATCCTGTCGGTTGCGTATCTTGAGGACGATGGTCTTCTGCTTTCGCTCGGGCTTTTTGCCACGTTAGCCCTCCTGGCAGCTTCAGCGGGGGCCGTTTGGGGGATGATCGTAGCGCTAAGCTGATAGCCACGTGATGGATTCGCCGCGGCGGTTAGGCCACCGCGATCGCCTTTTGGCGAGCGGTGAGATCGACTGCGGATAACGTACAGAATCTTTCGCACTTTCAGGAGTGACGGCTTCTTCATAGACTGAAGGAGCAGGCGATGAGTGACGAGAAGACGATGGGCGATGTCATCCAGATAGATGAGGCTCGGATCCGGGATCATCTAGGCGAGTTGGTTCGCGGGACGGTGGAAGAGACGCTCAATGCGATGCTGGATGCTGAGGCGGACCAGCTTTGCGGCGCCGGGCGTTATGAACGCAGTCAGGCTAGGGCGGATACCCGAGCGGGCAGCTACGAACGGACGCTGCATACCAAGGCCGGCGACGTCAGCCTTAAGATACCGAAGCTGCGTCGCCAGACCTTTGAGACGGCGATTATCGAGCGCTATCGACGGCGTGAGAGCTCAGTCGAGGAAGCGCTGATCGAGATGTATCTGGCCGGCATTTCAGTGCGGCGGGTCGAGGACATCACCGAAGCGCTGTGGGGCACGCGGGTGAGCCCGAGCACGGTGTCCAACCTCAACAAGAAGATCTACGCCAAGATCGAGGCCTGGCGGAACCGGCGCATCGAAGGCGAGCACCCGTATCTGTATCTCGACGGCATCGTGATGAAGCGAAGCTGGGCCGGCGAGGTTCGCAATGTATCTCTGCTGGTTGCCAGCGCCGTTAATTCGGAAGGATTTCGAGAGATACTGGGCATCTGCGAGGGTGCCAAGGAGGACAAATCCGGCTGGTCGGCGTTCCTGCGGCAGCTGGTCGATCGCGGCCTCAAGGGTGTTCAGCTGATCATTTCTGATGCCTGCCGCGGGTTGATCGAGAGCATCGCAGAATATCTACCCAAGGCACGCTGGCAGCGCTGCATGGTGCATTTCTACCGGAATGTTTTCAGCCACGTGCCGGCGACCAAGGTCCGTGACGTGAGCCACATGCTCAAAGCCATTCACGCCCAGGAGAGCCGGGAAGCTGCACACCAGAAGGCGAAAGCGATCATCGAGGATCTTCGGGCCAGCAAGATGAGCACGGCAGCCGACCTCGTCGAGCAGGCTGTCTATGAGACGCTGACCTATTACGCCTTTCCGGACATCCACTGGCAGAAGATCCGAACCAACAATCCGCTGGAGCGCATCATGCGAGAGATCCGGCGCCGGACACGTGTCGTAGGGGCATTCCCAGATGGACAGTCATGTCTCAACCTTGCAGCAGCACGACTGCGGTACATTAC
>Ga0302326_10018842_pt1 | contig 14299 bp, 11 predicted proteins | sample Palsa_T0_3_FD_202264 | JGI IMG/M metagenome (GOLD analysis project Ga0302326, IMG submission 202264) | Peat permafrost microbial communities from Stordalen Mire near Abisko, Sweden - Palsa_T0_3 | ecosystem: Environmental > Terrestrial > Soil > Palsa > Peat permafrost | place: Sweden: Abisko... | reverse complement strand
CCGTTACACGCGCCCATGTGATCGGCTGGCGCAAGGTTATGGCAATTCGTTCTCTATCGCCCGCCTCTATACGCCGGAAACTTTCGGCGCCGTCTTCATTGTTCGACTACCTATGTGAACGCACTGCCGTCGCTGGCAATCCAGTGGATGGAGTCAAGCGGTGAATGGCGATGGCCGATGCCGATAGCTCCCTGCCGATTCGATCACGATACGTCTCAGGTGCGCATTGCCCGTCTTAGTAATGCTCCCTTTTCTCTTGCGCTTGCCACTGGAGTCTTCGCTCGGAATCGCCCCGCAGTAGCCCATCAGTTTCCGCGGTTTTCTTTGCGCGTGCCAGCGCTTTGTCGGTTCGGTCTGTGACAAACTGGAACCGTCTCAGGGGGCGACAACCTGTTTCCGTCGCTGCTCACTTGCCTTGATGACTTCGTTCATGTCCCCGGCTGGCCGAATTTCGAAAGTGTTGCCGAACGTCAGAGCCGGATGCTGGCCGATGAGTTGTACAGCATGATTCATGTCCCTCGCCTCAAGGACGAGAATGCCGCCGAGTTGTTCTTTGGTTTCGGCATAGGGGCCGTCGGTCGTTGCCACTTTGCCGTTCTTCCAGGTCAGAGTCAAGGCGGTCTCCGGCCCCTGAAGCGCTTCTCCACCGGCCCAGTGCCCGCTGGCGCGAAGATGGTCGTCATATTCAAAGCATGTGTCGAACATGGCGTTTCGCTCGCTCTCCGTCATGCCATCGAATTTGCCTTTGTCGTAGTAGCCAAAACAAACGTATTTCATTGTCCTTCTCCTCATAGCGGATTGAACGAACCGGCAGCAGAGCTTCGCGCCAGCTCGTTCATCTCGTCACTAAGGCGCGTGTTCCGAGGCCGCAGCGGCGAGGTTGTTTACTTGCTTTCGCCGGGTTCCTGTTCCGGAGCCGGGAAGAAAAGAAGCTCGCGCACCTCGCCCACCGCATCTGGGGAGATGGCGCCCTTGCGCGCCCACGCGAGCGCCTCGTCCATATCGGCGGCTTCCAGTATCCAAAAACCGCCCATGTGCTCCTTGGTCTCGGTGTACGGCCCGTCGGTGACAAGCACCTTGCCGTCGGACTGCTTCCGCACCGTTTTGGCGTTGGCGGCCGGGGAAATCCCGCAGGCGAACTTCGTGACGCCGGCAGCATCCATTTCGCGGTTGAGCGCGTGGATCTCGTCGATCATCGCTTGGGTTACGGTGGACGGGTCGAAGTCGTCGGGCATGTAGTTACAAACCAAATACTGTGGCATAAATTCTCCTTTTTGTTTCCTATGGCTCTTTCCGATGACTCGTCCCCTGTTCTCTCAGGTGCCGTAACTCATCGTTCTTTGCCTTATAGTCGCTTGGCAGACGGAAAATCGACAGTTTTTCCAGTTTTTATTTCAGCTTTTTATTGCAACTGGCGAATCCGCTCCTGCAGAAATTTCCGCTCCGGTTCCTGTTGCGTCAGCGCCAGAGCTTTCTCGTAAGAGAACCGAGCCTCAGCGGTCCTGCCCAGCCTGCGGTACATCTCCGCGCGGGCTGAATGCGCCAGATAGTAATTTTCCAATTCGCCATGTGCCAACACCGCGTCGATATGCGTCAGACCGGCTTGTGGACCATCGCGCATGGCAATTGCCACGGCGCGATTGAGATGTACAACTGGCGAAGGCTGAATTCGTACCAACTGGTTGTAAATCGCAACAATTTGCCGCCAGTCGGTCACAGCGGCCGATTCCGCCTCCGCATGAACGGCCGCAATGGCAGCCTGCAGTGTGTAGGAACCGAAGGGGCGGAACTTCAGGGCTTTCCCCAGCAATGCCACTCCCTCATCAATCTGCTCCCGGTTCCAGAGCGAGCGGTCCTGATTCTCCAGCAAAATCAGCTCTCCGGTGGGCGATGTTCTCGCGGCGTGACGGGATTCCTGTAGCAACATCAGGGAAAGGAGCCCCATGATTTCCGGCTTTGGGACCTCCGGCTCTGACTGGAGGTCGGTCAGCAACCGGCCCAGTCGAATCGCTTCGCCGGTTAGCTCGGCCCGCGTTACCACGGCGCCCGCTGCAGCTGAATAACCCTCGTTAAAGACGAGATAGATGACCTGAAGCACCGCGTCCAGTCGCTCCGGCAATTCCGGCGGCGTCGGCACCTCGTACGGAATCCGTGTCTCCCGAATCTTTGCCTTTGCCCGCACAATGCGCTGCGCCAGCGTACGCGGAGTGATGAGGAATGCCTTTGCTATCTCCTCGGTTGTCAGCCCGCACACCTCACGCAAGGTTAGCGCAACGTGTGCTTCCGGCGGTAGAGATGGATGACAGCAGGTAAAAATCAGGCGCAGCCGATCATCCTCAAGGCAGTCCTCTTCGTTGGACCATTGGGCCGCGCTCCATTGCGCTTCGAGGTGCCGCACGAACTCGTCTTGAGACGCATCCAATCGTGCCCGTCGACGTAGAGTATCAATGGCTTTGAATCGGGCTGTTGAAATCAACCATGGCCGAGGGTTATCGGGTACTCCACTCCTCGGCCACGAGCTCAGCGCAGCTGCGAAGGCTTCGTGCATCGCCTCCTCGGCAAGATCAAAATCACCGAGCAAGCGGATCAGAGTTGCCAGGATTCGTCCCGAATCCGTGCGATAGAGCGAGTCGAGTAATTGGCGTATCTGCTCCGTGGAACGCTCGGACATGACGATGACCTTAGCAAAACCAGCTACCCCGAATCAATTTGGCAAAATGGCGGATCGATGCAAAGTGCCCAGGTCGTGACTCTTCGCGAGCGGTGGCCGCGAGGCGTTCAGGTTCGAGGTAAATCGCACCGCGGTGTAAGACGAAAGAGCGCCTCGTGCAGCAGCCCCGTGGAATCCACCAGTTCGTGCTCAACCTGACTCAATAAACTTCGTAATTTAAGCCATCCTTCGTCTCCCCGAAAGATAATCAATTAAATTTCGTTCTCATGTCGATTCGGCCACACCCCGTTCGACGCATCAGCAGAGAGCCAGTACGATAGCGAGCAACAACGACCCAACTGGGCTCTCAATCTGAGTTCACCGGTTAGCCAACAAATAGCCGAACCCGAAAACAAGCCACCCAACCATCGCTCACCCAAAGGAGATTTCGCAATGCGATTCATGGTCATCGTCAAAGCAACCCCAGAGTCAGAAAAAGAAGGCGCCCTCCCCGATCCACAGCTCTTGGCCGAGATGGGCAAGTACAACGAAGAGCTCATCAAGGCTGGCGTCGTGCTCGCCATGGATGGCCTCCATCCCAGCTCCAAAGGCGCACGCGTCAAATTCTCCGGCAAGAACCGCACCGTCATCGACGGCCCCTTCACCGAGGCCAAGGAGCTCATCGCCGGGTTCTGGCTCTGGCAGGTCAAGTCCCTCGAAGACGCCATCGAGTGGGTCAAGCGTTGCCCCAACCCCCACGCCAGCGACTCCGAAATCGAAATCCGCCAGGTCTTTGAGATGGAAGACTTCGCACCTATCCTGTCCGAAGAGCAGATCCAGTACAAAGTAGCGAAACGGGCTGAGCTGCCGTATCAGACCGTCAACAAATAGCCGCTCTTGCATCCACGGATTAAAGCTGGTGTGATCGGTAGCAGTGTCCGCTACCGATCCACATCACGCCACGCATCAAGCTCTGCATCGCACCATCGAAGCCGTCTGGCGCATCGAGTCCGCGCGCGTCATCGCCGGACTCACGCGCCTCACCCGTGACGTCGGCCTCGCTGAAGATCTCGCGCAGGACGCACTCGTCGCCGCACTCGAACAGTGGCCGAAATCTGGCGTCCCCGATAATCCCGCCGCATGGCTCACCGCAACCGCCAAACGTCGCGCCATCGATCTCTTTCGCCACAACGCAGTCGCCGAGCGGAAACACGAAGAGCTCGCCCGCGAACTCGAAGCCCTCGAACAAACCCCGCCGGACCTCGACTCCACTCTCGACAGCACCATCGGCGACGACGTCCTCCGCCTCGTCTTCATTGCCTGCCATCCCATTCTCCCCACCGAGTCCCGCGCCGCCCTCACCCTCCGTCTCCTCGGCGGCCTCACCACCGACGAGATCGCCCGCGCCTTCCTCACCCCCGAATCCACCATCGCCCAGCGCATCGTCCGCGCCAAACGAACCCTCGCCGACAAGCACATCCCCTTTGAGGTCCCCCGCGGCCCTGAGCTCGCCGCCCGCCTCTCCTCCATCCTCGAGGTCATCTACCTCATCTTCAACGAGGGCTACTCTGCCACTAACGGCGACGACCTCATGCGCCCCACCCTCTGCGAAGACGCGCTCCGTCTCGGCCGCATCCTAGCCGAACTCACTCCCACCGAACCAGAAGTCCACGGCCTGGTCGCCCTTATGGAGATTCAGGCCTCCCGCACCCGCGCCCGCGTCACCCCCACCGGCGAACCCGTCTTACTCTTCGATCAAAACCGCACCCAATGGGATCAACTCCTAATCCATCGCGGCCTAACCGCAATCCAGCGCGCTCATAAAATCAACACCACTCGCGGCCCCTATCTCCTCCAAGCCGAGATCGCCGCCTGCCACGCCCGCGCCCGCACGCCATCCGAAACCGATTGGCACCTCATCGTCATCCTCTACACTGAACTCGCCCAGCTCACTCCGTCCCCCGTCATCGAACTCAACCGTGCCGTGGCCGTCTCCATGGCTCACGGCCCCCAGGCAGGCCTCACACTCGTGGACGCCCTCGCTTCCGACCCCTCTCTCGCGCGCTACCATCTTCTCCCCAGCGTCCGCGCCGACCTCCTCTACAAACTAGGCCGCCACCCCGAAGCCCGCACCGAGTTCGAACGCGCCGCCGCCCTCACCCGCAACACCCGCGAACGCGACCTCCTCCTCACCCGCGCCGCATCCTGCGAGACTGACCCAACTGACCATTAAGAAAAATAGCAAACGGTTCATCCCGCAGAAATTCCGGCCAATTTTCCGTCGTCGCAAACTCAAACCGAAATCGCTGGCAGGCAGCTTTCTCCCTTATCTTTCGCGTTGGCATTGACAACGAGAAGACGTTGAGGAATCCCGTGGCCTGTATCAAGCGGAAAACCGAGAACAACGACAAAGTGAGGTTTTATCACGGACGAGGAGGACCGCGCTTTGCTCCGATCGATGGATCCCCGATTTCATTCGCGCCTGCCACTATTCGTTAATACTGTATCCGCATGAGTGAGCAATATAGTCTCACGTGGTACCAAATCGACTTTGAACGACGCCATATGTATCGTCTCAGGACCAAGAACGGTGATCCACGTGACGTTCCATTGAACGAGTCAACCATCTTGGCGCTCGAACAGTTGCGAAGAGAAATGGGACGGGAGCCTCGTATTTCCGGACGCTGAAAGTCCCCGCGGCTGGTTCCTCGCTGCAGTTGAGCGAGCTCGGCTCTAAAACTATACGAGACGTTGCAATCGCCATACCTTCGCCAGTAGACTGGTTATGGCCGGGGGGGATTTGCTCACGGTCGGAGAGCGTTTGGGACACTGGACAGCACAGATGACTAAGCGGTATGCGTACATTAGCGTGAATCATAGACAGGCAGCAGTGGAGCGCATATCCGTGGTACAAAGTGCCATCAGCAGGAAAAGGCCCCAGAGGTTTTCTAGCAAGTTGTTGTAAACAAAGCGGAGAGTTGGCAGAGCCCGGTTGAATGCACCTGACTCGAAATCAGACGTAGTCGAAAGGCTACCGGGGGTTCGAATCCCTCACTCTCCGCCAATCATTGATTCTAAAAGAGTTAACTCCTTGGCTACACCGAGGGTTACACTTTTCGAGACAAAATCCACAAATTCAGACGGTGTCAGCGGTAGTTCCCTCCGAGGAGAAACTACGCATGGCAAGCCCTGTTGCCCGCCTTTACATTCGTGTCCGTCTAGACGATGGTTCCCGGCCATGCTTTGACCCGGTCTTTTCCGGCAATCGCAAGCTCAAGGCGCTGTATGCCAAGATTGACGGCAAGCCGGTCCACCGCCCCGAGGGCGTCTACTACCTTCGTTACCTGCAGGGGAAGAAGCGCGTCTTTGAGCGAGTCGGCTCAAACGCCCAGGATGCCCTGACCGCCCAGGTCCGCAGGGAGCGAAGTCTCGGAGCTCGGAGCGTCGGCCTAGTCATTGCAGACGATATTCCCCCTGCATCATTAGACAAGCAGCGCCGCCCCCTGGCTGATTGCATCGTGAAGTACCTAACTGAAATCAAGGCGCACAAGTCGGCCGAGACGCACTCCGCGTACATCGAAACGCTGGTGCTCTTCTTGCTGCCCGGCGTCCTTAAGTAGATTCATTGCAGTGCAGCAATTTTCAGCTCGATATTGACACTGGATTGAAAAGGACGTCCCGACTGCGGTTATGTTGTGGATGTGCATTTCACAATTGTCATGCAAATCGTACTACTTTTTCAGCTACCCGCGAAGCGCGGTTTAGTGCAAATCGCCAAGTCACTCACCGAGGCCGATTACTCCTCAAATGTCGGCATGTCGCTCCGAATCCGTCGTCCTCCTTCGGTCGAGAACCGCCTTCGCAAAGCCCTATTTCGGACGAATCGGCGAAGGATGGTATTTGATTCTCGAAATTCACATCTGTCTTGAGTAAACCAGCCTCGCCGATGCGTACCTGTCGGAGCTACGGAGAACTGAGCTCACGGAGACGCGGGTATCGAGGGCTAGAAGCTCTCGTGCTAATGACTTTGCTGAATTAAAGCCGCCTCATATGTGACACTAGCTACGTCCGGATTCGCCCTTATGAATAAAAGCAATCGACGGGAGTTTTTGCATGGAACATGCAGCGCCATCGCCGGTGCTGCTGCCTTTCCTTTGCTCGGGAGCTCGATCGGCGTCGTCGCCGCCACGGGTTCGTTGACAGCCGCAGCCTCCATTTGGAAACCTGACTCTGCGTCCGAGGCTTCGCCGAATTCGAAGAAAATCAGGGGCGTCATGGTCGACGCTGCGCGCGTTCCGGAGACCTTGGATTACTACCGCCGGGTGATCGAATTTTGTGCTGACTGGCAACTGAACACGGTCCACTTTCGCCTTGCCGATGATCAAGGATCGGCCCTGCGTTTCAATTCGGTTCCCGGTCTATTCACCCACGATCATGCCTTCACGCCTGATCAACTCGGTGATCTGGTACGCTTTGCTTCCGCACATGGCGTTGACCTGATCCCGGAACTCGAGTCTTTCGGGCACACTGGTTTTATCACTCGCTCCAAAACCTACGCGTATCTGCTCGATGCCACTCTCGAAGGTTCATCCGAATTCACAGGCGTGATCCCCGTCCACGCTGAGACGTTGCAACTCTTCGCAAAGCTCTACCATGAAATCGCTGAGATATTCCCGTCTCCTTACCTTCACGGCGGATGCGACGAAGTCAATTGGGGCGGATCCGCGCTCTCGCAGCAAGCGCTGCGGTCAAAGTCTCGCACGCAAATTTGGGCTGAATACTTGAATGCCCTGAGCCATATCGCCGAAGGCCTGGGAAAGCAATTCATTATCTGGGGCGACTTCGTTCTTCACAAGGAACCGGAAATTCTCAACGGCCTCAACAAAAGCATCATCGTCATGGATTGGAACTACTGGGATACGAGTGCCAATCAATTTCGCGATGCGCTCGAGCAAGTGAAAGCGCACGGCGCAAGGGCGATTGGCGCGCCCGGGCTAATCAGCTATCGGTGGGGTGCGCGGGCCGGCGCTGACCAGCTGCGTAACATCGACGCCTTCGCTCAAGCCTACTTGGAAAATGACGACCCCGCATCGCTGGGCGTGATTCTGACCAACTGGGTCCCGAGCCGCTATGTGCAGAGCTCGATTTGGGATGGATTTGCCTACGCAGCTTTAGCCTTCAATGAAGGAACTGCAGCCGCGCAGAAATCCGCGTTCCGCCGTTTCATCGAGCGGCACTATCGCGCCGAATGGAATGAGAACTGGAGGGAAGCGTTCAGACTGATCTATGATGCCGCTCCTGGGTTCGGTGAGCATGGGCCATCCGCCGAATTAGGCCTTTATATGCCGGTCCCGTGGAGCACAGACGCAGAACTTCATGCCTCCCTCAAGAAGCGTGCGCCAGCCTCAAACCCCTTCACACGCCTCCACGCATTGCTGGCATCACTGCGATCATCCGTTCACGCCAATGACTCCGATTTCCAAGCTTTCGCACTCAGCGTTGAATATCTTGAGAGAGTTTTCTGGCGCGAATCCGTGATCCCGGGACATACCAGCAAGAGTCCTTTCGCCCGAGCGGACGCCGTTGCTCTAATCCAGGAGATTGCTGCGCGTGATCATCAACTTGCTACTGCTCTCTCAAAGAATTGGGACGACGGCCGGTTCCCGGACAATTCGGCAAAGACAAAGCCACTCTTTGGAATGCAGCCCAAAGACCAACTAGTCTTCCAATTCACACACGCCTCTGCGTATTCGGCATCCCTTGCGCAGAATCCCGATCGGTTTTTTCACCTCTTGGAGTCTTCTGGTCTAACTTCAATTCCTTCTATGACTCAACTCACTGGATCGGCTTGACAGGCTGTTCTTCCAATCCGCTTGCCGTTCATGTCCCTCCTCGCGCTCCGCGATGGGCGCGCGTGCTGCAGCCGACATCGCATCCGAAATTCGTGCACTCCTTGCAAAGCAAGAAGGCGTCCGCATCATGTTCGCCGCCGCGCCGAGTCAATCCGAAATACTGTAATCCCTACCCATTCATCTGGCGTCGAGTGGTCGCGTATCACAGGCTTTCATATGGATGAATACTTGGATAACCGGCTATACGGACTATTTGAAACCTTGCGTCAAGTTGCTGACAGGCCGACTATACAGACAAGTGACAGAACCACATTTCAGAAAAGAAACCTGTGGGTGACGCTTTCGAGCGGGAACTCCTCGCGCACCTGATGATCACCCGGTGGACAAAACTGCGGCAGACAGCGATGGCCAGCACGAAATATGTGCGAGTGCGGCTCGCGGCTCCCCGACTTTCTTCGGGACTGGCTCTGAATTATCTCTTGCCCGGCATGTGAGGCTAACGTTTGGCTTGCATCCCTACTCTTTAGGTTGGGACCGGTCAAGCAACTCGACAAGGTAATTCAACCAAAACCCAGCGTACATGTCCGTACCCTCCCCACGCGTAACACTGGATGCCGGAATCATCACAAAGTTTCCTTTCGGAACCCGCTTGATCTCCTTCGGCAACACGTTCATTTCGGGCGGATACAACGCGTCATCGGCCGAGTCCACTGCCGTCAAAGGAACCTGGATCTTTTCCAGATCTCTCGATGGATCGTAGTTTCTCGACGCATTGACCGAGTAAAGCATGTTATTCGCATCATAGTTCTTGGCCGCCCAGGCCCAGTAGTCTTCAACGCACTGGTCGGCCGCATCGCGCGTTGGGCACTGCTTAAGCACCTTCAAGGGAGTCTCGTCCAGCATCAACATCAGATCCGCGGCCGTCTTCAGCACTGCTGGCTGGCTCTTGTACTCGCCCTGCATATCCCGGGTCCTCTGTAATCGCCTTCAAGATCATGTAACGCCATGCCCGGTTTCTTCCGCCGATTTCGACTGGCATGCAGGCCAACGCCATCAGAGCGTCAGCCATTCCGGGGTAACTCTCGCCCCACATCCAGGTTTTCATGCAGCCCATCGACGCGCCCAGAATAAGCCGCAGATGGTCCACTCCCAGCCCTTCGGTCACAAGCTGGTGTTCGGTCACCACCATGTCTCGTATTCATACTTAAGAAAGCGAGCATGCAACCCGTCGCTCGGTTTGGAAGACTTGCCGTGGCCAATCGCATCGGGCAGAATCAGAAAGTACTTCGAGGCATCCAGCAGTCTCTCAGGCTTGAACAGAACACCGGCAAACGGAGGGGCCAGAAGCACCGTGCCGTTTGCGCCCGTCATGTGCATCAGAAGCACGGCATTGTCTACATGCCCGCTCCCGTTGCGGTGAGGCTGACCGAGCACTCGATAGTGTATTCGCAGTTCGGGCAGCACTTCGCCGTCTTTGAATCGGAAATTCTTTGCGATGTAGTCACCTTCCCGGACCACGGCCGCGGGCGGCGCGGCTTGACCGAACACCGCGGTGAAGCCACGCAGAATCCGACGGTCTGCACGAGAAAAAAGAACAACGACTCGATTCGGCTAAATGGGGCTGAACTCTTTAGTCCTAATATGGGCAAGAAACGGGCGGAAGTTGATTTCAACCAAAGGCCGAATACATTTGCGCAGCCTTGTCTCTCGAACAAACTTTCCCTTGCAGTCGCGCGGCGGACCATACATTCACAGGACTAATGATCTAATTTCGGCTCAGACCAAGTTCGAGGAGTGCGTTGGCTGATATCGCCTACTGAGGTCCATCAGTAGAATTCCACGTTTTTAAATGCGAGGCACCCATCCAATGCTGTCACGCGGTTTCAGAGAAGACGTACTCATGCTGTCCATCGCGGATAACCAGAACACGCTTGCCCTGGCGCTCCCCCACGACGAATTCGAATCCATCATTGGTAGGATCGATGGTAATGAACGAGATGGTTCCATCGTCGTTCTTTCTCGATGCAACCGTGCTTTTCCACTCGCCGAAATCGAAGGTGGTTATTCCGTTCTGTGTCAAAACGGTAAGCTGCCCGAGCTCTTTACTGGAATAGCTCTTTGCCAAACGAGCCACTAACGCAGGATCAGCCGGGATTACAAGTCGTTCCCGGTCTTTGGCGAGACTCGCCTTGTAGGCTGCAGCCGAGGACGCGACATTGCCGGCCGCTTCAGGTTTGCCGTCAAAGACAACTTCGAGCAGGCGGCGACTAAACGGACCTAAGAGCCTGCCTCCGGTATCCGAATTGGTGAGCAGCACGGCGCCAATGCCTGAGTCCGGCAGGAAATATAGATTAGTTTTGTAGCCCGCCATGCTGCCGCCATGACTCACAACCGCAACGCCGTAGTTGCGGTCTACGATCAATCCCATCCCGTAGGTCGAGTCTTCGCCGAGAGAAACCTGTGGGGCGCGACGCTCCAGCAGGTTTTGTGGGGAGACCAACTGTTTGCCGTCGGGCAGCTTGCCTTGGGCGAGCTCCAGTTGAACGTAGCGGATCAGGTCGTCGGCCGAAGTCCACACGCCCCCAGCCGGACGCGCCGAGCGAATGGAGTAGTTGAAGGCCATATTGGCTACCGCGGGCTTGCCATCCACATCGTCGCCGTGCGGGCTGGCATGGTCGCCTGCGAGGGCTCGCGCATAATCAAAGGTCGTCGATTTCATTCCCAGCGGATCGAATATTTTGCTCTGCATCGCCCGGTCATAGGCGGCGCCAAGCTCCATGTTTGGGTACATCACGTGCGCTCCGATATACCCTGCGGCGGCGGCCATCAGGTTGCTGTACTGAAATACTTCGCCGAATTTGCTAGTCGGCTGCATAGTTCCGAGCAGTGCGAGAGTGGATTCCGGTGTAGCGTTCTTGAATTCGAATATCCATTCCATGTCTTGACGTGGCAGTCCGGTACAGGCACAGATCAGGTTTTTGACGAGGACATTTTTTGTGATCTCCGCGTCACCCAGTTTGAAGGTCGGATAGACATCGATCACGGGCTCGTCCCACTTCAGCTTTTTCTCGTCGACGAGTTCTGCCAATAGGAGGGTGGTCATCCCTTTCGTGTTGGACGCTGCCATGAACAGCGTATCCTTGTCGACCGGCTCAGGCTTGCCCAACTCACGGACGCCAAACCCTCCCTCATACACGACCTTGCCTTTGTCGATCAGGGCCATGGAGACTCCAGGGATGCCGAGTTCCTGCATAGAGGTTTGCACGAACTGCCTGAGCTGCTCTATATGCGCAGCATCTAACGGCTGCGGGGTACGACCTGCGAAAGACTCGCGGTGGTAGCCCTTTGGACGCAAGCTCTTAAAAATAAGTCCTATCGCTGCACCGCGCTTCTCAACGGTCGGTTCGCTGCCGTTCAGAAGCGCAACCGTCCAGTTGCTACCGGCGCGTAGGGCGATAGCCTCGACGACAGCGCGCTCATTCGGAGAGGTTTCATACTCGAATACCTGCCTCTCGTCCCAACCTTCGCGCGCGGGACGCGGCGTGACCAGCTTCAGGGGTCGTATTGCTCCAGGGTTGTAAGCCGCCCAGGCCGCGGCGACCGCCGATTTCGCACCCGTCGCCTGACAGTCGCAGATGGCAAAGTGGGTATCGGTCTCCGGAGGACTAAGTATGACGAGGTTTTTGCCGGTCGCGATCGACCAGCCGGCAGGTACCGTAAACGTTGCGCCACCCGGGGTCACTCGAGAAGCATCCGCTGCCACCAGCTCCGAGCCCGACATCTCTACTGCAGATTGTGGCGAAGGTGCATTGGCGGATTGAGCGATCGCTCTCGGCACGCAGACGCCAAGTGCAAAGAGGATTAGCGGAGCGATGCGTGAGACAAACATAAGAGCCACCTGGCTTTCGAATAGACAGTACGAAGGTGAGGAAGACTTCGTGACCATGTCCTATACATCTACATCTGCGCTTGAATTGTATCCCAGGTTTCGTTAGCGACAGCACTGACAAGATTACAGCCAGAGCCGTTCCATTGGGTTGTGGACGCTAGGAGTGCATAAATTCGAGATAGTCGGTCCGGAGAGCTCGACGATAGAGTTCTCCGGATTAACTCGACGCTGTGTATAGCTTTCGGGCGTGGGGCTCGAACACCCCGGCCTTACCACCAGGGCCGCTCGACGTGCACTTTCGTGGCGTCGCTGTGGATGTTGGCAGGCACTGCGGTTGTCGTATTCGGGGGAGTGATGCTGGTGACAATGGTGTTCAATTGGCGGCCATCGTCCGAAATGACGAGAAACAGTTTGATCACCGCGCCGCTGGTTCCCCCGGGCGGCGTCGGAAAGTCAATCTCCGCGCTGCCGGTGCAGTTTTCGTTGACCGTGTAGGTTCCGGATTCGTGGTCGTGAAATCCATTGGCGTCTTTGGGGCCCGCGACCGGCACCCCGTTCGCCAACACATAATCCACTTGTACAAGTGAGTGGTCTCCATCGAAATGGGTCAGTGCGATTCCGTCCCGGTTGACGATGCCGGCGGCGGTGAAGATTTCCCCGGAGACGCGGAAGGCATAGTCCCCACGCAGATCTGCGCTGGAGCAGTGTCCTTCTGAGATCTGGGCAGAACTGGTGATCGCCGAAAGTGCGGCGATGGCGGTTAAGGCGAGTGCGCTGGCGAACTTCGTCATGTGGTCGATCCTCCTGTTTTCCGCGGTCATTCGACTGCGGTGAACCCAACTTAGGCCGGCGCTGGCTGGACAGCCATAGAGCATTCCTTAAGATTTCCTTTCGAATTCCTTTCGAAAGACTTGTTCCACATTTTGCTTGACTTATCGCCGCGAACGGTCAGGATCAAGATGGGCTTCATGGACAGTGATCAATACAATTTCGGGGAATTTGAGCTGGATGCGGCCGCATTTCAGCTGTTGCACGGCAGCGCACGTGTCAAGCTGGAACGAATCCCGATGGAGCTGCTACTTCTGTTGGTCTCCCGACATGGGGAGTTAGTCAGCCGCGAGGAAATCGTCGATAAGCTTTGGGGCCGAGAGATTTTCATCGACACGAACACGGCCATCAATGTGGCAATTCGCAAAATTCGCCAGGTTCTCGGCGATAACCTCGAACGTCCACGCTACATTCTGACTGTCCCCGCGAAGGGATACCGGTTTATCGGAGAGATTTCCAGCCAGTCCCTCCCGTCGCCTCTTGATCCGGATATCCAACAGCCTATGGTTGGCGGAATTGCCATGGAAGGCCTGCAGGCTAGTTCTGAAGCGCCAAGCAGGTCGATTGGATCCGAAACAGCTCAAACGAAGACTGCTGATGGCCCCAACGGTCAAGGGGCCCGGTCCCAACTCGGCACCCAGTTCGGCAGGGTCACTTGGCTAGTTGGAATCGCGGCTTCGCTCATCCTGGTCGCCGTGGTGGCAGCTTTTGTGCGAAGCAGATATGCCGCTCCGTCCGGCAAGCTGATGTTCGTTGTCCTTCCGTTCGAGAACCTTACCGGCGACTCAAGCCAGGAGTACATTGCCGACGGAATGACGGAGGAAATGATCACACAGATGGGGGTACTCAACCCCGGGCACATCGGCGTCATCGCCCGGACCTCGGCGATGCAATTCAAAGGGACGAAGAAAAGCGCAGCGGAGATCGCGCATGAGCTTGGGGTCGGTTATTTGCTGGAGGGCAGCGTCCGCCACGTAGGCGACCGAGTGCGGGTTACGGCACAATTAATCCAGGCAAGCGACGATACGCACTTGTGGGCTGCGGACTACGACAGCGATCTCAGCGATCTGCTTAAGCTGG
>Ga0302326_10018841_pt1 | contig 14299 bp, 17 predicted proteins | sample Palsa_T0_3_FD_202264 | JGI IMG/M metagenome (GOLD analysis project Ga0302326, IMG submission 202264) | Peat permafrost microbial communities from Stordalen Mire near Abisko, Sweden - Palsa_T0_3 | ecosystem: Environmental > Terrestrial > Soil > Palsa > Peat permafrost | place: Sweden: Abisko... | reverse complement strand
GGACGGCGGGGCCAGACGCTTTGGGGTATAGCTACGCATTCGGAGCGGGAGGGCAAGGGTTTGTGGCGATCGGGACGCAGGGAATCTTCGGGCTGGTGGTGGGGGTGCGGGCCGTGGCGCCTGCGACCGCGGGCGTTTATATCAATCCGGCGATGGTGGTTAATGCGGCGAGTTATCAATTAGTGATCGCGGGGGTCGCGCCAGGGGAGTTGATTACGTTATTCGGGAGCGGTCTGGCATCGACTATGATGGCAGTGGCCGGGGGCGAGCGTGTGCCGCTGAGCTTGGGCGGGGTTTCAGCGACGCTTAACGGGATTCCGTGTCCGGTTTTCGCGGTGAGTCCAGGCCAGATTTCGATTCTGGTGCCGTATGGAGTGGCACCTTCCGGTTCGGACAATATTCAGGTCACCAATAACGGGGTGGCATCGAATGTGGTTTCGGTTGCTTTTGGTGTAAATTTATCGCAACCTGGCGTGTTCTCGCAGAGTCAGAACGGGATTGGATTTGCGGCGGCGCGGCATGCGGCGACGGAGGAGTTGGTTGACCAAGCGAATCCGGCGCAACCGGGCGAGTACATTTCGATTTACATGACGGGGCTGGGCAAGGTGACGCCTGCGATCGCGGATGGGGCGGTGGGGCCGAGCAGTCCGCTGAGTACGGTGGATTGCTGGACGAATGGCTCGATGTTCGTGGTCTTCAACGACTACGGTCCGGGCGCACCCTCGGAATCCGACGTCTTGGGCACGATTCAGTTTGCGGGGCTCGCGCCGGGGCTGGCGGGGCTGTACCAGGTGAATGTGCAGGTTCCGACAGAGGGGCTCACGCTGGGCGATTTGGTGGAGATCGAAATCCAGATCGACCACGAAGGGTTTCAGCCGGCGGACATTAGGCAGGTCTATATTCCGTATGGGCCGGGAGCCACAGTTCCGAAGTAACATTTAGAACTCAACTTATGAGTTACTTTCCTGAAGAGCCTTCTTCTTAGCGTGGCGCCGGTCCTCGCGATGAAATATCCCCGGGCAATTCTTGCAGACCTGGGTTGTCGCGTTTGATCAACCGCTCTTCACTGTTTCTTAACAACTCATTTGCAATGCCTGGGGAATATCATTCCTCTCACAAGAGTCTGTTTCAGTGGAACGGCCGAAACCGTCGTTCTCGGTAGCAATGCCCGGAAACACGACGGGCACAAACCTAACAACTGACATCACTGTGAAGCATTTATGAAAGGGAGAAAATGATCAAAACAAGCAACGGAATATACTACGGAAAGTGTAGGACAGCAGTCAGCAAAGGGTTGACTGTAGCAGCAATAACGGTGGCGCTTGTGGCCGGTCCCCGGTGCGCAGCCCAAGAGACGGTATTGCATACTTTTGTCGACAAAAGCGACGGTTACGGTCCTGGTGGAGGCCTGACGTTCAACGCAAACGGAGATCTTTTTGGCACGGCCAGCTTCGGCCGTGAAACGGCGTCCGCCGACGGCACGGTTTTCAAATTGACGCCGAACGCGAGTGGCGGCTTAACCTTCCAGACAATCCACGGTTTTTCGCAGGCAGCTGGCGACGGTGGTAACCCGAGTTCCGCCGTAGTGTTCGATTCAGAGGGTAACCTTTATGGGACCACCCCGAATGGCGGCGCCGGATGCGGCATCGTTTATGAACTATCGCCCCCCGCCGCCGCGGGTGAAGCATGGACAGAGACCATCCTGTACGAGTTCAGGGGCGGAGGAATCGGGCAACCCGGGAACGATGGATGCAATCCTAGTGGCGGTTTAATCTTTGACAAAGCGGGAGATCTCTTCGGCGGCACCTTCAACGGTGGCGGCGGCCTGAACAACCTGTTCTGCTCCAACGGTTGCGGCACTACTTATAAGCTGCACCTGGCGAACGGGAAGTGGACGGAGACAATTCTCCATCGCTTCACCGGGGAGGGCGCCCCAGATGGCGAGAATCCTTCGGGCGGGCTGGCGTTCGACAAGGCCGGAAACCTGTGGGGTGCGACGGCGTTTGGCGGCGCTGGCAACTCGTCGACCTGCGGCGACCCGGACGGCGGGGTGGGGATGTGCGGTAGCGTGTTCGAACTGACGCCCAACGCGGACGGAACATGGACCGAGAGTACCTTGTATAGCTTCGTGGACGCTAGCACTGGCTGGAATCCTTTCTCCGGCGTGATCCTTGACCAGGCGGGCGACTTGGTCGGCACGACTGAGAATGGCGGAAGCGCCTTGCAGGGCACGGTGTTCGCGGTAACCCCCGGAACTGGCGGGCAAGTCACGGAAAGCCTCATCCACGAATTTTCCGGCGAGACGGATGGAACTTTTCCGCAGTCCGGCCTGACTGCGGATGCCGCTGGGGCTCTCTACGGTGTGGTCACCGGTGGCGGCGGCACGGCCTTCGTGTGCAAGCCGAACTCGGGTGGGGGCTGTGGCATTGTCTACAAGCTGACGCCAGGTTCCGACGGCGCCTGGACGGAGACGATCTTGTATACCTTCCTCGGCGGGGTCGACGGGGCCCTTCCTGCGGACGACAGGCTTGCCCTCGGCGCCAATGGCGAGATCTTTGGCTCGGCGGGAGCAGCTGGCGACTTCGACCGCAAGAAAACCGGTTGTTCAGCCTTCAGCAACGTCCCCGGCGGATGCGGCGTTGTGTTCGAGGTGAAACAGTAACCGCGGGCGGCGCGTAAGGGTCGGAACTAGCGCTTGAGTCTCTTTCACCGGAACCGCGCACAATTCAAGAACCCCGACAGCACGTGGGTCGTGCCAACTTCGGACAGGTCACCCAGGCGCACAACGCCAGGGAGTCCAATTTGGTTTGAAACTCCTTTGGTGGCGAAAGAGGACCCACGGCGCACCTCATCTGCCGGGCTTTTGTTTGCCCACTGCCGCTGCTTCTGATCCTCATTTACGCGGGGTGGTCACAATCCATCGGGCCGGCGCCGGATCGTCTCGACAACAATGAGATCGGTGTCGCGCAGATTTCGCCGGCCCGCCAAGCCTCCTAACCTCAGTGTGTCGTCGAATCTGGTTCTGATCGACGTTTCGGTACTCGACCAGAACGGACGCCCAGTCCGGGGCTTGCCAGCGGTGGCGTTTCACCTGTTCGAGCGTGGCGCCAAGCAGCGCATTCTATCGATCTGCGAAACCGAGGTTCCCGTGTCGGTGATCATCCTGCTCGACGAGAGCGGCAGCATGGGGAGGCGTGTTACGCAAAGCGTGCAGGCAGTCAAGCAGGTCCCCAAAGGCTCCACTAAAAGCGACGAGTTCGCTCTAATCAGTTTCTCGGACCGGGTGGTGCTTGAGTCCGATCTTACGACCGACGCCGGGGCGATTCAGGCGCGGCTTTTGGCGGGTTTTGCCGGTTTGGCTGGTATCGGCGGGCGCACGTCATCGTGCAGTGAGATCGGTTTCTCATCGAGGCAAAGGACGGGTTGGTCCGGATCATAGGGCTTCTCGTAGATGCCCAGCGTGTCTTTCATCTTGGCGATGTATTCAGGGGTCAGTTCGGCCACGGTCGCGGTAGGGATGCCGGTCGCCCAGCACCCCCCGCACAGATCCCCACGGGCGGCATTACCGCATGAGGCTCTTATCTTGGATGGATGGCGTCAAAGCGAACTCGGGGATATGGATGGAGAACACGCGGCTGCGGGATCCACCGATCAGCGAGCTTACGCATCCGCTCCCAAGTGAGGTTGTGCTTCTGGCCCCGATGGATTAACATGCTCCGCCAGAGCCGGATCACTCGATAACGAAATGCGGACAGACTGTCGATGTTCCCCGGTACTGCGTGGTAGTTGAAGTAACCCTGGACGACCGATCGAAGCCATTGGCCGGTCTGCGCTACCTGCTCATGCATGCGCCTGCGTATCTGCTGCTTGATTTCCAGCAGTTTGGCCTGCATTCGCTTGCTGATCGTCTTGCGCTTCACAGCGTAACTCCCTTTCCGGTCCTTCCCGCTGATGTGCGTGAATCCCAGAAAATCGAACGCCTCGGGTTTCCCTTCTCCTCTCTTGTTCCGGTTGACCTCGGCAAACCGCCCGAACTCAATCCGGCGCGTCTTGTCTGGGTGCAGTTCCAGTCCAAACTTCCGCAGCCGTTCCCGGAATTCCGTCAGGAACCGGTCTGCCTCGGCCAGGTGCTGGAAGCCGATGACATTGTCGTCGGCGTACCGGACGACAACCACGTCGCCTCGCGCACACTTCTTGCGCCAGACGTCCACCCAGAGGTCAAACACGTAATGCAGATAGATGTTAGCAAGCAGTGGCGAAGCCACTGATCCTTGCGGAGTGCCCATCTCCGTGTTTTTCCATTCGCCTTCCTCCATCACTCCCGCCTGCAACCATTTCTGGATCAGTCGAAGAATGCGGCGGTCGGCAACGCGATGTTGGACGAACTTTAGGAGCCAATCGTGCGACAAATTATCGAAAAAGCCCCGAATGTCACAGTCCAAAATCCAGTTCACCCTCTTGCGCGTGATCGCGACGTAAAGCGCATCCAACGCTTGATGCTGGCTGCGCCCTGGTCGGAAGCCATATGAGAAGCCCCGAAAATCTTCCTCGTAAATCTGATTGAGGATGGTGACCACGGCCTGTTGAACAACCTTGTCCTCCAGCGCCGCGACCCCGAGCGGCCGTTGCCGGCCATCCGGTTTCGGGATGTACACTCTTCTCGATGGCTGCGCTCGATAAGCGCCGCGGTGGACCCGGCTGTGCAGATCGGCCAGCCGACCTTCCAGCCCAGTCTCATACTCCTGCCACGTGATGCCGTCTACTCCCGGCGCGGCCTTACGCTTCAGGGCGTAAAAGCTGTCCCGGAGCAGTGCGACTGTCAAATGGTGAAGTAATGCGGTGAACTTCATCTCCTTCCGTTCCCTTGCTGCCCTACGCACACCCGCCAACCCTTGGGACACGCCGACCTCGCTCTGTGTCGAGAGCGTGCTGGATTGATGAGTGTTCTCCTTGATCAGCGGCCTTCCCTCCTCACTCTCCGCCGGCGGTTTCCCGCTTTTGTTCGAATGATTCATCGGTACTGTTCCGCTGTCCGACTCCTCGAAGACGTGCACGCGGGCCGTACAGCTATTGCCTTCACCCGCCGGTCTGTCGCGATGATCCGCTTCAGGCATCTCCGAGGTCTCCCGGTTCTCGTGCATGGAGTTTCCAGACGTGCATGGGGTCTGCGACTACGCAGGGCCGCCCAGCAACTCGCATTGGCGCTGCTGGGCGTGTAGCCTTCCGCAGTGGTGACGGCGTCGGCGCCCTGATTGGCAAATTTTCGAAGCTCGATACCCAGCCCATCTTTCCCCCTGTTTACGCTTCACTGGACACCTCGCAGCACCCAGCGCAAAACTCGGGGCCGAGCGGATCGCTACTCCTTTCTCGTAAGGCTCTTTCATCCTCAACTCCATGCCGGTTTATCCCGGCGCACCACCACATTTTTTCCCGCCACGGCTTCAACTCGTGGTTTTGCAGCAAAACCCGGATTGTTTCGCGGCCCACCTTGGGCACCAACTTACGTTTGACGGCTTCTTCTACAATCAAGCGCACCGTCCAACGCGCCCGCCCTCCGGCGCTTGACTGCAAACCATGGCAATGTTGCGTCGTTTTTGGGAATCCTCGAGAACCTCGTGGGCACCTGGCCGTTGCTTTGTCATGGGCGGCATTCAGGCCGCTACTGTTGTAGCGATGGGCGATCTGACGGATCGCCTTGGGCGTAAGGGGCACTGTTTGCGCGACGTGAGACGCCATGACACCATCGGCAAGTTGGCGTAGCACAATGGCGCGGAGGACGACACGCACTTGCTGAATGTCACCTCGCAGCAGCTCAACAATCTGAGTTAGGTCCTTAGGCTTTAGATGTACCCGTGCTTACTGGCCATGGCCGTATGCGCGATAAACTCGACGCCTTGGAGAGGTCTTGGAACAATGCTTTCGCCAGCGATTGCCATCGTGGCGGAGCATGGTCGGGCGAGATCGATCCCTCTCTGCGGCGCAGGATAGAGGCAACGGCGCGAGGCGCGCTTTCCCCCGTCCCGGAACCTGCCGCCTGTTTCGAAAAGAGGAATCTCCCCCCTTTTTCCATCGATCTTTAACAAGATCCCGGTGAGAAACATCTCGCGTTCGGGAATAAACGGGCACTTCCAACCGTAATGCATAGGGAGGGTGTTGTCGCCAGATGAGTGATCCAAACTTTCTTCGATCAAACGGCCCAGGACTTCGACGCAAGCACGCGCGAGATGAGCGTGGCCGCTTTGCCGATCGCGGCAACGCGAGACCGCCGATAGATTATCACAGATCCCGGCAATATCGTTATGGCGCAAGAAACAACCCCGTCAAGAGCGCCTCTGTGGCGCAGAATGCGATCCTGGATAGCCGCTGTGGTCCGCAGACACGGGTGGCTACCCGCAGCCGGCACGCTCGTCAGCGCAGCCGGATTCACCCTCGCGTTCCTCTTGCATCGAGACGTATTAGCGGCACTGGTGGCCGCATGCCTGTTGTTGACGTCGTACGTGTGAGGCTATTCCACGCGCGCTCTGAGCCACATGGATTGGCCTCTCTTGGGCCATCTCCAGCGTAGTCGATACGGCGAGGTCTGGAACTCTTTGGCTCCCTCGCCTCGCGAAGCCAGGGCCGCTACGTCGGGGGAACAGGATGAGGCCAGGCTTCGGCGCTCGGCAGCAGCTGTACACGACCGACTTATGGAGTTGGCCGATCGGCTCAGAGGCCTGAACAATGTTCGCCTGGTCCAGTTGCACACCATTGGCCTGGACGAGCTGGCGGCGAACTCGTTCAGCTTGGTCTATTGCACCAACGTTCTGGCGCACCTAGACGAGATGGACCGCTGGCGGTATGTGCAGGAAGCGTTCGCGTGCTGCACCCCAGTGGACGGCTTTTCATCGATAACGTGGACTTGGAATCGGATGCCGGTTGGAAGGCCTTCGCAGAGGGCGCCGCCGCGGCGCAGCAGTTGGAACGTCCGCCGTACGAGCCCAGGGCTTCAACCGCCGCCGAGCTGACCACATACGCGAAGCGCACGGGTTTCGAGCAGGTACAGGCGCATCGGTGGTCGCCGCTGGTGGTGGTGACTGGCGTCAAGGCGCGATGATCGGTGCGCGTGTGAGGCCGAGTGCAAGAACTGGACTGGTAAGTGCGGCAAGCATGAGTTAGTGCTGGTCCATCAGAAAATCCAGAACCGGAGCCCTCGCTGCACTTTGGGTTTCCTGATTTCATGGAACGGGTTTGCAGAGACTGTCACCAAGGAGATGTCGCGCGAAAGCCGGGAAAGATGCGCTGGTCGTTCCGATCACGAGCGAAGAGATACGAGGCGCTGTACGATCAGGAGACTTTACAGCTACGTTGCTTTCCTGCTGGGATCGCGCGGTTAATCTGTGAGAAAGCCATCACGCCGAATCCGCCCTCGCCATTTCAGCCTACCGGCCGCCAGCACTTCTCCTTCAATCACTTAGTACTACTGGGTCATAAAAAACCTCGATTCACGGCCCGAAGCTGGGCGTATCCTGAAGAGTTATGACGCCGAAACCGGCTGAATCGAGCGGTGTGAGTGAGATTTATGAACTCCTCCGTTATGCAGCGGCTCGCAGGCAGCCGGTGGCAGCGACCTATGATGAACAACCCAGGCTGCTTTGCCCTCATGTTGGAGGTCGAAAGTCAGGCCACCTGCATGTCTTCTGCTATCAGTTTGGCGGAAGTAGCAATAGTGTCGAACCGCTGGCGCTACCAGACCGGGGTGTTTGGCGTTGTCTGGCTGTGGAGAAACTCAGCCAGGTCGAATTGCGCAATGACGCGTGGCACAGTGAGCCACGCTCCCCGCGGCAAACTTGCATCGATGAAATTGATTTCGACGCCGACGCTCAGTCCGGAGACAACCCGCAAAAAGGGCAGTGAGGCAGTTGCCGCAGCAACAGGCGCCCGAGAATAATTCGTAGCGTCGCGATCGAGTGCGGATTATGTCGCTCGGGGCGTGCGCGGCGATCCGCGCGGGCGGAAGTCCGGCGGCGGCCCGAGGGCAGCGAATCCAAGATGACCGGCGCGGGCACAGGGGGAAAAACGGCTCCGCTCGGCCACCAGGAACCCATAAGCTGCGATGCATAGCGTGGCGTGATGGTGGAACCCGCGCCAGTTACGGCCTTCAAAGTGCCCAAGCCCCAGTTCTTGTTTCAACTCCTCATAATCCCGTTCGATGATCCAGCGGTGTTTGGCCATCTTGATCAAAGCTTTGAGCTTGGTGTTCAGCGGCAGCGTCGATATCCAGTACTTAGTCGGTTCTTCCTCCCCGCGTGGCCATTCGATCAGCAACCATTCCTCCGCGTAAGGTTCCGCTTTCCAATAATCCCGATGAGCAGGGCGTACGCGAACAGCGGCAAAGCGAGATTGCAACTTCCGGTCTATGCCTTCCCGCCAAGTGATTTGTTTGAAGGCGGTGGCGGGCAAACTTATCGCCAACTGCTTCACGGAGACGGGTTGATGGTCCGTGGTCCTCTGTAATAGCCGGGGAGGTCGTCCCATCTTTCCTCGGGGCTTGGCTGGCAAAGGCCGTTTGCCTGGCTCCCAGACCGTCATCGAACTCTGCACGCCCATGCAGTATTGCAGGTCGAGTTCGGTGAGTCCGTCGCGAAACTCGGTGTTGATGCCGTAAGCCGCGTCAGCCAGAACAACGCCACGCTCCAGGTTTGCCGCGACCGCCGCGCGAATCTGATTCAGCGCGATTGGCGGCTTGGTTTGAAACTCAACCTCTTTGGGTACTTCCGTCTTCTCCCGCCGCTTGGAATCCTCGGCCCATTCCTTCGGCAGATACAAGCGATAGGCGATCGGCAGACTGGAGTTCCACGTCGCTACCGACAGACTCACCGCTACCCGACAGTTTTCTTGTTTTCCTACTTGTCCACAGTATTGACGTGCCGCCCCAACCGAATGCGTGCCCTTCTTCGGAAAGCCGGTGTCATCTACGATCCAGGCCACCACTGGCCCTTGCTTCCGCATCGCTGGTAACACATGGTGGCGCACTTCGTCGAGTAGTGTTTCGTCGCTCCAAGGCGCCTTGGCCACCAAATGGTGCAGGGACTGACGCATCGGCTGGACGTTCTCTGAATCCAGGCGAGCCGCCATTGGCTCAATACTCTTGCGCTCACCGGGCAACAGCAATCCCTTGCAGTAGTTCGTCAAAGGTGCGTGTCGGTCTTCGTGCCCCGCGGCGTTCGCCAGGCCCTCTATATATGCCGCGAAGCGTTTCTCTTGTGGGCCTGGCGCGGAGAGGCGTGATCCCACAAAACAATTCTACATCAGAATGTTTTGTTTATGACCCAGTAGTATTAGCGAGAAAAGCCCAGTTCTGGGTGAGCTTTATGATTGCGCAATCCGGGCTTTTGAAGAACACGGAAATCCGGGTCGGCTATTTCTAGCGGCGCCATTCAATCCGTGAAATGACCAAGGACTTGCCAAAAGTCTTAGATGTACCCGTGCTTACTGGCCATGGCCGTATGCGCGATAAACTCGACGCCTTGGAGAGGTCTTGGAACCATGCACCCGCCAGCGATTGCCATCGTGGCGGAGCATGGTCGGGCGAGATCGACACACGGTTGCGTCCATCAACCAGCGCGCACGCCGTGTGTGTTTCCGTGGGCGGAGTCATGCACGGTCACGGTGTGCAACTCATCGCTCCTACCAATATCGACTCCGGTTACAGTGCCATCGATCGTTTGTACCCCGTTCTTTAGGTTGCGCTCCCGCACCTCGCGATCGAATGTAAAGCGGTTTATTTGGAAAGAGAGTAACGGTGGCACCGTCGGAGCTTCGTCTACTATGTAAGTACGATCGACGGGATGGTCGATGTCGAGCGTACAATAATAGGTGAGGCCGTACTTCGGATAGTGCTTTTCAATGAGGTAGGCACCAAGTCCAAGTTCAATGAGGAAATCAACCTTGATTTCGACGAAGGATTCACCGACAATTGGACGGTTCTTGTGCGGGCCCTCGACCACGGCTAGCCTCAGGTTCGGGAAGCGCATCCGCAGATACGCAGCCGCAAGCTGGCCGGTTGCTCCGCCCCCCATAACTAAGACATCGCTGGTCATAGAAACAGCGCCTAGAGGCGCCCGTTACGCGTTGGGCTTTGTCCGATTCTGAGACGCACCGAACGTCTATGTAGTGCGCTGCGCCTCCGTGCCCTCCAACACATAGTTGTACGGAAGGACCCGGCCTTGCCAAGTCCTTTCCGCCACTCATTTACTCGAAGCTGGCTGTGAACGGATCGCCGCCCTTTGCGCTTCTCCTTCCGCCACGATATTGCATCTCTCTTCGCGGTTTCGTAGTGCGCTTCGGCGTGGAGACCGGAAGCTATCTCTTCATCCGCTTACTCATCGATCACTTAAGAGCAGCATGTCTTCGAAGAGAATTAACAATGTAACTGAGATCCCGTCCCACCGATACATGTTACTCTACAGTGATCGAAGAAAGGCAATCAACTGCTGCTGCTGCGCAGCGGTCAAGCTGTTGAACGTTGCGATGACATTCTGGGCCTCTCCTCCATGGCGCTGAATGGCATCGCTTAGTGTTGTCGAGGCATTGTCATGCATGAAACGAGATTTTATTCGCAAACCCCACAGTGGAGCCGTGCGCAGCTTGTTTGCAGTGTCTGCTGGGCCGCCCTGCACAATGCCGTCTCCGGTACCGACATTATGCAGCAAGAAGTCACCATAGGGGTGAAACATTTTGTTTCCTAAGGCTGCGGGAACGGTATAGGTGCCGCCGTTTATTACCGTTCCCGGAGCATCTGTGGTCAGAGTAGGAACGTGACAGATAGCGCAACCGATCGAATTGAACAGGCTCTGTCCAGCGATGGCATCCGAGCTCGCCGCTAACACCGTGTCGCGCGGTGGCACCTGGGTCCCGCGGATGAATTGAGCAAAATGGTCTATATCCGCTAAGCCCAGAGCATCTGGGATGTCCTCCGGGTCAGTGGTCACTTTGCAGACGGAGGTGACATCTTTGGGCTTCAATCGATTTGTAACGCCCATCTCGTTCAGGTAGGCATCGCCCGAAAACGAGAGGATGGTCGGATCCTGATCCTTCCAGCCAAACTTGCCTACTCCTGTGTGTCCCGGCGCCTCCAGAATAGGGACTTGAATCGCCTCGCCTTGAATCAGCCCATTGCTCTGGGCAGGCTGACTGGCGGCAATCGAAAGAAACGTTTGGTCGCCGGCGGCCTCCACAAAGCCATCGCCCAGGGTGTTGAGCACAGCGCGCAGGGTTCGGATATTCTCTGTATCGGGCACGTGTTCTTGAGCCTGCGGACATATGGAACGGTCGTTGACAATTGACCGGCCCGTTATGGTGTTCGCTCCCTCGTTGATCGTGATGGTGGGATTGACAAAGTTGCCACTTGCGTCATTGTGACCGACTCGCTGTTCGGTAAATTGGCTTGCAGCGCCGGCAACGCCGTTGTTATGGCATTCGACGCACGCCGTAGCGTTGAAAACCGGGCCTAGTCCAGTACTCGCATCGTGTTTCCGTTCAAACTGTGCCTGATCTAGGGCGAAGGTGTGTAAGGTCATAGTTATCTCCTCGGTAGATGAGACCTAAAGTGAAGGCTTTTTATTCCGGAAAGTTTAAACGACTTAGTGTAAACTTGCCACACCGTGATCATGAAATGCTGTTATCCTTACTTTTCTCGCGCAAGCAGCGAGTTGGACGAGGCGCAGGTTGCCTGCGCTGGGCATAAACGGGCAGCCACTACTGGCGGAACGAGCGCCGTCCGCCGCACAACAGGCGTACGGCATTACGAGCCCGCTGCTATAGAAACCAGAACGGCTATAGCCGGTTCGGTGCTCGCGCGCAGAGCGTTGTTCTTGACGCTCTTGGTCACGCCAAATGCAAACGATTCGCCGAGCAAACCGGAATCAAATGTCCGAATGACATACGTTCCGCCAATGTTGGCGACGTCCAGATAGTTGCGCCCAGACTCGTGCGCCGGCGTGGCAATCGCCAGAAAGGCAGCGTTTACCCCTTCGCCGCTGAGATGGATGGCCGGAACGCGCGACATGTCAGACGCATCCGCACTCATCGAGATAGTGTACCGGCCAGGCGGCAAAGGCGTGTTCCCCCGATATGTAGCCTCGGGAAGCTCGAAGGACCGTTCAGGCCCTGTTGGGCGTTACCTTTAAAAGTGGAAAGGCCGAGCGCTAAGCCGGTGAGCGCCAAGCCGATCGTATAGTGTTTCCGTACGTTCATAGTCATTCTCCTATTACAAGGCCGCTTTCGGCGCAGTGACGATTGGTCAACAGAACGTAATTGTTTTGTGATTCGGCTCTTTTCTCCCCACCGCCAGTTGTGACTCTCTCCACAACACCTCGTCTGCGCTTACCGAATGTGGTGGGCCCCGTGTTGCTTTGCCGATCGCTCGCTTTTGGGGGGAGTAACGCCAAATTCTCAGAACTGGCTGAGGCAATAGGCTTATGATCTATGCGACATACCTATGGTCCTCCCCCGATCCTCAATCCGAATGATGACTTTGTGATTGGCATGCTGACTGCTTACGTTTGACAAGTCGCTTAGCGAACGGATAAGACTCGGGAGGGCAGGTCGACGGGCCACTCGGCCGAAGAACTGAGGGCACGCTTGGCATCGTCATGAAGCATCCGGTATCGCTGACGCACGTCTAACCAATGTGCTAAACGCATTACCCAAAAAGACAGGAGAGGACAGAAATGACAAAGAGTGAGCTGAACAAATACAAAAACGTGCTAGAGGCCAAGCAGGCAGAGTTGGTACGCCTCTTACGCAATCGCGACGGCATCGCCATCGAAAAGTGCCCCGATGCTCTCGATGAAGTACAGCACGCCATCGAGCGCGAGCTGGTGGTCCGCAATCTGGACCGCGACTCCAATCTGTTGCGGAACGTCCACGGAGCGCTGGGCCTCATCGCGGAAGGTAACTTCGGTGTATGTGTCCAATGTGAAGAGGACATCAGCCCCAAGCGTCTGGCGGCAGTGCCGTGGACGCCGTTCTGCATCCGGTGCCAGGAAATCGCCGACCGCAGCCAGGGCGGAAGCGCCAACTATTTCGGCACGTTGCTGGGCAAGGCCGCCTAACTATATTGCCGGATATTTCTCCGATCTCGGCCCAAATCGCAACCATCAATCACCGAGTCATCCAGGTGAACGGAATCAAGATGCACATTGCTGAAAAAGGAGAGGGTCGGTTAATAGTGCTGGCGCACGGTTGGCCTGGACTCTGGTATAGCTGGCGGCACGTCTTGCCCACCTTGGCCGCTGCCGGTTACCAGGCAGTCGCCCCGGATATGCGGGGCTACGGTCAAACCGCCGCTCCGCCCAGCGGGACAACAGTTCTAGCAAACATATTTCCAGATGCCCGGAATGGCCGAGACGGAGTTCGACGCGGATACGAAGCGCACGCTGCGTATGTTCCTGTACTCGCTTTCCGGCTCAATTCCGAAGGACCACAAATGGCGCTACGTGTTCGGCGAACACGAAAAGGCGCTGGAGGCTGCGCGCACCGGAAACAGCTTCCCGCATGGCTGAAGCCGGAAGATCTGGATTATTATGCTGAGGAATACTCGCGGACCGGCTTTCGAGGCGGGTTGAACTGGTATCGTCGGCAGGATATTTCTGGCAACAACGCCGTTTCTGATCGGGCGCAAACTGCTGCAGCCGACGTTATATGCCGGAGGAACGTACGACGCCGTGGTAGAGTTCGCCAGGCCATACGTTGACAACCTGGACAAGAGCGTTCCGAGTCTTTGGAACAAGGTGCTGCGGCCGGGCGTTGGGCACTGGACCGAGCTGGAAGCACCCGCCTGAGGTGAATCGGCTGATGGTGGACTTCCTGGTTAGCGTGGACGGCAGGGGTTAGCGCAGTTATCACATCCTCCCCCTGCAAAACAGGAACGGAATAGGTCTTCGCCGACGGACTCCAGGGGGCTGGTCCAAGCGAACATGTCAACCGTTCAGCGGGATTTGTATTTGCGGGATTTCTTCCTCTTAGTGATCCCGTCATCCCGGCCTGACAACTCGACAGCCTGGCGCACCACACCGGCCAGCGTCAGGGAGCAGACGCATTCTGAGCTGCCGCGCGGATGTGGAGAACGTTTATGTGGCCGTCGAGAAGGTCGATTTCAATGCGACCTCGAGGGCATCTCACCGACGCGTGGAGTGACTGCCGAGACTCGCTCAGTCAGAAGCATGGGTAGTGGCGTTAACCGACCACTACCCGTACACTACTTTCGTTTCCTGGCTATTAGTTGGCCAGATAACGGGCGAGGATCAGTTCGAAAGTG
>Ga0302326_10018839_pt1 | contig 14300 bp, 11 predicted proteins | sample Palsa_T0_3_FD_202264 | JGI IMG/M metagenome (GOLD analysis project Ga0302326, IMG submission 202264) | Peat permafrost microbial communities from Stordalen Mire near Abisko, Sweden - Palsa_T0_3 | ecosystem: Environmental > Terrestrial > Soil > Palsa > Peat permafrost | place: Sweden: Abisko... | reverse complement strand
GTCGTGGCGCAGTCGCGCAACGAATCGAAGCCGCCGTAGTTAATCCAGCCGGAGAGGGGGACCTGCACCACGGTCGAGGAGCCGGTGTCGGTCGGCGGTGGCGCCAGCAGCAGCCAGGCAGCGATCGCGGTGCCGGCCGTCAACCAAGACACCAGGGCTTTGCAAGATACGAGGGCTTTGCAGGATACGAGTGCCCTGCCCCAGGCGAATCGGCGCACGATACGAGAGTCGGTTCTTTTAGATTGATTCACTTGAGATGACCGGGACCAAGGTCAGGCCGCAACCCCCACTGATGCCTCAGTGCCCCGGCTTGCAACCCGGTCGAAGCATAGCCAATCCCTCCCGCTTACGCTATCGCGCCCGCTGACGCTATCAGGCGTGCGTCGCCGCCCAGGGAGGATGAGACGACAGGTTCGCCGGTTTCGTCCCCGCAATCCTCTAAGCCGCGTGGCCGCGGGGTTGTACCTTCTCGATCTCCGCCGCGAACTGATCCGAAGCGACTTGAAGGTCATAGTCCTTCTGCAAGCCGAGCCAGAATTCGGCAGAGGTGCCGAAGTAGCGTGCGAGTCTGAGCGCACTTTCGCCCGAGATACCGCGCTTTCCGTCTACGATCTGAGTGACCCGGTTGGCGGGAACGTGCAGATCTCTGGCCAGCCGGTTCATCGTGATGTCCATCGGCTTCAGAAACTCTTCAAGGAGAATCTCGCCCGGATGGATAGGGGGTAATTTTTTCGCGCGGCTCATCGTTATGTCTCCCTAGTGATAATCGACAATTTCCACCTCGTACGCGTCCTTGCCCCGCCACACGATGCAGATGCGCCACTGGTCATTAACTCGGATACTATGCTGGCCCTGACGGCCACCGTGAAGCTCTTCCAGGCGGTTGCCCGGGGGAACCCTTAAATCCTGCAAAGATTGGGCATTGTTCAACATTGCGAGTTTCCGGCGCGCGACTTTCTCGATGCTCTGGAAGCGCTGATTGTGCCGCCGGTTGAAAAGGGCTTTTGTGTCAGCGGATCGGAACGTTCCAATCACCATTGGATGTTATTACGCATTACGTAACATGTAAAGATTTGCCCACCCCCACGGCGCAACACAGTTGACAGGATCGGTACGCAGTGGGAGACCAAAAAGCGGCCGCCGAGGGCGTGACGAGCGGGGATCAGGCAAAACGGCGCCGCCGGGAGACTTATCGAAGATGGCGCATGAAACGCGACGATTTGAGGGGCAGTCGGCGATCGTGACGGGTGCGGCGCAGGGTATCGGCCGCGCGATTGCCGATCGGCTCGCTGAAGAAGGAGCCAGCATGATCGCCGCCGACAAAAACCCGGCGGTCGTGAAGGTCGCCGAAGAGATCGCCGGCCGGCATGGCGCGCGTGTGATCGGGTTCGTCGGCGATGTCGGCAGCAAGGATATTGCCGAGCGCCTGATCGGCGACACCAACCGCGCCTTCGGCCGTATCGACGTGCTGGTGAACAACGCCGGCGGCGGCGGCGTGGCGCCGCTCGAGAGCTTCGACGAGCCTGCCCTGCTGGAAGCTATCAACAACAATTTCTGGACGGCTTTCCGATGCACGCAAGCTGTAATCCCCGTCATGCGAGCGCAAAAGTACGGCCGTATCGTCAACGTGACCTCGAATGCGTCTTTCGGCGGGCTGGGCGATCATGTCGTGGCCAATTCGGCCAAGGGTGGCGTTCACGGCATGTCGAGCGGACTGGCGATCGATCTTGCGCCGACCGGTATCACGATCAACACCGTCGCGCCCGCTATCACCCTTATCGAGTCGACCGCCGAGCGGCTCAAGGCCAAGGAACCGCCGGCCGGTCTCTTGAGGGCGATCGGGCGAATCCCGATGGGGCGGGCGGCCAATATGGAAGAAGTTGCCGCGGCGGTCGCGTTTTTCGCCTCGCGCGAGACCTCGTTTATCAGCGGCCAGGTGCTGCGGGTTAATGGCGGCGCCGCCTGAACGGACAGGTCAAACTCAGATCCGATTCAGGCGAAAATCCGGCCGAGGTACTCGATCAGACCAGAGCTATTATCGATCGATCCGCGGAAGCCGATATAGCCGTCGGGACGGATCAGATACAGGCAAGGATCGGCCGCACCGTAGGCCCGATGGGCCACCAGCACCGGATCGCCGATTATCTCCGCGTTATAGTCGGGCGCTGTGGACAGACCTTCTCTATTCGCGACGATGATAAAGCTGCGGATTCGCGAGCCGGCGCGCCGGCTCATCGCGGCGGCGATCTCCGTCATACGGCTTGTCTGCACCGCAGTTACCATTCCTTCAAAAATCAGCAGGCTATGACTCGTTCCCCTAACCGCAGCGGCGAGCCAGGTCGACTTTCCAGAGCTATCGATAATCGGCTCGCAATCGGGCGCGTGCGAGCCCGCCGCCGGACCCGATGCGGACAGCATGGCCGCGACACGGCCTATCAGGCCGAGGTGGTCCGCGTTGACGATCGAGCTGGCCGAGTACTCGATCGTCAGGCCAGCCATTTGATTGCTGAGCGCGTGGGCAAGGGGCGGAATCGCCCCTAGCAGCGGTATCAGATAGTCCCGGATGGTCTTGCCGAGCGCGCCGCGAATCGTCCCGACCTTCGTCATCCTGTCCGTGTTGCGCAGGACCATCGTGGAGACGGCATGGCGCTCATCCTGATAGCTGTCGAGGATTGATTCGGGTGCGCCGCCCGCGACGACCAGCGCGAGCTTCCAGGCCAGGTTGTAGGCGTCCTGAATACCGGTATTCATCCCTTGTCCGCCGGCCGGACTATGAATATGGGCGGCGTCGCCGGCCAGGAAAATCCGGCCCGATCGATAGTTCGGCACGCGGCGGCGATGGATCCGGAAGCGCTCCAACCATACCGGGTCATGCAGGCGCGTGCCGGCCGGCGCACATCCATCGACGAAAGTCTGGAATTCGCCGAGGGTGGGCGGGTTCGTGTTGGCGATCGGCGTTTCGGCGACGACCCGGTAGCGGCCGCCGCCAATCGGAAAGAAAGCGACCAGCCCGTTGTCGGCCAGATATATAAAGAGCTCGTCGGGCGCGTTGGACCAATCCACGTGAACGTCGGCGAGCGAAAAGATAGTCTGATACTCGACGCCTTCGAACGCCATCCCGAGCGCGTGGCGAACGACGCTGTGCGCGCCGTCGCATCCGATTAGCCAGTCGCATCGCGCCTGCTCGATACGTCCGTCCGCATGCTTGAGCGTTGCGACGACTCCTCCGTTGTCCTGAGTTGCGCCGGTCAACTCGACTGAACGCTCAACCGTGCCACCGAGGGCCTCGAGATGGCCGTTGATAATCCGCTCGGTCTCGGATTGCGGGATCATCAGGGCGAACCTATAGCGGCTGCCGATTTCGGCGAGCGAGATGCGCAGGAGCAGGCGGCCGTCGGCGATAATGTTGGCGGCCGGAGATTTTATTCCGCGCGCGATCGCCTCATCGGCGATTCCCATATTGTCGAATGCCTCGAGAGTGCGGGCGTGGACGACCAGCGCGCGCGACTGATCGGTGGGCTTCGGCGCGGCGTCGACTATCCGGCATTCGACGCCATGCCGTATCAGTTCGGCCGCCATCGTGAGTCCGGTCGGGCCCGCGCCGGCGACGATTACGGATGGGGTTTGCAGGTCGGGTCCAGTTTGCCGGTCGGACATCAATATCGCCACCTCCGCGGGATGTTGTACGGCGTAAAACTGTAACAACAATCGCTCCGGGAAACATTTCGGTTAGCAAATGCCTCTTCCGGTTGGCTTCGGATCAATCTATCGATAGGCTCACGCGATAGGTTCTAGCGACGGCCCTCGCGATAGAAATTAGCGATCGTCGCCGCGACAGCCCTTGTTTTTATTGAATTAAGGAGGCTCGAAGCTCGCCTCGATGGCATCGGAAACCAACGGCTCGAAAGAAAGACGCACTCTCGCCAATGTCCTGATTGGGCCCCCGCGCGACGTTCACGACCCCGGAATTTTTCACACCCTGTCGCTGGTGGCGTTCCTGGCGTGGGTTGGACTCGGATCGGACGGTCTAAGTTCGTCGTGCTATGGGCCGGAAGAGGCTTTCCTCGCGCTCGGTCACGATCAGTACCTGGCTGTCTTTCTGGCGCTGATGATGGCGCTGACGGTCTTCGTAATTTCGGCGTCGTATACTCAGACGATCGAACTTTTTCCCAGTGGCGGCGGCGGCTACCTGGTCGCGACACGCCTGCTCGGACCTTTCCCGGGACTGCTGTCGGGGTCCGCGCTGGTAATCGACTATGTGTTGACGATTTCGATCTCGATCGCTTCGGGAGCCGACGCGATCTTCAGCTTCATGCCGCCCGACTGGGCCTTCTTGAAATTCTGGGTCTGTATCCTCGTCGTTATACTGCTGGTCGGTATGAATCTGCGCGGCCTGAAAGAATCGGTGCTGTCGCTGCTGCCGATCTTTATCGGCTTCATCGTGATGCATGCGTGGCTGGTCGGCTACGGCCTGTTGCATCGCGCGACCGAGTTGCCGGCGATCACCCATGACGCCGTTTCGCAAGCCAAAAGCGGGATGCATAGTCTGGGCTTTTTCGTCCTGGCGATAATCTTTTTCCGCGCCTACAGCCTCGGCGGAGGTACCTATACGGGTATCGAGGCGGTCAGCAACGGATTACCGATCCTGCGCGAGCCGCGGACCCAGACCGGCAAGCGCACGATGCTTTACATGGCGTTATCGCTGGCCTTTGTCGCCAGCGGTATCCTGCTCGGCTATCTGATGTACCAGGTCGAGCCGGCGCGCGGTCAGACGCTCAACGCGGTCCTGTTCCAGCGTATCGCCGGCGGCTGGACGCTCTTCGGGCTGCCGATCGGCACGCCGATTATCACCTTCACGCTGATTACCGAGGGTGCTCTGTTGTTCGTCGCCGCGCAGACCGGATTTGTCGACGGCCCGCGCGTGCTCGCCACGATGGCGAGCGATCGATGGCTCCCGCGCCGCTTCACCAACCTGAGCGCCCGGCTGGTTACGGCCGACGGCGTGCTCGCGATGGGACTGGCGGCCGCCGCCACGCTTATCGGCACGGAGGCGCGCGTTGGCGTGCTGGTCGTGCTCTACGCAATCAACGTTTTCATAACCTTCACGCTGTCGCAGCTCGGCATGAGCGTCCATTGGTGGCAGGCCCGCCGCAGCGAGCCCAAGTGGGTGCGCAAGCTGGCGATCAACGGAATCGGATGCTTCTTCACCGCGGCAATCCTGTTCCTGACGCTCACGCTGAAGTTCGACGAAGGCGGATGGGTAACCGTCGTGATGACCAGCGGCCTGGTGATCACGTGCTACCTGGTCAAGCGTCACTACGTGCAGGTCGGCAAGGCGATTGCGCAGCTCGAGGCGGACATTTTGCCGCAGATCTACACGGCAAAGGGTCGCGAGCCCTCCACCTTCGATCCGGAAGCGCCGACCGCCCTGTTGCTGGTCAACGGCTTCAACGGCCTGGGCCTGGCGACGCTGGTGCAGATTCAAAAGCTCTTTCACGCGCAGTTCAGGAACGTCGTCTTCGTCAGTGTCGGCGAGGTCGACGCCAGCCTGCTGAAGGGTCCCGAGGATGTTAAGCGGCTCGAAAAAGAGCTCGGCGACGATCTGCAGGAGTATTGCCAGCTCGCGAGCGACCTCGGCTTCCATCCGGAGATTCGAATCAGCGTCGGCGCCGACGTCGTCGCCGAGTTGCGCAAGCTATGCCTGGCGGCGGCTCGCGAATTTCCCAACCTGGTCTATTTTGCCGGCAAGCTGATTTTCACCGACGAGCTCGAAGGCTTCGTCAGCCGCTTCCTGCACAACCATACGGCGGTAGATCTGCAGGCGTGGCTGCAGCTTCACGGCCTGAGCCTCGTGATCCTGCCGGTCCGGGTCACCAGTCCTGAAGAGCGGCGGCGCCTGCGCGAAGAGATGTCGCCCAAGGCCGCCTGACGCTGCGGCGGCGCGTTCGCTCGGGGGTTGCAACAGCTTCTCGTCCTCAAAGTGATTCGGGCGCCCGCCGACGGCATCTCGCCCCCAACGTGCGCCCGAAAATCGTAATCGCCTAAGCCGGATAATCGGCGCTCAGCCGCCGTATTTGAAGCCGCATTCGGCTAGCGTCAGCACTTCGGTTTCCTTCTTCAGATGTCCCTCGGTGACCTGCCCAACAACGGTGCTATGGTCGCCGAGTTCGTAGAAGCCGACAACGTCGCATTCGACGGCGGCCGGGGCGTCGCTGATTATCGGGGCGCCGTTCTTGCCGCTCTCATAGGCGTGGGCGCCGAACTTTCCGTCCACCGGCTCGACATGCTTGAAGTACGCCAGCGCGAGCCCTTTCTGACCCGTCCCGAGTATCGAGAGCGCGAACTTCTTTGATTCCTTGACCAGCTCGTGCGCGGTCGAATCCTTCTTGATTCCGACCACCACCAGCGGCGGCGCAAAGGCGGTTTGCGTCACCCAATTGACGGTAGCCACCGTCTGCTTGCCGCCGTGCGACACTCCCAGCACGTAGAGCCCGTACGGAATCATCAGCAGCGCCTGCTTTTTCGCTTTTTCGTCCATTATCCAATCCTCCCGTCCATCTCAGTGGCCGCTTGTTGGCCGTGTAGGTCTGTGGAAAATAAGCCGATCCTCAAGCTATTCCGAAATCTATCGCCCCCGATCAATCCTGTCCAACGTCAGGCGCGTCCCATCGCGAGCAGTGTCGGGTTCGACGTTCGCGCCAAGTAATCCTCGATAGCTCCGACGACGGCCCTGCAAGGCCCGGACTCTGCTAGACTAACCGGACCCAAGATGGCGCTACCGAGAACTACACAAAAACTTACGCAGAAACCTTCAATGGATCGCGAGCGGATCGTTCAGCTCTTCTTCTTCGGCTTCCTGGCCGTGATGGCCTACGAGCTGTACCAGGTCATCGATCCGTTCATCCAGCCGATTGCATGGGCCATTCTGCTGGCGTTTCTGATCCATCCGGCCTTCGTCTATCTGCGGCGGCTGGTCCGCAGCAACTCGCTCGCCGCCGCGATCATGACCCTCGCCGTCACGCTGCTGGTGATAATCCCGACCCTGTGGATGCTCGATCGGCTGGCGCTCGAAGCGCAAAACCTCTCCACGATGCCCAATCTGATCCGCCTCGATATCGGCAGCGGCAAGCTCGGACGATGGCTGCTCGGCACGCGGCTGGGTATGACGCTCGCACGGATGCTGGCCGGCCGCGGAATCAGGCTGGAGGACGAAATCCGATCGCTCGCCGGAACGGCCGCCAGCGGCGCCTCGACCTACGCGGTCGCCAATGCTACCTACGTCGCCCGCAACGTGGTCTCCGCCCTGATCGACTTCGGCATCATGATCTTCACGTTTTTCTACATGCTGCGCGACGGCAACTACTATTACGACTCGTTGCAGTCGCTCACGCCGATGCACGACGACGACAAACGGGCGGTCTTCGAAACTCTGCGCACGACGCTGTCGGCCGTGATGCGCGGCATGATGCTCGCTGCGGTCCTGCAGGGCCTGATGATCGGCCTCGGCTACCTGGTCTGCGGCGTGTCCTACTGGGCGGTGCTGGCGATCCTGACCGCCGCGTGCGGTCTGCTGCCGTTCGGCGGCACCGCGATCGTATGGATTCCCGTCTCGCTCTACCTGCTCTACAGCGCCGGCTGGGGATGGGCGCTGTTCCTCTTCATATGGTCAACCGTCGCCGTCGCAATAATCGACAACCTGATAAAACCGATGACGATGCGTCACGGCACCGGCCTGCCGACGCTGGTGCTGTTCTTCGGTATCGCCGGCGGCCTGTCGCTCTACGGACCGCTTGGATTGTTCGCCGGGCCAGCGATTATCGCCGTGTTCGCCGCGCTTTTAAGGGTCTATCGGCGCACTTACGGCGACCATAGCCGCCGCCCGCCTGACCAGTTGGCCGCTGGCGGATAGTCGCCGGCCGCGGCTAAACTCGTAGTCCGGAGTTCGAGACTGCTGTGACGATCAAGCTGCAAAAGGCGCTATCGATAGCGAGCCGGCTCCGGCGCGAGGACTTCAAGGCTTACTTCGCCGGCGGATGCGTCCGCGACCAGATTCTCGGCGTCGAACCCAAGGACTACGACATCGTGACCGACGCGCGGCCCGAAGTCGTCCAGCGGATTTTCGATCGGACGATCGCGGTCGGCGCGCGCTTCGGCGTGATCGTCGTCGTGATCGACGGCGACCAGTTCGAAGTCGCGACGTTCCGCGCCGACGCCGAATATATCGACGGGCGGCGGCCGTCGTCGGTCAGCTTCGGCACTATCGAAGAGGATGCGAAACGGCGCGATTTCACGATCGGCGGCATGTACTTCGACCCCGAGACCGACCGCGTGATCGATCTCGTCGGCGGCCGCCACGATTTGGGCAACGGCGTCATCCGCGCGATCGGCGATCCCGCCCTGCGCTTCGCGGAGGACCGCCTGCGTATCCTGCGCGCGATCCGTTTCGCCGCCCGCCTCGGCTTCACGATCGAACCGGCCACGTGGACCGCGATCGCGAACGCCGCATCGACGGTGACCAACGTATCGGCGGAACGAATCGGCGAGGAGATCGTCATGATCATGACCGAGGGTGGCGCCGCCCGCGGACTCGATCTGATGGTCGCAAGCGGTCTCGCCGAGGTGCTGCTGCCTGAAGTGCTACCGATGATGGGATGCGAGCAGCCGGCCAATTTCCATCCCGAGGGCGACGTTTATATCCATACGCGCCTGATGCTCTCGATGCTGCCGCCGGGATGTACCGAGACGCTCGCGTTCGGCGTGCTGATGCACGATATCGCCAAGCCGCCGTGCCGCGGCGAGGGTCCCGATGGCAAGGTCACGTTTTACGGCCATACCGATCGCGGCGCGGAGATCGGCGCCGCCGCGATGGAGCGGCTGCGCCGTTCGAACTTCACGCGCGACCGCGTCGCCTACCTGGTGCGCAACCATCTGCGCCTGTGCATGGCGCCCCGGATGCGCCCGGCGACGCTCAAGCGGATGCTCGCGGAAGACGGCTTCGACGAGCTGCTTGAACTCTCGCGAATCGACACGCTCGCGTCGAGCTCATACATGGGCTTCTACCATTTCTGCGCGCGCGCGATGGCCAATATGGGCCAAGCCGAAATCCGCCCGCCTCGCCTTATCGGCGGCGAGGATCTGATCGCGCTCGGGATGGCGCCCGGACCCGCGTTCAAGGCGATTCTGAAAGATGTCGAGGATCGGCAGCTCGACGGTGAGCTCGGATCGCGCGCCGAAGCGATCGATTACGTGCGCACGAACTATCCCGCCGCGCCGCCGGAGCAGTCCGCCTGATTCCTCCGCCTGAATCCGATCTGATTGCCGCCGGGCCGGCGCCGCTGCTCGCGGCCCGCAACATCACCAAACGCTTCGGCCCGACCCTCGCGCTCGACCGCGTCGACTTCACCGCGCAAGCCGGCGAGATTCACGCGACCCTCGGCCAGAACGGTGCCGGCAAGACCACGCTCATGTCGATCATCGCGGGCGGACTCGCGCCCGACTCCGGCGAGATCACGCTCGACGGCCGTCCGATTCGTCCCGGATCCCCCCACGCGGCTCTGGAAGCGGGCGTGGCGGCGGTCCATCAAACGCCATTATTGTTCGACCATCTGACCTGGGAAGAAAATATCGCGCTCGGCGGCTTCAGCGCGAAACGCTTCAATCCCGTCGCGGCGGCTTCGGCAGCCGAATCGCTGGCGGCGCGGCTCGGCTTCAAACTGCCGCCATCGGGCGGCCGCGTCGATGATTGCTCGCTCGGCGAGCGCGTGCGCCTTGAGATTATTCTCGCGCTCAGCTTCGACCCGCGCGTGCTGGTGCTCGACGAGCCCACCGGGATGCTCGGACCCGGCGAGATTGCCGCGTTTCTCGATTTGCTGCGGGCGCTGCGCGCCAGCAATCGCGCGGTCATCCTCGTTACTCACAGGATTGCGGAAGCGCGCGCAGTAGCCGACCGGATTACGATCCTGCGCGACGGCCGCGTGGTAGCGTCGATAGCTCCAGCCGATATTGACGATGCCGGAATAGCCGCCCTGATGGTCGGCCAGATTCCCGCGCGTTCCGCCCACCGCCGCGAGACAGCGTCCGACTCAAATCGGCCGGCTCTCGAAATTACCAATCTGTCAGTCGAACGGGACGGTCGCCGCGTGCTCGACGGGATCAATCTCGCGGTGCGGCCGGGCGAGATCGTCGCGATGGCCGGTGTCGAAGGCAACGGCCAGACCGAACTGGTCGAAGTGATAGCGGGAGTGATCGCGGGAACCGCCGGCAGTGTCACAGGCGACGGCTTCGCGATAATCCCGCAGGATCGCGATCGCGACGGCCTCGTGTTGATGTTTGCGCTGTGGGAGAACCTGCTTCTCGATCCCGCCTGGCGCGCGCGCCTGAGTAGCAACGGCCGAATCAAGCGCGCCGAGGCGATCGCGCAATGCCGCCAGCTTACCGAGAAATATTCGATTCGCGCTGCGGGTCCATCGAGTACGGCGGCCTCGTTGTCGGGTGGGAACCGGCAGCGGATGCAGGCGGCGAGGGCGATTGCCAGCGGACGTCGCGTGATCGTCGCGCACGACTTATGGCGCGGGCTTGATGTCGCCGCGACCGCGTCGGTCAGCGCTATGATCGTCGACTACGCAGCGGCGGGCGGTGCGGTGCTGCTGGTGGGCGGCGACCTGGATGAACTGCTCGCGATCGGGAATCGGCTGTTCGTGATCAATGGCGGCCGGATTCACGAAGCCGCTCCCGCCGATCGCACCGCCGACCGCCTCGGCCTCCTGATGTCCGGCCCCGCCAACTAACGACTGGCCCGCTTTTCACACCGCGAGGATGGGGGTGCGTTCGAGGCCCGCGGCCTTTACGACGTGATTCGATGCAGCTCTGCATTTCGCCAGGATCTCCTCGACGTTGGTGCCGGCGAGCTGGCCGCCGCGCTTGAGCACTCGCCCATCGACGATGACCGTATCGACGTTGCGCGGCTGCCCGCTGAATACCGTCTGCGCAACGAAATTGTTGAGCGGTGCAAAATTGATCGTGTCCGGATTGATCAGAATCACGTCGGCCTTCGCGCCCGGCTTGAGCACGCCGACGTCGCCGCCGTCACCGAGCGCGCGCGCACCCTCGACGGTCGCCATCCCGAGCACGTCATCGACGGTCACGCAGTCGGCGCTCATATGGCGCGCCCGCTGGAGTCCGGCCGCCGCGCGCATCAACGCGAAGAAATCGTTGTGGTCGCAGCACGCCGATCCGTCGAGCCCGAGCGCCACGCCCATTCCGCGCTGGCGCATCTCGACCGTCCGGCAGATACCGCTGCCCAGCCGCATGTTGGAGAGTGGGTTGTAGCTGACGCGCGTGTCGGTGCGGGCCAGAATATCGAGCTCGTCATCATTCATATGGATCGCGTGGGCGAGCAGCAGATGGGGTCCGAGCACGCCCCATTCGTCGAGCTTGCCGACGACGCCGACCGAGTCCGCGTTGACCTCGCGCAGATGAATATGAACGCTCAGGCCGTAGCTGCGCGCGAGCGCGAACTCCTCGCGAAAGCGCGTCTCGTCCTGCAGCTCGGGACCGCCGAGTCCTGCCCACAGCCGAATCCGGCCGGCCCGTTCCGCACCGCCGAAGAGTCGCGCACGGATATCTTCAAAGTCCGCAATCCTGATATCGAAGTCGGACAGACTGCGGACCATCCCGGGGCCGTAGGCGAAGTGCACGCGCATCCCGCTGTCGCGCATCGCCTCGAAGGTCGCCGCCGCGTGCTCGGATCCGTGCAGGTTGAACGACCAATCCATCGTGCTGGTCACGCCCGACTCGATGCATTCGGCCAGGCTCAGGCGAATCGACCAGTAGAGATCTTCGGGGCGCAGATGGACGCCGGCGGGCAGGATGCATCCTGACAGCCATCCGGGCAGCCGATCGTTGGGCGACATGCCGCGCAGAAGGCTCATGAACAGATGATGGTGCGCGTTGACGAAGCCGGGGAGCGCCACTTTGCCGCGGCCGTCGATAACTTCGACGTCTGACCGCTCTGGGGCGGGCGGCGCGGCGAGCGCCGGGCCGACATGCGTGATGCGATCGTTTTCGATATGCAGGTCGCCCGCGGAAATCACGGCGCGCTCGTCGTTCATCGTGACAATTCCGCATCCGCGGATAAGAATGCCAGCCATCGGGAACCTCCGACTGATACAAAAAATAAAAATCCGGGATTGAACGCGACGGCCGCGTCATGTTCAACTCACGGCGGCGCCACGCTACCAAATCACCGGCAGATCTGGAAAACCCAACGCGGCAATGAACTCCGATGCGCATCAGAACCGGCGTCGGAAGTTGACAACGCTATCGCGCTCGATACGGACGCTCGCGCGGCCGCTGCTCGCGATCGCGGCATCGGCCGCGATTGTCTCTATCGTCCTGATGGCACTCGGCGCGTCGCCGATCGCGGTCGCCGCGACACTGATCGAGGGCGGCTTCGGTAGCTGGCTGACTTTCAGCGAAACCCTGGTGCGGAGCACGCCACTGATCTTCACCGGGCTCGCCGTCGCGATCGCGTTCGAAGGCGCAATCTGGAATATCGGCGCCGATGGCCAGTTGATAATGGGCGCGATGGCGGCGGGCGCGATCGGCCCGGCGCTCGGCGGCTGGCCGCACATCGGGGCCGTGGCGATCGTGCTCGTGCTCGGCGCGGTGGCCGGCGCGGTATGGGGCGCTCTCTGCGGATGGCTCAAGGCGGCGCGCAACGTCAGCGAAATTATCAGCACGATCATGCTGAACTTTGTCGCCGCGCAACTGATTGCGTGGGCGGTACACGGTCCGCTGATCCAGCCGTCGCGCGCCTACCCGGCCAGCGCACCGATCGCCGACGCCGCGTGTTTCGCGCATTATTTTCTCCCGAGCCGGATGAACTTCGGCATGGCGATCGCAATTGCCTGCGCGATCGCATGCCAGATCGCGCTGTTCCATACGACATGGGGCTTCAAGGTGCGCGCGATCGGCCGTAACGTCCGCGCGGCGCGCTTTTTCGGCATCGCGACGGGACGGCTGACCGTCGCCGTGATGGGGCTTGCCGGCGCGTTCGCGGGACTCGGCGGCGCGGTGCAGGTCGCGGCGTATAACCATCGGCTGTACGAAAATTTCTCGCCCGGATGGGGCTACGAGGCAATCGCGGTCGCGCTCGTCGCGCGGCTGAGTCCAATCGGTATCATCCCGTGCGCAATCCTGTTCGGCGCGCTCGACAACGGATCGCAAACGCTACAGAGCGGACTCGGCGTGTCGCCTGAAATCGTCAACGTGATCGAAGGGCTGATCATTCTGATCCTGCTGGCGATCGATTCCAGTACCTGTGCGGCGCGGCGGATCGGCGACGATGCGGCTGTGATCGATTCCGCACCGGCAGGCGATAATGCCCCGGAGGGCGGTCGTGTTTGACACTTTCGTGGCGGCAACGATCACGATGGCGACGCCAATTCTAATCGCGGCGCTGGGCGAACTGATCGTCGAGCGCAGCGGAGTGCTCAACGTCGGGATCGAAGGCGCGATGCTGATGGGAGCGTTCTTCGCGATGGCGGCGGCGTGGTTCAGCGGCAGCCTGATGGTCGGCGTGATCGCAGGAGTCGGCGCGGGCGTCGCGCTCAACGCGTTGTTCGCCCTGATGGTCGTGAACCTGGCGGTGAATCAGGTGGTGGCCGGGACGGCCCTCGATATCCTGGCGCTCGGCCTGACCGGAGTTTTTTATCGGCAGTTGTTCGGCGTGACCGGCGCCGCCGTAACGATTCCGACAATTGGAAGGGTTGCGCTCGGTCCGCTGGCGCGGCTGCCCTACGTCGGTCGAGTGCTTTTCAATCGCGATCCGATCGTCTATCTCGCCATCATACTGGTGCCGGTCGTCGCGTTTGCGCTCTTTCGCACGCGCCGCGGACTCCGCCTGCGCGCGGCCGGCGAGAATCCTGCCGCGGCCGATGCACTGGGGCTCGGCGTGTTGCGAATCCGATGGATAGCGCTAGTGATATCGGGCGGTCTCAGCGGGCTCGCCGGCGCCTACCTCACGCTCGCCTGGACAGGCACCTTCGTCGAGGGAATTTCGGCGGGACGCGGCTACGTCGCGCTGGCGGTCGTGATCGTGGGGCGATGGAATCCGTGGGGAATCGCGGCGGCCTCGATACTGTTCGGCGCGGCAATGGCTCTTCAGTTCGCGTTGCAGGCGTTCGGCACGGCAGTGCCGTATCAGATTTTTCTCGCCCTGCCCTACGCACTCACTGTGGTTGTACTGGCGATCGCTGGCGGTGACATCCGCGCGCCGGGCGCTCTCGGCGAACCTTATC
>Ga0302326_10018838_pt1 | contig 14300 bp, 11 predicted proteins | sample Palsa_T0_3_FD_202264 | JGI IMG/M metagenome (GOLD analysis project Ga0302326, IMG submission 202264) | Peat permafrost microbial communities from Stordalen Mire near Abisko, Sweden - Palsa_T0_3 | ecosystem: Environmental > Terrestrial > Soil > Palsa > Peat permafrost | place: Sweden: Abisko... | reverse complement strand
GACCGCGGGGACGCTGTCCGGCGGCGAGCAGCAGATGCTGTCGCTGGCGCGGGTGCTCACCCGCCAGCCGCGGCTGCTGATCGCCGACGAGATCTCTCTCGGCCTGGCCCCGCTGATCGTCGAGGAGGTGTTCGCGGGCCTCGAGCGCGTCATCGAGCTGGGCGTTTCCGTCATCCTCATCGAGCAGTTCGTGCACCGCGCCCTGGCCATCGCGGACGACTGCCACGTGCTGCGCCGCGGCCGCCTGGTGTGGAGCGGCGAGGCGTCCGAGGCCGGCGCCGACCTGGTCGAGCACTACCTCGGCGGCTCGAACGGAACCCCGGACGTAACCCTGACCGGCGACCGCCAATGACACCCGGCGGGTAGCACCGCCGGGCCCCTATGACCGCATCCTCAGAACGCGATGACGCCCCGGAGGTTGACGCCCCGGTGCATGTCCGCATAGCCGGTGTTGATGTCGTCCAGCTTGTAGGTCCTGGTCACCAGGTCGTCCAGCGGCAGCCGCCCGGCCCGGTAGAGCGCGTAGATCTGGTCGATATCCACCAGCGGCCTGGTCAGCCCCATGACCACGCCGACCAGGTTCTTGGCCGACATGGCGAACTCGACCAGGGGCAGCGCCACGGTGTCCTCGGTCATCGGCGCCACCGAGGTCACGACGACGTTGCCGCCCTTGCCCACCAGCCGGGATACCGGCCCGATCAGGTCACCGTGCAGCACCCCGACGGTGATGATGGCGGAGTCGGCCATCCTGTTCCTGGTCAGCTCCGCCACCAGCGGCTGCGCCTCCTCGACGCTCGGCGCGGTGTGGGTAGCGCCGAACTTCAGGGCCTGCTCCCGCTTGAAGGCGACCGGGTCCACCGCGACTATGTTCGCGGCGCCCGCGACGGCGGCGCCCATCACCGCGCTCATGCCCACGCCGCCGGTGCCGACAACGACCACGGTGTCCCCGTCGCGGATGCCCGCCGCGCGGACCGCCGAACCGTAGCCCGTGATCACGCCGCAGCTGGTCACGGCGGCGACCTGCGGCGGAATATCCCGCTCGTAGCGAAGCACCCGGATCTGCTGCACCAGCGTGTACTCGGAGAACGTGCCGAGCTGGCCGTAAGCCCCGAGCTCGCGCCCGTCGCGGGTGGTGAAGGCGAACGATCCGTCGGCCCGGGCTCCGGTCAGCACGTCCAGGTTGGCGTCGCACAGATAGGTCAGGCCGTCGGCGCAGTACCGGCACTTGCCGCAGGTCGGCAGCGGCAGCAGCATCACAGAATCACCCACCGCGACCCGGTCGACGCCTGCGCCGATGGCCGTGACGACCCCCGCGCCCTCGTGCCCGCCCACCACCGGGAGGACGGCCGGGAAGTCCCCGGTGATGTTGTGGTCGTCGCTGTGGCACAGCCCGGCGAATTCCAGCTTCACCAGGACCTCACCCGGCCTGGGGTCGGCCAGCGTGCAATCGACGATCTCCCAGTGGCGGCCGACTTCCCAGCAAACGGCGGCACGGGTGTTGGTGGGCACAGCGTCGCATCCTTTCCTGCGGACCCCACGGCCCGCGAAATAAAGCGTTCAGAGCCTGATGAATACCGATTTGAGCTCGGTGAAGCTCTCCAGCGACTTGTCGCCGAGCTCCCGCCCGATGCCGGACTGCTTGTACCCCCCGAACGGAAACGTCGAGTCAAGCTCGGCGTAGGTGTTGACCCACACCACGCCCGCGCGCAGCTTCCTGGCCAGGGTGTGCGCGGTCGACACGTTGCTCGTCGCCACCGCGGCGGCCAGCCCGTACTCGGTGTCGTTGGCGATGCGCACGGCCTCGTCCACCTCACGGAAACCGATGAGCGCGGCGACCGGGCCGAAGATCTCCTCCCGGGCCAGGCGCATGTCGTTGCGGACTTCGGTGAACACGGTCGGCTCGACGAAGTAGCCGGGGCTGTCCAACTGCCCCCCGCCGAGCGCGAGCCGGGCTCCCTCGTCCAGACCGATGGACACGTACGAGTTGACCCGCTCGAACTGTTCCGCCGACACGACCGGCCCGAGCATCGTCTCCTCGGCGAACGGGTCACCGACGCGGAAGGCGGTCACCGCCTGGGCCAGCTCGGAGGTGAACTCGTCCAGGACCGACTCCTGCACCAGGATCCGGGTGCCGGCCACGCATACCTGCCCGGTGAGCATGACGAAGCCGGCCGCGGCGTTGCGTGCCGCCGCGCCGATGTCGGCGTCGGGCATGATGATGTGCGGGGACTTCCCGCCGAGTTCCAGGGTGACCCGCTTGAGGTTGTCCACCGAGGCGTGCAGGATCTGCTTGCCGGTGGCCGTGGACCCGGTGAACGACACCTTGTCGATGCCCGGGTGGCCGGCGATCGCCGCCCCTGCGGTCTCCCCGAAACCGGTGACGATGTTGACCACCCCGTCAGGCAGCCCGGTTTCTGCCAGGATCTCCCCGAACCGCAACGCGGTCAGCGGGGTCTGCTCGGCGGGCTTGAGGATCACCGTGTTGCCGCAGGCCAGCGCAGGCGCGATCTTCCAGACGGCCATGGTCACAGGACCATTCCACGGGATGATCCCGGCACAGACCCCCAGCGGCTCACGCACGGTGTAGCAGTGCACCGACGCGTCCACCGGATTGACCGTCCCCGCGATCTTCGTCGGCCACCCGGCGTAGTAGCGCACCGTCTTCGCCGCGTCGGCGACCATGCCCCGGGTCAGCGTGATCGGAATGCCGCCGTCCAGGGATTCAAGCGTCGCGAGCTCTTCGCGGTGGGCCTCGATGGCGTCGGCGATGCGCAGCAGCACCAGCGTGCGCTCATGCGGGTTCATGTCCGCCCAGGAGGGCTCCTCGAACGCCCGGCGGGCGGCCGCGACCGCGCGGTCGACATCGGCGGCACCGCCAGACGCGACCGTGGCCAGGACCGAGCCGGTCGCCGGATTGACCGTCTCAAACGTCTCGCCCGACTGGGCCTGCGTCCACTCCCCGCCGATCAGCATCCCTTTCGGGTCAGGTCCCTTGATGAAATCCGGGGCCGGTATCGCGCTGACCTCGATCGTCTGGCTCACTTCTTACTTCCCGCCGGGTGAAGGAAACCCCAGGCGCCCGCGCCTAGCGGATTCGGCCTGGTTATGCATACACTTTTGTATGCCATACGCTAGGTGGTGGTTCCGGGTTCGTCAAGGCCCGGCCGCCGGTCAGCTGCGGAGGAGTTGCCGTGCCACACCGGGTCGTCATCGTGGGCTCATCCGTCGGAGGCGTCCGCGCCGCCCGGGCGCTGCGTGCCGAGGGGTATCAGGGCCGCATCACCCTGGTGGGGGAGGAGCCCGAACTGCCCTATGACCGGCCGCCGCTGTCCAAGCAGGTGCTGACCGGCGCCTGGCCCGCGGAGCGCGCGGGCCTGCTCACCGCGCAGGCTGCGGCGGACGCCGGGATCGAGCTGCGGCTGGGAGCATCGGCTCTGGCGCTGGACGCGCAGGCCCGGCTGGTGCGGCTGGCGGGCGGCGAGTCGCTGACCTACGACGATCTCGTGATCGCGACGGGTGCGTCGGCCCGGCCGTCCCCGTGGCGGCCGCCCTCTGGCGTGTACCAGCTGCGGACGCTGGCGGACTGCCTGGCCCTGCGGAAGCGCTTCGCCGACGGCGGCCCGGTGGTGATGATCGGGGCCGGTTTCATCGGCGCCGAGGCGGCCGCGGCCGCGCGATCGGCCGGCTGCGACGTGACCCTGGTGGACCCGGTGCCGGTCCCGATGGAACGCGCGGCGGGTCCCGTGGTAGGCGCGCTCCTGGCCGACGTCCACCGTCGCCACGGGGTCCGGACGCGCTTCGGGGTCGGGGTGCAGGCGGTCAGCGGGCGGGCCGGTGACCTCACCGTCGCGCTGACCGACGGGTCGGAACTGCGGGCCGAGACGGTGACCGTCGGAATAGGAGCGATGCCGAACGATCAGTGGCTCCACGGGTCGGGACTCCTCATCGACGACGGCGTCGTATGCGACGCGTACCTCGCCGCGGTCGGCACCGAGCACGTTTTCGCGGCGGGCGACGTGGCCCGCTGGCCGCACCCGGAGCCTGCCGCCCTGGTCCGGTCCGAGCACTGGACGAACGCGGCCGATCAGGCCCGGTGCGTGGCGCGCAACATCGCCCGTCCCGGAGCCCGGGAGCCCTTCCAGCCATCGGACTACGTCTGGTCGGACCAGTACGACTGGAAGGTCCAGCTGGCCGGGCACCGAGCCCGCGCGGTAGCGGAATGGACCATCGGCGCGCCCGAGGCGGAGCGGCCTCAGGTGACGGTGCTGCACGCGGACGCGACCGGCCGGCTGTGCGCCGCGGTCTGCCTGAACTGGCCCAAGGCGTTCGTGCAGTGTCGGCGGCTGCTCGACGAGCGGGCGCCCGCGGCGCAGGCCAGGGAACTGCTAGGCGGATGGTAGCGGCGGATCGTACGGTCAGCCGGTCCGGATGCCCCAGTCCCGCAGGATCGACTCCCGGTCGCCGTCGAGAACCGGTCCGGCCGCCACCGGCTGCTCGTAGCCGGACAGGGTAAACGGCAGCGATACCGTGCGAAGGCCGTCGCTCAGCGTGGTCAGGTAGTCGTTGGCGGCGATGTGCTCGTCGTCGACGACGTCCTGCAGATGGTGGACGGGACCGCACCAGACCCCGTGCTCGCGCAGCCTGGCCAGCCAGTACCCGGCGGACTGGGTCGCGAAGTGCTCGTCGAGCGCCACCCGCATGGCGCCCGCGTGCGCCAGCATGCCGGCGTAGCTGGCGAAGCGCGGGTCCTCGAGCAGGTGCCCGATCTCGGCGCCAGCCACGAAGGCGTCCCACGCGCGCGCGTTGATGGCGGCGATGGCGATCCAGTTTCCGTCGCCGGCCTGGTACTGGTTGACCAGGGCGTTCCGCGGGTCCGTCCGCGGCCGCCCGCTGGTCGATGCGCCGGCCGTGTTGGCGGCCGAGCCGACGAGCAGGGTCTGCGTCCACAGCGCGGTCTGTAGCAGCGAGCCGGTCACGGTCTCGCCTCGCCCCGTCTTGGCGCGCCGCATCAGCGCGGCGAGGATTCCGCCGAACAGGTAGGTGCCCGTGATGACGTCGTTCATGGCGCCCGGCGGGGCGAACGGCTCGGCCGGGTCCGGGGACAGTGTAAACAGCATCCCGGCGTAAGCCATGCCGGTCATGTCCTGCGCCAGGTCATTGGCGCGCGGGCCCTTAGGGCCGAGACCCGAGCCGTAGGCGCACACCAGCGAGGGATTTCGCGCGTGCAGGTTGGCCTCGTCGATCGCCAGCTTGCGGATCGTGGCCGGGCTCATGTTGCTGACAAAGACGTCGGCCGCGGCGATGAGCTGGTCGAAGACTTCGCGGTCGGCCGCGGAGCCCAGGTCGAGGACGATGGAGCGCTTATTGCGGTTGCAGGTCGAGTAGGAGATGGAAGTGCCGCCCGGGACGCCCGCCGGGACGCCCACCGGATGGCCGGCCGTCGGCGCGGTGTGCGAGCGGGTCGGGTCGCCGCCCCGGCCCTCGACCTTGACCACGTCGGCGCCCAGGTCGGCCAGCAGCATTCCGCTGACCGCCCCGGCCATCCAGATCGTCATGTCCACGACCCGGAGGCCGGCCAGCGGGCCGGAGCGCGGATCGAGCGGAGTCTCCTCAGACAACGTGCCCCCATTCTCCCGTGCAGCCACTGCTCCGCCGTGAGGCAGCCGCTGCTCTCCGTGCAGCCACCGCTCTCCGTGCAGCCACTGTGCTCCGGGGAAGCCAGTGCCGCCACAGCCACTCGAAGCCCGGCCGCGATCCTTGCCGTCCTCGTTATTGTAGACTAAAATGCATACAAAACCATAGAGGCGGTGCGTGCGTGATGCCGTCATCGATGGCCCGCTCTCCGACGAGGACGCCGCATCGCGCAATGACGATCACCAGCTTGCCCGAGGTCGAACGGCGGCTACGAGACGTGCGCAGCGCCGCCCTCGGCGGCATGCTCCTGGAAAACCGGCCGAGCACGCTGGTGCGGGCGCTGCTCCGCTCCGGGGCGGCCGGGCTGTTCCTGTGTTCGGCGCCGGCCGCGTCCTGGGATGCCGACGTCCTGCTCGGCGCGGGCCGGGTCGCCAGGGTACGGATCCCGCACATATCGCTGGCCAGCCTGGGGCTGGCGCCCGCCACCCGGCGAGCGGCCGCCTCCGGCGCCGTCGTCTTCGAGGACTGCGACGAGGCCCTACTGCTCGGCGGCTACCTCGCGGCCAGCCACAACGTCCCGCTCCAGGTCTTGCACAACCTCGGGACCAACGACTTGGTCGACGACAACCCGCTGCTCATCCGGTCCGGCGACCTGCTCGGCGTGGGTCCGCTGCGGGTGGACGTGGCGCTGCTGCACGCTCCGCTGGGCGATCCGGAAGGCAACCTGGTGCACTTCGGCAGCCGCTGGGCCGACCTGCTCTTGGCCCGCGCCGCGGGGCACGTGATCGCGCAGGTCGATCACCTCGTCCCGACCGACGTGGCGGCCCGGCTGGGCGTGTCGATCCCCGGCTACCTGGTCGACGAGGTGGTGGAGGCGCCGTTCGGTGCCCACCCGCTCGGCAGCGTCGGCGGCTACGTGGCGGACCTGGACCACCTCGCGGCCTATCAGGCCACGGTGAACGCCGGCGGCTTCGCCGGCTATCTCGCCCGCTACTGCGACATCGATCACCCCGCCTACCTGGACCAGCTTCCCGCGGCGCGGCGGCACGAGCTGGAACAGGCAGCACGCACCGGCTGACCACACCGGGGAGCGGCTCGGGCCCGGTGGAACGGCCAGCTCACCTGCCGGTCCGGTGGAACGGCCAGCTCACCGGTCGTTACCGCGGAACGGCCAGCTCACCTGCCGGTGAATCGCGGCGCGCGCTTCTCCCGCCGGGCGGCGAGGGCCTCGCGGGCATCGGCGGTGCGCGCCAGCCGGAGCGTGTAACTTTGCTCCACGGCGTAGCCCTCCTGCACCGGCAGCGACTCACTCTCGTTCAGCGCCGCCTTGCCCAGCCGCAGGGCCAGCGGGCTGTGCGCGGCGATGTCCCGCGCCCGGGTCATCGCCGCGCGGCCCAGCTCGGCGCGGTCGTGGACCGAGTCCAGGAAGCCGAACCGAAGTGCCTCCTCGCTCGTCAGCGGCTGCCCGGTGAAAAACATCCGCCGGACCACGCCCTGAGGCAGGTGCCGCATCATGTGCCGGCCCCCGCCGCAGCGGCCAACCGACACCTCAGGGAGCACGAAGCCGGCTGCCGGCGAGCCCATCCGCATATCGGCGCACGAGGCGATGACCGCGCCGGCCCCGATGGCCGGCCCGTCGACGACGGCGATGGACGGCTGGGGCAGGTCAAGCAGCTGCCCGAAGACCCGGCGGGCCAGCTCCTGGCGCCGGGTGTCGGCATCGGTGGCCTTCGCCCCGGACAGCTCGGCTAGCTCGGTCGTGTCCGCGCCGGCGCAGAACGCCCTAGTGCACGCCGACATCAGCACCATGACCGAGACCTCAGGGTCGGCTCCCACCCGTTCGAGGGCGGCGCTGATCTCGGTGTAGAAGCCCGATGACAGCGCGTTCACCGGCGGCCGGTCGAGCGTGACCGTGGCCACCCTGCCTGCTATTTCGACTCGCACCTGGCCGCTCACGAGCTGACCTCGGACTCCGCCGACCGGACCACGCCGGCCTCGATGAGCGCGTCGATCTGCGGCTCGCCCAGACCGTGCTCGGCCAGGACCTTGCGACTGTGCTGGCCGATCCGCGGGGCCGGCGTCAGCCGCGCGCGAGAGGCGAACGCGCCGAACGCGGCGGGCCACTCGGCTACCCGCGGCTGGCTCTCGCCGGGTACTTGGTAGACCATGCCCCGCTGGCGGAACTGCGGGTCGCGCACCGGTTCGTGCAGGTCGTTCACCGGGGCCACCGGGATGTCATGGCGGGTGAGCAGTTCGATCAGCGTCGCGCGGTCCTGGCTGGCGATGCGTTCGCGCAGCGGGCGCTCGATCTGGCCGATGCGGCACCGGCGCTGCTGGTAGCTCGCGAACTGCGGGCCGGACAGCTCATCGAGCTGCAGGGCTCGGACCAGCCGCAGCCAGAAGTGGTCCTCGAGGGCCCCTATGCTCACGTACCGCTCGTCCGCGGTCAGGTACACGCCATAACCGGGACGAACGAGAGCGTCGGCGCTGGTCGGCTCGCTCAGCGCCTCGGCTATCCGCGGCTCCATCAGCGCCAGGGTGCAGTCCGCTATCGCGACGTCGAGGTGACGCCCGGCGAAGCAGGCCGGCCGGGCCAGCTTCTCGTGCAACGCCAGAACCACCGCCAGCAGCGAATACAACGACGCACCCAGGTCGGCCGCGGGCAGCGTCGTCGGCACGTAGTCGGCGGCGAAGTACGGCTTCGGGGGCGGGATGGCCCCCGCGAACGACAGGTACTGGAAATCGTGCCCGGGCAGGTCCCGGTACGGGCCTGTGGCGCCGTACCCCGAGATGGACAGGTAGATGATCTGGGGGTTCACCTCAAGCAACGCATCGAAGCCGAGGCCTAGGCGATCCATGACACCGGGCCGGTACGCCTCCACCAGCACGTCGGCCGCGGCGATCACGCGGAGCAGCGCGGCCCGGCCGTCAGCCGACTTCAGGTCGATCGACAGATCCCGCTTGCCGCGGTTTTCCGCGGCGAACATGACCGGGCGCTGGCGCAGCCGGTCACCGGCATCCGGCCGCTCGACCTTGATGACATCCGCGCCGAGGCCGGCCAGCAGCCGGGTGGCATAGGGCCCGGGCACCTGCTCGGACAGGTCGACCACCTTGATGCCGCCCAGCACCCCGTCCGATGTCATAACGTCCTCCGCTTCCAGCCCGTCGCCCACGAGAGTATGATAACTACTAGAGTAGTTATCATAGGTCCGGATGCCTAGCACCGGACGCAGCGAACCGGATGCAGGGAACGGGATGCAGGGAACGGGATGCAGGGAACGGGAAGGGCGCGGAGGCCACCGCATGGCGACTGACTACGTCTCGGAGTGGATGACCGACGAACTGCAGGCGCTGCGTGACGTGGCGCGGCAGTTCTTCGAGCGCGAAGCCGCGCCTCAGATGGCCAAGTGGTCCGAGCAAAGGTACGTCGACCGGGAATTCTGGGTGAAGGCGGGCCGGGTCGGCCTGCTCTGCCCCACTGTCCCCGAGGAGTACGGCGGCCCAGGCGGCAACATCCTGCATCAAGTGGCCATTACCGAGGAGCAGTCACGCGTCCTGGAGAAGGGCTGGGGCAACAACGTCCACAGCGGCGTGGTCACCGACTACATCCTCAGGTACGGCAGCCAGGAGCAGTGCGAGCGCTGGCTGCCGTCGATGGTCGAGGGCACCGTGATCGGCGCGATCGCCATGACCGAGCCGGGCGCCGGCAGCGACGTGCGGGCGATGACCGGGCGCGCGCGCCGAGACGGTGACGAGTACGTCATCGACGCCGCCAAGACCTTCATCACCAACGGCCAGACCGCGGACCTGATCATCGTCGCGGTCAAGCTGGAGAACCCCGAGGAGCCCGCCGCCGACCCGAGGGCGATCACGCTGATCGCGGTCGAGGCCGATCGGGCCCCGGGCTTTGTTCGCGGTGCTCCACTGCGCAAGATCGGCCAGCACGCCGCCGACACGTCGGAGTTGTTCTTCGAGGGATGCCGGGTGCCGGCGGCGAACCGCATCGGCTCCGAAGGCGCCGGCTTCCCCGCGCTGATGAACCAGATGCCGCAGGAGCGGCTGATCCTGGCCGTCAATGCCGTGGCCCAGACGGAGAAGGCGGTCCGGTTGACGCTGGCGTACACCAAGGAGCGCAAGGTCTTCGGCAAGCCGCTGTACGACCAGCAGAACACCCGGTTCGTGCTGGCCGAGTGCGCGACCCTGGCCAGGGCGGCCCGGCTGTTCGTCGATCACTGCATCGTGGCGCACGCGCGCGGGCGGCTCGACAACGAGACCGCCGCCATGGCCAAGTGGTGGCTGACCGACGTGCAGTGCCAGGTCCTCGACGAATGCGTCCAGCTGTTCGGCGGCTACGGCTACATGGAGGAGTATCCGATCGCCCGCATGTACGCCGACGCCCGGGTGCAGAAAATCTACGGCGGAGCCAACGAAATCATGAAGGAAATCATCGCGCGCGCCCTGTGATGCCGCCTCGTCCCAGCACGTGACCGTGGCCCGCCCGCCTGACCCGAGAGGAACGAGATGCCCCACCGCCTGGAAAGCCTTGACGGCCAGGTGGCCCTGATCACCGGCGGTGCCGGAGGGCTCGGCCGCGAGGCGGCATCGTGGCTGGCCGCGGCCGGTGCGCAGGTGGTCATCGCCGACATCAGCGCCGCCTCGCTTGAGCGGGCCGCGGACTGGCTCGCCGGGACGCCCGCCGACGCGAAGAGCTTTCGCTACGCCGTACTCGACGTGACCGACTCCGCCGCGGTGCGCGCCCTGGTCGCGGACATCGAGAGCCGTTACGGGCGCCTGGACGTCTTGCTGACCAGCCACGGCTTCCCCCGCGACCGGCGGCTGCGGGACATGGCCGATGACGACTGGAACGACGTCATCGGCGTCTGCCTGACCGGAACATTCCTGTGCATCCGCGAAGCGTCGCGGCTGATGACCAGCCAGGCCTACGGCCGCATCATCACGGTGGCGTCACGCGCCTGGCAGGGCAACCCCGGCCAGGCCAACTACTCGGCGGCCAAGGCCGGCGTCGTGGGGCTCACCAAGTCCGTGGCCAAGGAGCTAGGCCGCCACGGAGTCACGGCCAACGCGATAGCGCCCGGGCTCATCGAGACCGGATCACTCCGCGAACTGGCGACCTTCGACCAGATCGCCGAGCGCGCCATCCGGGACAACAGCATCAAGCGCATCGGCCGTCCCGGCGACGTGGCCGCGGCGGTCCTCTACCTGGCCTCCCCCCAGGCCGGGTTCATCACCGGTGAGGTCATCCACGTCTCCGGGGGGCGGTTCGGTTGACCGCTAACGGGACTGACCCGCAGGCTCGCCCGGCGCACTGGGCCGAGCTTGACCAGGACTGCCTCGGGCTGGTCCAGCGGGCCCGAAGCTACCTGGACCAGCTCGCGCCGCTGATTGCGGCCGCCGACCGAGACGGGACCCTTCCGGTCGAGGTCATCCCGGGGCTGCTTGACGTCGGCTTCGTCCGCGGCGCGATCGGAGTCGGTGATGGCGGCCTGGGCCTGTCGCACCTGCAGACGGCGCTGCTGATGGAGGAGGCCGGCCGCGGCTGGGCCAGCATCCGCACCACGGCCAACATCCTTACCCTCGTCGCCGAGCTGCTGTCGGCCGCCGGCAGCGAGGAGCAGAAGCAGCGCTTCCTGCGGCCGCTGCTGGCCGGCCAGCGGATGGGCTGGTTCGCCATCACCGAGCCGGAGGCGGGCTCCGACGCGGCGTCGCTGACCACGCGGGCCGACCGGCTGCCGGCCGGCGCCTACCGGCTGACCGGCCGTAAGGCCTACATCACCAACGCCAGCTACGGAGACTTCGGGGTCGTGCTCGCCACCTCCGATCCCGGTCTCGGCGCCCGCGGCATCACGGCGTTCCTGGTCGAGCAGGAGACGCCCGGCGTCCGCGTCGTGGCCCGGCGGCAGCTGTCGGTCCGCGCGGCCAGCTGCTGCGACGTCGTGCTCGACGGTGTGGTGGTCCCGGCGGGCCACGTGCTCGGCGAGGTGGGCCGCGGGCTGTCGCTGGCCATGCGGGCCGTCAACTCCGGACGGCTCCACGTAAGCGCGGGCTGCACCGGTATCGCGCAGGCGGCCCTGGAGGCCGCCAGCTCCCACGCGGTGTCCCGGACCCAGTTCGGGAAGCCGATCGCGGGCTTCCAGCTGGTGCAGCAGCTGATCACCGATATCGCGGTGCAGACCCACGCCGCGCGCCAGGTGTACCAGTCGGCGGCGCGCCTGCTCGACCGGGGAGCCGACGCTCGGGTGGAGTGCTCCATGGCCAAGTACTTCTGCTCAGCAGCCGCCAATCAGGCGGCGACTCAAGCGGTGCAGGTTCTCGGCGCCGCCGGACTGATGGAAGGCAACGTCGCCGAGCGGCTCTTCCGAGACGCGCGCGAGGCCACCATCCCGGAGGGAACAACACAGATGCAGGTCCTGCAGATCGGCCGGGCCCTGCTCGGCGTCTCGGCGGTGCGGTAAGCCATGCCGCCCGCAACGCCCCAGCCGTCAACGCCCCAGCCGTCAACGCCCCAGCCCGGCCGGTACCCGCGGACGGGCATCGTCGGGTATCACGCCTACCTGCCCGGTTACCGCCTCCAGCGCAGCGAGATCGCGGCCGCGATCGGATCAAGCGCCCGCGGGGTGCGCTGCGTGGCCGGATACGACGAGGACACCACCACGCTCGGCGTGGCCGCGGCGCTGCCGGCGGTGCGCGGGCGGGAGCAGGCGGTCGGCAGCGTCTGGTTCGCCACCACCGACCCGGTGTACGCGGACAAGACCAACGCCACCGCGATACACGCGGCCCTGGACCTCCCGCCGGGCATCATCGCCGCGGATCTGGGCGCGAGCCTGCGCTCCGGCATCGCCGCGCTGCTCGTCGCGGCCCGGGACGGCGGGCTGGCCGTGCTGGCCGACCGGCGTGGCGGCCCGGCCGGCGGCGCCGACGAGCGCGAAGGAGCCGACGCGGCGGCCGCCTTCCTGTTCGGCGAGCAGGATCCGCTCGCCCGCATCCTGGCTACCGCATCGGTCACGGCCGAGTTCATCGACCGGTGGCGCGCACCCGGGGCCCCGGACGGCGCGTCCTGGGAGGAACGTTTCGGCGAGCAGCGCTACACCGAGCTCGCCAACCAGCTGCTGACCAGGCTGTCCGGGGCGGGTGGCGGGGCCGGGTCGGAGGCCGGGGCCGGGGCTGGTGCCGGGGCCGGGTCGGAGGCCGGCGCCAGGGCCGGGTCGGAGGCTGGCGCCAGGGCCGCCGCGGAGGCTGGCGCCGGGGCGGAGGCTGGGGCCCGAGCGAGGGTCGAGCTCGGCGACATCCAGCGGTTCGCCGTCGCGGGCAGCAACGCGCGTGCGGTACGCAGCGTCGCCAGCATCGTGCAGAAGGCGACCGGGGCGCGGCTCGAAGGGGCCGGTCTCGCCGACGCCATCGGCCACGCGGGAGCTGCCCAGGCAGGCCTCGCCCTGGCCAGCCTGCTCGACGCGGCCAGCGCCGGTGAGACGCTGCTGCTGATCTCGCTGGCCGATGGCGCCGACGCGCTGATCCTGCAGGCGACCCAGGCCATCGCGACCGGCCGCGGCGAGCCGCTGCGCGCGCAGGTCGACCGCGGCGTGACCATCGGCTACCCGCAGTATCTGCTGTGGCGGGAACGGCTCGCCGCGGAACGGCCGCGCCGGCCAGAGCCTGACCGTCCCTCCGCCCCGTTCGCGTGGCGCAACCGGCGGTACAAGCTCTCGATGACCGGCGGCCGGTGCGGCAAATGCGGGGCGGTGCAGTTCCCGCTGCCGAGGGTCTGCTACCAGTGTCACGCCGCCGATGACTTCGAGCCGGTGCCCGCCGCCAGCCAGACCGGGCGCATCGTCACGTTCACCGTCGACCGGCTGGCGTACTCGCTGAGCCCGCCGCTGGTGAGCGCGATCGTCGCCTTCGAGCTCGGCGGCCGCCTGCAGTGCGAGCTCACCGACGTGAGCAGGCCGATCCAGGTCGGTGACGAGGTGATACCGACCTTCCGCCGGGGCGCCACCGTCGGCGGAATCCGCAACTACCTCTGGAAGGCCCGCCCCGTGGACCCGACGCCGCCGGACGCCGCCGCACAGCCCGGCGCCGAATCTGAGACCTAGGAGGCGCTCGTGGCGCAGCACAGCCTGAGCGATCGTGTCGCCATCATCTCGATGGGCTGCACCCGATTCGGGGAGCACTTTGACCGCGGCGCGGATGAGCTCGCCGTCGATGCCGTCACCGAGGCGCTGGACGGCGCCGGCCTGACCCGTGACGACATCGACGCGTTCTGGCTGGGCACCTACGTGTCCGGGATCAGCGGCATGGCGCTGGCCCGGCCGCTGCGGCTGGTCGGCAAGCCGGTCACCCGGGTGGAGAACATGTGCGCGACCGGATCCGAGGCGCTGCGCGCGGCGGTCTACGCCGTCGCCTCCGGCGCCGTGGACGTCGCCATGGCCGTCGGTGTGGAAAAGCTCAAGGACACCGGCTACGCTGGCTTGATCTCGCCGAAGATCCAGGACGACGGCACCCGGGTGAACACCTCGGCGCCGGCCAACTTCAGCCTGCTCGTGCCCGCGTACCGGGAGCGCTACGGCGTCGCGCCGGAGGAGTTCCGGGCCGCCATGACCCACGTGGCCGCCAAGAACCACGCGAACGGCGCCCTGAACCCCCGCGCGCAG
>Ga0302326_10018836_pt1 | contig 14301 bp, 17 predicted proteins | sample Palsa_T0_3_FD_202264 | JGI IMG/M metagenome (GOLD analysis project Ga0302326, IMG submission 202264) | Peat permafrost microbial communities from Stordalen Mire near Abisko, Sweden - Palsa_T0_3 | ecosystem: Environmental > Terrestrial > Soil > Palsa > Peat permafrost | place: Sweden: Abisko... | reverse complement strand
TGAGAGAGTAGGCAGTTATCCTTTGGGGTGGATTTTCAAACTGTAAGCCCCCCTGAACCGCTTGAATTGATCTATCAGCTGACCTCCACTGAAGCTATTTCTCTCTCACCTACCAGACCTACGTCCGCGCTCTGTATGCCCGTCTCCGGTCGCCACAACAGTTTATCCTTCTTCAAGTACTCTCATCCTCGTTCCTCATCATCCTCTTCCCGCTTACGATGTCTAAACCGTACCACTATGTCCTCACGGTTCTCTCCATCAACGGCCAAACTCTATCCGCGTATCAGAAATTTGCTGCGAGGAATATCTACATTCGTTCTCTCGCCGAATGTGTCTCCATGCTCGCCTTCCTAGGTTCCATCCTCGTGTTACACTACGGAGCCAACAAAGATGTATACCCATATTTTGCATTCGACCGGACAGCAGATGCACCGAGCGATGGACCCCTCAGCGGTGACGGCTACGATTTCGGTCTAACATTTTACGCCTCGATTGTCACTTTCGGGTGTGAATTAGTAGCAGCCTGGATCGTGAGGAGAATCCTATGGGTTGTGTGGAAAATGGACGTGACAGGCGAAGCGAAGCAAGATTTAGGAATGTGGCCAGAACTCCTGCCGACAGGTGTTGTTGTCATGGTTCACGTGCTTCAGAATATGTTCTTTTCGATTGTTCGATTGAGATTTCATTGAATTCGTTGCTTGCATAGCTTGCTAGATGGATTTGGGCATTCCTGAGCGTTGGAGTTGGAGGACATTCTTTTTGATACCCGAGCGATCCTGTCTTGGGTCCAATTTTTCTATACCCATTGATAATTGTAATGTAAGAGATTATTGGAGTTTGCTTATTCAGATGTCTTTTTGTTTACGTATAACTTAGGCATCACTTACCTTCGATCACGAGTGTGACGCTTATATATTGCTGGTCCTCTGCCAACATTCAACTCTCCTCAAACTCGGCCGTCACTCAGACACTACCAATAAAAGGTTGCTGTAGTAGCTGACGGACAAGTTCGGCGTCGTTGTGCGTCGAGCTCGAATCGAGCGAAACGAGATAGTGGGTTCCAAAACACAACATTTAGTGTGTTTGATTCGCTGATTAATGCGCAATTGAACGTCCAAGTTAAGGCCGAAAACGTGGAGGGACAGCTCTAGCAATGAGTACGGCCAGAGTGGATGCTTGTTGAAGCACTTAGTGTTGCTTAGCACAACTTGGGTGTTTGCAGAGTGCTTAAACACCCACTCTCCCCTTTGCCCCCATAGTCCACGCTTTTGCTCCAACTTTCGTTAACTCTGGGGCCTCACCAACGTTTCCGAAATGTCTTCATTATCAATCACTCCATTGCGAAGCCTCACGATATCGAATTGTCCTGACATGCGTGTATATAAATAAAGCGATTGTCTGCGGGATGCAAACTCTACTGTCCCAAAAAGCGTCTACTTTCCACTGCTCATCGTCCTCGAATTCAACTGCACACTGCCTTGTTCCCTGACAAATTAATTGGCCATTATTGGGAAGTTTATACAACTGCGAAACTACAAAATGTCTCTCTCTCGCAATTCTCTTCAAACCAGCAATTTGAGCTCGCGGTACAGCAGCTTCTCGTACTCTAGATATCGACGGACGCAAAGTTTCCATCCCAACGGGGCTCTTCATCAACAATGAATTCGTGCCCTCACTCGCGGGGAACACTTTCGGTGTCGAGAACCCCAAGCATTTTTGACTACCGCATTCGGAGGTCAGCATTCAGTGCGAATGTGTATGTGATAAGTACTGTGGATGGTTTATGTCAGGCACGATATCTGCATTGACCACAAGGCCAAGGAAAGTTTACAGTATTCTCGAAGGCTTGAAGACCATTGCGGAGAAGTGGATTAAACACTCGTCAAAGTAGGGTCGCATGGTTCGGGGATAATCCGTGGCCAACCCAATGAAGCAACTGCAATGCGAGTAGATATAAGACGAGGCCCATTACAACATGGATGGCTCATGGATGGCCTTGCTTGAAAAACAATGTATATATTGAAGACAAAGTTGAACGAGAGTGGTTGGATGGCTCAGATGCGGAACGAAACAGGCTACAGTAGAGTGTGAAATAGTGAGCTGCGCTGCTCACTCAGGGGGTGACTACTTAGTGCTGTGCGCCTTTACGTTTCCTCAACACCATCCCTCCAAGCCAAACGGTAACTCACAGTAAATCTTCAAACCCGAGGCCCTCATGAGTATACGAGAAGGAATAGATAGTTCGTATGTAGTTGCTCAAATGACTTGTGCTCGGCAAAGCTCTAACTGAGAGTGAGACGCTATTGGACATTGTGACTAAGAATTGGCGCCCGGACGACCCTTAGCTGATCTCATGTCGGGTGCCGATCATTTTAGACCCTGTTCTTTTGCCAGCTGAGATCTCCTTAGGGAACGAAAATAAGCTTCATTTTTTCTCCGGCCGATCCATTGCGGGGTACTTAACTGCACCTCCTTTCCGGGATCCGGACCATCTCGTATCCCGGAACAGCCCCACCTTCTCATCTTGTTGTCTTGACCGATCTTAGAGAAAGCTCTTTACCTCGCTCACGATTTCCATGCTTGTGCTTTGGGATTACATGTCACTTGTCCCTACTATCAAGAGGTACTAGGCGCTTGCCCGGTTTCTTCCTCCACACATCACTTGCAACATCTGCATAGCCAGCCAACGCTCAATTTTACTACCACAAAGTTCCACCATCATCATAACACAACTGGGAGACAAGATATACCACCTATCATCAAACCCCATTTTGATACAACTTCCCTCCTGCTTTGACGTCAAACGCAACCGCCTCATCTAGTCCACAACTCTCAAACAAAGTCCTAACCGCTACCTCATTGCCCTTCGTGTCCCCATTTTGCACCAACCCCTTGTAAGCCTTACTAACAGCCTCATACACCGCCCCCAGCGCCAACGTCGGCGTAATAACAATCTTATACCCACACTCTCTCGCCTCCTTCACACTAAGCACCGGACTCACACCACCAGGAACGCAATTATACAAAGACGGCACTCCCTTCATATCAACACAAATTCTCTTCGCTTCGTTCACGCTCCTAACACCTTCAAGGAACACAACATCAGCTCCAGCTTCTACCGCTTTCTGCAGTCTGGAGAGAGCGACGTCGTAGCCGAGAGATGCAAGTGCATCGGTGCGAGCTATAATTACGATATCCCTGGAGAGTTGAGAACGCATATTTGACGCTGCGCGGATCCGTGAGACAAAAGTATCTTCATCAACGAGCTCCTTGTTTTTCAGGTGGCCGCAACGCTTGTTTACAACTTGATCTTCGAGGTGGAAGGCAGCTACTCCTGCGTTGATGTAGGCAGCTGTTGTTCTTCCAACCATGAGAGGACCACCGTAGCCGGTGTCTGCATCAGCGATTAAAGGGACAGTTAGATCAAGGCTAGCGATCATGGCGGCGTGATCACGCATGTCGTTCATGGTTGCTACGCCTAGATCGGCGATTCCGAGGCGGGACATTGTTGTGCCTGCTCCGGTCTTGTTGGATCAGCTCTCAGTTCTAAAATAAATATTCCGGGTTATCATGCCATGTATAAAATCTTAAACCCAGCATTAAGAGCAAGTCGAGCTGTGAAGCCATCATATACTCCTGGACAAACCACAATCTCATTGTCCCGAGCTAGCATTGCACGGAGCTTCGAAGCTGTGGTTTGCGGGGGCTTAAGGTCTGCCATCTTAGGGCTTTGTGAAATAAGTTCGGAAGTAGAGGAAGCATAAAACGAGAGGAACAAAGAAGGGAAAGGGGTGGATATAAAAGGAAAGGCTGATATCACAGCCCCGTCTGACTGCGGGGTCACTACTTCGGCCCGAGCCGGATCTCCGACAAGACTAAACTGATAGGAAGCAAGAATCCGAAACAGGGAATTCATATCCCTAGACAGGAAAAAAGTATAGACAAGAAAGGGATCGTCACGGCATTCATTGGAAGCTAAGATTTGGAGCCGAGGGAACTTTGTTTGAACAAATGTAAAATATTCGTGAAATGTTAAAATCAGTAGCGACGCTAACATTGGATAAGATGCAACATCAGACTTCTGATTCAGTAAATAGGAGAACAGAAAGCGTAATCAGAGACGGCGAGACAATAGAAAGGCTGTATGAGCAGAGTTGTAAGTCGAATTCATTACATAGCACCTGCACACGTTACTCCGCTGCTTAATGCAAAAGCAGAGCGCTCACTATGCCGATATTTCCTTTTCCCTCCCCACATGCTCTGAAGATGCCAAATTCCAAGTAAAGCTCGTGATCTCGTGGTCTCGTAAACTAATAAATCCTCCTCATGAACTATCTTTCAACTTTCCACAAGTTGAGCAAGTCCACCATTTCTGTTCCATTATCGTGCTACACCTTGAACATCTCCAAGTCTCTTGCAGACCTGTCGGCTTCGTCGTTATGACATTCTTTCGGCTGGCCTCTGCTATTTGCTTTGTGGTTTCCGCAGGCCGTTCAGAGGTGCATGCATCACAGGCAAGAAAGTTGATAGGGTTGTGGAGGGTGCAAACGGGGCACGTCCATTCCTCAAGATAAGGCTCGGGTGAAGGAGGATCGGGGGCTGCAACGGCTGCTGGCTTTGGCGCCGGAGTTGGAGCAGCAAAGGTATCTGACTTTTTTGGGATAGTTCTTGGTCTCTTTGCCGCTTGTTCAGACACCAGGCGACTTACAGGCCGGTCAGGATGTTGCCTGATAGGAGGGGCCTTGGACCGAGCAGGAGTTGCTGAGCTAGAAGCCTCTGTCTTGATTGTTTGTGGACCAACGTTTCCGCCACCGTTGCCTGTTGGGTTTGAAGATGTTGGGGGGATATATGAATTTCCATATTCCTTCTTCTCGTCCTCTTGAACAAGCTCCCAAAGAGCCTGAGCAATGGCTTTGTCATTTGCCTCATCCTCTTCGGCTTTCGTCTTGAGGCCGCTTTTTGTGGCGGCATCGGCCAAATTCTTAATTTCCTTCTCGTCTTTATCTCCAGAACCGCATCCCTTGAGAACTGTGTTTCGTCTCTCAATCGCATCCACTATAACCTTGCGAATATCGGTTCCGGCTGCGACCGGTCGACCGCCAAGTTTCTGCCCAGAGCCTGCATAGAGTATTCGTCTCTTCTCAGCAGCTGCACGAGCAATTCGCCGAGCTTCGTCTCTTGGCACTCCCCGGCCACCAAGTCTGTGACCTTCAGACAGGAACCCTTCCCCAGTGTATCCCTTCGAGACTAGGCCCTCATATTCCTTTCGTAGTTGGTCCCAGAGAGCATGAAATTCAGCGTTATGCGGGCCGTGTACATTGTGTGAAAGCTCGTGGAGCATAGTGTCGACGACCTGTTCCATAGGGAGAAACTGGTTCTTGTCTCCGGGATATCGAAGTCGGAGACATATCTTTTGCCCTCGGTTTTGATTAATTCCTGTCCTACCGTCAACATCTAGTGTATTCTCAAGGAGAAGATTCCCTACCTAAAAGATTGCTCTGGTCGGGGTAGAATTCTGCTAGCGTGCCAACCGTCCAGTTGCGCGCCCTCATAATAGGTTTAACAAGCGACGCTATCTTCCTTAAGGCATGCAAAGCTTCCTTTTCACGAGGTAAGGTGTTGAGGTGGGAGTACTGCGAGATCAACGCGTCGTGTTCGGGCATCTTGACGTGTGCCAGCGAGGCTGAGACTGTTGAACTCGGAGCAAGTGGCCGAGGGCCTATTGAGGTCAAGTAAAGACTGTAGGAGCAGAAATAAAGGAGAAAGAATTGTTCCCTCGTTGATAAAGTGATTGTGATCGTCTAGAATCCTCTAGAACCCCTTTCGCTCCTTGAATGAAGTTGAAGGTTGAATTGTAATCACGAAGGCAAGGCTGAAGACGTGGCGGGTTGCTGCCTTTACTCGGGGTTTAAGCGTGGCGTCTTGCTCGCTAAAAGTTGCTATTTATCCTTTTTTTTTTAGGGGGCTTCTTGCCAGCCTTCAGGTTATCCGCTGACTTCTCATTGGTCAAATTGTGGTTTACGATGCCTCTACGGAATAGTTTGTATCATATCTATGACAACTTCCGTCAAAATTGCGTTTCAAAATGGCTCATACGGTGTTGTGTTCTGGAGATGTGTTGCCTCATTCCTCATCAACCTTGACCATTTGCCAGCTGTCTGCCATCTCAAAATTCCTTGGCCAGTATTCGATCTCTATCTCCAACCCGCCCCTCTCAACCACTACCCTCATCTGCTCATCAAACCGATCCACACACCTCCAAGGATACGAACTCCTCACTATCCTATCTCCCTCTTTCAAGCCCGCCTGCTCAGCTCTGCTCCCACCCTTCAAGCTCCTTACAACACCCTCTTCAAAACTTCCCCTTTCCATCCCAAAGTCCAGAATCTCGTGATCAACCTGCTACAAAGTATGTGTCTTCGCACCAAACAACCGAACATCAATCAATATCACCTTTTCCGACAGCATGTCTTCATACCACTGTCTAGCCTCATCGCCCAAAAGTGGCTGCAATAGCTCGACTCAGTCATTAATCCCATGCGATTCTCCATTCGCTCGTTTCTTAGAGAACGGCTTGATAGCGAGATCCTCAACCGGCCGCATCATTTTACCTATAGATATCTATCTTGTTCGAATATCAATTGCTATAACAATGCCCAAGCCCGTGCAAGTAGTAGCTCTTTCGCATACTCATTTGTAGGCACAAGCTTCAGGAGTTCAGCATGAGGAAGATGGATGAGAGGATTGGTGTAATATCTCGTGTAAAGCATGCTTATAGTAGATTGAAAATAACGTCCAGTACGAAACTTATTGCGGAAAGGAAAGTAGACGGACACAGCGTTTTTGATGCCTTCGTAGAGCCAGTCGATACCGTCGGTCACGGGAGGTCCTAACCAGTTATGAGCCATCTCATACGCTAGACAGCGGACCAGGTCGTAGTCTTCAGCTTCGGCGATCTGATTATCGTAGTCGAAGATGTGGCTGCGGGTGAAGGTGGTTCCGCCGAATGATATTTGAAGTTCAGTATTCCGGACGAAGCTTCGGTATGGATTGCTTGCTGAGGGCGTCTCTTCGAAGAAATCACAGATATTTAGAAAGAAGTCATGGTGTATGTTCTTGATAACTTCAATATTTGGTGGTAGATCCCCGAGCCAGTAGTAACTATAGTAGTCCGAAATACTTCCTGGTATTGGCACTGATGGATTGCTATGGATTGGCCCGACCATGTAGACGGAGTCAGACAAGGTAGAAGCCGACCCAACTCTCTCCACTAGAGCTGGGCCTTCCCCAAAGCTCCACACAGCTCTTGTTCCCGCGGGTGCGTTGCTGAGATCCCACTCAACGATATTGCGATACACTCTCCCAGTTGGCGGGATAGGAAGAAAGGCCAAGCCAGAACCTAGTAACCCCCCATGATCGGCATAAAGGCCAACTGGTGATCTCTTATCAGATGATGGCAATATATTGTGCTCGAGTTTCAGTGCTCCGAAAGTTTGACGTCCAACAGTCCAACAGGGACCAGCGCCGTTTATCGGAGTCTTGTAAGCCGTGGGGAGCTGGCCCTTCTCATCTATGAATTTCACGCCATCTTTAGAAATCATAGACTTGACGATTGAGGGAAATGAAACAGCTGTGGAACCTTCTGCAAGCTCTGGGGTTCGACAGTGAGAACGATATGAAAGCCATCAACTTGATGAGCGCCGTCAAATCGAGGCTTAATCAGAACACCGAACTTCGGTTCCCCATGGTCAGCCATTTTGTTCAATAGATATCAAAAGAGTGCAGATAGAAAAGAGAGAAGCTCAAACAAGGACGATACAAAGATGATAATTTAGCCCCAATACTGTCTGAGAGCATGGCATTTGCTAATTCGTCAAGAAAACTGCCGCAAGAGCACATTACTAGTGTGCAATGATGGAATGGTCTCCATCACGGCCAAGGAGGACAGATGCTGCTAACACTGCGCAATGAGGAAGGAGATGAAGGATGACGGCGAATTGGTGGTCAATCACGAGACTCGGCCTTTTGCGCGCCAGCTCCGACTTCCCCGCCTCAAAGCTTCTCGAGCTGTCAACACCACATCGCATCACAGCACCTTACCACAACGTTGTCTCTCATTATGTCTGCAGATGATCAAGCTTTTCTTGATGCCGTGAGTAGCAATCTCCTGTCTTGGTATTGGAAATTCTAACAAATACTTTCTTCACCAGCTCTCCTCAGTCCCCAACGACATTCGTCGATACTCGAGCGAGGTCGGTGAATATATCGAGAAGCAAGCTAGTTATGTTGAGAAGCAGGTGAACCAAGTTGCGGCCACATTGAGAGAAACTCTCTCTTCGTCGAAATGGATCCCTGAGTCTGCGCGTCCAAGACCTCCTCCGCCGCCTCCGAGGACAGTGCCATGCCCACCTTCAATATACGCCCAAATCCACGATTGGGTCATGAAGAACAAGATTCTGACCACTATTATCGTAATCGCGGCTGGAGGAATCACATATCATATTATCAAGACGAAATCAAACCGCAAGAAACGGAGAGCAAAGAGGGCTCCTAATGGTGCTAGAGTCGAGGTCGTTGTGGTTGCAGGTTCTCCATCCGAGCCGATTACTCGGTCCATTTCTCTAGACTTGGAGCGCAGGGGCTTCATTGTCTATATTGTGTGCAACACTATCGAGGAAGAAGTACTCGTTCAAAACGAATCTAGACCAGATATCAAGCCATTGATGATTGATATCGTCGACGTAAGGTCACTCCCCTTTCTTCAAAGGCCTCTCTAACCATCACCTAGCCCGAAAGTGCTCGCGCCTCCATCGGTCGCTTCACAGCATTTCTCCAAGCACCGCATGCCGTAACTCAGGGCATCAAACTACACCATTTAGTTTTCCGCTCTCTGATCCTGATCCCCACACCAAGTTACCCCTCATCCCCAATCGCAACGCTCAACCCATCAACGCTCTCCGACCTGTTCAATACTCGATACTTAAAGCCCTTCCTCACATTACAAACCTTTCTCCCGCTTCTCCAAATGCTGCCTCTTTCGCACCCCAACCCACACCCAGGCCAACCCCAAAAACCCGCCAAACCTTCAGTCTTAGTCCTCACGCCCTCTATAATCCCCAGCCTTAATCCGGCTTTCCACCTCCCGGAATCTTCAATGGTATCTGCGCTCTCTTCATTTGCCACCGTCCTCGCCGGCGAACTTCGACCCTTTCACATACCCGTCACTCACCTCCAACTTGGAACTTTTGACACCACACCGTTCGCACCGCATAACCGCCAACTTACACTAACCTCTCAGCGTGCAGAGACGCTGAAGTGGGACGATAGCTCGCGTCAGAAATATGGTAAGAACTTTGTTAATGTTAGTTCTAAGATAGGTGGTGGAGGTATTGTGGGCAAAGGCAGTAGCTTGCGAGAGTTGAATAATGCAGTTTTCGACGCTATGGTTAGAGAAAAAGGGGGAGTAGTGAGGGTCGGAATGGGGAGTAGCATTTATGGCTTTGTTGGGCGCTGGGTCCCGAAAGGATTGGTTGGATGGATGATGGGTATGAGGAGTGAGGAAGAGAATGCGAAGGTGGAGTTTGGGAGGGTACTCGGCAGCAGTGAGAGCGGAAGTAGGAGTACGAGTCCTGGGACCAGTGCAAGTGGTGGTGGAAACGTTCATGGTTTAGGATTGGGGGAGAGTGAGTATATTTCTGTTTATGGAGACCATGACCATGAGCATGGGCATGAACCCTTACCTCCCGGCGAATATCCCGGTAATTTTTAAGAGCTCTGGAGGGGGTTGCAGTAGTTAAATATGGAGGTGGCATTGGATATTGGAGTTCATTTCGGTTTAGGTTGGGTACATAGGAACGGAGAATCTCCATTCATGACAGAGTTTGCCTCTTCAGAAGGGAAACGCATACTTTACATAAATTAGATCCCCTTTCTAGTAAAATATGAGTTGACTCTGCCAAATTTCTAGGGGCCAACATCTTTGGACAAGGAGTCTACTTGAAATGATGCTGGATAAACGAAAGTGTGGTTTATGCCTATTACTAAAGTCTAACTATACTACGCTTCTCCAAATCTCTGCCCCTCCCCTTTCCAATTCCATGGGAATCTCGCTCAGCAAGCGCCGAACAACCAAGAAATTTTTACATAGCATAGCACAGGCTATTCTATACCATCCGCTAAGGATATGCTCCATGTTTGCATCCCCAAACAAAATTTTGGGATGATGGGTGGGAAGACATTTGAAAGCTCCGAGAGATGTAAAATGCAAAGAGTCTCTTCTCATGTTACCAACTCGCCCACTTTTAAATTTCCATTGATTAATATTTTAGTTTTTTTTTTTTTTTTAAAAAAAAGTATATGAGAGCTCAAGGTCCTTGAAATGATGAACCTCATAGGAACCCCTTTCTCCTCGCTTAAAGTCCTTGCCTCCCCATCATCCCACCGGCCCTCATCCAACCTACTTATACGAACACGTAGTAGCCAACCCCGCCAACGAAATAAACTAAAACAGCACCTCCTCCCCCTCCCCATCAAGCCCCCGCCTCCTACGCACTACCATCCCCCCAGCCCAACCTCTCAAGTCCATCCTCCGGAGCTTCCGCAAACGCTAACTACCGATTCTTGCATCGTCCTACCCGTAGCCAACTCAAATTCCGTCGACAACCCGCGAAAATCCTCACTCATATCAAAAATCATAGGCAGCTCAGAAGAATGGTAAGCCCCCAACCATGGCAGTGGCGACACATTACTAAAATTCTCACGATATTGATAACGGTAGGTTTTGATGCCTTGTTGTGAGCGGAAGAGAGAGGAGGCGGATTCAGCGCACACGAAATGCGTGATGAAGATTTCGTCTGCGGGGGTTACGTTCGCGTCTTCTTGCAAAGGGTCAGCTGGGAAATGGTCAAGGGAGATTTCGTCGACGCTGTCGAAGCCGTAGATTATTGAGTTCTTGGGCAAGCCGGCGGAGAGGAAGCGGGATGCGTAGTTGCTGAAGACGATGATGTAGTCAATTATAGGCTCCTAGTAAGGGAGGGCATGATTCCGGCGTCGGAGTAAGATCTACGGCAGGACTCAATAGAAGATTAAGAAATGTTGCGCATGCAGGGGTGCAGGATGGCGCCTACGCAGTTGAAGTGTGCGGATAGTTAGATGAAGCTTTTATATCCGTTTGAGGGTGAACCCCCTCCGCCGAGGGCGCTGCTGGAATCGCAGATAAATCCTTTGGCGATTGGGTTGGAGGGGTAGGCGTAGTTGTACATGTCTGTGGCTATCGCTCGAGCGGATTTGCCTCAGAGAACCATCTTGTTAGGATTACCGCTGAGGTAAGTAATGTTGGCGTATGCCCATTCAACGCTAGCACGTACGTCTAGGTATCCCAAGTTCTGTTATGTCAATCCTGGGGCGTTTGGAAAGCCGAATACGTTGAGACGATATTGAACGCTAACAACGATGTGGGATTGTATCTGCTGAACCCACTCGGCTGGGTCTTAATATGGAACTAACGAATCTCCGCTTGAGAGCCCGCCTCCGTAGAGGAAAATGAGCACTGGCATGTTCTTCAATTTAGCGCTCGCAGGAGCCCAGATACTTAGGGTCAGGCAATCCTCTCCCGTAAGTCTCTAAATAAAGAATTCTCAGACAAAAGTGCTATAGACGGTAGGAATTACTGATTCATATCGGGGGCAGTTCAGGGAGAACTTTGTTGCATTGGCAACCCTGTTTGAAGCATTGGTAGGGAGAGTTGCTGGTGGCTCCAAACTCTTAACTCTACTTCTCATTCCACTTATTTTTTGTTATCAAACAACTTCCCGTACCCACAAGTTTCACCAAAGCCAGAACCAAGACAACGGATACTGCTTCCGAGTCAAGATTCTCTAGACGCGTAAGCCCTACAACTATAGGGCCGATAGAAAACCTGTCAAGACGGGACAGCCAACAAAATCGACGTCCTCGAGCTCCTGAGGCGCCCCGACTACTGTATACAAATACCAATGAGGTAGATAGCAGAAGTGGGGTAAGACATGGCAGGCGGCCTATAAAATGTCTTGTAGGGACTCCACGGAAGACAGCAGCCGAGAAACCAATTGATATCCTAGACATGAAACGTCCAGCAGAATGAATTTCCAAATTGGATAAGAACGAAAGGGAATTTAAGAAATCGAGGAAGGAAAGTAGACTTATCAGTACAAGGCCAAGTCTAAATTGAGTCGGTCCGAACAAGATGTCAAGTAGCGTGAAACTCAAGAGGTTTTATTGTAATTCTCTGAATCTCTCAAAATGTGGGGCACACCACGCCGCGGGGTCAAGCCACGGTGGGGTCAACCCTGCTTTCAGTCGGCAGTCGGCCCGCTTAATGTACGGGGGTTCGTACGCGCATTTAACACAGGCATTCCTAAATATGTTGTGGCCCGTGTTGGCAAAAGCCAGGATATTGGGTGGCTTTCCCACAAGCGGAGGGCGTTGCAGAGGTTAAAAATTGTACCTGGCAAAGTGGAACAGGCCTCAATGCATATTAGGAGATATTGCACCCTCCAACCCTTGACTCCTATGGCCCTATGCTATTTCTGGAAGTTCTTTGACGGGGGGCTAAGAAGGTAGAGGCTCAAGGACAGCAGCACTTGTTTGAAGCAGCCGAGCTTGGATCTTAGATCCTTGACTAAGCAGTTCGATATTTCGAGTTTGATGCGACTGGCACCCATTTGATTTGCTAGAGATTAATGTTGCAAATTTAAATGTAGGTGGCTACTATTAGAAACGGATGACGTCCACCGAGGCCTAGCATTTAACAAAGACAACTAGGCAATGGGGAGCTGAAACGAAAATGTGCTAGGTATAAGTGAGTTATATTCGTTGAGACGACGGACGGGAGGAGAGTTTCACAGAAGAGGCGAGGGTCTGGATACGTAGAAAGTGACAAGTGAGGTCGGGATGCCCTTCTCTTGAAGTGGGGGGGGGGGGGGGTGTGGCATTTTGATTATTCGAACTTTCGATTCAGTACTACTCAAAAGGGATTACTACTAGTTGTTACTAAGGCTACGTCTTAGCAGGAAGTTGCTCTTCCTCTCCTTTTCAGCTGAATCTCTCGCCTCTCAAGCTGTTTCCTAGCACAAGAAATGCTAAGTCAGCCGAGATTTTGCATGAAAACAAGTGTAATAGCTGGCTGCTGAGCATCATTATTGCAGAGATAGACGCCAAAAGCACAGTGGTCCTTCAAATTCAATATCAGCAGGCCACTGGGCCAGCCTATAATGTGAGCTCGGGGAGTCGCCTGAGTTCTCATGTCGAACCATATAACTTGAGGCTCCACAGTGCGGCATAATTTTGTCGTGGAAGACAGGCTGACCGCGATGATGATGATTCTGGATCCCCAGTGAGTCGGGTCAAGAGTCGAATTAGCGCCAAGTTCTTATCAATGACATGATAAATCAAGGACGAAAGTCGCACCCAATGATGCTATTCAGGTCACTCCACAAAAGCAAGATTCGAAAATTTTGTAAGAACCACCATTTCATTTTGCAAAGCTCTCGGTACCGAATACGCCCATTATCGATTCTGTTGCCCCGTCTTATTGTATGGAGGTTATCCGGAATCTCGGCCCGCGCGCAGCCGTATAAGTCGACCACTAAGCAATGTACATCTCGGTAAACCGTATCCTGTGTCACCAGCAGAGAATATTTCTGATCTGATCATAAGATCTCTTCTTCAAATTTTTAGGACGGAAAGAGTACAAAAGGATCCGGCAAGATGTCTCGGCTCGCTTAAGCAACCCACCGCTTTGGGAAGGGAAATGTGCTGATCGATAAGGGACTGGGTCTTATGCGCTCTGGCGATATAAGCTTGTGTTGTTTGGTGGCGTTGCATCGACGCTATGTTGTAATACCATGCTGGAGGATCGATCTTGGTATTCATGCGTTTTATTTTGTGGCGTTAACTCGGCTTTCGCTGCATGTATGAGGCATTCTAATTGCGAATCACATGGGTTTCCGCCCGCATTCTAATTCGTGGCGGACATGGTTACCGAGTCCTGGAATCAATGCAAGTCGGCTGACTCTTTCCGGAAATTCTGGTTAGAATGCGAAGAGGCATTAACCATTGTAGCCTCTTCCCCTCCTGTTGTGGCCCTGTCCCCTACCTCTTCCTCCACCATAAGCATGCCATCGAGATCTTCCTCGTCCACCACCCTCGCCAGCGTTGTGTTTCTCTCGTTCAAGCTGCTCCTCCCTCTCAGCGTTTTCTCTCAGTATCCTTTGCTCTTCCGCAACTTCCTCCGGATCACGCTCTACCCTCACAGTCGGCTTG
>Ga0302326_10018835_pt1 | contig 14301 bp, 14 predicted proteins | sample Palsa_T0_3_FD_202264 | JGI IMG/M metagenome (GOLD analysis project Ga0302326, IMG submission 202264) | Peat permafrost microbial communities from Stordalen Mire near Abisko, Sweden - Palsa_T0_3 | ecosystem: Environmental > Terrestrial > Soil > Palsa > Peat permafrost | place: Sweden: Abisko... | reverse complement strand
GTCGCCGGATGCTTGGGCTGCTGCCGGCACGCCTGTCTCCCCGGCCATGCTGAACCTGTGTGATCGTCGACGCGACGCAGAGCGGTCCGGCATCGAAGCGGAAAACGGACGCCCACGGCGGACCGGCGAGGAGCGTTTCGTCCGGGGTCGATGTGACATTCCGGGTGATTTTGGACCATACCTCTATTGAGCGGTAATTTCTCGCCCGGCCCCTTCGGCGTGCGGGACACGTCCGCGAGAGGGCGATTCGGCGATTTCCCCGGCTGACGGAGCATGTAAAAAGCTCCGAGTTATCAGGGCTTTTTCCGTAGCAGGCCTGTAAGCCGGAGTATCAGAATACGTAGCCCGACGCCTTCCCTCGGCCTGCCCGAAGGAGGGTCCGGTGCACGACGAGGTATCCGATTTCCTGCACTACTGGCGCATCGAGCGGCGCCTGGCCGACCTGACCTGCTCGGCATACGAGCGCGACGTGACGGCCTGCGTCCGCTTCCTTGGGCAGAGTGGCGTCACCGAGCTGCAAGCGGTTCGGACGCCCGACCTGCGCCGCTTCCTCGCAGCGGAGGCCGAGCGCCGGCCGGCACTCGGGAGCCAGGCGCGGACCGTCGCAGCGCTCAAGTGCTTCTTCCGCTTCTTCGTCGAGAACGAGTCGCTCGAACGCGACCCCGCGCACGTGCTCCGCACACCGAAGAAGCGCGACGCGTTGCCCGACGTCTTAACCAGCGTGAGCTCGGGCGGCTGCTGAACGCGACCGAGCAAGACGACGTCTGGCGCCGCCACTTCGACGGCAAGCGCGAACGCGACCGGCTCCCGCTCGCCCTGTTCGCCTTCGCCGGCTTGCGTCGCAGCGAGCTCCTCGGGCTCGACTGGGACGACGTCGATCTCAAGCGGCGGCTGATCCGCGTCCGAAACGCCAAAGGCGGTCGCCAGCGCGTCGTCCCGATCCATCCCGCGCTCGAGCCGCTCTTCTGCGACTACCTCACCTTCCGCGCCCGCGACCCGGAGCGCGCGCTCTTCACCGGCGTCCAGGGCAAGCGGCTCTCACCGACGATCATGTCGCAGGCCTTCCGGCGCTATGCGCAGGCGGCCGGGGTGACCGAGCGCAAGCGCGTCACCCCGCACACCCTCCGCCACGTCTTCGCCTCCGAGCTTCTCCACCCAGGCGCGAACCTCCGGCAGATCCAGGAGCTCCTCGGACACAAGCATCTCGACTCGACCCAGCGCTACACGCGCGTGACCGCGCACGAGCTCCGCGGTGCGGTCAAGCGACTGCGCTGGGTCGGAGACCGCCGGCCAGAGCCTGCGCGGTCCGACGATGAGCAATGGGCCCCAGAGGATCGGTCAGTCACCAATCGAGGCCGCTTAGGAACGACGGTCTGATCTGGCCTCACCGCGACGGTGGCGCCAGTGCAAGCCGTCGCGCTCAGCCGCTGAAACGCTGCAGTCGGAGGTCGATGATCCGAGTACCGCGAACACTCCACGGGACCATTACCAAGGTTCGCAGTTGGGCAGGGTGGGAGTGTCCGGCCAACTGTGTAGGCATGGATCATCGAAAGGAGATCCGTGTCAACGACAATCCCAAGCAGGTTGGATGATTCGAGTGAGCCTGGCCGCGCCGGCGTGGAGCGGCTCGTGCGGTTGTTGATGATTGGCGGGCTGCACTCGGTTCGGGTTGCCAAGCGGCGGCGGTGAGGATGAGTTCGGCGTGTTGGACGTGCAGGTCGTCGAGCCGGGCTTGGAGGCGATCGAGCGTGTTTCAGAGCGTTCGGGTCAGAGCTTGCCGTCCGCGAAAGCTTGGTAGTAGCGCTCCAGCGCCCTGTCATCAAGCAGAATCGTCGACGTCCGAGGGACCGCGAGGAGCCCGCGGACGCCTAGTGGTCTTGGGGTCGTGTTCGGACGTCGGCTGTCTATACGCCCAAGCCGAGAAGCTGCCCGATCGAAGATCGGATTGCCCACACTGTCCCGCTTCGCGATGCGACAGCGCGGACGCGTGCGAGTTCGGCCGACGCATCGACTCCCTGAGCGAGTTCGCTCGGGGCGCATGATGTAACGCTCGCGCAAATCAAGCGGCCGCACGCCCAAAAGGGCGATTCAAGAGCCTGAGATAACATAGATTAGCGTTATCTCAGGAGGTTATGTAGTGTTGTCGGCGTGCCAAGTGACGGTGAGATCACCTTTGCCGACCATGCCGGCCGGTTCTATGCCCGCCGCTACGGGATGGCGCCGATGGTGGGCCGCCTGCTGGGATACCTGGCGGTCTGCGAGTCACGGGAGCAGAGCATCACGGAGCTGGCTGACGCCCTGCTGGCGAGTCGAAGCGCCATCGCCGGCGCGGTCAACACGCTGGAGAGCCTCGGGCTGATCCGACGATCCCGGGCCGCAGGCGAGCGGATGGACCGGGTGCGCATCGACATGTCGTCGCCCCGCGCGATGGGCTTCGACATCTCCGAGTACCAAGAGCAGGGCGAGCTGGCCCGCGAAGGTCTGCGGCTGCTGGCGGACGCCCCGGCTGAACGGCGAGCGATCTTGTTGGAGTGGGCGGCGTTCGCGGATTTCCTGGTGGAGCGGCTTCCCGTGCTGGAGCAGGAGTGGAAGCAGCGGCGGGAGAAGCTGCGAGCCGCCGGTGAGCTCCCTGAGGCCCCGGGTTCGCATCGAGAGGGCAGAGCGCGATGACAGGCCAGACCAGCGCGCCGGGGATCGCGGCCAGGGATGTATGCAAGTCGTTCGGCAGCCATCTGGTGCTCGACAAGGTGAACCTGAGCGCGGATGAGGGCTCGATCCTCGCGCTGCTGGGTCCGAACGGAGCCGGTAAGACCACGATCGTCCGCATTCTCTCGACCCTGATCTCGTCCGATTCCGGCTCCATGCACATCGCCGGTCGCGACGTGGTCACCGACCCTGACGGAGTGCGGGCAGTCATCGGCGTGACCGGCCAGTTCTCGGCGGTGGACAACTTACTCACCGGGGCCGAGAACCTGCGGTTGATGGCCGATCTTCGCCACCTCGGCCGCGAGGCTGGGCAACGGCGGGTGGCCGAGTTGTTGGAGCAGTTCGACCTCACCCACGCCGCTGACAAGCTGCTGTCGACCTACTCCGGCGGGATGCGACGGCGGCTCGACCTGGCGATGACCTTGGTAGGACAGCCCCGCGTGATCTTCCTCGATGAGCCCACCACCGGCCTGGACCCGCGCAGCCGCCTCACGATGTGGCAGATCATCCGCGATCTGGCCGCTGCCGGGGTGACCATCCTGCTCACCACCCAGTACCTCGACGAAGCGGACCAGCTCGCCGACCGGATCGCGGTGCTCGACCAGGGCCGGATCGTCGCCGAAGGAACCCCGGCCGAGCTGAAGAGCCGCGTCCCCGGCGGCCACGTCCGACTCCACTTCGCCGACCCCCGCCTACTGCACTCGGCGAGCGAGCTCCTTCCGGCAGCCGCACCCAACCAGGACCAGCTCGTCCTCCATGTCCCGGCGGACGGCACCGTCGACTCGCTCCGTGGCCTGCTCGACGAGCTGCACGAAGCCCGTATCTCGGTCGAACGGTTGACGATCCATACCCCGGACCTCGACGACGTCTTCTTCGCCGTCACCGGCAGTCACGTCACCGACCAGCCCGACCATGACCCCACGTCACGAGGAGCAGCGCAACGATGACCACGCTCGCCTACACGCTCGCTGACTCGTGGGTCATGCTGCGCCGCAACCTCAAGCACCAGCTCCGCTACCCGTCGATGACCCTGATGCTCATCGGCATCCCCATCGTGCTCTTGCTGCTCTTCGTCTACGTCTTCGGCGGACAACTCGGCGCTGGTCTCGGCGCCCACGAGGGGCGCAGCGCCTACCTCGACTACGTGGTGCCAGGGCTGCTGCTCATCACCGTGGCCTCAGCCGTCCAGGGTACCTCGATCATGGTCGCGATGGACATGACCGAGGGCATCGTCGACCGGTTTCGCACCATGGCGATCGCTCGCGCCTCGGTGCTCACCGGTCACGTGCTCGGGAGTCTGATCCAAACCCTCGCCGGCATGGTCATCCTCATCGGGGTCGCCTTCGGCCTCGGATTCCACTCCAGCGCCGGGCCCCTGCCTTGGCTCGCCGCGATCGGGATACTCGCCCTGTTCGCCTTCGCGCTCATCTGGCTAGCCGTCGCACTCGGTCTGGCCGCCAAGACCGTCGAGACAGCCAGCAACACGCCGATGATCCTGTTGCTGATGGTTTTCCTCGGCAGTGGGTTCGTGCAGACCAAAACGATGCCCGGCGGGCTGCGTCAGTTCGCCGAGTACCAGCCCTTCACCCCCGTTGCCGACACCGTGCGCGGACTGCTCACCGACGCCGCTGTTGGCGATCATGCCATCGCCGCCATCGCGTGGAGCATCGGCATCTCTGTCGTCGCCTACCTCTGGGCCATCCGCCTCTACAACCGGCGCCGAGCAGCTGAACCAAAATGAGCGGGACCCTCCGCCACCATAGGTGACGGGTTTGGTGACCCCCGGGCAGTCCGGGCCGTAGACCGATCCGCTCAAAGAAGCCCGCCGCCGTGCGCGGCCCACTCGCGTGCATAAGCGGCGGCGAGTACCTGGCGGCCACGAGCTTTTGCAGCCCATGCCCCGATGAAGAGAAGCCCCGGCAACGAGCCTGAGTACCGAGAGTGCCGTGTTCACCGTCAAGCCTCCTTCTAAGAGACGATTACTTGGTCGCTCGAACGTCTCAGGAGAAGCTTGCTATTTCCCGAAGACTGACAGAGCGGGTGATCGGCTCGACCTGTTCGAGGGGCGGTGGCGATTGGCTTGAGCGTGTCCGAGCTCAGTCCCTCACGCACGCGAGTCACCACGTGGTCCGCTTCGGCTTACCTGATGAGGATCGACAATCGTGTCGAGCACTGCAACGACCCCGCACGGAACCGAACACCTTGAGAACGACGGTCTCCATGTGCCGTCGGCAACTCTACGGGTCCCTCGGCTACGCCAACTCGAATCCGCGCCTCTCGACGAGGCTGCCTCAGCAGAACCGGGCGCGCCCCTGCTTGTGCCTCACCCTCGTGATCATGGCGATGATCTACGCGGTCGGGCACATCTCCGGCGCGCACCTCAACGCCGCCGTCACGTTCGCCTTCGCGCTCGCGCGGCACTTCCCCTGGACACGGGCCGTCGGCTACTGGTCAGCCCAGCTCCTCGGAGCGGTCATCGCGGCGGCGCTCCTGCGCGGCTCGCTCGGCAACATCGCCCACGTTGGTGCGACGCTGCCATCTGGATCCCAGGGGCAGTCGTTTCTGTGGGAGCTCGTGATGAGCTTCCTCCTGATGTTCGTGATCATCGCCGTCGCGACTGACACCGGCGCTGTCGGAGAGGCGGCAGCGATCGCGATCGGAGGAACGATTGGCCTTGATGCGATGTTCGGCGGCCCGGGCTCGGGCGCCTCGATAAACCCCATGCGCTCACTCGGCCCGGCGCTCGTCTCCGGCGACCTCCACGCCCTTTGGCTCTAGGCCGCGTGCCAGTTCCCGCTGTACAACCACCCATAGGAACCAGAGTCGACACGGTCCCCCGGACGGAGCGTTGGACGAATTCACTCGCTTCTGAGCGAAGATTCATGAACCTCCTGGACGTGCGATGAAGAGCGTGCGGATCTCCATGAAAGCCTCGCCCTGCGAGTGCTAGGATCGCTACCCGGCATCGAAGCGTAACGGTGCAGCATTTTCACGGCGAGACCGCAACGATTTGGTTTCGCAAAGCAATTCCTCCCTCAGCAGTGTGGGTGCGCCGGTGCAGTGCGGCACGGCTGACCTTCGCTGGGAGGCACATGGTGAGGCTGCGTCTTGTTGATTGGGTAGCTCGGCCCTTCCGCGCTACTGGTCGGCCCGCCCGGTGTGGGCAAGCGCGGGACGGCCGTATCGGGGCAACAGCTTGAGGATCGCTCTCGGCCGCTTCTCGTCCGTCCGGGTGCGCAGACCCGGGAGCTTGCTTTGAGGATCTCGCTGATGTCGCCGGTTGGGTTGCTGACTTCGGTGAATCTCAACGGTCCTGGCCACTATTTGCACTGGTCGATCTTTGTTGTCTCAGAGGCAAACCTGGTGCTCATCGCAGTGATGGTGGTGATCTTCGGCGCCGCGCTGCTCGTCCCGTTCCCCGGTCGTTCCGGCGGCGCCCCGGCGGAGACGGTGAGTGAGGCCTCTCCTGCTCCTCTTCCCGCGCACGAGCCGTCGTTTCGCGGCGCAGAGGTCGTGGACGAGGCCGTCGCGGCGATGTGGACCGCGCGCGTTCGAGGTCGACTCCTGCGGCTGCTTCCGCCGGGCAAGCTGCTCCCTGACCGCCAGCCCGCCTATGTGGCGTCGTGGGTCTACGTGTTCGGCGTCGCCAGCCTCGCGACCTTCGCTGTCGCAATCGTCTCGGGGTTCGCGATCGCCCTCGGGGGTCCTGACTGGTGGCAGACAAACTCGGTTGGCCACTTCTTCAACAGCCTGCATTTGTGGAGCGTGGAGGCGTTCATGGCCTTCGTCGTCATTCACCTGTGGGGAAAGTTCTGGATGGCGGCGTGGCGGGGGGGACGTGCTCTGACCTGGGTCACGGGCGTGGTGGCGTTCCTCGCGTCGATCGTGGAGTGCTTCACCGGGTACCTCGCTCAGCAGAACTTCGATTCCCAGTGGATATCGACGGGCGGGAAAGATGCCTTCAACGCCGTCGGAGTGGGCGCGTTCTTCAACTTGATGGACTTCGGCCAGATGCTGGTCTGGCACATCGTGCTGCTACCACTCGTGCTCGTCGCCATCGTCGGGGCGCACGTGCTCGCGGTGCGCGTGCGGGGTGTTGTCCACCCGCTCCCGCTTCGTCGCGACCGAGGCCGTGCCGCGCGCCGGTCCACCGCTGCGGCTGATCGGGCCGACTGGCGCGGGCCGACACGCCGCTACGACATTCTCAAGGAGGCCGCCGTCGCCACGGCGGTCGCGTTCATTCTCGTCGTCGCTTTGGCCGGCCTTCTGTCCTCTCCGGACGTTCCGCCCTTGACGATCGCCACCTGGGCCAGGGTCGCACCTGCCGACTTCGTGGCGACCGCCGCGAGCGAGCTTGCGGGTACGAGCGAGACTGCGACCTACGGGCCCCCCTACAACGGCGGCAATGGCAGCACGCAACGCCTCCTCTTCTCCCCCGAGAAGATCGCCGGGGTACGCGACCGGGTCGATGCGGCGCAGACCTTCGTCCTTTCTCCGCTGGAAGAAATCGCGCCTACCGACCCGAGCCTCGCCGCCGCGCTTGACCGCTATAACGGCGCGTCGCGCGCCACCGAGATCTCCTGGAACGCCGCGTACGGCAAGGCCGTAACCAGGGCGACGTTCGACCACGGCTCCGTGGTTGTTCCGCTGGCCGGCGACGGGCCGATACCACTTCTGATCGCCACCGAGCTGGTCCTCGCCCGCAGCGGGGCCCTCGATGCGGACCTCGTCGCCAACCACACCTTTTACGGCACCGACTTCACCAAACCCCTGCTCTTCCTCGAAGACGGCCAGTACTTCTCCAACCTGGCAACAACCGATCACCTGAGCGGCGCGCAGTGGGGCGTAATGAACGAGACGGGCAGCTACCCCGGGCAACCCTGGCTGTGGCTGTACACACTCTGGTACCAGGTTCCCGGGTTTGACAACTCCGCCAGCGTCGACCTCATCGCCATCTACCTCACCGGGCTGGCCACCATACTCCTCCTCGCCATCCCATTCCTCCCAGGGCTCCGCGACATCCCGCGGCTCGTTCCCCTCCACCGCCTCATATGGCGCGACTGGTACACAAAGGACAGTTCCACACCGAGCGGCAGACTGAGCGGTGCCCAGGAGCGCAGCGGCGCTCATCAGAAAACCCGGCCGTCGTAGACCCCGGCTGCGAGCCGGTTGCCGCTTCGTCGCGGTTATCGCGTAGCGCGCAAAGCCCGGCGCTCCAGCAGACCGGCCACCGATATTTTCGTGGCTGCCCGTTGGACGCCGGCGGGATGTATCGCCGCCACGGCCGCAGAACGGTTCTCGGCACGCGCTCGCGACGACGGCCGGGCTGAGCAGCTCGTGTGCCGACACGGTCTCCGGACGGACGGTCATAGCCTGCTCCTCGAAGCGGGCGATGAGCAGCAGGTCGTTGGCGAGCGAGATCAGCCGGTCGGTCTCTTCTGCGGCGGACCGGATCGCGGCTTCGAGTTCCTCCCGGGAGCGGGGCTTTCTGAGCGCGAGGTCGAGCTCAGTGCGCAGCAGCGCGAGCGGCGTGCGCAGCTCGTGACTGGCCTCGGCGATGAACAGGCGTTCGTGCTGGAACGCCGTCTCGAGCCGCCCGAGCATGTCGTTCAGCGTCTCGGCGAGGCGCGCGATCTCGTCCCGACCGCGCGGGATCGGAAGCCTGCCCCCCCGGCGTCGCGGCGGAGATCGCCCCGGCCCTCTTCCGCATCGCTTCCACGGCCGGAGCGCCGCACCAGCAAGCACATAACCGGCGAGTGTCGCGACGAGCAGCGCCAGCGGTGAGGAAAGGAGCAGCTCGTCACGCAGATCACCGAGCGTCTCGTCCCGATCCTGCAGCGATCCTCCGAGCACCAGCACGACGCGATGCTGGTCCGCACTGACCGAGATCGCGAGCAGCCGCCAGCGGCCGGCGTGGCCGGGGATGCGCGTCGTCCCATTCAAAGCGTGCCCCGCGAGAACCCTGCGCGCCTCGACCGGCTTGAGCACAGACGGCAGCCCGAGCGGGACAGAGGTCGCGATCGAACCGTCCGCGGAGATCACCTCCGTGAGCGTCGCCGCCCCACCCGTCGCGTCCCGGTCGACGAGCGACTTCCCGTTCTCGACCCGCAACGTCGCCTCGGTTGCCTGCGCGAGCAGGGCCTGGTCGGTCGACTGGAGCAGCGCCGAGCCCACACGGATGTAGACGAACCCGCCCAGAGCCATCAGCACAACCGCCATCGCAAGCGCGAAGGGAAGCGTCAGCCGTATCCGGATCGGAAGGCCGCTCATCCGCATCCGGCCCTGAACGCGAAGCGCGACCGCGTCGATCACTCGCGCCGGCAACGCTACAACGTTCATCGCGTGTCATCGATGCGGAGTCGGTAGCCAACACCGCGGACCGTCTCCACCGAGTTGCGCCCGACGGGCCGGTCGATCTTCTCCCGCAGGTAGCGGACGTAGACATCAAAACGTTCGAGTGACTCTCGAACGCGATATCCCAGGCCGCGTCGAGTAGCTGCACCCGAGACAGCGTCTGGCCTGCGCCACCAGCTCCCACCAACCTGCGGCGGCAGCGTCGTGACGAAGCCGTACGCAACTCCGGGAGCCTTTCGGCGCGCACTGACCGATCGCCTCGCAACCGCGGCGAGCGACGGCTACGCCGCCCCGGTCACCGGAGTCTCCTTGCCCCAATACCGGCGTGCGCATGAGACTTGCATCACCGTCTTGTGACCACTACAGTGGTCACAATGAAGGTCGTGACCGTTCGGGACTTCCGGGATCGCGCGAGCGAGATGTTCCGATCCGACGACGTGATTCTCGTCACGCGGGAAGGACGCCCGGCCGGCTTCTATCTGCCCTGGGACGCGTCTGACCTACCGAAGGACGTCCAACGCGAAATCTTCCTTCGCCTGACCGAGCAGATCGCGGAGCAGCGTGAGGCGCAAGGGGTGACCGAAGAGGAGGTTCTCGGCGAATTCGCTGCCGAGCGTCGTCGTCGCTGACGCGGACGTCGTTCTTTCGGAGCTGATCGGCGGTCGGGCTCGCATCATCTTTGCGTCGAGTGCCGGTCCCTCATGCCTCGCTGCGGCGGCCGTGGCCGAGGAGATCGCCGAGCACCTCCCGACACTCGCAAAGAAGCGCGGGCTCGATCCGGGGCTCTTGCTCGCGGCGCTGAGCGTCATGCCCGTCGATTGGCAACCTCAAGCGAGTTTCGAATCGCATCGTCTAGAGGCCGAGAGGCGCATGGCGAATCGCGATCCTGAGGACTGGCCGACGGTCGCACTCGCGCTTGCACGCTCGCTGCCGATCTGGTCACAAGACAAAGACATGAAGGCAGCTGGCGTCACGGTTCTCACAACCGGCGAACTGCTCGATGCCATCGCGGGCCTGACGCCCTAGCCCGATCACGTTCGCCTGCCCGAGTGTTCGTCGCGGACGCCGTAGGCGAGATGGTCCGAGGTACGGTCTGACGGCGGAGTTTGAGGCCCTGGCCCTTCTTCGCGGGTTCGTGCCGTTGCGAGCTGCAAGATCTGAGAAGGCCGCCGCGCGGTTTGTTGAGCGGCAGGGACGAGCCACCGCCTGTGAGGCCGCAGAGGAACTTGACGCGCGAGTCGAGTCGTGGTCTTCCGCCCGTGAGCCGGAGATCGTTCGTGACCTCGGCGATCTGCACTGGCGATACGAGCGCACGCCGCAAGGGCCGCCACTGGTCGAGTGGCTTCAAACGCTCCGCGCAACGCTGTGGCAGGAGGGGTTGCGGGAGGACGCGCGCCCATCCCCTGATGGCATCGAAGAGGACGGAGTGAGGGAGCGGCGCAGGCCGCGACCCGGACGGCTCGTGGCTGCCGTGGCTCCGGAGGTTCCGCCCCCGGATGGGTTCACCGACGCTATTGCAGCTACATAAGAACGCTTGGCTGGGCGAGCGTCCATACGCCCGGACTCTCCCGCGAGCGCCGGCGCGATCCGCGCCGCCAGGCGGCTCCTCCGGGCGACGCGAGCGTACAGTCCGTACACGAACGCGGCCTCCGCGGCGCCGTCATCTACCGCAAACTCTCATTCGGCAGCCAGTCAGAACAAGGCGAACGCACCATCGAACGACTCCTCTCTCGCCGTGATGGCTTGCACTGGCCCCACCGTGATGGTCTGAAGTGGCCCCACCTGCCGTCGGGTTTTCTGTCTTTCGATTGATAGCTGATGGTGCGCTGCGCTGCCGTTCCGGAGCGAGCCGTAGGCGAGCGGGTGTGCCGGGCATGGTGTTGAGACCGGAGGTGAGAGTCCTGTACTGGAGCCCTGACAGGGGGAATCCATCACTGATGAGGCAAGGGCGCGGCCCCGAATTGACGGGGTGGCTTGCTGGCGGACGCGGTACTGCTGCTGGTGGGTGTCCGTGAGGGCGTGTCTGGAAGAAGCCGTAGGTGCGTTGTGGTTGCGAACGAGAGTGAAGCGCCGTAAGGCGGTCTTCGGCGGGTGAGCTGGCCCGTGGCAGCGATGCCCTATTCCTGTCGGTGCCGGAGGTCGTATTGGCGACGTGATCATGGCGAAGTCTCAACGTCTTACCCCGGGAGGTCTGTTGGGTTCCGAGTGGTTCGGTAGGCCGTAAGGCTGATGGCCCAGCAGAAGTCGGAGGGCCGCGCGGTACCGGAAGGCGGGGTAATGCCCGTCGAGCCTGGCTGGAGTTGCCACCACGCATCGGAAACAGTCAGAGCGTCGTCGACAGCACCGGCCGCACCGTGCAAGAGATCCTCGAGTTGCACGAGGACGAGATCAGCGCGCTCGCAAGCCTGGCGAGCGTAGACGAGGATGCGCTACGCGAGCGTGTGCTGCGGCGCGGGATCGAGATCCGCTCAGCAATAACGCTCGACCGGGCCGACCGCCTGCTCGGCTGGGCATACGTCAGGCCTGCAGCGCGCTCCGTGTTTACCGCTCTTGCCGAGGTAGCGGCTGAAATCGTCGATGCGGGAATCATTCCTTCACATGCCGCCTGCAGAGCACTCGACCTTGGTGCGCTCTATGACGTGCACCTTCTACTCACGAGGCCGTTGAGACGGCCAACTGCTGTCGTGGCCGCGATACCGGACAGCGAGCGGAAGCCGTACATCGACGGCGACTGGCTCGCAGGGCTAACAGACGCCGCTGATCGTCTCTCACGCCAAGTCGACGGTTGGCAGGTAATCGGTGAAAGCACGCTCGTGCGTCAACTCGAACGCCAGCTTCCAGAGGAGCGCAGATTTCAGGCGCTGTCACTCGACGACGACGATCGGATTCCGTTTTTGCGTAGCCATGTAACGGCGCAGGATCTTCAGCAGACGCACCCGAGATTTAACGGCGCGCTTCTTGTGCGCGGGACCTATAGACCGATCGAGTCGGAGCAAGAGTGGCTCGCTCTGAACCCGAGCGCCGCAACGGACGCGCGGTTCAGTGCCGACGGGGACGATCCGCTTGGCTGGAATTTGGAAGGTGCGCCTGCAGTGCGTTCGGTTTGGTGGCGATCCGGTTTTACCCACTGGGATGCGTCGTCCGCGCACGACGAAGTCGGCGAGGGCTGGCTCGTCCTCGCCACGACAGACGCAGTCGCACGTTTACGCGATGTCTTCCCAGAAGCTTCACTCGCTTGGTCCGTCACTCGCACATGGCGGCCGCGCGAAGAAGGTGAAATCTCAGACACTCGGTCCGGCATCCTGCCCATCTAGGCCGACCCGTCGCTCAAGGCCCCTCTGGGCTGATCGGTCCGATCGAGATGTAGGCATCCCAATTCGGGATGTAGGACACCCCGTTGAGCGGCATCTCGAGGCAAGACGACTACTCAGTGCGAGCGATCAGGTCGTTCGCCCAGGCGACCGCCTCGCTGACCGTCGAACGGACGTCGAGCCCTTCGGCGGCTTCGGCATAGATCGTGTCCCAGTTGTCGTACTCGACGACGGTGGGCGGCCACTCTTGTGCGTGTCGAGCGACGAAGAGACGGGTACCGATCTCGCGAAGCTCTGCATAGTCGATGGTCGCTTCCTGCTCGAGGATCTGGAGGTCGACGAGGTCGTGCGCACGGTCGTTGCGGTTCGTCTTCGGGTTCACGTAGGTGCACGCGTGCAGCTTCTGGGCGACCTGGTGCTCGACCAGCATCAGCGGGATCGGCGCCGGCTCTTCGAGGCCGATGGTCGCGAAGATCTCGAGAATGTCGTCGGCGATCCGGAGGTCGCTGTCCTCGGTGCTCCCGACCTCGTCGTGACCGAGCTCGAACTCCACTGTCAGCCAGTGCCGGCCCAGGTAGGTGAGCCGGATCTCGAACGGCTGCATCACGTAGTCGGCAGGAACGTCCTCGACCTGGCGCGGCTCAAGCACGCTGACGGTTCCCGTGAACCCGCTCCAGCCGTGCTCGAGCCGGTCGCGTAGCTGTTCGACGTAGTCGTCGACGGTCACATTCCGTGAGCGGGAGACGTCGAAGTCGGGTGTGTAGCGGCTGCCGGCCTCGCCGATGCGGATCTTCATCGCGGTGCCGCCTTTCACCACCCCGTCGGGAAGCATCTGGCCGACGACGGTGCTCGCGACCGCCCGCTGAATCCGGCGGAACTGCTGCCCCCGCTCCCGGGCGAGGTTGTTGATCCGCGCCAGGAGAGAAGCGAGGTTCGTGGGCGCCACTCGTTGTGAGGCGCTCATGGCGTCTCCGCGAGTTCCTCGACGAGACGGTTCGCCTCGGCCTTGCGGATCAGACCGGCTTGGGCTGCCTCGGTCACCGCGTCAACAAGGCGTTCCGGCATCAGCAGTCCGCGGCAATCGCGGATCGCCTCGGCAACGGTCATCGCGGGAATCCCCTCGTACGTGGTTTGTTCCGCCCGCGGCACCTCGCGCTGCTCGACCTTGATGAACGGGGGAAGGCGGCGGCGGACGCGGCGCGGCGTCGCGACCCGGATGCGCCGCGGGTGCGCAAGGCCGAGGTCGTGCAGGGCAAGCACGGCGTCACCCGCGAGGACGGCGTCCTCGCCGACGCGGAGCACCGCCTCCATGAACTCGTCCCTGGCGGTGGACGGAATGTCCTCGAAGCGGTAGAGGCCCTGGCCGACATGGTCGAGGCCACCTCGCTGGTGCAGCTTGCGCAACTCGACTGCGGGCACGCCGAGATCGTCCGCGTCCTGCGTGGTGACGTAGCCGTACTGGTCGAGCGCCCGCTCGTGGAGCCGGCGGCGGTAGGTCTCTCTCATCGCCATCCCACATCATAGCCAAAAGCGTACCGCAATCAGTACGCTTTTGCCATATTATACGGAAATTCGGTATTTTATTGGCAAGAGCGTACCGTTAAAGGTACGGTTTTGGCGTCCGTCAGTGGCTCCGCTTGAGGATGTCCGCGGCCGCTGGTACGGTCCTGGGGCGGTTCGGGACGTTGCCGGCACAGCCGGAAGGCGCAGGCCGGGCGCCCGGGCCGAGCGGTTCCAAGAAACCGCCGAGAGGCTGCCGACCCAGGAGCCTCACGGCAAATCCGGTTATCGGGGCATAGAAAAGCCCCACCTAAGCGGGGCTTTTCCGTAGCAGGCCTGTAAGCCGGATTCTGTCGTGGATGACCATCCCTCTTTGCAGCTACCCGGGCCCTGGGCGGGCAGCCTCGTGGCGGGCCCTGTTCGCCTTGCA
>Ga0302326_10018833_pt1 | contig 14301 bp, 9 predicted proteins | sample Palsa_T0_3_FD_202264 | JGI IMG/M metagenome (GOLD analysis project Ga0302326, IMG submission 202264) | Peat permafrost microbial communities from Stordalen Mire near Abisko, Sweden - Palsa_T0_3 | ecosystem: Environmental > Terrestrial > Soil > Palsa > Peat permafrost | place: Sweden: Abisko... | reverse complement strand
ATCGGAGCGGCGGTTTCCGATCAGAGCCGTATCCTCGATAGTCGCGAGGAACTGGAAGAGCGTGTTCTGAGATTCGCAGAGGCAAATCCGGGAGAGATTCCCAGGCCAGCGTTTTGGCGCGGGTACCAACTCCACCAGGAACGGATTGAGTTTTGGCTGAATGGTCCGGATAGACTCCATGACCGCTTTCTCTTCACGAAGGATGGGCACGGTTGGAAGAAAGCCAGGCTCTATCCGTGATGACTTGCTGCTCCAATCGTCATCCTCAGGCGAACTCCACACGATAGCTCTGCTTCGCTTGCAGAGTGACTTCGACACTGCCGTCGGGCTGGGTCTGTAAAGGAAGATTACTTTGCCCGGTAACTCGGCGAATCTGCTGTCCGGCGGGCGCACGCAGGCGGTATTCGCCGGAGAAATCCGGGCGTAGCGTGGCAGCAGCAGCTTTTCCGTTCTCCCAGCGCAGATCCACTTCCACTGCGCCGCGCGCTCTCAGTCCCTTGACCTCGCCTGCGGGCCACGCGGCGGGCAATGCCGGCAGCAGGTCGATGACGCCGGTGTGGCTTTGCATGAGCATCTCGGCTATCGCCGCGGTGGCGCCGAAGTTTCCGTCGATCTGGAAGATGGAGGACTTTCCAGCCGGATGCGTGTCAAACAAGTTCAGATTGGTGCTGTGCTGCATCAACATGCCCAGAGATTCCCATGCTTTATCGCCATCGCCCAGGCGCGACCATAAGCCGATGGCCCAGGCGCGGCTCCAACCGGTGTAGGCGCCGCCGTTGGCGAGGCGCCTTTCGAGCGATATGCGGGCTGCTTTGGCCAGATCCGGCGTGCCTCGCGGGGTTATCTCGCTGCCGGGGTAGAGTGGATACAAATGCGACATGTGGCGCTGGCCGGGCGTGCTCTCGACAAAATCGACAGACCACTCCTGCAACTGGCCGTGACTGCCGATCTGGTAGGGAATGAGCTTCGCGCGCGCTGCATCGAGCTTTGCGGCGAACTCTCGGTCGATGCTCAGTTCTTTCGCGGCGTCGATGCAGTTGGTGAAGAGTTCGCGGATGAGCGCCATGTCCATGGTGCAGCCTGCGCTGGTCATCGCCGGCTTGCCGTCCGGAGCCATGAAGTCATTCTCGGTAGATTCGGACGGGCATGTGGTGAGATGGCCATTGCCATCCTCGATCAACCACGCCAGGCAGAACTCGGCGGAGCCTTTCATCAATGGATAGGCACGTGTGCGCAGGAATTCGCGGTCGCGGGTGAAGCGATAGTGTTCGAACAGATGCGCGCAGAGCCATGGTCCGCTCATGCTCCAATTGGCCCATGTGGGCGAGCCTACGCCCATGCCGACTGGGTTTGCAGCGCGCCAGATGTCGATGTTGTGATGCGTCACCCAGCCGGGCAGGCCGTAGGTCTCCTGCGCTGCGCGGGCGCCGGTGTGGCTGAGGCCTTCGATGAGCGAGAACAGCGGCTCGGCGCAATCGCTCAGGTTGCAGGTCTCGGATGGCCAGTAGTTCATTTGCAGGTTGATATTGGATGTCCAGTTACTGCTCCACGGCGGCTGCACCTGGTAGTTCCAAATGCCTTGTAGATTGGCTGGCTGCGAACCCATCTGCGAACCAGGCCGCGAACTGCTGATGAGCAGGTAACGCCCGTATTGGAAATAGAGCGCCAGCAGTGACGGATCGGGCGCGGCGGCGAAGTTCGCCAGCCGCTGGCCGGTCGATTGCGATGTCGGGCTTGAACCCAGGTAAAGTGTTACTCGATCAAAGAGCTTCCGGTAATCCGCCTCGTGGCGCTTCCGCAGGTCGGTGTAGCTGTGCGCCAGCGCGGCATCGAGTTGGCGCGCGGCGTGTTTTGTTACCTCGGCCTGCGGCGTATCGGGGTTCTGATCGTATTCGCGGTAGCCGGTGGCAGCAGTCAATACGATGGTGCAGGCCGTGGCGTCGTGGATGAGAAGCCTGTCGCCACGCTGGGATAGTTGGCCGCCTTCCACCTTAGCCTCCAGAACAATTGAGTAGTACATGCCTTCGCCGGGCAGATCGGAAAACACTAAGGGGTTTTCGCTGCCCGGATGCCCGGCTCCGGCAACATGTTTTGCAGCCTTGCCTGTCAGCAGCAGGCGATTGCCGTCCACTGTCTCGACAGATTTGACCAGTTGGCCATCCATCCAGATAGTTGCATTCAACTGGCCCGGCTTGCTGGCCGAGATACGGAGCACAATCGCCTGATCGGGAGCGGAGGAAAATACCGTGCGTTCAAACTCGACATCGCCCACATGATAGCGAGTCGCGGCCACGGCGGATCGCAGATCCAACTCGCGGCGGTAGTCCGTGACTGGGCCGGGATGCGAGCAATCCACGTGCAGATTGCCGGCCGGTTGATAGGCCTCGGCAAACATGCCTTGCATCCTTTGGCAAAGCTGGTCGGCCAAGTGGTAGTCCTTCTGTTCGAGGACTGCCTGGCGCACTGCGGAGAGATGATTCTTCGCATCGAGATTGTTGCCGTCCACCGGCATGCCCGACCAGAGCGTGTCTTCATTCAGTTGCAGCGTTTCCCTGGCCGGATCAGTGGGAACGGGGCCGGCAACCGGGTCGGCGCTGGCTTTGAGCGGAACCGGGTCGATTGCGCCTCCACCCAGGACCATCGCTCCCAGGCGGCCATTACCGATGGGCAAGGCGTCAACCCATTGCGAGGCCGGCTGGTCATACCACAGAGTCAAGTCGCCAGGCTTGCCAGGAACAGAGTTGCCCGGAGGAGTCTGCGCTAATCCAAAGCGTCTGGCCAGCGGTAGTGTTCCGGCAACAGTGGAGGCAGCGGCGAGAAAGCGGCGGCGCGTGAATCGACCCATGTGTATGTATTTTCCTCAGGTGAGGGAAGCAGCTGGCTCATTTTCCCCACACCCGGAATTGTATAGTTCAGCATTGACGCGCTTGGCTTGCTTGGGGTCTAAGGCCGTTTACTGTTGCAGGACCGCTCGCTGCGCGGCGAAAATCTCCTTTAGGCCACCCTCGGCCAGATCGAGCAGTTGATTGAGTTGTGCGCGGGAGTAGCTGCCTTTTTCCGCCGTTGCCTGCGTCTCGACGAGGCCGCCGTCGGCGGTCATGACCACATTCATGTCTACCGCGGCCTGCGAGTCTTCTTCGTAACAGAGATCGAGCAGCGGGGTGCCTTCGACGATACCGACCGAAGTCGCTGCAACCAGTTGCTTCAGTGGAGAGATCTTCAAGGTTCCGGCCTTCACCAGGGCGTTGAGCGCCAATGCCAGCGCCACCGACGCGCCGGTGATTGCCGCTGTTCGTGTGCCGCCGTCGGCCTGGATCACATCGCAATCGAGAATGATGGTGCGTTCGCCGAGCGCCTGCATATCCACGACAGACCGCAGGCTGCGGCCGATCAGCCGCTGAATCTCGTGGGTGCGGCCGCCGATCTTGCCACGCTCGCTTTCGCGTGCAGTACGGGTTACGGTCGAGCGCGGCAGCATCGCGTACTCCGCCGTAACCCAGCCGCGTCCGGAGTTGCGCAGCCAGCTCGGAACGCCGTTTTCAATGGTCGCGTTGCACAGGACCCGGGTGTGTTCGACCGAGATCAGCACAGAGCCCTCCGCTGTGCGGACGAAGTTCGGAGTGAGAGTAATGGGACGAAGCTGGCCGGTCGCTCGACCGTCTTTACGGAAGAAACCCGGCTCGATTTGGCGGCTCTGACTCACGCCTTGAGGAGCCGTTGAAGAGGTAGATGTCATAGGTGGATTGTACGGGAGTTGGGGAAACTAGAGAGGATGCGCTTCCTCTGCTGCGGCGATTTGCGGTGCGCCTGAAGAGAGTTCCAAAAGAGGAATTGCCCATTTCGGTTTCCGAAACGGAAATATGACTTAAATTGCTCATAAATAATAAGATAGGCGATTTCCGATGGATGCCGTTTCCCGTTTTGGAACATGGCACTAGATGGCGGCGTCGGATGGACACGCGGAATTGCGCGCCGGGATCGTTCCTTATCAGGAACTTAGGGAATCTGTCCTGGTTTGGCACGCTGAGTGCTTACAACAATGCCAAGATTGGCACTCATTTGAATCGCTCACGAGCGAGCCAGATTTGGGAAACCAGATTTGGGAATACCAGGAGCGCGAAGGACTCCTTACGCGCTGCGGTAGCGGGGTGCGCGTGAGCGAAGCAGGGTGCCGACATCGAATTGGGGGTGGGTATGCAGCGGCAAATGGATGGATTGGATGGACGGCATGATTCGGAGGCGCCGACTTATTCTGCGCGAGCCGTCCCGAACTTGGGTTCTGGCTTGGGCTCCGGCTTGGGTGCTGACTTGGACGCGGAACGGGGATTGCATTCGGGCTTGCATCGTGATGCGGAGTCCGATACGCGGCCAGAATCCGAATCGCTACCGGCGCTGGGGTATCTTCCCTGGCTTGAGACCGTTGCTCCACGGAAAAGAAGGGAACAGGAGCCGGCAGAAGGACGAGAGCGGAGCGAGCTTGAAACTCTGGGCGCCTCTCATTTTGGCCAATTCGATCCGGCCGACAGCCTCGCCGCGCTGATTCACGATACTCGCAATATGGTTTCTGCAATCGACCTGTATTGCGATCTGCTGGAGGAGCCTGGTGTGCTTTCCGTGCCCTTCCGCCACTATGCGGGTGAACTGCGGATGGTTGGCGGGGCCAGCCGGCGATTGCTGGAGAAGCTTTCGGTTCTTGATCTGGCGAGGGATTTCGAGGCCGGTCTGGCAGCTTCGAAGTCGGAGGTCTCGTTTGGGGGCCGGGTTCGGGGTCTTGCGAAGAAGTTGCAGACCCCAAATCTGGCACTGAATCAGGTCGCAGATTCCGCGCAGCTCCCAACGCCGGAACTGGTTTCGGATGGGCCGGGTCTTGCTCGTACCGGACGGGTACGATTCTTTGAGCCTGGTGAACGGATTCAAAACCTGGCGGATGAGCTGTTGGCCAATCAAAACATCCTTTCCGCAGTAGTCGGGCCGGGAATTACTGTTGGTTTGTCGCTCCACGGCGGGCATTGCCGGATCGGCATGAGCGGCGACGACCTGACTCGCATTCTGGTCAATCTATGCCGGAATGCTGCCGAGGCGATGCCGGGTGGTGGGCATATTCAGGTTGCTCTCGAAGAAGGACCGGAGACGTTGCTCCTGACGGTCACGGATAATGGGCCGGGAATTTCCGTAGCTATGCTGGAGACGATTTTCTCTCCTGGATTCAGCGGACATGTCGGCATCGACAGAGAAGGGCGACAGGGACCGGGCTCCACGGAACGAATCCATGCTTGGCCGGCTCAACATCGTGGACTGGGACTGGCGATTGTGCGCTCCATCGTTTCAGCCGCAGGCGGTTCGGTATGGGCAGCCAATCGGTCTGGCGGGTCTGCGCCTGGTGCGGATCTCGGCTGCAATCAGAGAACCGGGAGGACTGGAGCGGTCTTCTCAATCGAATTCCCCCTGGTCCAATCTTCGATCGAGTCTTCGCCCGAGCCTTCGCCCGAGTATTCGCCCGGGCGTTCTCCGGATCAGGCTGTCCCGTGAACCGGTGCCGGGCTCAGAATTGCCTGCGGCGCCGGGCTGGCTGGACTCAAACTGGCTTCCATACTCGCTGCAGACGGGTTTTTCATTCGATTCTGCGGCTGCGACGCTCTCCCTCGTAAGCAAAACAAAGGAAAGGCGCATACAATGCTCGAAACAGTCTTCCACTCAACCGTGATGGAATTTCCCCCACCCAGCCCGGAGACTCGCGTTTCCCTGGATGATCTTCGGGATCATTCTCGGGACGTCACAGAGGCTCGAACCCCAAGGGTTCGATTGCACTTACTGGTCGTCGATACCGATCCTGCAGTGCGCTCGGCCTGCGTTGAGATTGCCACATCGCTCGGTTACGCTGTGCAGTCCACCGTCGACCTTGCCGAGGCGCGGAGCCTGCTGCGGGGTCACGCGGCGGACATCCTGCTGCTCAACCTGCCGTTGAACAGCAGCCAGGGCCTGGAACTGGTCTCCGAGGTGAAGCTGCTGTATCCGGGAACGGCGGTGGTGGCCATGACCGCATCTGGATCAGTGAATGCCGCCGTGGAGGCCATGCGCTCGGGCGCGGCGGACTACCTGACCAAGCCTTTCGCCATCGACGAGCTTTCGACAGTGCTGGAACGAGCCGCAGCCACTGTCGCCGTCGATGGAGAAAGCCGCCAGTTGCGCGAGAAGCTGCGCTTGAGCCAGGGGCTCGGCTCAATGATCGGGCGCTCGGCGGAGATGGAGAAGCTCTATCGCATCCTCTCCAAGGTTGCTCAAAGCACTCATCCGGTGCTGGTGCTGGGCGAGAGCGGTACCGGCAAGGAGCTGGTTGCGCGCACCATACATGCCTTCGGTCCCAACGGCAGCAAGCCGTTTTTGCCGGTCGATTGCGGGTCGCTGGTGCCCACGCTGATCGAGAGCGAGCTCTTCGGCTATGTGAAGGGCGCTTTTACCGGAGCCGTAAAGTCCAAGGACGGCCTGTTTGTCTCTGCCGAAGGCGGCACGGTCTTTCTCGATGAGATTGGAGAGTTGACTCTCGAACTGCAAGCCAAGCTGCTGCGCGCATTGCAGGAAAAGGAAGTGCGTCCTGTTGGCGCGACGCACCGGGTGCCGATCAAGGCTCGCATTGTGGCTGCGACCAACCGGGATCTGGCGGCGATGGTCGAAAAGGGCAGCTTCCGCAAGGACTTGTTCTACAGGCTCAATGTCGTCAACCTTCGCCTGCCTGCTTTGCGCGACCGCCGCGAGGATATCCCACTGCTGGCCGCGCATTTTCTCGACCGCATGTCCAAGGGGCAGCCGCGCAAGTTCACTCTCAACGACGAGGCGCTGCGCACCATGATGCGCCATGACTGGCCGGGCAACATCCGCGAGTTGGAGCATGCCATCGAGCGGGCCTGCGCTATGAGTTCAGGGCCGGTGCTGCAACTGGGGGATCTGCCCACGCAGTTACAGCAACAGGGGCTCGATGCCCATCGGACGGCCGCTGCGTCGGCCGAGGCCGCGAACGAGGAGCAGTCGGCACAGGTGGTTACGCTGGCTGAGTTGGAGCGACAGGCCATTCTGGGAGCTATTCGCGCCCTGCATGGCGACAAGCTGATGGCCGCGCGCATGCTGGGCATCGGCAAGACAACGCTCTATCGCAAGCTCAAGGAATACGGCATCGCCGATCCGCCGCTCGACGACTAGAGACTGCTTGGTTGTGTGCCCTGGCAGAGCCGAGGCAGGGCGGGCTAGGATACGCATCCCTGCACGCTCGGCCAAAGAAGCGTTCAAGAGAAAAGCGCATCGGCGCACCAGCCTCGACCCGACTCCGGTCGAGCCTAAATTGGGGGAGAAGAGATGAAAGTTCTGATCGTTACAGGTATGGAAGGGGCGGAGAATTGCGCCGCCGCACTTACACGGCTGCTGGGGCAGGAGTGCGAAGTTGCTCAAGGCCGCAAGGCAGCTATCGCTGCTCTGAAGCGGGCTGAATACTTGGCTGTGGTCATGGACGAAGGCGTCATCGATTCCGATCCGGCCGGCTCTGAGCTTATCTGGGACCGTGCTGGCCTGGCGATTCCGGTACAGGTCAACTTTGCTCTCTCCGGCACGCAGCGGCTGGCGCGTGAGATTCGGATGGCACTCGTTCGCCGCGACCGTGAACGGGCGCTGGCGCATGAAGCTGCTGCTGCAGCCATTGAAACTGAGCTGAAGTCGACTGTGGCCGGATTGTTGCTGCACTCGCAACTGGCGCTTCAGGATCGTGCGATTCCTGCTCCTTTGGCGGAAAAGCTGCGGCTGGTGGCCGATCTGGCTGGCAGCCTGCGCGAACAATTGGCTTCCAATCCGGCTCAGACGCGAGTTTGAGTGGAGCAATGGAAATACACGATTGTTGCAGCGTGTTCTGATGTTGGATTGAGCGCGTCCGTAATGCCGATTATTCCCTTGAATTGTGCTGCATTTCCATTACAATTGGTTGTCCTGTAGGAGGATCTCGGACGAGGGATGGAAAATCACAGCCCCGAAACGAGTAATGTCTCTCAGGTGCAGCTACTTCTGCACAAATGGCTCGAGCGTTCTCGTGCAAATCAGATGCAGCACTACCAGGCGGCACAGGTTTATTCAGCGCGTCATCTTCGGCTTGGAATCCCGGTGACGATTGTTTCGCTGATTGTAGGCTCGACGGTTTTTGCCACCCTCCAGAAGCAAGTTGACATAAGATGGCAAGTAGCTGTGGGCTCGTTAAGTGTTATCTCAGCTATCCTCGCGGGGCTGCAGACGTTTCTCAAGTTTTCGGAGGCTGCTGAAAAACATCGAGCTACAGCAGCGGCGTACGCCTCCATACGCCATAAGCTGGAAGTGATGATTGTCTCGGCCGGCGATCGAAGACCGCCATCCGAAGGAGCAATTGAGGATATTCGAAGGCGAATCGACACGCTGGCCGCCAGTTCACCTAACGTATCCCCGAGAATTTGGAAACAGTTTCGCGAAGTTGACGGAGAAGATAACTACTTTCTACGGAGCCCTATGCAGACCACGACAAATTTGCCCGGACAAGATGCTGTAGAAGAACACCTAGCGGAGCAGGTTCGCGAGCAGCAACAGCGTGAAACTAAAGAGCAACCGCTGCACCCGAATCCGCGACTTAGCGAACAGTCCCATCAGCCACAAGTAAAACAGATGAGAGAACAGTCAGCTCACGATTTGGATCAAAAGCGTGGGCAATCGTCGCAGAGTCAAGACCGCTGGCATGAGGAACCTCGAAAAGATCATCGTCAGCAGCAGCAGTGGCAGCAACAATGCCAACTGCAACAGCAATGTGGAGAGGTGTGGCCTCCGCAACGGCTGTGGCATCAGCAGCGACCAGATCAATTGTCGCCTCAACATCAGCAATTCCCTGAAGGCTATCAGCAGCACATGCGACAACAGCAGCAACAGCAGCAACAACAACAGCAACAACAACAACAACAACAACAGCAACAGCAACAACAACAACAACAGCAACAGCAACAGCAGCAACAACAGCAACAGCAACAGCAACAACAGCAACAGCAGCGGGAGCCTACGCGCTGGTGATTAACGTTGAACCCCATTCGAAGTCTCGGTTCTGCGGACTGGGATAATCCATAGCGATGCGATTCAACAGGACGAGGCGCGCAGATTAATGGCATCTTTTGAGCTTGCCGACGTCGCTTCGATTCAGCGTGATCTGAATGCCCGGAAGGGTACATTCGAGTCGCTATCGGATTGGATGCTCGGCAAGCTGCTGATGCTGAAAGTGAATCACCCTAAAACGATTCGAGTGGTGTTTTCCAGGCAGCCAAGAGTTAAAGACGTCAACGGTATCCTTCGTAAGATAGAACTGCTTCGCGCGAATAACCCAAGCGCTTCAATCACGGATGTTAATGACATTATCGCTCTTACGATACTTTGCCCCTACGAGTCAGATATTGAGTTGATATACGATTGGATTAAAGAGGTATTGGATATCTCCCCTTCCTTTAAGGAAGGGGCTCGTAACTCCTCAGACGGTCACCGAGGCTATCATTTTTCCATACGACTGCTGAAGCCCGAGGTCCGCGCCTTCCCGGATTTTCGTGGTCTCGCCTGCGAGTTGCAAATCAAGACCATACTTGAGGAGGCATTTGATGCGAAGTCTCATGATTTCGCATATAAGCCGCAGAATTTGAAAGTAGGTCAACAACTCAAGAATCAGTTTCTACACCTCAGTACCCACCTCCGTGCTCTTGATGGTCAAAGCGAATTCCTAAAGGACCTTATATTACGAGAAAAGCGTGAAATAGAACTTCGAAGGCGGGCTTGCCTTCAAATGTACCTTAGCGACTGCGGCGATGTGCCGAAAAGCCTGGGACTGAATCTCGCCAAGCTTCCCGAGTTAGTCAAACTAATGGACGTACTCGACAAGCCGGACCTCGATCTGTCCAAGGACATGTGTAAATTCGTGGCTTATTGCTCAATTTCATTTGAAAATATTTACCTTGGGAAACTTGCAATCGACTTAGTGGAGCAATACATAAAGGCGAATGTCGCTGATCCGAGAAGGCTCTTCGGTAGAAGCGCACTTCATTGGGTGCTCGGGAACCACGAACTCGCATTAGCGGACATGTATTCAGTTATCTCTGAGACTGAGCACGGGGAAAGCGCTGAAGAGATCGCAACTACGCGGGAGGCGAAAAATAACTTTGTCTATTTCACCTGTGATTGGCAGATCTTTAGTTACGGGGTTCCAGAAGCCACTTCTCGCCTGGCCGAAAAATTTGCGCAGGATCTTGCGCCAGGTAATGGGCCGGAAGAGCTAGATACGCTCGGCCTGTACCGGATAATTTTTTCAAACTCTGTCAGCGAAATTGATCAAGGGCGACTTCAATTATCCGATTCTCTTGCTCGCAGAACGAAAGATCAAGACGTCTATAAGAAATTTTTTGAGTTGCATCAATTTATCGCGATTAATCGGATGATGAAGTTGATGACGGAGCCGACAGATTAAGCCGGCTCCGGGTTGGTGTCGCAGCGATCGAGCTACTTAACGTAGGGCTCTTTCATCTGTGTACCTCCTTTTGGAACGATACCACTTGTGTGAATTTAATCCCATGGCGATGTAAATACCCTGTGGAAGCGGGGCGGGATCGCCAAATTGAGATTCCAAGATGAGGCAAGATCGTCCTGAGGACAACTTTTCAGCAGTCTGGAGCGGCCCTGGCGGGCGGTTTTCTTTTTTGGATGTGATGCGTATCTGCTTATGGCTGAAGAGCTACGTTCACCAAACTGCTGATCCACTCGGGCAGCGTTTCGTGGCTTAGCTTTGCAGCCAGCAAAGCATTTTTGTAGTCCTCAGTGGATAGTCTCACCAGAACTTCTGTAGCTTTACGGTTCATTGCTCTTTCTATCTTCCTGGGCGCTGACATCAATTCGGACAATTGAGAACTCCTAAGCATAATGGCTCTAATTGAAATTTACGAAATGGCCTGATCGCGAATATGTTCTGTTTTGCTCAGTGAAAAATCTCGACCTCTGCATCGCAGAAACGGGACGCAACCGCCCGGAACGGCTCTCCCCTTGACAGTCGACAAGAGATGGCGCTATTTTCGATTGACGTCTTGTCGATTGTCGAGGGGAAGATGGCTGCTTCTAAGGAAACAGATGGTTCTATAGGGTCAAAGGACTTGCTGCAGGGAACTCTGGATCTGCTGATCCTCAGGACGCTTGCGCTTGAGCCTATGCATGGCTGGGGTGTGGCGCTGCGCATCCAGCAGCTTTCGCGCGAGGCGCTGCAGATTGGCCAGGGTTCGCTTTATCCGGCGCTGCATCGGCTTGAATACCGGGGGTGGATTCAGTCGGAGTGGTCGAGTTCCGAAAATAACCGGCGGGCCAAGTTCTATTCGCTGACTGCAGCGGGGCGCAGGCAGCTTGAGGCGGAGTTGGCGCAATGGGATCGGATGGCGGAGGCTATCGGGCTTGTGCTGAGTGGCGGCGATGGCGGGACGGCTCCGGCATGAGGCGCGGCAATGGTGGATTTAACCTGCTGCGGAGATGGGCAGCGAGTTTTCGGCTGCCGGCGATGCGTAACTCCAAGAGCTGTCTGGATGAGGAGCTTGAGTTTCATCTGGAGCAATCGATCCAGTTGAAGATTGCCCTGGGGTTGACTCCGGAGGCTGCGCGCAAACAGGCTCTGATTGAATTTGGCGGCGTGGAGCGGGCGAGGGAAGAGACGTATCGGCTGCGGCCTGGCTGGCTGCTTGAAACTGCGCTTCAGGATGCGCGCTATGCTCTGCGCGGCTTTCGCCGCAATCCGGCCTTTACTATCACGGTGATCGCAACGCTGGCGCTGGCTATTGGCGCGACGACGGCTGTCTTCAGCGTGGTGGATAGGATTCTGTTTCGCAGCCCGTATGCGCATGATGATCGGATTGTTTCGGTGGGATTGAGCCAGTCGTTGGAGAAGCAGGAGTTCATGCTGGGTGGATTCTTCTATGAGTGGCGCGACAATCAGAAGCCGTTTGAGGCGATGGCGGCGCAGAGCACCGGGCCTCACGCTTGTGTGCTGACTTCCGTGTTGGTAGAGGTGCAACCGACGCAGTTGAACTGTGTCAGCGCGCAGGCTGGATTTCTTCCGCTGCTGGGAATTTCGCCTGTGCTGGGGCGAAACTTTTTGCCTGAAGAAGACCGCCCGAATGGTCCGGATGTCGCGATGATCACGTATGGGTTCTGGAAGAACCACTTTGGTCTCGATGCGGGAGTTTTGAACCGGCTGATCGATGTGGACGGCAGCAAGGTGCGCGTAGTTGGCGTGCTGCCCAAGGAGTTTGAATTGCCGACGTTGCAGGCGGTGGATGTGATTACTCCGCTGGCGCTGCTGGAGGCGGAAAAGCAGCGTGCCCAGAATGGAGGGATTGGGCAGCCAATGCGCGTCTTTGCGCGGCTCAAACCGGGTGTGAGCATTGCGCAGGCGAGAGCGCAGATGGAGCCATTGTTTCAGCATACGCAGGAGACTTTTATTCCCGCGGAGATACGCAAGGACTTTCATCTGAGCATTCGCTCGCTGCGCGACCGGCAGACGGAGGACGTGCAGCTTATGGCATGGGTGCTGCTGGGTTCAGTGCTGGCGGTTTTGCTGATTGCGTGCGCCAATGTGGCGAGTCTGATGATGGCGCGTGGAGCGGCGCGGGAGCGTGAACTGGCGGTGCGTTCGGCGCTCGGCGCGAGCCGGGGAAGGCTGATTCGACAAACGCTGACGGAGGCGTTTTTGTTGTCGATGGCGGGAGCAGTGTTGGGACTGGCGTTGGCGCAAGCGCTGCTGCTGATCTTTGTCGCTATTGCGCCGACGAGTGTTCCGTTTCTCGACAAGGCTCATCTGGATTTGCGCATTGCAGGTTTTACTGCACTGCTGGCGCTGCTGTCGGGAGCTTTCTTTGGCCTGATTCCGGCATTGCAGAAGCCGCGAGCAATGGCTCTGGCGGCGCGTATGACTCACTCCGGCAGGCATGCTTTTTTGCGCCGCTTCATGGTGGTGGGGCAGATTGCGATCAGCATGATTCTGCTGTCTGGCGCGGCGCTGCTGCTCAGAAGCTTTCAGAAGATGGAGACGCAGAATCTGGGCATGCAGACGCGTGGCGTGATGACGGCGCGCATCTCGATGATTGGAGTTCGCACTGAGCCGGTTGCCGGCCTCGTCAGCAGAAATGGTCAGAAGCAGATGGAGCTTTTTTTGCAGGCGGAGGCTGCTGTGCGTCGCCTGCCTGGAGTCAGCGCTGTTGGATGGAGTGATTCGTTTCCACCCGAGGGAGCCTTGGGACGCATGTACTCGGACTTCGTAGTGGCGGGAAAACCTCGTCCAACGCAGAGAGCAGGTGGCGCGGTGCGACTGCGTGGCGTGACTCCGGATTACTTTAAGGCGTTGGATATTCCGATCATTCGGGGGCGCGGTTTTAGCGCAGATGAGCGAAGTTCGAATGAACAATTCATGGTCTTGAGCAGGCTGCTTGCCTCGCGATTATTTCCTGGTGAGGATCCGATTGGAAAGCGCATTGGCATGGGATCGGATGGCACCGTCTACACGGTGGTGGGCGTTGCGGAGAATGTGAGAAACGGTGGCCTGAGCGAGCAGGATATGCCTGAAGCTTATTGGCTCAGGCGCAATGTCGCGCAGGACTGGGGCGTGCCGGTTCCGGTCATGGTCTTCGATACGGTGCTTGCTCCGGCGACGGTGGGGCCGTGGGTTCGTTCGCAGATTGCGCACTTTGCGCCGATGGCCCCGGTGGAGATTGAGACGCTCAATGAGCGGGTGAGCAAGCTGGCGGACCGGCCTCGCTTTGAGACGGCGCTACTTGGCTTCTTTGCGTTAACCGGCCTGGCGATGGCGGTGATTGGACTCTATGGGGTGACTTCGTTTCTGGCGACACAGCGCACGCAGGAGATTGGCGTGCGCATGGCGCTGGGCGCGAATCGAGCGGATATTCTGCGGCTGATCGTGCATGAAGGGGCGCGCATGTTGCTGCTGGGCGCGGCGATTGGACTGGCTGCTTCGCTGGCCTTGACGCAGTTGCTGAAGAGCTTGTTGTTCGGCGTCGGGCCGCGCGATCCTGCGAGCTTTGTTACGGTTGCGCTGGTGCTTGGACTGGTTGCGTTGGCTGCGACGCTGATTCCAGCGCGGGCGGCGATGCGGGTCGATCCTGTTGAGGCTTTGCGCTGCGAGTAGTGACGGAGGTATTGGCATGAGGGTGAATCGGTTCACGAACTTTCTCGGCGAATTATCATCGCGACTTCGTTTCTTCTTGAGAGGGAATGCGAAGACGG
>Ga0302326_10018831_pt1 | contig 14302 bp, 13 predicted proteins | sample Palsa_T0_3_FD_202264 | JGI IMG/M metagenome (GOLD analysis project Ga0302326, IMG submission 202264) | Peat permafrost microbial communities from Stordalen Mire near Abisko, Sweden - Palsa_T0_3 | ecosystem: Environmental > Terrestrial > Soil > Palsa > Peat permafrost | place: Sweden: Abisko... | reverse complement strand
ACAGCCGAAGTCGATTGTTGCGAGGGTGCTTGACGCCTTAGTCGGTGACGATTATTAAGGCTTGCGGTCAGTCTGCTGCAATTGGCCCGGTCAGCAATGGCCGGGCTTTCTTTTTGACCGTGCTCAGTTCCGTGATCACTTGGATTCGGTCATTCGGAAGAAACAACCGTAACTCTTTGGTGCGGATGAGAGGACTTGAACCTCCACTCCCTTGCGAGAACTAGAACCTGAATCTAGCGCGTCTGCCAATTCCGCCACATCCGCTTGAGGGGGGAACGTTCCTATTGTCGGGGAGTGCGGCGGCGAGTGTCAACTCTGGGCGCCTCAGCGGCGGGCGCTGGCGGCTTCTTGGCGCGCACCTTCAGGATTAACCGCATCACGCGCTGCTCAATCTGATCGCGCACCTCGCGGTACACTTCTTCGCTCTCGCCGATCGGGTCCTGGATCGCCCACGTTTCCACTCGCGCCTCCGTCTTCGCCGGAAGCGCATGGCCGGACATGTTGATGATCAGGTCCGCCTGGCCGGGGGACGCCATGTCGAGCCCCTTGGGAAATTCGTGGCCGATATCGATGTTTCTTTCGATCATCACCTTATGCGTGAGCGAGGAAACCGACATCGCCGGCGCTAAACCGGCGCTCTGCACAATCAACACATCGGATCCGTACGCACGAGCGAAACCGGCTGCCATCTGGCTGCGGCAGGAGTTTCCGATGCACAGGAAAAGCACACGAGTCGGAGACACTTATCCTTAGTTTAGCGAAGTGAGCTCAAACTACCCAAGGGCTAGGATATTTTATCTAAAAACATAAGGTGAACGCGGGTGTCGCTGGTAAGCTCGGGATGGAAAGTGGCCGCCAAATGACGGCCCTGCTCCACCAGAACCGGGTCTCCGTGATAACTCGCCAATACTTTCGCGTCCCTGCCCACGCGCCGGATAATGGGCGCGCGAATGAACACCGCTTCCAGATCGCCTTGCAGTCCCTCCGGCTGCAGGGTAGCGATACGGCTCTCCAGTTGGCGCCCGTAAGCGTTACGCTCCACATCAATGTCCATCAAACCAAGCGACGGTTGGCGCGGGTTGGAAACATCTTTAGCCAGCAGGATGGCGCCTGCGCAGGTTCCAAAAATTGGCCGGCGAAGCCCGAACTCGCGCAACGGGTCCAGCAGCTTTTCTTCTTCCAGCAGCTTCCACATGCTGGTGCTTTCGCCGCCCGGGATGATTAGTCCATCCACCCTTTGCAGATCTTCGGCGGACCGCACTTCCACCGGCTCGGCGCCCGCGCGCTCCAGGGTTTTCAAATGGGCTTCGAAATCTCCCTGCAGCGCCAGCACGCCGATCTTCTTTTTGGCCGGAACTCCAGAGGCCATTACCAGCCCCGCGTTTGAAGCAGTTCGGATTGGTCCAGTTTCGCGACGTCAATTCCAAACATTCCGACGCCCAGTTCTTCGCTTGCTTCCAAAAGCTTCGCGGGATCGTTGAAATAGGTGGCAGCTTTCACGATGGCGCGCGCACGCACTTCCGGGTCCGCAGACTTGAAAATGCCCGACCCTACGAACACCGCCTCGGCGCCCAATTGCATCACCAGCGCGGCGTCGGCCGGAGTGGCAATACCGCCCGCCGAGAAATTCGGCACCGGCAGCTTGCCGTTCTTTGCGACATACTGAATCAGATCGAGCGGCGCCTGGTGGGTTTTCGACGCGGCCACCAGCTCCTCGGGCCCCAGCACCGTGAGCTGCTTCATCTCCCTGACAATGGTCCGGATATGGCGCACAGCTTCCACAATATCGCCGGAACCGGCTTCGCCCTTGGTTCGGATCATCGCCGCCCCTTCCGCGATGCGCCGCAGAGCTTCTCCCAAATTGCGCGCGCCGCACACGAATGGGACTTTGTAGTCGCGTTTATCAATGTGGTATTCTTCGTCGGCCGGCGTCAGCACTTCACTTTCGTCGATGTAATCCACACCCAGCGCTTCCAGGATCCGCGCCTCCATGAAATGACCGATGCGCGCTTTCGCCATCACCGGAATACTGACTTCGTGCATAATCTCGCGGATTTTGCCGATGGGCGCCATGCGCGCCACGCCGCCGTCTTTGCGAATGTCGGAGGGGACGCGTTCCAGCGCCATAACCGCGCAAGCGCCGGCTTTTTCGGCGATCACCGCCTGCTCGGCATTGGTAACGTCCATAATCACGCCGCCCTTTAGCATTTCAGCCAGGCCGACTTTCAAGCGAAATGTTTCGTCTGAATACATGCCATCTCCTTTGTGGGGGGTGGGAGGTGGGTGGTAGGTGGTGGGAAAATCCGGATTCCGGTTTTGCCCACCACCCACCACCTACCGCCCACCTCCGGTTTCAGACCATTGCGGGAGTTTCCGTGAGCGGGGAATGCACCCGCACGCGCTCCAGCTCTTCGGTGAAAATACGGCCGAGGATGGCGATCCCTTCCCGGATCCGATCCGGCGCCATTCCGGCAAAACTGATGCGTAAACTGTTCGACTGCGAATGCGAAACTGCAAAATACCGGCCGGGTAAATAAGTGACGCCTGCGCGTTCGGCACGCGGCAGCAATTCGCCGGCGTCCAGCGGCGCCGGCAGCGTCACCCAAAGGCTCATCCCTCCACGCGGCCTGGTGAAGCCGGCCTGCGCCGGCAAATACTGCCTACAAGCACTCAACGCGGCGTGCAAGCGTTCCCGGCCGGCTTCCAGCATCTTCTGACGATGCTTGGCCAAGCGTCCGGATTCGGCGAAGCGGAGCAGAACGGCCTGCGAAAGCTGATCGGTGTGCAAATCGCTCCATAGCTTTGCTTCAGTCAGCTTTTCAATCAGCGCGCGCGGGCCGATCACCCACCCCACGCGCAAGCCGGGAAACGCAAGCTTCGAAAAACTCCGCAATAGCACCACGTCGCCAGTCTCGTCCAGACGCTTGATGGTTGGAATCGGATCGCCTTCGTACGTCAGGCCGCCATAGATATCGTTTTCGATCACGATGACGCCCGCCGCCTGCGTAATCCCCAAAAGCGCTTTGCGGGAGGCCAGCGGCAGAGTAGTGCCGGTAGGATTTTGGAAGTTCGATGTCACCGTCAGCAAGCGCGGCCGCTCCCGGCGGGTGATGCGTTCCAGGCTTTCCAGATCCAGGCCGTTGGCGCCCATCGGAACGCCGGCCAAACGCGCGCCCCCACGCTCGAACGCGTTTTTCTGCCCCAGGTAAACCGGATCTTCAAGTAAAACTGTTTCGCCCTTGCGGACCAGGGTACGCTGCACCAGATCGAAGGCCTGTTGGCAGCCACTGGTGATCAGGATGTCGTCGGAGTCGCGTGCGATGCCCTCGGCGCGGGCCAGTTCCAAAAGATACCGTCGAAGCGGCGGATAACCAGCGGGCGAACCAAGCTGCAGAATGGTTTGCGCGTCCGGGCTCGATATCACCTCTGCGCAGGTTTCGCGAAATTCTTCCAGGGGAAACAGCAGCTCCGACGGCCGCGAACTGGAAAATCCAGCCACCGGCGTCGAGCTGGGCGCGGCGGGCGAAATGGGTGCCGAGGCCTCCAGGATCTCGCGCCAGGCAACGCCGCTCTCGCGCTTGGGGGACCCGGCAACAAAGCTCCCCCGTCCCACGTGCCCTGAAATCAGGCCCTCCGTCTCCAAGAGCTCATAAGCAGCAGAGACCGTAGTCCGGTTCAGTCCAAGCTGGCCAGCCAATTCACGTGTGGCGGGTAGGCGACCGCCTGTCGGTAGTTGTCCCGAAGCAATTAACTCTTTTATTTGCAGATATAGCTGCCGATAGAAGGATGTTTCAGATTCAGGATTGAGCGGCGTGATCTGTAGCATGCCAATCTGGGATCAAGCATACCATATTGGCTGGCGTTCGTAGGCGTTGGCGGGCAAGTTTGGAGCCTTTCGGGGATGTAACCGAACCGCGACCGCGAGGGAGCGATACCACAAGTGGCTTTGGCTCTACACGCGGGATAGCGCATCCTCCCAGTCGCGGCTTAGTTTTCGTCCGTTTCTACATGCTTTCCATTTTTATGTCGCGCACCCGGCAAGTTCCGCCGGCAAAGGTCGCAAACCAGCGGATCACTCCGCATGCTCAACTTTCACGAAACGGTACGCCTCGAATACACTTCGCCCGCGGCCGTCCGCCACCACGCGCAGCAATTGCTTGCGATAGCCGCGCTCCATGGCTGCGGTCTCAAGTTTCTGGTTGGCCGCCGGAAAAAACTGGCTGTCCGCGGTGTGCGTAACGAATATCGCTTCCTTGTCCAGCAGGCTCTCAATGGAGCCTGGCGCGTCATTCATGATTTCGAAAAACCCGGCGCGCAGCCGAACGCCCCCGCGCTGCAATAGCAACAATGGGTCATAAATCCCCCAGTCCATTACGATCACTTCGCGCGTTTCTTTGGTCAGCGAAGTTGACAACGGATAGATCGCGTCCGTCCAGGCAACTGTCGGACCATAGCGAACCAAGTACGCCAGATACTGGTTGGTCAGCAGCAGATTGGTCACGCAAAGGAACGCAATCGCAAAGCTGAAAGCAAGAGCTCCCCAACGCTTCCAGCGGAGCGACGCTTGTGCGAACGCCAACGCGATCACAAACTGTGGGAACGGCCACAGCAGCACGGCGTGATGCACGCTTCCTCCGGCATTCGCGGTGAGCGCCATCTGAATCCAGGTCACCGCCAGGAACACGAGAGCAAACAGGATGGGACGCCGCGATTTTCCCCAAAGCGGCGCGGCCACAATAGCGACCAATAGCGCCGGGAGTAAGAGGTTCTGATGAAATCCTTTCGAGGCCTGCTCCGCAGAATCATTCACCATGAACCCGAACAGGCCTGAACCGTTTATGGTGCGCTTCAATACGTCGCCTTTCTGAGCCATGTCCCCGGCCGAAAACGCGGCGTGCTGCCGGATGGTTCGCCAATCATGCCGCGCGTTGTAAATCAGCAACGGCACGACACCCACCAGAAAGCCAGCCAGCGCGATGCCCAAGTTTCTGACTGACAATTTCCGCAACACTTCGGTAGGGAACACCGACATTGCAGCTAGCACCAACCCGCAGATGATCCACGCGAATAGTGCTTTGTCCCATAACCCGAGTCCCAACGCGAAGAATCCGCCGAACAATGATTTGACGGAACCTGTCTGAGCAAACCGCAACAACAGCAGACACGCCGTCAGCGACATGAGATGTTGGATCGCCACCGGACCCCAATCGAACTCAGTGGTCAGTAGAAACATGGTGTCAGTGGCCAGCAGGAAGCATCCGGCTAGCGCGGCACTCACGCCGGCGATTCGATCCAGCAGCAGGTAAAACAGCCAGATCGTAACCGCCCCGAGGATTAGCACCGGCCAGCGGAGGGACTGCGGAGATGGCTGAAAGATTCCGAAGATCGGCCAATAGAGCCACGATTTCAGCGCGCCTACATAATCCATCAGCATCAGCGGAACGTTCCGATGGAAGATGCGAATGCGGAATTCGTCCGCGATCGCGCCAAAAATTGGATCGCCAACCAGCGCCTCATCCGTTTCAATTCCGACGTAGGGAATGAACAGCGAACCCGCCAAAACGAAGCCGAGGCAACTCAAGAAAACACAAAGCCAAATCTTGATGCGCCCCGCCAAGTGGTTCATCGTATCAGCTTTACAAATCTTTCTCGGCGCTCCGTTAGTTGGTGGTAGTTGGCCGGCGGAAGCGCCTGCCCCACTTCTTTCAGGTAAGTGTGGGGCAGGCGCTTTCGCCTGCCAACCTCGCGAGTAGTCCCGTGACGTTCGCCACCGCAAAACTGATCCCCTTGAGATTCCGCTCCGGCGCAACACCCGGAATCGGGCGCGGAAAACCGGACGCGTGGTAAAGCACCCGTCCATCCGGCAGCGCGGAAGTACGATATTCGTCGCGCGGGCAATCCCAATCCACGACCACTGGAATCACACCGGTAATTGACCCGGGCAGCCAGCGGACATCCGAATCCGCATACGCGGCGATCAGCTTGATTCCCTGCCCCACTAGCCGATCCACTCTCTGGCGCAGCACCGCCTCGTGCTGCGGATTATCCGTGCCCAGGCTCAGATTGATCAGATGCGCGCCGTGTATCGCCGACCAATCCAGCGCATGCAACAACGACTCGATTCGCGTGGCCAACGAATCGTGGAACACCCGCACCGCATAGATTTCCGCGGCCGGAGCTTTCTCGCGGATCGCCGCCGTGACGGCGGTGCCGTGCCCCAACCGGTCCGTGTAATCCGGTTCTTCCCGGCCGTCCGGTGTGATAGACACGCCGCCCGCAACCCCATTCACATGCGGATGCCGTGCATGGACTCCGCTATCGATTACCGCAATGCGTACCGGCGCTGTCACGGCGCGAGCGTCCGAACACCGAATAGCTTGGCGAAGCTTCCCTGCCCCGTGCGCAATTCTTCCGGCGTGCCGGTTTCGGCGATTTTCGCGCCATCCAGCACCAGCACGCGGTCGGCTTGCCGGGCCAGCTCCAACCGGTGCGTAATCAGAATCGTGGTGCGGCCCTGCATAATCGCGCCATAGCCGGCCACCACTTGCCGCTCCGAACCAGGATCCAGCGCGGCGGTGGGCTCATCCAGCACCAGCACCGCCGGATCCGCCAGAAACGCCCGCGCGATGGCGATGCGTTGCCGCTCGCCCGCCGAGAGAGCCATCCCGCGCTCGCCCACCTGCGTTTCGTATTTGAGCGGCAGGTTGTGAATGAATTCGTGAATTCCCGCGGCGCGCGCGGCCTCTTCCAAATCGTGGTCCGATGCGTCCGGGCGCGAGTAGCGCAGATTCTCCGCGATCGTGGTGTGGAACACGAACGGTTCCTGCTCCACCAGCACCACGCGCGCGCGCAAGTCAGACAACCGGATGCTCCGCAGATCGCGCCCGTCGAGCGAAACCACGCCTGAATCCGGATCCAGCAGCCGCAGCAGCAGATCGGCGATAGTGGATTTTCCGCTGCCGCTGGGTCCCACCACGGCCAGCGTTTCGCCCGCGCGTACCGAGAAGCTCACGCTATCCAGAACCGGCCCACTGCGATCGAACGTCAGCGTGACGTTCTCGAAACTCACGTCGCCGCGAACTTCGCCGAGCGGCCGAGCGCCCGGAGCCTCCACAACTTCGGGTGCGGTATCGAAGATCTGGTTCACGCGATCCAGCGATACTCGCGCCGTGGCCAGACTGGTGTAAAGTCCCATCAACGATTGAATGGGTGGGAACAGGCGCATTTGATAAGCCAGGAACGCCACGAATGCGCCCATGCTCAAAGTGCCGTGAATCACCTGCTCGCCGCCGTAGAGAAACACCAGCACCGTGCTGCCGGAAAGGACCAGGCCCGGGAGTCCGCCGGAAAGATAACTCAAAAGCTGCATCGACATTAACGCACGAATGAAGGTGTCGTTCTTGCCGCGAAACCGAAGTTCCTCCCGCTCTTGCGCGTTCGAAGTGACGATCAGCTTCACGCCTTGCAGGGTCTCGATCAGAAAACTTCCGATGTCGGCGCTGGCCTGCCGCAGCGTGGCTACTTTTCCTTCCAGCCGCCGCCGGTAATGCACCAGAGCCCAGAAACTGACCGGTAACAGCGCAATGGTAAGCAGAAAAAGCCGCGCGTCCAGCCACAGCATGAATCCGACGGTGCCGATCAGAAACAGAACATTTCCCAGCCACGCGAGCGCCGTCTCAGCCGCCACACGCTGGATCTCGGCGATGTCATTATTGATGCGGCTAACAATTTCACCCAGCCGCGTGCGAGCGTAGAAGCGCGGGGAAAGCCGCTGCAGATGGCGATACAGCGACAATCGCATGTCGAAAAGAATCTGCGCCGAAGTGCCCGTATAGCGCAGCCCGCTCACCACGTTTAGCAGGAAACTCACCAGCGTAATACCTGCGAACAGCGCAACGATCACCACCAATGCGTGCGTGTCGCGTCCCAGCAAACCACGATCGATCAGGGCTTTCGAAAGATACGGCAGCACCAGCGACATGGCAGTGCTCAGCAGGCTGAGAATCAGGACCAGCACCAGCCGGCGCCAATAGGGAAGCGCGTAATGGAGCAGCGTTCTAGCCGAGCGTTCCCGCACGATGTTTAGTGGCCGGCGAGAACATGCAGAGAGCCCGTGGCATCCGCATCCAGCGTGATGGTCCGGAGATATTTGAACGTGGCGGCCTCATACAGGTCGATGGTGTTCCCGGCTTCCCACACGTACAGCACCTTGCCGTTGCTGCTGGTCTTCAGCGCCATCCGCGGCCGTCCTTGGAATTCAAGTTTCCGGTCCAGCCGATTGTTCACCAGATCAAACGACCAGAACTCGTATTTTCCGATCTCCGAATGCAGTCCGTATCCCATCTTCCGTCCCGGCGCGAGCGAAAAACTGACTCGATTGTCCGGTCCGAGCGCATGGAAATCCACGTTCTTCTTCGCAAAGTTCACACGCGCGATGCCCATGATCTTGCGGTTCTGCACAGCATCTTGCACGGTAAACAACCCGGTGAGAAATCCGGGCTCTTCGTTGTTATCGTCCAAAGAGCCGAAGTCGATCCGGCCAAACCCGTCTTCAATGGGTCGCGACAGCTCCCATTTATCCACCTGCTTGAAATCTGTGGTGTTGTAAATCAGGATGTCTTCTCCGAAAAAGTAAAGCAGTTTTCCGTCCGGCGAAAAACGCATGTCGGCGAACTCGCGCTCCTCGCCCTTGGGCCACGGGATGGTGCGCATCACTTTGTGCTCTTTCAGATCGTACTGCTGCAGCGTAGCCGGACTGATCTCCCAACGATCCGGCAGCTTGGTGGCCGTTTTGGTCATGATGATCATGAACCTGTTCAACGGATCTGCTTGCAGGCCCCAGATGCGCGCTTTCTTGTTGCCTTCGCTTAATTTAAAAGTGTCGATCACTTGCCGCGAGGCGATATCCACAATTTCGACATTCTCGAACGACATGTCCATGCAGTAGAAGCGCTTCTTGTCTTGAGAAATTTCAATAGTGGCCGGCGTCCCCGTTCGCATTTTGATTTCACCGACGGGTTTTTCAGTGGCTTCATCGATGATTATGATGTGACTGGGCCGGCCTCCCAGGTAGAGCGTCCCGTTTCCACCGATCACCTTCTCTTCAGCCCCGAAGCAGGGGGCGAGAGCCGCGAACAGCAAAAGCACGCCGCCCTGCCGGCTCTTCAGAATCATCTTCCCGCTCATGGAAATACCAAATCGATCTTTCGCCAATCTTTTTGCGCGGCGGCGCACTTGGCGGTCCAATCGGGCGCGTGATTCAACTGATCGGGAACCTGCGCCGGCCAGAAACAGCCTTCGTGACAATCAAAAATATCGCGCTCCACCGGCTGGCACAGACCCGCGGTGCCTCCGTTGTGGTCCGCCTCCCAGCCCGGCGAAAAGATGAGCGTGCACCCCAGCGGAATGTGCGGAGCCGCCTGCGGAGGTGGACCCTGCAGCGCCACCACATCGTTCAGCGGGTCATGCTGCGGATCGGCCGCGCGAGCCACTCGCTGGGCCTTGCGGTTAACTGACCTGAGATGCTTCATAATCCACCTTCTCGTCGAATTGTTCGAGATACCTTGGGTTGCGCACGGATAGCTCGGCGTAAATCTTCAAACAGGTGTCGGTCCAGCCGCGGATCCATTCGCAGTAATGCAGGTTGGGATGGGCCGTCTCGCCATAACGCGTGTGCGCCTCGTGGTAGCAGCCGCCTGAGCACAGCGGGCGCGCCCAACATTGACTGCAATCGGTCTTGTCGTCGATGTGATGCTTTTCCAGGAACCCAATCTGCACCAGCCGATCGATTCCATCGCGCACGGTCCCCAGCTTGTGCGCGTCTGAGCCGGCAAAGCGATGGCACAGCGCAACATCTCCATCCGTCGAGACACCCATTAATCCCAAGCCCGCGCCGCAAGGATACGCCTTGCTTACACCCTTGTGGATTTCTTCCAGCGTGTCCTTGACGTTGGAAAATCCGTGATGCCGATTTTCAAGCGCCGCTTCCAGAAAGTCCGCCGCCAGTCCGCGAAACTGCTCCAGCATGGCGTCGAACCCGGTTTCTGCAATCGCATATTCGCGATTCGGCGACGTGGTGACCGGCGCGAATCCAACATCCCAGAATCCGATTTCTTCGGTCAGGTGCCGGTAAATCTTCCGGATGTCGAGAGTCTGCGAAGTCAACGTGACGCGCGCGCCGATGGGACGGCTGCGATGCCGCTTCAGCAATTCCTTGATTTTCGGCGCGACGATATCGTAGCTGCCTTTGCCGTTGCTGAAGACGCGGAACTGGTCCTGCATCTCCTTCGGCCCATCGATCGAGATGGTGACGCCCACGCGATTTTCCGCCAGGAATTCAATGATGTCCGGGCGCAGCAGCGTGGCATTGGTAGTCAGGCTGAAGTCTACTTGCTTGCCGGTTGCGGCCGCACGTTCGCGGGCGTAACTCATGGCCGCCTTCAACACTGGAAAATTCATCAGTGTCTCGCCGCCGAAGAACGTCAGATGCGCGATTTTGTTGTCCCCGGCTTCGCGTAGCATGAAGTCCACGCTCTCGCGCGCGGTCTCTTCGCTCATGAACTTCGGCTTTTTGCCGTTTTCAGTGTCCACGATTTTGTCTTCGCCGTACTCGTAGCAATACGTGCAGCTCAAGTTACACTGATTGGTGACGTTGAGCACCATGGTGGTGAGCGGAAAGTTCTCAGGCGGCATCACTTTGGCTGCCTGCTTTTCGGGCACTCCAATTTCGCCGATCGCCCGCACCCGCAGCAGTTCGGAAATAGTCTCGTCGATTTCCGAAGCCGGAAATACCGCGGAAAGCTGCTGCGCCAGATCCTGGCGCGACAGGCTGCGCGCTCCCAATCGATTGAGCACCGCGGCGGAAGAATCATCCAGCTCGAAGACAGCCGCGCTCGGAACAAGATAGACAAAATCCTTGCCGGCGGCCTGGAAGGAATGAAACTCGCGAAGTCCCAGCTCGCTTGTGGCACCGCTCATGGAGCCGCTCATGGAGCAACCTCCGGCTGATCGAACCGGATATACAGCGGAACGGTAACCAGCAAATGCCCGCGTGCCCGCAGCGTCTTGCCGTCGGGTAATTTATAAGTCGCGATCACCCACACGTCGCCATAATTATCCGCGTGATTCCGGCGCTTGGGATTCGGGCCGTCCACATTCGGAGTGAACAAACCGTTGTCATCCAGCGTCCCCACGTATTGCTTGTCATCGTCATCAAAAGTCGCGGTGTACTCTTCGATGCTCCACACTACATCGATGGGTCCCAGGTTGAGATCGTCCTTGGTGTCGGGTTTCCCGTCCGCGCCGTTGCTAAAAGCGATGGCTTCGAATTGTTGGTACTCTTTCGAGAATTGGATGCCGCCCACGCGCGCCATCCCAGCCTGCGGCCGCACCTTGATGCCGTCGATCTTGTCGTACACCACGGCCGCGCCCTCGCGATACACGCCCGCCACCCCAACGTCGCGTGGTCCGATTCCGGCGGTTTTCGCCACTTCCAATTCCACCTTCACCATATCCGGCGACGCGCTTACCACGCGTTTCACGCTCACGCCGGGCCCAAAATCGATAGCCGATACGGACAACTCGGCCGGGAAATTCGTCCCGTGGATTTGCACTTCGCGCGTGGCGCCGGTCTGCAATGCCATGTTGTCGAGTCCCAACACGATCGGGTCGTTGCCGATTCGCCGCAGCGTGACATCGATGCCGGTCTCGTTATAAGCGCCCGTGAACCAACGTCCGGAAAGCTCGCGTTGATTGCGCTCCACGAACATTACTTCGCGCATGCCGGCCTGGTCGTTGGAAGCAGCAAAAGAACGGCCGCGCCACTGGAATCCGGTGTAGACCACGGCTTTTCCTTGCCGCGTTTTTACTTCACCCGACTTGGCGCGGACGTAGCGAGTCTCGGTGCTGAACTCATCTTCCTTGTCCGTCGCCTTAATCGTAGTGACTCCATACAGCGGACCCTTGCCCGCCTGGTAGCCGTAGAACGCCCAGCGGCCCGCCAGCTTCGGCGCGCGCATGTTGGGAGCCCACTCGGACCATTCCGGCGTCTTCAGCGGATACTTGTCCGCCAGATAGGGAATCGCCTTGTCCATCGGGTGCCGATTATCCGGAGGACGGCCGTCGGGGCCCGGCTCGGTCTGCACCGGACCCAGGCGCCGGAACGCCTGAAAATCGGATAGAGGATAGTAGCCGCGGTGCATCGCGACCAGAAGTTCCCACTCGCTCTTGGTGCGCCGCTGCGAAATCACGCGGCCCATGGAATGACACTTCGAGCATGTCGATTCCGTATCCTTGTCGGGAAACTTGTACTCGATCATCTGCTTTTCCGCCTCAAAAGCAGCCGGACGAGCCTCTTCCGGCGCCAGGCCCAGATTGTCCGCCAGATACTTCAGAATTTCGCGCGCCTCGGCCGGTTCCATCTTCAGTCCGTTGAGACTGATCATGCGCTTGATGGTTTGTTCCCAACCCTCCGGTGTGGTTCGCCGCCAGGAAATGCGCGACAGGCGCTGCTTGTCGTCGGCTTTGTGACAAGGCGAGCAGGTCTTGCGCACCAAATCGCTGGTGATCGGGATGCCGGCGTCCAGATCTTCCTTCTCTTTTTCAGAGAGCTCTTTGGGTGGTTCGTTAGGCGCGGGCGTCGGTGCCGGCGCCTGTTGCTGGGCTACCAGCAACTGACACAGCATCGCGGCCGCGACGGCCGAGCGAGTTAGCAACCTCATGGGCAATTTTAGATTATGTCACATTGGAGCGGCGGTTAGCGCCGTGCTGCTATAGTGTTCCAAAGAAGGCTGTGAAACGGAAAGATCTGCAAACACTCGCTGAAACCCGACTAAGGGAAGCACAAGTCTTGTTTCAGAATCGCAAGTTTGACGGAGCTTACTATCTTGCCGGATATGCCATTGAATGCGCGATCAAGGCTTGCGTCGCGCGGAAGACTCAACGATTCGATTTTCCAGACAAAAATCTAGCAACGCAAGTTTATACGCATGATCTGACCGAACTACTAAAGCCTGCGGGCCTGACGCAAATCCTCAAAGAAGAGTTCCGCACTGACCCTGCGCTAGAGGTTAAATGGGTGGTTGTAAAAGATTGGAGCGAGCAGAGTCGTTATGGAACTCACAGCCGCCAGAAAGCTAAGGATATGATTCAAGCAGTAGGAGATCCTCAGGGCGGCGTTCTAGAATGTATAAAAAAGTACTGGTAGAAGACTTAATAAAAGACGGAAGGCTCCTCGTCGCGGCGCTGGATCGCAATCGGTTTCCAATAACAGCAGCCGTGTGGTACGACTTCCCTGAGACGCAATGGATGCTTGCAATCGTTTCTCCAGTAGTTGACCAGATCGGCCCAATGGCAGCTTATGGCCGGGTTCAGCGTGCGCTGCAAACTGTCCAACCATCTCAGCTCGCTCTCAGTGATATCTCCCTGATTAGCCCACTCAGCCAGGAGTTCCAAAATATGCGGTTGCTTATTTCCACCCCGGGACGTCTCGGGCATTCTGCCGCATCGCGCCGGACGCGCAGCTTGATCTTCGAGGATGCCTACATCTACCGGATGTAGAATCGCACCACGATGGCCATACCGCGTTTTGACGTTGTGCGTGCCCTGGTTCTCAAACTTTGTGGGGACGACCAAGAGCACAGGTATACCGAAATGGAGAGCCGCATAGTCAATGAACTTCGGCTCACTCCCGAAGATCTTGCCGAGAAGCTCCCCAAGGGCCAGGCGTGTACCGCATTGCAGCCGCCGGGAAGTCCCTGCTTCACGCGCAGCCCGAGGCGATCACAGACGAGATGCTGGAACAGGGCCCGGAATCAGCGGACAAGGCCAAGACTCCGGAGGAGCTTCTTGACGAATCCCACAGAGCCATCAACGAAGCGCTCGCGGAGCAACTGCTCGACCAACTGAAGACGGGGACACCGGCAGCTTTCGAACGAATCGTCGTGGACCTCCTCGTAGCCATGGGATACGGAGGGTCCAACGATGTTCCCGGCACAGTCGTTGGGCGATCCGGCGATGGCGGCATCGACGGAATCATTAAGCAAGACAAGCTCGGCCTCGACACTATCTATGTCCAGGCGAAACGTTGGGAGGCTAATGTCGGGAGGCCAGTCGTTCAAAGCTTCTCCGGCGCTCTTACGGGCCTGAGGGCAACCAAAGGCGTAATGATCACTACCTCACGATTTAGTGACGACGCAATCACGTACGCCCAACAACTCCCTCACACACTCATCCTCATCGACGGTAATACCCTGGCAAGCTACATGATTGACCACCAGGTTGGCGTCACTCCAACAAAGACCTA
>Ga0302326_10018830_pt1 | contig 14303 bp, 10 predicted proteins | sample Palsa_T0_3_FD_202264 | JGI IMG/M metagenome (GOLD analysis project Ga0302326, IMG submission 202264) | Peat permafrost microbial communities from Stordalen Mire near Abisko, Sweden - Palsa_T0_3 | ecosystem: Environmental > Terrestrial > Soil > Palsa > Peat permafrost | place: Sweden: Abisko... | reverse complement strand
CGGTCGCGCGACAGCCGTTCCCGCTGGTCGGGGTGGGCCGACAGCCACTCGAGTGTGTGCGCGGTCAGCGCGGTGGTGGTGTCGAACCCGCCGCCGATGACCAGCGCGATCACCCCGAGCAGCTCCATGTCGGGCGGCGTCTTGCCGTTGATCTCCGCCCGCGCGAGCGCGTTGATCATGCCGGGCCGTGGGTTCGCCCTGATCTCGGCTAGCTGCCCGAACATGTCCTGGTACATCTTCATCTGGTCCTTGCGGACCCGCGCCATCTCCGGCGAGTCGTGCGGCGTATAGACGGAGGCGTGCACCGCCTCGCAGTAGATGCTCCAGTTCTTCAGCGGCACCCCGAGCATCGCCAGGGTGAGCACGGCGGGCACCACGTTGGCGAGGTCGTCGACGAAGTCGATCCGCCCGGTTTCGATCTTCTCGTTCAGGCAGGCGCGGACGAGCTCGTCCACGACGGGCAGCCAGCGGCTGACCGCGGCGGGCGACAGGTACGGGTTGAGCGCCTGGCGGTAGTGCCGCTGCTCGGGCGGGTCCATCTCGAGGAAGCCGCCCTGGAACCCGGTACCCTCCGGCGTTGGGATCGTGATCCCCTGGTAGCCGCGCCGCTCGTTGTTCACGTCGTGGTCGTTGGACAGGTACTCGGCGGACCGCGCGAGCTCAAAGACCTCGTGGTGCCCGGCGGCGACCCAGTGGCCGCCATAGGTGTCGCTCCACGCGACCGGGCACTTGCCGAGCATCTCGGTCGTGATGTCCTCGAACCGCTCCCGGTATTCGGGGGTGTGCCGGTCGAAATGGTAGGTGTTCTTCTTGCACTTCGCGTCGGCGTCCGTGCTCACGTGTCTGTCTCCTTGCCCCTGGTTCGGGAAATGGGCACTAGAGAATCGAGATTGCCTGTTCGGGGCATGAACGGGCCGCCTCGGCCGCCTTGGCCTCCAGGTCCGCGGGCACGTCCCCGTCGATGATGGCGGTCGAGTGGCCATCGACGTCATCGAGCTTGAACACGTCCGGGGCGATCATGGCGCAGAGCGTGTGCCCCTGGCAGCGCTCCGGATCCACGTGTACCTTCACGTTCTCTCCCTTTACAGGTGGAAGTCGTACCACTTGAGGTAGCCGCCGGCGTCCACGCGCATCTGCATGCCGGTGACGTAGCGGGACTCGTCGGACGCCAGGAACAGCACCATGTTGCTGATGTCCACCGGCTCGATGTAGGGGATCGGCATGGCCTGCATGGCGAAGAACGCCGGCTCGGCGTCCGCGCGGGTGGGGTGCTCAAGGTCCGGGCGGAAGGACTCGTACATCGGCTCGCTTTGCAGCATGTCCGTGTTGCAATTGGTCGGGTGCACGACGTTGGCCCTGATCATCCGCGGTGCGACGTTGCGCGCGAGATCGTGGATGTAGGCGGAAAGCGCGCGCTTGGAGTACATGTACGCGTGGCCGCCCGGGTCGGCGCCGACCTGCCGCATGGGCAGCGCGTTCACGTACGCTGCGGTCGATCCTGTGGCGATGATCGAGGCGCCGTCTGGCAGGTGCGGCAGCGCGGCCTGTACGGCGTTGATCGTGCCGAGCAGCAGGGTGTCCACGCCGTCGGTCCATGCCTGCATGGGCGGCTGACCCTTCATGGCGGCGATCCCCGCCTGCGCGACCACGATGTCCACCTTGCCGAGCTCGGCAAGGCCCCGCTCGAGCGCCGCGGTGAGCTGCGACCGGTCGCGCACGTCCGCCTCGACCGCGACGATCCGTCGGTCGAGCTGCTCCACAAGACGAGCCGTCTCCTTCAGGTCGTCAGGCGTCGCCATCGGGTAGTTCACGGTCTCGAAGTCCCGGCACAGGTCGACGGCGATGATGTCCGCGCCCTCCTCCGCCAGACGCACGGCGTGGCTGCGGCCCTGGCCACGCGCTGCGCCGGTGATGAAGGCGACCTTGCCTTGGACGCGTCCCATGGTGCTTCCCTTCCTGGCGCTCACGAGCTGTCAGCTCACAACAGAGCGGAAACATGGATTCCGAATGCGAGAATCATACTCTCGCTTGCCAGCGGGACGAAAGCCCTCTTCATCTGGAGAGCTTGATTGCCAGAGAAAGAGAATGTAGTTTCCTCCTAAAAGGAGGCAGCGGATGCAACACAGCATGCTCATCGACGGGAAGCTGGTCACGTCGGACCGCACATACCCGTCGGTGAACCCGGCGACCGGGGAGGTGCTTGGCCACGCCCCCGACGCGGGAGTCGCGGACGCGCGGGCCGCCGTCGCCGCCGCTAGGCGCGCGTTCGACACCACGAACTGGTCGACGGACGTGGCCTTCCGCGCTCGGTGCCTTGATCAGCTGCACAAGGCCCTCGGCGAGCACCGGGAGGAGCTGCGTGAGCTGACGATCGCCGACACCGGCGCGCCTCGCATGATCACCACGGGCGCGCAGCTCGACGAGCCGATCGAGATCGTTCGGTACTACGCCGATCTGCTCCCCGGCTATCCGCTGACCGAGGAAATCGGCATGACGGAGTACCGGGGCGAGCGGCACCGTCGCTGGGTGGAGAAGGAGGCCGCGGGCGTCGTCGCCGCGATCATCGGCTACAACTATCCGACACAGCTCGCGCTGGCCAAGCTCTCGCCCGCGCTCGCGGCCGGCTGCACGGTCGTGCTCAAGGCCGCACCGGACACGCCGCTGATCACGCTCGCGCTCGCCGAGCTGATCGCATCGAGTACCGACATACCGCCGGGCGTGGTCAACGTCCTGTCCTCGTCCCAGGTGGCGGTGGGCGAGGTGCTCACCACCAGTCCCGACGTGGACGTCGTCACCTTCACCGGTTCCACCGCCACGGGCCGCGCGATCATGGCGGCCGCGAGCGCCACGGTGAAGCGGGTCTTCCTCGAGCTCGGCGGCAAGTCCGCCTTGGTCGTGCTGGACGACGCCGGCTTCAGCGGCCCCATCATGGTCGCGGCGTTCGCCACCTGCTCGCACGCGGGGCAGGGCTGCGCGATCCCCACCAGGATGCTGGTGCCTCGCCAGCACCACGACGCGATCGTCGCCCAGCTCGCGGGCATGCTCGGCCATGTGACGTACGGCGATCCGACCGACCCCAAGAACTACATGGGGCCGCTGATCAGCGAGCGGCAGCGGGACAAGGTGGACGGCATGGTGCGGCGGGCGATCGCGGCCGGCGCGACGCTGGTGACCGGCGGCGAGAAGGTCGACCCCGGCTATTTCTACACCCCGACGCTGCTGACCAACGTGGATCCTGACAGCGAGATCGCGCAGGAGGAGGTGTTCGGCCCGGTGCTCGTGGTCATACCGCACGACGGCGACGACGACGCGGTGCGCATCGCGAACAACTCGATCTACGGCCTGTCTGGCTCGGTGTACAGCGGCGACGAGCAGCGCGCGCTCGCGGTCGCGCGCCGGATAAGGACCGGCACCATCAGCGTCAACGGCGGCGCCTGGTTCGGTCCCGACGTGCCGTTCGGCGGCTATAAGCAGTCGGGCGTCGGGCGGGAGATGGGCGTCGCGGGGCTTGAGGAGTTCCTCGAGACCAAGGCGCTCGCGGTTCCGGTCCCCGCCCCGGTCGCAGCCACCGAGACGGTGGCCTCGTGAGCGGGCCGATGGAGGGCATCCGCGTCCTCGAGGTCGCCATGTACGGGTTCGTCCCGTCGGCCGGCGCGGTGCTCGCCGACTGGGGCGCGGACGTGATCAAGGTCGAGCACGCCGTCACCGGTGACCCGCAGCGCGGCCTGCGGCAGATCGGCGCCTACAAGGTCGAGGGCGAGCCGAACCCCAACTTCGAGCACGCGAACCGGGGCAAGCGCAGCATCGGGCTTGACGTGAGCGTGCCCGAGGGGCGCGACCTGATCTACGAGCTGGCCGGCCGGTCCGACGTGTTCCTGACCAACTTCCTGCCCGGGGCCAGGCAGCGGTTCGCGATCGACACCGACGACATCAGGAAGGTCAACCCGGCGATCATCTACGCGCGCGGCAGCGCGCTCGGGCCGCGCGGCGTCGAGGCGAACCGCGGCGGCTACGACATGACCGCCTTCTGGTCCCGTGGTACGAGCGCGGCCAGCCTCACACCGCCCAACCTGGACGGTCTTATCATCCCGCCGCCCGCCTACGGCGACACCATCTCGGGAACGAACCTGGCCGGCGGGATCGCCGCGGCGCTGTTCAAGCGCGAGCGCACCGGCGAGCCGTCGGTGGTGGACGTCTCACTGTTCGGCAGCGGCCTGTGGACCATGGGGCACGCGCTCACGCTCTCGCTGTACCTGAACGAGAGCTGGGTGGCACCGCCGATGGGCAGCCACGGCGCGCTGGCGAATCCGCTGTCCGGCCTGTACAAGACGGCCGATGGCCGGTACCTCTCGCTCGTCATGCTCCAGCCGGCGAAGTACTGGGCGGACGTGTGCCAGCACATCGGGCGGCCTGAGCTCGCCGACGATCCGCGCTTCGCCACCCACGCGCAGCTCGTCGCCAACACCGAGGAAGCGTCCCAGATCCTGGCGGACGTGATCGTCGCTCGCCCGCTCGCGGAGTGGGCCGAGCGGCTTGCCACCCTGGCCGGTCCGTGGGCACCGGTGCAGGACACGCTGCAGGCGGGCAGCGACGCCCAGGCGCGGGCCAACGAGTACTTCCGCCAGGCGGGCGAGATGGAGGTGGTCTCCTCGCCTGTGCAGTTCGACGTCACCGCCCCCGACCTCGGCCCGGCGCCCGGGTTCGCCGCGCAGACCGAGGAGATCCTGCAGGAACTCGGCCTGGACTGGGATCGCATCATCGCGCTGAAGGCGGCAGGCGCGGTCACCTGATCTCGCCACGACTACCGGAGAAGAGAAGGGATCATGGAGAAGGACGACCTGATTCTGATCAGCGTGGACGACCACATCATCGAGCCGCCTGACATGTTCGCCGGACGCCTGCCCAAGAAGTACGAGGCGGACGCGCCGCACCAGGTGCGCCGCGACGACGGCACCGATGTATGGAAGTTCCGTGACGTCGTCATCCCCAACGTGGCGCTCAACGCGGTGGCGGGACGGCCGAAGGAGGAGTACGGCCTCGAACCGCAGGGCCTGGACGAGATCCGTCCCGGCTGCTACGACGTGCACGAGCGGGTCAAGGACATGAGCGCGGGCGGCATCCTCGGTTCGATGAACTTCCCGTCGTTCCCCGGGTTCGCCGCGCGACTGTTCGCCACCGAGGACGCGGAGTTCTCCAAGGCGCTCGTCCGGGCCTACAACGACTGGCACATCGACGAATGGTGCGGTTCCTACCCGGGCCGGTTCATCCCCATGGCGCTGCCGATGATCTGGGATCCTCAAGGCTGCGCCGAGGAGGTACGCCGGGTGGCGGCCAAGGGCTGTCACTCGCTGACGTTCACCGAGAACCCGGCGGTGATGGGGTACCCCAGCTACCACACCGACCACTGGGACCCGCTGTGGCGGGCGCTGTCGGACTGCGGGACCGTGCTGAACGTGCACATCGGCTCGTCGGGCCGGCTGGTGGTCTCGGCGGTGGACGCGCCGCCTGACGTGATGATCACGCTCCAGCCGATGAACATCGTGCAGGCGGCGGCCGACCTGTTCTGGTCCTCGGCGATCAAGCGGTTCCCCGACGTCAAGATCGCGCTGTCCGAGGGCGGAACCGGGTGGATACCGTACTTCCTCGAGCGGCTTGACCGCACATACGAGATGCACTCGACCTGGACGGCGCAGGACTTCGGCGGCAAGCTGCCGTCGGAGGTATTCCGCGAGCACTTCCTCACCTGCTTCATCTCCGACCCGGTCGGCGTGCAGTTGCGGGACCAGATCGGCGTGGACAACATCTGCTGGGAGTGCGACTACCCGCACTCGGACTCGATGTGGCCTAACGCTCCCGAGGCGCTGTGGGACGTCCTGCAGCGCAACGCGGTGCCCGACGCCGACATCAACAAGATGACGTACGCGAACGCGATGCGCTGGTACCAGTTCGACCCGTTCGCGCACGTGCCGAAGGACCAGGCCACGGTGGGGGCGCTGCGCGCGTCCGTGGCCGGCCACGACGTCTCGGTTCAGTCCCGCAGCCACCGGATCATCAAGCCAGAGGAGAAGCTCGAGGCCTACCGCTCCCGCGCCCGCGCGGTCATGGCAGGAGCCACGCCGAACAGGTGAGGCAGTGCCATTGAAGAGGCTCGTGCCATTGCGGCATGTCGAGAATGAGAATACGATTCTCCTATATAGTGAAGGAGGATCTCTCGATGTCGTCACGCGTGCTGCCTTATCCGCTGTTCGACGCGGACAACCACCTGTACGAAACCCAGGAGTCGCTGACCAAGTACCTGCCGAAGCAGTACGAGAGCGCCATACAGTACGTGCAAGTCAAGGGCCGTACCAAGATCGCGATCCGCGGCCAGATCAGCGATTACATCCCCAACCCGACGTTCGACGTGGTCGCGCGGCCGGGTGCGATGGAGGAGTACTTCAAGTCGGGCAACCCCGAGGGCAAGTCCCGCAGGGAGATCTTCGGCGAGCCGATGCGGGCGGTCCCCGCGTTCCGCGAGCCCGCGCCGCGCCTCGCGCTCATGGAGGAACTCGGCATCCAGCGGACGCTGATGTTCCCGACGCTCGCCAGCCTGGTCGAGGAGCGCATGCGGGATGACCCGGAGCTCATCCTCGCGGTCGTGCACGCGCTCAACCAGTGGCTGGACGAGGTCTGGTCCTTCAACTACAAGGACCGCATCTACACCACCCCGGTCATCAGCCTGCCGATCGTGGACAAGGCCATCGACGAGCTCAACTGGGCCGTCGAGCGCGGCGCGCGGGTCATCCTGGTCAGGCCCGCCCCGGTGCCGGGGTTCCGCGGCTCGCGCTCCTTCGCGCTGCCGGAGTTCGACCCGTTCTGGAAGCGGTGCACCGAGCTCGGCGTGCTCGTCGCGATGCACTCATCCGACAGCGGGTACGCCAGGTACTCACAGGACTGGGAGGGCAACAAGACGGAGATGCTCCCGTTCGTCTCCAACGCCTTCCGGTCGATCGGCCAGTGGCGTCCGGTCACCGACGCGGTGGCCTCGTGGGTGTGCCATGGCGCGCTCTTCCGGCACCCGGAGCTGAAGGTGGCCGTCATCGAGAACGGCTCCGCCTGGCTGGTGCCGCTGCTCGACGAGCTCGCCGAGGCCTACAAGAAGATGCCGGAAGGGTTCCTCGGCAACCCGGTCGAGGAGGTCAAGAACCGGATCCACATCAGCCCGTTCTGGGAGGAGGACCTGGCGGAGCTCTCCTCGATCGTCGGGGTGGAGCGGGTGCTCTTCGGCTCCGACTACCCGCACCCCGAAGGCCTCGCCGACCCGGTCCGCTACGTGGACGAGCTGGTCAAGCTCAACGAGGAAGACCAGGCCAAGATCATGGGCGGCAACCTCGCCCGGCTGGTCGCGGCCTGAGCGTAGACCGTTAGCGCCCCTTCTCGCTTGCTTCCCGCTGGCCGAAGGGGGCGCTAATTTGGCGGTGCTGGCTCTAATAACGCGAAAACGACATGTCGATCTTCGTCGGGTCGCCACATTGGCCACCCCTGCGACAGGATCCGATAGCGCTGAAACATTGACCGCCTATCACCGGCCAAACCTTCAGCGCTAGCACGATCCGGGGCTCCCGGCGCACCTCTGATGGAGAATGACGTCCGCATGAACATCAGCATGATCCTCGAAATGGCCGCCTCGGCGGGTGACCGTCCCGTGGTGACGGCGGACGGCAGGTCGCTCACCGCAGCTAGCCTGCTCGACCTCGCCCAGGCGGCGGCCGAGCGGTTCCGCCGATACCCGGCCGTCCTGTACCTGGGCACCAACCACCTCGCCTATCCAGTCGCCCTGTTCGGTTCGGCCCTGGCGGGCGTGCCGCTCATCCCGCTGAACTACCGGCTCGGCGAGCAGCAGCTTGCCGACCTGCTCGGCCGCCATCCGGGTGCCCTAGTGCTTCGCCAGGAGGACCTGGACAGGCTTGTCGAGCCTGGTCCCGACAGCGACGGCCGGGAGGCCCCGGCAGTCGATGGCACCGTGGTCGACGAGGACCCGGTCGCGGTGCTGCTGTACACGAGCGGGACCACCGCCGCGCCGAAGGCGGCGCTGCTACGGCACCGGCACCTGCTCGCCTATGTGTGGAACACGGTGGAGTTCGGCTCGGCGGAAGACGGGGACACGGCGCTTGTCACGGTGCCGCCCTATCACGTCGCCGGCCTCGCGAACCTGCTGACGAACCTCTACGCGGGGCGCCGCCTGGTGTACCTGGCCGCGTTCGACGCGGGGGAGTGGCTCGCGACGGTCCGCCGGGAGGGCGTGACGCACGCGATGCTCGTGCCGACCATGCTGGCCCGGGTTGTCGCCGAGGTGCCCGACGCCGACGCCGGGACGCCGGCGCTGCGCAGCCTCGCCTACGGCGGCGCGCGGATGCCGCTGCCCGTTCTCGAGCAGGCGCTGCGCGCCTTTCCAAGCACCGGTTTCGTCAACGCCTACGGGCTGACGGAGACCGCGTCATCGATCACCGTGCTGTCACCCGAGGACCACCGCGCGGCGCTGACGTCGGCCGACCCCGCGGTACGGGACAGGCTCGGGTCCGTGGGCCGGCCGCTGCCAGGAATCGAGTTCCAGATCCGCGCCGAGGACGGCTCGCCGGCCGAGACGGGGGAGACCGGTCTCGTCTTCGTGCGGGGCGACCAGATCTCCGGTGAGTACGGCGGTTCAAGCGGCCTCGATGCCGACGGCTGGTTCGCCACCAGGGACCGCGGACGGCTGGATTCGGGCGGCTACCTGTTCATCGAGGGGCGCGCCGACGACACCATCATCCGCGGCGGCGAGAACATCGCCCCCGCCGAGATCGAGGACGTGCTCCTCGGCTACCCCGGCATCACGGAGGCCGCCGTGATCGGCGTGCCCGACCCCGAGTGGGGCCAGCGCGTGGTCGCCGTGGTGGTCGGTGCGGGCGACCCGGAAGAAATCAGGGAGTGGGTCAGGAAGCGGCTCCGTTCCTCCAAGACGCCCGAGACCATCGTGTTCCGCGGGGAACTGCCGAAGACCGAGACGGGGAAGCTGCTGCGCCGCGTCCTGGTGGCCGAGGCGGAGACGATTCGCGCCTGACCGGGTGACATGCGTGCGGGTTCAAGTCCCGCCTCGGACACCATTGCGACCACGACTTGACCTGCAAATACGTTGTGGAAGAGGATTTGGGCACAGTTCATTGCGACGAGTTTCCGCAGGTCAGGACAGTAGGGACTCAAGTCGGATTCAGATTGCGGAACGGTAACAGCTCCCGGGCCCTTTGGCCGGTATCCAACCTTTTGTCGGTCACCAGGATGGCGAGTTTCTGCGCCGTCGGGCCGCTCAAGGGCAAGCATTGACCGGCGCGGCGGGCCGGGGCATTAGGGAGACGCCCCAATGATTGCCGCCGACCCGACGCCGTGTACGTGCCGTGTACGCTGATGGCCTTGTACTTGCCGGTGCCGCGGACATCTTGTAGGTGCCGGGCAGGCTGAACGTGTAGGAGCAGGTCTTGAAGTTGAAGGTCTGCTTTCGGCTCTTGCCGGTGTGCACCGCGGCCGCGGCGACCACTGGCCTTATTATCCGCCTTAACCTGCAGTCTCGGTCGGCGGGGAATGAATCGGGCGCCGGATCGGCTGTACACGCAACTGCAGTCGTCCTGTGTTTGTGTCAGTTGCGCGCTTGCGGAGAAGGGCTACGGCTTCCGCAGCCTCGAAGAGGGTCACCAGGTGGAGTTCGAGGAGACCCAGGGCCACAAGAGTCCACAAGCCACCAGTGTCCGCGCCGTACGAACAGGGCACGCGATAGGAAGCCGTAGGCCGACCCGCCCGGTGCTGGCACGACAGTCACCGCCGCACCGGGGTGGGTACCCGGCACAGGCTGCGCTCCGCAGCGCGGCCAAGGACGCAAGCAACGCGGGAGCTAAGGTGCTTTTCGAGCAAGGTGGTCGGTCATTGAGCGAAGATAACGGCGTGGACGTGAGTAGCTTTGCCGAACTGGCGCTAGCCCCGGAACTGTGCCAGGCGCTGTCCGGCCTCGGTTATGAGGAGCCGACGCCGATACAGCGGGCTGCCATCCCGCCCCTGCTCGCCGGCCGTGACCTGGTCGGGCAGGCTGCGACGGGGACAGGCAAGACTGCCGCCTTCGCGCTGCCTGTGCTCCAGCGGATCTTCGGCCGGAGCGGGTACGCGGGAGTGTTCGCCCTGATCCTCGTGCCAACGCGCGAACTGGCGATTCAGGTTTCCGAGGCGATGAATAGCTACGGCCGCGACGTGGGCGCCCGGGTGCTGCCGATCTACGGTGGCCAGCCGATTGGGCGGCAGTTGCGTGCGCTTGACCGCGGCGTCGACGTCGTGGTGGCGACGCCCGGGCGAGCGCTCGACCACATCGCCCGAGGAACGCTGGACCTAAGCGGCCTTGAGGTCGTCGTGCTCGACGAGGCCGACGAGATGCTCGACATGGGTTTCGCCGAGGACATTGAGACGATACTCGGCAAGACTCCGGAGAACCGGCAGACCGCGCTGTTCTCGGCGACCATGCCGCCGCGGATCAACGGCATGGTGCGCCGCTACCTGAGCGACCCGGCGCGAGTCGAACTCGGCCGCAGCTCGTCGGCCTCATCCGACGGGCTGCTCGTGCGGCAGACCGCCTACCTGACGCCCCGCGGGCACAAGGCCGCCGCCCTCGTCCGCGTGCTCGACCTGGAAACGCCGACGGCCACCGTCGTCTTCTGCCGGACACGAGTCGAAGTGGACCAGCTGACCGAGATCCTGAACGGCCGAGGCTATCGGGCCGAGGCGCTGCACGGCGGCATGGAGCAGCAGCAGCGCGACCGGGTCATGGGCCGGCTGCGCAGTGGCGGCCTCGATCTTCTGGTGGCCACCGATGTCGCCGCCCGCGGCCTTGATGTTGACCAGCTCACGCACGTGGTGAACTACGACGTGCCGAGCGCGCCGGAGTCCTACGTGCATCGCATCGGACGCGTCGGCCGGGCCGGCCGCGAAGGCACCGCCATCACGCTGGCCGAGCCGCGGGAACACAAGATGCTCAAGGCCATCGAGCGGGCGACGGGGCGGCCGATCGCCATCGAGAAGCTGCCGACCGTCGCCGACCTGCGGGCCAGACGCCTGGAGCTGACGCGGGCCGCCCTCCGGAAGATCGTACTCGAAGACGACCTTGACGCTTTCCGTGCCGTGATCGAGCCGCTCGGTGACGAGTTCGGCATTTACGAAGTAGCGCTGGCCGCCGTCAAGCTGGCCAGCGACGCGAGCGGAACGCCGCGCGACGAAGAAGAACTGCCCGAGGTTGACCTGGCCCTGCTGGATGACCGCGGCAGGCGTCCCAAGACCGCTGACCGCGGTCAGCGGCGCGGACGTCCGGCCGCAGCAGGTACGACCCGGCTGTTCGTCGGGACCGGCCGCTCCTTCGGAGTCCAGCCGAAGGATCTCGTCGGTGTCATCGCCCGCAAGTCGTATCTTTCCGGCCAGGACATCGGCGCAATCGAGATTGCCGACCGCTTCTCGCTCGTCGAGGTCCCCGAGACCGCGGCGGACGACGTGGTAGCGGCGCTCCGACAGGTCAGTATCAAGGGCCGGAAGACAACCATTCGCCGCGAGCACTACCGTGCGCGGTAGCTTCTGCCGCGAAAGCGGCAGGGACTCGGGCTGACGTATCCCGCTAGCTCGCGGCCTTGGGCAAGGCCTTCCGCCGGGGGGGAGCGCGGTTGGGTTGGCGCAGACGCGACGGTCCGTTCTGGCTGAGGATCCCGATCTCTAGCCGAACGAGGAGTTGCTCCGCGTCGCATTCTCTAATCAGGCGCCTCGACCGGGAAGATCCTTCTCAAGCCGTAACCCGCCGTCTCGGACCTCGTGTGGGCCGCGCCCCCGGTTCCCGCAGCGCTACGAGAACCGGGGGCAAGAGCCCCTTCAGTCAAGCGCGTGGGAGGGGGTCGTGGTGATCTCCCGGTCGAACCGGCGGACCCCAACACGATGCGCACGTGACGGCTGATCACGGAGCTGGCGCCGTCGTCGAGCCAGTTCGACAGGCGGGCAGCGGAGCGCCTGAAGTTCCGGTTAGTTAGCGCTCGCCGCCAGGTGTCAAGGGGGCGGCGGGATGGTGATGTCGATGGTGGCGTTGCGGGCTGCCCCGTCGATCGTGCCGCGGGCGTTGTGTCCCGGCCCGGCCAAGCTTGCCAATGGCCCGCGCAACGGGAATGCTGACCTCTGTGATCGACCCAGACTCGGCGGTGCCGCCGTATGAGCAAGTAGCCAAGACGCTGCGCGACGAGATCGCCCAGGGGACCATGACCGGCCGTGTCCCCTCAGTGCACACAATCGCGGAGCACCACCAGGTCTCCCACCGCGTCGCGGCCCGGGCCCTGGAGATCCTGCAGGGCGAAGGTATGATCGAGAACGTCCCCGGCGAGGGGCACGTCGTCCGCCATCCCCTGATATAGCTGCTTGCCGAAGTACGGCACCGAATTGCCCGGCGGGAACAGCTCGATCGGCGGTTCCCTGGCGCTGATGCTGCCGTGGCCTGGTCTCAAGCCTCATCGCCCGGCCAGAGTTGACCACCGGACGACCCGATCAGTATGCGCTGGCGCTGCGCGCGGCCTCGCCCCCCGCATAACCCACTAATCTGCACATATACCGCGAGACGGCTCGTCGTCGCGGCAATGATCTTGGAAGCTTTCTTCCAAGATCATCTATTCGGCATGCTCCAGGGCTGGCGAGGGCGTTTCCGCGGAAACGCTCCGGCGTCATCGCGTGCGCCAGGCCCGACCTGCCGGTTATGTGCTGCTGCCGCAGTCCCGGAATGGGCGCGGGCAAGGACGCCGAACGGCGGCTACTTGCGCGCTGCGGTCGTCGGGTGCGCATGGACGACCATTTGCCCCTCCTCTGGCTCCGGTCACCGCACGAGGCTGGACACCGGCGACCAGTCTCAATCGTTATAGCGCGCGGGTCCGGCGCCTAGCGCTGTCCGGCCCGCGAAAGTGGGCCGTTGGTCCCGCCTCGGGTCTTTGATTACCCGCGGCCAGGGCTCAGTCGGCAATCGGCGCGGAGCCAACCGTCCGTTGGGGATGATGGTCTGATTTTCCGAACGGACGGTGGGCGCCCCGGCATCTGGGAATTACTGCGATGTGGTCGATGCCGGGTTGCCTGCGGTTCCCGTGTCTGCCGCGTCACGGTCCTCGGCGGCGGACGAGCGCCTGGCCAACGGCAGCACGAACCTCTCCGCATAGGCACTCGCGTGCTATCAGGCACCGATGGTCGCCATCAGTACCAGCAGCAGTGCGGTCGCGGCGAATAGCCCGTGCGCGAAGATCGCGAGAACCGGGATCCGGGGCCGCCGGGCGGTGAGTCCGGGGCGCCCCGGGCTTGGCAGCCCGACCACGAGCACGGCCATGCCGGCGCCGGCCACTGGTGGGAGCAGCCAGAGCGCGATCCAGGCGAGGACCGCCCAGCCGCCGAGCATGAAGGCGGCCCACAACACCAGGCCGAGCAGACCAGCGCTGACGTGCCCGAGGATCACCGTCGGCGGCGCGGTGGTCGCGGCCCTCCGCAGCGGGCTGCCTCCGGCGCGGAGCCAGCGAGCCAGCACCAGGCCGCCGCTCGCGGCGGTGGCCAGCCAGGCGAGCAGCGCGCCGACCTGGGCACCGAGCTCACTCACGCCGCCCAGCCGCAGCTCGCTTGACACCGATCCGCTGGGGACGCCCGACGACGGCCGGCCGCCTGAGGAAGTCGCGGGCGGGCTGGCAGGCGCCGGGCCCGGGACGGTGATCAGCACCTGCACCCACGCTGCGGCGGCGGCCGCCTGCTTGCGACGGGCTGACTTGGTGCCGTTCGCCAGCGTCATGCGGATGGCGGTGCCCACCGCCTGGTTGACCTGGGTGCGGGTAAGTCCTTCGCATGCGGCCGGCGTCGCCGTGATGACCGTGTGCCTCTCGATGGCGGCGTACGCGTACGCCGTGCACGCCTGCTGGCTGCCGCTCACCTGATCGGCAGCCAGCGCGGGTCAGCCAGCCGCTGCTGCCGCTGCGGATCGTCCTGGACCGCAACCGGGCCGCCTCCTACCTGTCGATCCTCATTACCGGCGCCGGCATGTTCGGCATCTTCCTGGTCCTCACCGCCAGGCATCCAACGGCGCACAGATCGCCGATTCGCGTGCCCGTGCGGGTGGTGAGATAGTCGTCCTTCGGCGCTCGCGAACCGGCGACCGGCGTAGCTAGCCTGTCACACCGAGGAGGACCCGCATGGCCGATTCTGACCGCCGAAGCACGTTGCTGGATTCTTACGAGAACGCTGCGGTGATCGTGTCAGGAATA
>Ga0302326_10018826_pt1 | contig 14305 bp, 8 predicted proteins | sample Palsa_T0_3_FD_202264 | JGI IMG/M metagenome (GOLD analysis project Ga0302326, IMG submission 202264) | Peat permafrost microbial communities from Stordalen Mire near Abisko, Sweden - Palsa_T0_3 | ecosystem: Environmental > Terrestrial > Soil > Palsa > Peat permafrost | place: Sweden: Abisko... | reverse complement strand
ATACTCAAATTGTGCTTGCGGTATCGCTGCCGTCCACCGTGACGGAAGCGGATTGGGGAGTTTACGTGATCTCGGATGCCTGGATTCTGGGAAGCTCCGCGGAATACCCGTCAGAGGCAGAGGTGCCGATTGAGCCGCCGACCACGGTGGCCAGTCTTCAGGCTCTACAACCGGCCACGCCAAACGCGATAGCTGGCTCGCCGGCGCCGCCGGCGAACGCACCGTTTAACACTACAAACACTAGCTCGGCGTTCGCCACCGCGCTGACCCCGCTGTCGAATCTGATGGTTGTACTGCTTAACTCCGGCACCGTGACGGTGACGGCTGCGACTATAGTGCCTGCGGCGGGTGCCAGCCAGATCCAGTGGCAGCTAGACCCGGATCCCAACAACGCGCTGAGCGGTACTTCCAAGCCCCCGCTGAGCGTCTATTCCGGCGCGTCTACGAGTTTCCCGCCGACCGTGGCCGGAGACTTCCGCCTAATCGCGTACGTCGATCTGAATGGCGACGGGGTGTTCAACGAAGGAGAGCAGCTGCGAATCCTGGATTTTGCGATAGTGCAGGTTTCGCTGATGACTTCGCAAATGCTGACTAGTAATACCTTGGTGGGTGGGATTGCCAAGGTATCCTCCACCGCCGCAAGCCCCGTTATGGGGATGTTCGCCTATTACTGGCTGCAGGGCGGAGGTCAGATGCAGGCGATTGGAACTAACGCAATAACGGTCGGCGACGTCGGTAATCTTATTAGCGACACATTCGCCGTCGACTATCCCGCGACACCGTCTTCAAACGTGGACGGCACAGGTGCCGAGTGCCCGGCTGGCTTGGGCCAGAACAACACCTGCGTTAGCGGGCAGACGCCCATGGTCGACACTGGAACTGTGGCGCGAGGGAGCCAGCCCACGGGCGGATCGAGCCCATTTCGTACCCTTTCGGGGCCGGTTTCTCCCACGGCTGCTAACTTTCCAGCAACTCCATCGTCCGGAGGGCTCGTGGTTGGGGTCCAAGGCTTCGATACGCCAGGATGGAGTTGGCTTCTCTCTCACCCAACCACGCTGAACGGCTGGGGGAGCACCAGCGGGACCATCTCTTTTACCGAGTTCATGGTGGCCTACTCGACCACCTTCCCACAGACCTACGCTGCCTTGAACGTTGCGAACTGGGGTGTTACTGTTCTCGGCAACACCGCCAATGGCAGCATTTGGGGGAATACGGGAACCAGCCTCACTAATAGCCCCAGCTTCCAGCAGCTTGGCGCCGCCACAGTCCAAGTCTTGGGGAATTCTTATGCAACGCAAAATGGGATGGCTTACAAGCCGTAGGAGGATTAAATGAAACTACTAACGACCTTGATCGGTCTCGCAGTGCTCGGGTACCCGATCGGCATAGCCGCCCAGCCCCCTAGCGAGGCGGATAGCGAGTACTCTCTGGGCGTGCGGGTAGGTTTTTGTATCCAGGCAGCCTGCCAAATTTTTCACGGAGTTCTGACGACAGCCGTCCCAAGATCTGGCGCCCCGCTCACCGTGAAAGTTGACAAGTGGCTGCTTGGGCCTCCGGCTGCCTCTGGCATAGCAGAGGTCCCGTATGAGACCCCTCCTGACCACAATTTGGGGGATGGGAGCCTTTCTTCAGTTTGGGAGAACGTTAACACCACTGCAGGCGCCACGGTGACTGTCGTGTATGGCATGAAGAAGGGCCTGGGCGTCCTCCCGCAGATGCCGTTGGTGGTGACATCCGACGAGCGGGAGATGGACATCATTCGCGCTCTAGCTGAAGAGGGGCCGCCTCTGGAACAATCTCCCGAGCTCGTTTCCGAAGCTGTCGCCACGCTTTCGCGGACCACGAACCCTTCCCTCGCGGGCTATATCTACATGTATCTCAAGTTTCCGAAGACTGCCATAGAGACGGATCACTCGGCCGACCTCTTCTGGAAACTGATCCAAAGCCCAAGCGTTCCCGCCGATAGGCGGGACGAGATAGCCGTTTGGCTGGTCTCATGCTATGCCAACTTGTCCCCGGCCGGACGCTCAGCATTGGTCAGCCACCTCAGGGAACTTGCGCAGCAGGAGGATGTGCTCGCCGCGACAATTGGCGTGGCCGGATTGGCCGAAATCGCGAGCCGCGACGCCACGGTCGAAGTTCGGATATCGCCGGCAACGGTGGTAAAGCTCAGGGGCAGCTACGCCGCGCTTGTCGGCAATGGAAGCATTTATTCGAATCTTGCTCCGTTGAAGGCAATCCTCGGGGTCAGGTAAGCGCCCAGGCACTAGCTCAGCTATCTTCCCGCGTCGAAAACCGGCCACAAACCGGCATCTCGAGTTGTGCTGAGCGGGTCTAAAATAGGGCCGTCGCTCCACTCAGTCTTTCGCTGCCACTGGCGGAACGGCGAACCTCACCGTTAACATTCAAGAAATGCAGTACATGATCCTTGCCAACAGGCACTTTCCAGTGGACCACGGCCAGTCAGAGCGCCACCCTGCAGAATGCGAACACCTAAACGGTAACCGTCTGCTCAAACCCCGGACACCAGAGCAGCCAAACGGGGGATGTCGATCAACGTAGCGTACGCCGTCGCTGGCGAGACGAGCCCAGCCGCAGCGACCCCGACCCCACCGCGGTCGAGATCCAGATCAACCTCAACTACGCCAGTGGGACTTACACAGTGCAGAGCTGCGATCCATTGACAAACTGCGGCTCGTTCACGAACATGGGAACTATCGCACTGACGGGAGCGGTGACAGTGGCGGCTGCTGCTGCTGCTACGTCAGTAACTATCAATACCACCACCTACCCTTTGGCGGCGTCTATCCCGCTCTCACAAGGCCCGTACACGCTACGGAGCGGCAGCAGCGGAACCCAAGCCAACACTGTTATGGCCTATTCCTACTTCGACGGCAACAATAAGCTTCAGACGGCGGCGCCGACATCGCCAAACGCATCTGCATCGGGCTCTTGCCCTTGGAACTGCTCCGGGGGCAGCTGCAGCACGCCGCTAACGCCGGCGCCGGTGGCGAGCTCTGCTCCGCTAATCTCCTCAGTCACCGGGCCTGGCGGAGTCTCCGGATTTCTCCAGTCGGGGGGAACGTCGACGATTACGATTAACGGAAACTACTTCGGGAGCGTTGCCGGCGCGGTGAGCTTCTGCACCTGGGGTGTGAGCCCTTGCCAGGGGATACCGACGGACGGGCTTCCGATGTCTTATTCTTATACCAGCTGGACGAATACTCAGATTGTGCTGGCGGTATCGCTGCCATCCACCGTGACGGAAGCGGATTGGGGAGTTTACGTGATCTCGGATGCCTGGATTCTGGGAAGCGCCGCGGAATACCCGTCGGAGGCGGAAGTGCCGGTAGAACAAGTGCCGGTCATCACGTCGGTTACTCCCAATATTGCGTACATTAATACCACGGGCGTGACCCTTACAATTAACGGCTACGGATTCGGCCTGACGCCGCAAGTGGGGTTCCCCTTTGGGTTCAGTAACCCAAGGAATCAAGTGAACTCCCTTAATGGCACTCAGATCACCATAACCGTCGATATCACCCTCCAGGCGAGCATAGGGAACGGCTCGATCTCGGTCAATAACTCAGGCGTATTCGCCTTTGCGAACTTCGTAGTCAATGGGCCCTACTACATGGTGGTGCAGACAGACTCGGGTCAGACTGTACTCTGCGACCTCTGCACAACCACCGTGGAGCGGCAAGTCGTATATCAGATCCTGAATTTCGACCGGTCAACTGCGGCGGGGGTCCAGGTCTGCGAAGTCGTTACCGCAAGCAATTATACGTGCGCGGTCCCCGCCACGTTCCCTGGCCTGAATATCACCGCGTGTACGGCGCCATTGACCCTATTGGCCGACGGCCTCTTGGAGGACGATTGGAGCCTAAGAAGCGACGGGTTTAGCCCCGTAGGGTGCGGGTATACCGATGCCGACACATGGCAGTGGGCCGGCTCCGCTGCTTCATTCCCGCAGGTACTGGGCAGACTGAACGGCACTGTTAACACCAATCAGGTAACCATCAACGGCACTAACAGTACTACAACGCCTGCTACGCTGGTTCCCGGCACGGTTATATCCCACTAACGGAGGCTTACTATGAGGACATACGCATTCGCTGTCGTGATTCTGTGGTGTGCACCGGCCTACACACTCGCTAAAGACCAGAGTGGCTCGCAGCAGCCTCAAGAAGAGGAACGTGTCGGCATGGTCCACGGCGTCGTCGTAAACGAGCAAGGACAGCCGGTGGCTGGAGCGATGGTCAGCGTGTCTTTCATGGACCGCCCGGCCGGAACTGGGAGACAATTTGTAGAGAGCGACGGAGCTGGGAGATTCAGATTAGGCCAGCTCGCTTGGGGCAACTACGCAATATGCGCGCGGAAAGTGGCCGACGGCTATAGAGAGATCTGTAACAACATCTTTCGCAAGGAGGCCGTACCTACCGCGACCGTTTCGCCCCAGGCCCGCGATGTGGGCGTCCTCGTGGTAATCGGCCCCAAGGCCGGAACTGTGACTGGTTCGATCACAGATGCGGCGACGGGCGCGCCCTTGAGTGCAACCCTGCGGATCCGTCCATCAGGCAGCGATAGGTTCATTGAACAATCGGTGGGCTCCCAGTTCAATTCCTTGATTCCGCCCGATGCGGACTTGGAGCTTGAGGTTCTTGCGCCCGGATACCACTCGTGGCGATCCTCCGTGGACAACTATCAGGCGGGGAAGCCGTTCCGGGTGAAGCCCGGGGAAAATCGAACGTTGGACATTCGACTGTGGCCGGATCCGCGCTAGGCGGCGAACGGCCTCGGCTAGCCCTTCGCCTCTACCTAATATCCCGAGGCCAGCGACCCCCGTAACCAGTTTCAGCCCAATCCTTACCCGTTCGGCACGGTGGCTTGCCTGCGAGCTGGCGTGAATGTTCCCGGGGGGCGCTGCGGCGACGCGGAGTCCGCGCCGGACGCGACGGCTCGAATTCCGCCAGTCTTCTGCATAACGGGAAGCAACGGCTCGTGTAACTAAGAGGCAACTAAGGAGCACCTATAATGACTCGTCATACAGCGTTTCTAAGCCGCATGGCTTTAGCGGCACAGCTGGGCTTGGCTTGCCAAGGACTTAATGCCCAGGGAGCGCCGAAAAGGCCGGTCGCGCTGACGCGAGACGTTACGGATAAGAGGCCGGTGTTGATCGAGGTTCCGCGATCTTTAGTGTCGGCCGCGCTCACGGGCAGCCCGCTTGGGCAGTCCGGGGACAGCGACCGTCCTCTCGACCCGGTGGGAAGCGCGGCCCTGCTTCTTGAGATATTCGGAACTCGCTCCGACCGCGACACGCTGCCAAGGCTGGTCGGCCGGTACCCGTGGTCAGCCGGGTCGTGGCTAGCGCTGGCGGGCTCCGGCGTGGTGACGCCTGAGGTTGCGCGGCTCGCTTCGGCCACGTACCAGGATCAGAGCGTCAATCTCTTGGCTCGCGTAGCTGCGGCGAGCGCGCTGGAGTCGGTGGACGGCCGAGCCGCCGAATTCGCGGTCTCCCAACTGCAAATATTTCTCACCCGGCTGGAACACGAAGGACTCCCCGGGATGCTGGCCCAGGTATATCAGCCCCACCCCGCCGGTAAAGAGTTCGACGATTGGGTGTACTGGAACAAGAATGCCACAATCCTACGAACGCTTATGGTCCTGCGGGGTAGCGCGGTCGGCCCGATGGTGCTCAAGAATCTAGCTTCCGCCAATGATCATATACGAATTGTCTGCGCGGCAATTGCAGCGATTCGCTGGCCGGAGCAACTGCTACAGGCCAGCCAAGGGCAGTTTTCCGATCGGGAGTATGCGGGATTGATGGCGGCCGTCGCAATACGCCATCCCGAGCTTGCCAGTAAGGCGCAAGGGCGAACCACGCCAGCCCAATTTGAGGATGCCATGGCGCAGATTGGCAAGTCCGGCGCTTCGGGCATCAGCCCCGGGGCGGCGACAATCCAAGTGTTCTGGAAGTGACAAGCCGGTGCCTGGAAGGTCATCCATGCCATCCATCCTAGCCCTTCACCTCTACCTAATGTCCGTCCTTTTCCTCGGCCCAATATCGGCGCCGGCGGCCCAGGGGGTCATCTCGGCGCCGGTCCGCGAGTTCTTCGCCGCCGGCCCCACGGATGAAGTGATGAGGAAGCTGATAAGATCCGCCAGTTCCGCGGGCGCCTTCGGCTTCGAGAACCTCGGCCCCTCCAGCCAGCCACTGGTCTCGGTCCTAAGCCCAGGGCCGGACGTCGGAGCCGTGCTCCGCGCGATTTGTGATCGGGACCGTTACAAGGTGGTCGGGACCGGCAGCGCCGACGTGGTGAACATCCTGCCAGCCGACGGCGGCGCGCGCGGCCACGATGTGCTGGAACACCGGCTTCCGAAGCTCGACCTTGAAGCGGACGAGTGGCCGCATAACCTCATTACCGGTCTCGCCGGGCACTCGCCCGATCTCCACGCCTACTTGAGCGCGGTGTACTTCCGGGCCGGCGGCCACGACCCTGCAGGAGGGCCGCAGGTCTCCGGAATGACAGGCGACGTGCAGCCGCCACACTTTTCCATCCATCTGGCCAATCCCACCGTGCGTGACGTTTTGAACTCGATCTCGCTCCAATCGCTCCAGGCGTACCGCGCGATTGGCCCGGCATCCACGCCTGGGCAGAAGCTGGTACGGCCCACCAGCTGGGAGTTAGACTTCTCCGCGCCGGGCGACAAATCCTACCTCGCTTGGGTAACTTCGCTCTTCCGCCCGTTAATGTAGGCTGCGCCATCGCCCGGCCGAGTTCGCTAGTCCGGCGACTCGCGCCAAGGCCACCACGCCGCCGGATGCGATTCGAAATACACTCATTTGAAAGCACTTCCAGAATCAGCTCAGCTACCGCCGTTATCGGTCACAGCTTGTATCTTAATGAAAACAAAACCACATTTACCAAGACATTTTTTCTCGTCTGGTAAACTGGAATAGGGAGGGGTCTCGCCTATCCGGCCCGGTTCGGTCGCCGGACGGTCGCGCCCACCCCTGTCACGCAAAACGAACCCAATCCCATAAACGGACACTTTTCGCGCCCGCGGCTCTTCTCTCGATCAGCCGTTTGCCGCGCCTCGGATCTTTGAAATCATAAACTTGACACGATTGCGTGCGCAGCGTCCATCGGGCCGGCCATGCCCGGCCCCTACGTGGACCCAGCCAACTCCCGCAGCAATTCCCGCTGCCGCTCCCCAATCGCGCGCCAATCGAAATTCCGCTTGGCATCCGCATAGGCCGCCAACGCCATTTGCGCCCGCCGTTCGGGATCGGCGATCAATGTGGCTACGCCGTCCGCGAACCCATCGGCCGTTTCCGCCTCCCAAACGCTGTGGCCATGCACCAACCCCAGGCCCGCGCATCCTGAGGGCGTCGAGACGATGGCGCGCTGCATCGCCATCGCTTCGAGGACCTTCACGTTGGTGCCAGCCGACACCGTGGTCGGCACAATCGCCAGATTGGCTTCTACATACAAAGGACGCACGTCGGCGACGAACCCCAACAGGCGGATGCGCGGGTCGGGCGCGGGCTCGGGCGAATCGGTGAAAGCGCGCCAGTAGGTAAGATGCTCGGGACCGCACACCACCGTCAGCGTCATCTCCGGAAACCGGTCGCGCAGCAGCGGCCAGACGCTCTCGGTAAAGAAACGATACGCCGTCACATTCGGAAAGTGGCGGAACGATCCGATAAAGAGCAGATGCTGACCGGGTTGCTCGGGCTCGGGATGGAAGCGATCCAAATCGACGCCGTTTTCGAGCACCGTGCACGGAACGGCGGCGCCTAGAAGTTCGGCATCCTTTTGCGACATCACCACCACGCGGCGGTATTGCTTTACGGCGCGCGTCTCGAAGCGATGCCAGCGGAACCAATCCCACCAGGCGCTGAGGATGGACCGGCCGCGGCGAAGCTGGTCGAACAGGTCGAAGGTGACGTCGTGTTCCACCAGCGCATCGCCGCCGTACTCGGCAAGCTGCGTGTACTCCACTTGCAGCGCGGTGAATGCGAAGGCGCGGCGTTCTTCGGCCAGGGCGCGGCGCATGGCGGGCGAGCGGAATTCGTGAACTTCGGGTGGGAGCAAGGAAGACCAGCGGGGTTCGCGGTAGCGGGGCTTTTCCACCAGCACAGCGCGCGCGCAGAATTCAGAGAGTGGGTCGGAGTCGGCAGGCGGAAGCGCCTGCCCCGCTTTATCGGTGAATGCAAATAGCTCCACATCGAATTCGCGCGCCATCTCACGCAACAAATTAAAGATGCGAACGGCTCCGCCATGCGCCAGCGGATACGGAAAGTATGGCGCCAGCACAGCGACGCGTTTGCGTTCCGGCGAGCATGCGCGCCCTTCCCACACCTGGTATCCCGTTGGAACTACCGAGCGCTCCCGTTTCCTCCACGGCCACCACCACGGACGCAGGTAGATGCGGTCGAGCGGCACGCCATTCCAGAAGAGGAACGATGGCAAATCGAGGCGCAAGTGATGCCGCTCCAGGCGCGAGTTGTACGCCAGGATCTTGCGCGGCGCCAGCCGGTAGGCCGCGCGGCGGAGGGCGTCAGCCTGGGGTTTCGCGGCCGGCGCGTTCGCGAGCATCACCGGCGCGAGCCCGATGCGATAGGGCCGCAGCTCTTCGCGCATCCGGGGCCAGTTCTCGGGAGTGACCACAAAATGCCTGCGGTCGGGAACCAGTTCGCGCACTTCCTCCACCATGCGGCTGCACAGCGCGGCGTCGCCGGTGCAGAATGAGGCCACCACCGCTTCCGGATCTTTGCCCAGCACCCGGAAGAGCCAGCGCTTGATCCGCTGCTTCACCGGTTGACTCTCGCGATCCATAGGACGCCGCATGCGGCGGCGGGAGTGACCGCGGCGATCCATGTGAGCGGCGCGTAGCCGTGGTTCTGTTGAATCCAGCCGAACAGCGGCGAGACGATCGCCTGCATGGCGCCGTACGAAGCCACCAGAGCGGCGACGCCGAAGGCCGCCCGCGCGGCGCCGAACTGATCAAGCGGCAGAGAGTAGACATTGGCGCTCTGCGCCGAGACTGCGAAGAAGCTGAGAGCGATTCCAGCCGTGGTCCAGCCTGCGGTTTGCGCAGCGGGGATGGCGGCGGTGAACAAAGAAAGCGTCGCGGCAGAGAGGCACACGCGGAAACGCGCGGCGGATGGCGCCAGGCCGCCCTGGATCAATCGAAGGGAGAGCCATCCGCCCGCGAAACCGCCGACCAGTGCGAAGACCGGTGGAATCCAAGCGTAGCCGGCGGCCTGCCGCAGCGTGAGGCGGTGTACATCCACCAGATAGAGCATGGTCCAGTTAGTCCAGAGCGAGTAGCCGACCATGGTGAGCGCATTGGCCAGCACGAAGCTCCATAACCGGGGGTCGCGCAGAAGTCTGGCGCTGTCGGTCCAATCGGCGCGCGGCGCGGGCGCAACGGCGGCGCGCCGGGCGGTCCAATTCCAGAGCGGAATCCAGAGCAAGCCAAGCGCGCCGGTGATGATGAAGGCAGCGCGCCAACCGTATGCCACGGCCATCCACGTAGCAAACGGCGGCGCGGCAATCAGCCCCAGGCTTACGCCGGCTTGATTGACGGCGTTCCCCATGGCCCGCTCGCCGGGCCGCAAATATTGATGGATGGCCTTACCGGCGGCGGGCACGCCCGCGGCTTCGGCTACTCCCAATACGGTGCGGCAACCCATCAGGCTGCCGAGCCCGCGCGTCAAGCCGGTGGCGATTCCAGCCAAGGACCATAACCCGATGGCGCAACTGGCGGCGAGGTTGAGACCGGCGCGGTCGATCGCCATGCCGGCCAGCAGCGCGCTGGCCCCGTACGCAATGGAAAAGATGCCAAGCACCAAACCATATTGCTCGGCGCTTAGATGGAACTGGTCGCGCATGGTGGGCGCGAGCGTGGCGAAGGTTTGCCGGTCCAGATAATTGATGGCCGAGGAAAGTACGAACACCGAGAGCACCAGCCAGCGATATCGCCCCGCGCTGTCTGGCTGGCTCACTGGAACTCGATGGTGGCGGCCTCGCCCGCGGTTGCCAGGCGCGCGTTGACCTTGGGGACGTAGCCCACGGTCACGCGGCGGGCTTTTTGGGCGCCGCAGCCAAAGGTCAATTCACCCGCGCCGCCGATGGAAATTTTCTTAGGGTCGGTAACCAGCAACTTCACAATCTTTTTATCATCGCCTAAGATGGTGAGGCGCGCCTGGGAATTGGCGAGGCATTCCACTCTTTGCAGGGTTCCGGTGACGGAGGCGGGCGGCTTCGGCCCCTCCCACCACGGGATCACTTTCTCATCCGGCGCCAGTTTGCCATCGCCATACTTGGCTTCGAGCGCGTGTACCTCGGCGCGCGCTTCGTCCTTCAGGCGGGCCAGGTCGCGTGCTTCTTCTTCGGCTTTGCGGCGTCTTTCGGCCTCGTCATAGGCGAGACGCTGGTCCTCGAGGGCGACGCGCTGCTGGTGCATGCGGTCGCGTGTGGCCGGGTCGGTGGCGGACTGCTCGCCGGAGGTGAAGGCCTTGGCGGCGCCATCGTAATCGTGACCCGCCAGGTAGCATTCGGCCAGCGCCTGCCAGTATGCCGGGTTGCGTGGATTGCGCTCGGCGGCCGCTTTCCAGTGCGCCAGGCGCTTATCGGGATCGGTATCGCGTTGCGCCAATAGCGCGAAGATCTCATCCAGCTTGGGATTGATGCCTGCGGCCTTCAACAGCGCCTGCGCCGCTTTGGCGTTATCGGGCTCGAGCTTGGCGTACTCGATGTAGCAGCGGGCGCTCGAACTTCCGGCGCCCATGGCGGCGGCAAAGTGCTCTTTGGCTTCCGCGCTGCGATGGTCGCGCAGCGCCAGCAGGCCGAGCCCTTCCCAAGCTTCGGCGATCTTCGCTTGATCGCGGATCAACTCGCGATAATCGGCCGCCGACTGCGCGCCGGAAAGCAGATCGGCGCGCGCCAGGCGCGCATCGGCATCGGAGATTTCGCGCTCCGGAAAATCGCGCTCGGCCATGGGCAGGCTGGATATGGAGGTCGTTCGAATATCGTGATCGGCGAAGCTCTGTTTGACTTGCGCCTCCACCTGCGCGGCCGATTTGCCGAACGCATTGCGATAGGCGGGGTCCTCCGCGGCCCCCTTGCGCAGGTTAAAGAGCAGCACGCGCAGCTTACCGAAATAATCGGGATCGGCCACCAGCAAGTGGATGCGCGCCCAATCGAGATCGGCATTGGGCGGCGGCGCGCCCACGGTGATGTGGATGCCCTTGACTTCGTAGGTGGAGAAGAACTCAACCAATCCGTGTTCGAAAGCCGGCGGCATCTGCGCCGTGTTGGCTTGAAGAAACAAGCGCGTGAGGGCTTCGTAAACAGCCGGCGAAGCGGCGCCCTTATCGGCGGCTTTTTCGTCGAGGACAATGTTGTAGCTGGCGCGGCCTTCGCCGATGGCTGAATCCGTAGTCCAACCTTGGGCGTTCTTGAAGACCAGGATGCGTACCGGCATGGGCGTTTGCAGATTGGCCTCGCCGACGACCTCGCCCACGGCGTGGCGGAACTCTTCAAAGCATACGAGGGTCTCGCGGCCGGCGCGCGTTCCCGCGTCGGTATAGACCTGGAAAGGGCCGGAGGCGAACTTCACCCAGTGGTCCGCCGCGCTTAGCGCCAAAGGGAGCAGCAGGGTGAGAAGCAGCCGTCGCATGCATTTCCATTATCCCGCGGCCGGCCGCTTTTGATAGAATAAGTATCGCTCCCCGTGGCGCTATCGTCTAACGGTTAGGACAGAGCCCTCTCAAGGCTTAAATACGGGTTCGATTCCCGTTAGCGCTACCATGTTTTCATAGACTTACGGGCTTTGCGCAGCCACGCGCAGCCACCAGAAACACGCCAGCGAATTTCACTGAACCTGCCCCTTCCAGTCTTCGGGCGTCGCGGGCCGGTTCCGCTTCTGGTATTCTTCCCACTTCCGTGCCGCTTCCTCGTCCTGCCCTGTGATCATGTGTGCGTAGATTTCCTGCGTCGTGCGAACGGAGCTGTGCCCCAGCCGCGCGGATACGGCCGCCAACGGAACGCCCTCTGAAAGCAGGACGGAGGTGTGGGTATGCCGCAAAAGGTGCAGAGCGGCTCCCTTCGGCTTCGGAATCTTCAAGCGCTTGAAGAGCGCCGAAACCGTGGCTGAAATTGAATCAGGCTTGAGCGGCGTACCGTCGGGATTGGCGAATACCAGATCCAAATCGGTCCGGTAGTTGGGTCCGAACTGGTGACGGAACTCGTCCTGCTGCTTGCGGTGTGTTTCGAGCGCCACGACCGCGGACTGGGGAAGCACAACGACGCGAGGTTTCTCGGTCTTCGTGTCTTTGAACTGGAGAACTCCACCTCGAGTCTGCGTTAACGACCGGGCGATGTGCGCGACTCCAGCTACAACATCGGACCAACGCAAGGCCAGCAATTCGCCGCGGCGGCAACCAGTTGCTGTGTCCAGCTCAAGGTAGGCCTTCATGCACCAAGGACCGCTCGCCGCGCTCACAAGCGTATTCTGCTGCGTGGGGGTGAGGGCGATTGCTAAATGCTTCCTTACCCGATGAACCAACTCCAGGCGAACTGCCTCCCAGAGATCGGCGTGAACTTCTTCCTCCGGTGTGTCGAAAGCGGCGGAAAGCATCGTAATGTCGGCGGCGTTGCCGACGCAGGCCAACTGTTGGACTGCCTTCTTCGTTTGTGGGGGCAGGCGCGTCAGCTTCCCGGCCATGAGGTCGACCACGTTGTCGGTGTGGCCCTTGGCGCGTATCCGATCGAAATCCCACGACCACCGTGCTGCATTGTGAGTGAAGATCACCAGACTCTCCTCAACGAGCACACGCAGAAACTGAATCACAAAAAACGGATTGCCCCCTGTCTTTTCGTGAACTAGTTGCGCCAGGGGAGCCGCACGTTCGGGATTTGGATGAAGCGCATCCATGACCAATTCCGTCATGCATTCACGATCCAGGGGCGCAAGCTTGATTTCGTGAATGGCGGCTCCCGCAGACCGAATCGCTTCGAGCTTCCGCATCAGTGGGTGAAACGAGTCGACCTCGTTGTCGCGGTATGCGCCGATCAACATGAGATGATGTACGTCCGCGTGCATCAAAAGATCTTCGACTAAGTCGAGCGTCGCAGCATCCAGCCATTGCAAATCGTCGAGGAATAACGCGAGGGGGTGTGTGGGCTCGGCGAATACGTCGACGAACCGCCGGAACACCGCCTGGAAACGTCTTCGTGCGTCCTGTGGAGGCAGATCGGAGACAGCCGGTTGGGCTCCGATGATGAGCTCGAGCTCGGGAACGAGGTCAATAATCAGCCGTCCGTTTCCGGCTAGCGCTTCGCGCAGGGCGTCTCGCCACGAGGCCAACTCGCTTTCGTTCTTTCCCAGGAGCCGCCGGATCAGGTCCTGAAAAGCTTGCGCAACTGTCGAATAGGGGATGTCGCGCTTGTACTGATCGAACTTGCCCGATGCGAAAAGACCGCGTGGAGGAACCAGAGATTTGTGGAGTTCATTCACAACGGCGGATTTGCCGATACCGGAGTAGCCGGAAACTAAAACCAGCTCCGGTTTGCCGCTCGCTACCACACGATCGAACGCCGCCAGCAATGCCTCGATTTCGGACTCCCGGCCGTACAGTCTCTCCGGAATGAGCAGCCGGTCCGGTATGTCGCGTTCGCCCAGAGGGAATTCCCACATGCGACCCTGCGCTTCCCATTCGGCAAGACATCGGCGCAGATCACTCTCCACCCCAACTGCCGTCTGATAGCGCTCCTCAGCCCTCTTGGATAACAACTTCATGACGATCGATGAAACCTGCAGCGGAACATCAGTCAACCTCATGCATGGCGGGGTCGGCTTCCTTGCGATATGGCAGTGAATCATTTCCATGGGATCGGACGCCGCGAACGGCAACGTCCCAGTCGCCATCTCGTAAAGCGTCACGCCAAGCGCATACAGGTCGCTTCGCGAATCGATCGAGCGATTCATTCGGCCGGTTTGTTCCGGGGCCATGTAGGGCAGAGTTCCAGCGATACGCTCTGGAAGGTCCGGCGCCTGCCGCTCGCGTGGCAAGCGTGAAGCGATCCCAAAGCCCATCAGCCGGACCTGACCCGTCACTGAGTTGATGAAAACATTGGCGGGCTTCACATCCTTATGAATCAGCTCCCGCCTGTGCAACCCACCGAGCGCCTGGGCAAGGCCTATGGCCACGTTTAAGAACTGGGTCACGTCCATAGGCCCGCGAAGGAAGTGATCGAGAGTTTCGCCTCCGGGGTCTTCGAGAACGAGCGTA
>Ga0302326_10018825_pt1 | contig 14306 bp, 8 predicted proteins | sample Palsa_T0_3_FD_202264 | JGI IMG/M metagenome (GOLD analysis project Ga0302326, IMG submission 202264) | Peat permafrost microbial communities from Stordalen Mire near Abisko, Sweden - Palsa_T0_3 | ecosystem: Environmental > Terrestrial > Soil > Palsa > Peat permafrost | place: Sweden: Abisko... | reverse complement strand
GAAAACGCTCACTGTCGCGCAGACCGCTTACTCCGCGAGTACGCTCCGTGCGCGGCTCGACGGACTTCCACGGCGTGATCGCGCAAGTCCATTTAGTATTGCCGTGAATCGATGGCGGCCTTGGCGGCTTCTTGATCGAAGACGCCGTCTTTCACGATGATCTTCTTCGGCTGATCGATTCCTTTGACCGCCTTCTCGACCGCGTCAAAGACCGCCGGGCCGGTCAGCGGCTGGCACTCGACGGTGCAGTTGGACTTGCCGGCGACCAGCGCCTCGAACGCCCCTTTGACGCCGTCGATGCTGACGATCTTGATGTCCACGCCCGGCTTGAGCCCGGCTTCCTCGATCGCCTGAATGGCGCCCAGGCCCATGTCGTCATTTTGAGCAAACAGGGCGTTGATGTTTTTCCCATCGGGGCTCTTGAGAAACGCCTCCATGACTTCCTTCCCCTTGGCCCGGGTGAACTCGCCGGTCTGGGTCATGATGATCTTCATGTCCGGATAGTTGGCGAGCGCTTCCCGAAATCCCTTGCTGCGGTCGATGGCCGGGGCGCTGCCGGTGGTGCCCTGCAGTTCGGCGATGTTGGCCTTGCCGCCGGTATCTTTGGCCAGCCACTCGCCGGCCATGCGGCCTTCCGCGACCAGGTCGGTGCCGACGAACGTGACGTAGAGCGAGGGATCGTCCACGGTGATGGTGCGGTCGGCGAGAATGACGGGGATATTGGCTGCCTTGGCTTCCTTCAGCACCGGCTCCCATCCGGTCTCGACGACCGGGGCAAGCACGATCGCGTTCACTTGCTGGGCGATGAAAGAGCGGATGGCCTTGATCTGATTCTCCTGCTTCTGCTGGGCATCGGAGAACTTGAGCGTGATGCCGCGCTTCTTGGCTTCATCTTTCATGCTCTTGGTCTCGGCGGTGCGCCAGGCGCTTTCGGCGCCGATCTGGCTGAAGCCGACGACCAGATCATCGGCCCGAGCCGCCGTCGCGATGGCGACCATGGACGCCAACGCAATGGTGAATGTTCGCAGCAGGGAGCGGTTCATTTGATTCCTCATAGTGATCCTCCGATTGAAGTGAGACGATTTATGCGTGACCCGTTTTTCCGGGTTGAATGATTTTTTGCAGAATGATGAACGCGAGCAGAAGTCCGCCGATGACGATCCTGTTCCACCCTGGGTCCAGCGTTCCCTGGAAGTTGATGGCGCTGGCGATGATGCCAAAAACCAGGACGCCGACGCAGGTTCCAATGACCTGACCGACTCCGCCGCTGAGCAGCGTACCACCGACAACGACGGCTGCAATGGCGTCGAGCTCCATTCCCTTGGCGGCGGTGGCGTCGCCGCTGGATGTATAGAGCGTGTAGACCACTCCGGCCAGGGCCGAGCAGAACCCGCTGAGCGTGTAAACCAGCACCTTGGTCCGCCCGACCGGCAATCCCATCAGCACCGCCGAGGCCTCGTTGCCGCCAACCGCGTACACGTTTCTGCCAAACGAGGTATAGAGCGACACGAAGATCAGCACGATCGCCAGTGCGATGAACGTGGCCGCGGTGATCGGAAGCTGGACGCCGAATCCAATGGGAACGGTGGCCGTCGTCAGCTTGACGATGGTGTCGTTGGTAATGGCGATCTGATCTGTGCTGATGAGCAAGGCCCCGCCCCGCAGGGCAAACAGGCCGCCAAGCGTGATCAGAAATGGGGTCAGATCGAAGAAATGGATGAGCATGCCGGTGCCGCAGCCGAACAGCGCTCCGCCGGCGAGAACCAGGAGGATGGCGACCGAAGCAGACACGTGATGGTTTTCCACGAGCGTCGCCAGCACGATATTGGCGCAAGCGACCATTGATCCGACGGACAGATCGATGCCGCCGGAAAGAATGACCGGCGTCAGCCCCAGCGCCGCGATTCCCAGGAATGCGTTGTCGCCGAAGAAGGCCACGGCAACGTCCTTCGAGAAGAACCCTCTAAACGTCACACAGGCGCCAATGTAAAGCGCCGTGCAGACGAGGATGGTGGCCAGTAGCGGCATCTGCTGGCGCGAGAAGGGCAGGCGGCGCGGGACTGGAGATTGGGCATAAACGAGTGTCTCGCTCATGAATTGCCTCGTTTGAACAGCCGTTTGCACCTGCTTCGGAATTTTTCCGATTGCAGGAGGCACACGAGCACCACCACCATTCCCTTGATGACGAGCGTGAGCGGCTCGGGGACGCCGCGGGCCAGAATGGTGGTGGTGAGCGTTTGAATGAGGACGGCCCCGATGAGCGCGCCGACGATGGAAAACCGGCCGCCGCTGAGGGACGTGCCGCCGAGGCTGACGGCCAGAATGGCGTCCAGTTCGAGATACAGGCCGAGGTTGTTGAAGTCGGCGGCTTTGATGTCGGCGGTGGAGATGAGTCCGGCCACTCCGGCGCAGAATCCGCAGAAGACGTAGACGAGAATCTTGACCCGGCTGCTGGAGACGCCGGCGAGCCGCGCGGCTTTGGGATTGTTGCCGACCGATTCGACGAAGAGCCCCAGGGCCGTGCCGCGTGTGAGCAGACCAGTGAGGATCGCCACCACCACGACGATGGTGACCGGGAACGGGAGGCCGAGGAAACCGCCGGTGCCGAGAAATTCAAAACCCGGGTGCTCGAATGTGACGATCTGCCCGCTGGTGGGGAATCGTGCGATGCCGCGTCCGGCGACCATGAGGATGAGCGTGGCGACGATCGGCTGAATGTCGAGGAGCGCGACCAGCAAGCCATTCCACAATCCCGCAATCGCCGCCGCCGCCAGCGACAAGAGGATGATCAGTGTCAGCGAGTGAGTGACGTTGATGAATGCCAGGGGGGAGTCGTCGGGACGCACGATCAGCGCCGCGGCGATGGTGCCCGTGATGGCCATCACGGCACCGACGGACAGATCGATCCCGCCCGTGGCGATCACCAGCGCCATCCCAAGGGAGAGGAGCATGACCGGCGCGCCGCGGCGGAGAATGTCAATCAGGCTGCCGTAGACGCGGCCGTCGCGCACGGTCAGATGAAAGAATCCGGGCGTGAAGAAAAAATTGAAGATCAGGAGCAGCGCCAGCACCAGAATCGGCCAGACGAGCAATGGTATTCCCCGCGGGGAGCGGGGCGGGGGCGGTGCGTAATCGAGCGGGGCGGTCGTCACGGGTGGGGCGTCTCCGGCTGGCCGGCGATCGTGGCCATCACGTTTTCCTCGCTCACCTGATCTCCGGCCAATTCACCCACGACTTTGCGGTCACGGAGGATCGCCACCCGATGACACATCCGCACGACCTCCTCCAGTTCCGAGCTGATGAACAGCAGCGACATGCCGTCCTGGCAAAGTTGCTCGATCAGGCGGGCGATCTCAAATTTCGCGCCCACATCGATGCCGCGCGTCGGCTCATCAAGAATCAGCAGCCCCGGCTCGGTGGCGATCCACCGGGCCAGCAGCACCTTCTGCTGATTGCCGCCGCTGAGAAGCTTGATCGATTTGTCCGCATCGGATGTTTTGATATTCAGGGCCTTGATGTATTGGTCGGCCAGCGCCTGCTGGCGGCGTCGGCCGATGCGCCGCAGCCATCCGGCACGCGCTTGCAACGACAGCACCAGGTTTTCCCGGATGGAAAGATCGGGGATGATTCCCTCGGCCTTGCGGTCTTCGGAGCAGAACCCAATGTGCCGGGCGATCGCCCCGCGCGGTTGCCGCAGCTTGACCGGCTGCTCGTTGATCCGCAGCGAGCCGCCGTCGGGCTTGTCGGCGCCGAATAGCAGCCGCGCCAGTTCCGTCCGCCCCGAGCCAAGCAAACCCGCGAGTCCGACAATCTCTCCCTGGCACAACGTCAGATCGAACGGCTCAATCGCTCCGCGCCGGCGCAGGCCGCTGGCTTCGAGGAACGCTTTGCCGGTGGAGGCCGCCCTTGCCGGGGGATGATGGCCGGTGATGGCGGAAGCATCGCGGCCGATCATTTTGCCGATCAGTTCCAGTCGCGGCAGCGACGCGGTCTCATATTCGCCCACCAGCTTGCCGTTGCGCAGCACCGTGATGCGATCGGTGATCTGATACACCTGATCGAGGAAGTGCGTGACGAAGATGATTCCCAGCCCCTCGCCTTTCAGCTTGCGCATGACGCCGAAAAGGCTGGCGACCTCGTGGGCGTCGAGGCTGCTGGTCGGCTCATCCAGCACCAGCACTTTGGCCGGCACCGCACGGTTGACATCCACGGCCCGGGCGATGGCGATCATCTGCTGAATCGCCACCGAGTAGCTCGACACCGGCCGCTTGACGTCGATGGCGATGTCCAGCCGGGCCATTGCCTCGCGGGCCAGCCGGCTCATCTGCCGCCATCGCACGGTGCGAAGAAACGTCCGCGGCTGGCGACCCAGATACAGGTTCTCCGCCACCGACAACTCGGGGATCAGGTTCACTTCCTGATAAACGGTGCTGATCCCCTCCGCCTGCGCATCCAGCGGCGTGCGGGGATTGATCGGCCGGCCGTCGAGCACGGCCTCGCCCCCGTCGCGGGGATACAGGCCGGTCAGCACCTTGATCAGCGTGCTTTTGCCCGCCCCGTTTTCCCCCATCAGGGCGTGGATATGCCCGCGCTGGAGCGTGAAATCGACGCCGTCGAGGGCCAAAACGCCGGGGAATCGTTTGGTGATGCCGCGGGCGGTAAGCAACGCTGAATCGGTCATAATGCGCTTGCGGGACTCGTGCGAGAAGCCAGAGTATACAGAAGGCGCGGCCCGCCCCCAAAAAACTACCGGGCGGGCGACCGCTCGACGGCCCCCATTGAGTAAGATGCGGTCCTCGGGCAGTATATACGGCCTGGATGGAGCGGTTGGGGCGGGTGGAACGCGAGGATCGGATCTTGGAGACGCTGCTTCGGCTCACATCAATCACCAAGAGCTTCGGCGGAGTGCGAGCGCTCAAGGGCGTTTCGTTTGAATTGCTGGCGGGCGAGGTGCATGCCCTCGTCGGCGAAAACGGCGCGGGCAAATCGACCCTCATCAAAATCATCACCGGCGCCCATCAGCCCGATTCGGGCACGATCGAAATGCGCGGCAACCACGTCACCGACATGGACCCCGGCACGTCGCGAACCCTCGGCGTCGCCGCCATCTACCAGCAGCCGGCTCTCTTTCCCGATCTGACTGTCGCCGAGAACATCGGCCTGCGACTCGAGCAGGGCGGCCCATGGCGCCTGCTGCATTGGCGTCAGCGCCGCCGTCAGGCCAAGGAATTGCTCGACAGCGTTGGCGCGGGTATTTCCCCCAACGCGCTGATTCGCGACCTGACCATGCCGCAGCAGCAGTTGGTCGAGATTGCCGGCGCGCTGGGCGGGGCCGCGAAAATTCTGATTCTCGACGAGCCGACCGCTTCGCTCAGCGACCGCGAGGTCGAGAATCTGTTTCGCGTGATCGGCGAACTGAAATCGCGCGGCGTGGGGATGATTTACATTTCCCACCGCCTCGACGAGCTCCCGCAAATCGCCGACCGGGTTACGATCTTGCGCGACGGAACGTACATCGACACCCGCCCGGTGGCCGGCGTGGATCGCTCGGAGCTGATTCGGCTGATGGTCGGCCGATCGCTCGAAGCGGTCTTCCCCAAGATCCACGTGGACCTGGGCGATGTCGTGCTGGAGACCCGCGACCTGGGTTGTCGGCAATCGGGCGTGCACGATGTGAGCCTGAGCGTGCGTGCCGGCGAAATTCTCGGCCTCTCCGGGCTCGTCGGCGCCGGCCGCACCGAGCTGGCCCGCGTGCTCTTCGGACTCACCCCGGCTGATTCCGGGCAGATTGTTTTGAAAGGCGCGGCCGTCGCGATTGATAAGCCACAGCGGGCCGTCGAGCTTGGCATCGCCTATGTCCCGGAGGACCGCCGCCGCCATGGCGTCATTCTCGAAATGCCGGTCGCGGCCAATACCACGCTGGCCATCTTGCGCAGAATCTCCTCTCACGGGCTCATCGAATTTGCCGCCGAGCGCAAGGTCGCCACCGAATATGTCTCGCTGTTCGGCATCAAAACGCCGTCGATCCAGACGCCCGTCGGCAATCTCTCCGGCGGCAATCAGCAGAAGGTGGCCCTGGCCCGCTGGTTGGCGACCGAGCCTGCGGTCATCATTCTCGACGAGCCGACGCAGGGCGTCGATGTCGGCGCCAAATCCGAGATTCATCGCCTGATGGGTGATCTGGCTAAGCGCGGCCTGGCCATCATCATGATCTCGTCAGAACTCCCCGAAGTGCTCGGCATGAGCGACCGCATCGCCGTGATGCACGGCGGCGGAATCGTCGACGTGCTCGACCGTGCCCAGGCGACGCAGGAAAAACTCCTTGAGCTGGCCCTGGGCCATCTGCCCGGCGGGACGGTGGCGGCATGACCAGCATCGCTGAGGCCATCGCCGGACCGCTCGAGCCCAAACGCCCGTCTGTGGCGTCCCGCTATCTGCGCGAATGTTGCGTCGCGATTGCCTACGGCCTGCTGCTGGCGCTGCTGGCCCATTTTCAGCCGGGCTTCTTCCACGCCAGGGCCGGCGAAAACCAGAGCGAATTTTTCTCCGTCGCCGTCAACATGGCCCCGATCCTGATCGCCGCGATCGGGATGACCATGGTCATCGTCGCCAAGCACATCGACATCTCGATCGGTTCGCAACTGGCCGTCTGCTCGGTGCTCGCCGCCCTGACCGCCAAGGCCGGCTATCCGATGCCCGTGGTCGGACTCGTCGCCGTCGCCGCCGGGGCGGCGATGGGAGTGATCAACGGCGCGCTGGTCGCCGGTCTGGGTTTGCCCAGCATCGTGGTCACGTTGGCGACGATGGTGATCTTCCGCGAGTCGCTGCGCTGGGTCCGCCAGGGGCAATTCGTCAGCGATCTGCCCAACGGCTTTCAATGGTTCGGACTCTCCCAAGCCGGCGGACAAACCGCGCTGATCTGCGTCGCGGCCGTGGTCTTTGTGATCTTTGCATGGACCCTGCGATGGGCCGCGGTCGGGCGAACCGTCTTCGCCGTCGGCTCCGATCTCGAGGCGGCGCGCCTGGCCGGCATCCGTCCGCGCCGCGCGGTCTTCTTCATCTTCGTGCTCATGGGCGCGCTGGTGGGATCGGCCGCGCTGCTCAGCGCCGTGCGCTCGCCGGATGTCGACCCCAACGTCGGGCTGGGATGGGAGCTGACGGTCATCGCCGCCGTGGTGGTCGGCGGGACGTCGATCTCCGGCGGACGTGGCACGCTCATCGGCACGCTGATCGGCGTGGCCTTGCTCGCCACGATCGGACCGGCCCTGGCGTTCATGGGCGTCCCGTCGCAATGGGAGAAGGCCGTCCGCGGGCTGATTATCCTCGCCGCCGTCGCTTCCGATGGATTCTCGCGGAGGTCCGACTGAGCCATGTCCGACATCGGCGTTCCACCTTCAACCGCACTCGCCCCGCCCCAGCTCGACGCGGGGCGGCACTGGCCCATGCCCAGCGCGCAACAGCTCGCGCTGGCGTTCCTCCTGGCAGTGGAAATCGCCGCCTACGGCGGCCTCGGAAGCAACTTCCTCTCGTTCAACAACCTCTTTGAAATCACCCGCGACAGCGTCGAGCTCGGTCTGCTGGCCCTGGCAATGACCCCCGTGATTCTCGCCGGCGGGATCGATCTCTCCGTCGGCTCGTTGATGTCCCTCTCGGCCGTCCTGCTGGGCAAAATGTGGCACGAGGGCGGTGTGCCGATCTGGCTCGCCCTGGTGATCACCGTCGCCATCGCCACGCTCGCCGGCGGACTCAACGCCCTGCTCATCACCCGGCTGCGCATTCCCCCGCTGATCGTCACGCTCGGGACCTATTCCCTCTTCGGCGGCGTGGCCGAGGGACTGGCCCACGGCCGCGACAACCCATCGAATTTCCCCGCCTCCTTCGTCTTCCTCGGCAACGGATACATCGGCCCCGTGCCGATCCAGGTCATTCTGCTGGTCGTGGCCATCATCGGTTTCGGCATCCTGGTTCATCGCGCGGCCACAGGCCGATTCCTCTCCGCCATCGGCTTCTCGCCGCAGGGCGCCCGCCATGCCGGCATCGCCGTCGAGCGGCAGATCGCATTGACCTACATCCTCGCCGGGCTTTGCGCCGGCCTCGCGGCGGTCGTCGCCGTCGCGCGGGTCAACACCGCCAAGGCGGACATGGGACAGGGCTACGAATTGTGGGCCATCACCGCCGTCGTCCTCGGCGGAACGTCCATCGTCGGCGGCCGCGGCAGCATCGTCGGCACCGTCATGGGCCTCTTCGCCATCGTCATCCTGCAAAACGGCCTGCGGATGGCCGATCGGCCCATCTGGCTCACCAGCCACCTCGGTGGCGAATTGTCGGGAATTCTCACCGGGTTGTTGCTGCTGCTCTCGATCGGTTTGGATTGGCGCTCAACCGGGATACCATCTTCGGCGTCGGCCGCGGCCGACGCTTCACCACCCAACGAGGCGGAGTTTCAGATGAAGAATTCGCAACTGGCGGTCCTCTGTATCGTCATCCTCATCGCGGCCCTGATCGTGACCGGCGGGAACTTTCTGCTACCCAGACTCGTGCCGCAACCTCCCGCCCCCGTGGCGTCCGGCGTCGTGACGCCCGGCCCCACGCCCGCGCCGGCGAAGCAGGTGAAGATCGCCATGATGCCCAAGAGCAAGGGCAACGCCTACTTCGTCGCTGCCGAGAAGGGCGCCGATGACGCGGCCAAGGAACTGGGCGTCGATCTGATCTGGGACGGCCCGACCGACACCAATCCCGCCGAGCAGAGCCGGATCATCGACACCTGGATCAACCGCGGCGTGGACGTGATCGCCGTCAGCTGCGAGGACGGCAAGAGCCTGGCCACCTCCCTACGCAAGGCCCGCGACAAGGGGATCAAGGTCATCACCTGGGACTCCGACACCGATGAAGACGCCCGCGACTATTTCGTCGATCAGGCCACTCCCCAAGGCATCGGCGAGGCCCTGATGGACAATGCCGCCAAGGCGATGAACAACACCGGCCAGTACGCCATCATCACCGCCTCGCTGAACTCGACGAACATGAACACCTGGGTGAAGTACATCAAGCAGCGGCAGGCCGAGAAGTATCCCAAGATCGTCTTGGCCGACATCCGCCCCTGCGACGATCAGCAGGACAAGGCCTTCGACGAAGCCAACACGCTGCTCCATTCCCGCAAGGATTTGAAGCTGATCATGGCCATCTGCTCCCCCGCCGTCCCCGGCGCCGCCGAGGCCGTCAAGCAGTCCGGCCGCAAGGACGTGAAGGTGATGGGCCTGGGCCTGCCCAATGACAACAAGCGGTACATCCACGAAGGCGTCACCGACGACATCGTCCTGTGGAACACGATGGACCTTGGCTACCTGACCGTCCTGTCTGCCTATGATTTGGCCACCGGCAAGCTCAAACCCGGCGACACCTCCATGGACGGCGGCCGCATCGGCAAGATCGACATCAACGGCTCGGACATCCTCCTGGGCAAGCCGTACACGTTCACGAAGGACAATATCGATCAGTTCGACTTCTGAGCCGGCCGGTGGAGAAATCCGAATTCCGAAACCAATGGTACAAGAATCTTCGTGCATGGTAGAAGCAAAGAGCCGCGCACGCAGGGTACTCCCGGAGTAAGCGGAGCAGTGTTCGAACTCCGCTTACTCCGCGAGTAGGCTCCGTGCGCGGCTCATCGGACTCATTGGACACAATCTTCGTTCGAACGGGTGGAGGTTATTTTTTTCCGCGCAAACTGAGGAGCCGCGCACGCAGGGTACTCCCGGAGTAAGCGGTCGTTTCGCCCGAATCGACGCATTCATCGATCCGCTTGACGGTGGAGATGCCGGCGTCGTTGAGGCCGAAGGCTTGGAGAAAGTCGTGGGGAAATGTCTCGGCGTTGAATGGCGCTTCGGCGAGGACGGTCGCACCTGCGGTGCGCTCAGTGCGGCCGATGCTCGTGGCGGTGATGTTCCATTTGTGGGGGCTGGTCGGGGGCGGGGGGTTCCGAGGGGGCGGTGGCGGGGGCGGGCTGGGTGGCGGGGGCCGGGACGTTCTTGATCTGGGCGGCGTAGAGCACGATGTTGCGCATCAGGGCGGTGGCGCTGTCCGGCGTGTAGCCGATGATTCCGTCGACCGGCTGGCCGACGAGGCCGGCGGTGAGGTCCTCGCGGCTGTAGAAGACACCGATGCGCGATCCCACGGTGATGCCGCGAATGCGCGGGGCGTCGAGGTGGCCGGTCACTTTGTTTTTGGTAAAGGGTCGATAGCGGAAGAGAGCGATCTGCGCGCCGGCGATTTGATAGACGGGAGAATCCGGGGGGAGGACGGTGCCCAGGTCGGCTGCGCTGCCGCCGAAGATCGCGGCCAACTCCGCTTCGGCGGAGTCGGCGAATTCCGCGTTGCCGCCGGCGGCGTCGACGATCAGCGTTCCACCGCCATTGACGAACGCCTTGAGCTGGTGGCGCTGCGCGTCATTCAGCGTGAATCGGGTGGTGCCGGTCAGGTGGGCGATTTTGAACCCGGCCAGGTTGGAGTCGTCGGGCTTCACGTTCTGCACGTTGAGATCGAGGATTCCCCAGTTGTGCAAGATGGCGGCGAGCCGCGGCCAGCCGCCGGGCTCGGGATCGGGATTATCGCCCAACTGCAAACGGGCGAGCTTCAGCTGCACCGTGGGCTTGATGCTTGGATTGGGTCGCACGACGTAGGACTCGCCGCGGTCAATCAGGTTCGACTTGTCGACCGAGTAGAGAAAGATATCCTGGCCCAGCTCGAAATCCTCCTGTCGGATTTTGTCGGAGCGGGTTTGCCACGCCCGGGAGACATCGGCCTCGGGAATGAGGAGCATCAGCTCGCGGACCTGGTTGGACAGACCCAGCACCTTGGGCCGCTCCGACCATCGGGTGGCGGAGTATTCCTCGTCCTTGAAAATCGGATGAGTGGGGGGGAGCTGGCGGAATTCGTATTTGGGAAACAACTCCGATCCCAACTTCATGAAGCTGTCGGCAAAGTTGGTGTTGGCGCAGTCGGCGTTGCCGAGAATCAGTCCGCCGCCGGCAACGAAGTCGCGCAACTTGGCGATGCTGGCATCGTCGAAGCTCAGGGGCTGGCTGCCGGAGACGTAGAGGATGGCCGAGTCGTGCAGGTCATCGGCCGATCCGCTCAGATCGACGGTTTGCCAGTTGAGATAGGTCTCGATTTCCTTGCCGCTCCATTGGGCCAGATTAGCCAAGTCGCGCGGGCGCTCGTTCCACGGCTCGGGCTGGATCTTGCCGCCATCGAGCCTGGGCGCGGCGGACCACTGGAGCTTGTTCATCATCACCGGCGCCCGGCCGCGGGTGAGAAAGAGCATGGCGAACGCAGTATTGGCGAGCGTGGGGTATTTGCCAGTCCACGAGCCATCTGCCCCCTGGTGGCGAACGATAAATTCGGCTCCCCGGGCATACCAGTCGGTGGTGCCGAAGTATTTTCGCCCGCTGGCGACGCCGATCCGCTCGACGCCGTACATACCATAGTAGTTGCCGTCGAGCAGCTCGCCGATGTGCTGATCCATGTAGGCCAGGCCCTTGTCGAGGTACCTATTTGTCTCGCCACCAATGCACGGGTCCCAGTGGTGGTTGATCAGCAGGTGGTCCTGGGTGATATAGAGCGTGGCGATTCCAGCGGCGGTCATCGTTGGCTCGACCTCGGAGCCGAGGTGATAGGGCCAACCACCGTCGCGTTGCTGCGCCGCTTTCCAGGCGGCATCGACGGACTGCCAGTATTTGTCGGAGACTTCCATTCCCGCCTCTTCCAGCGCCCACATTCCCAGGACGCCGTACTGGCTGACGCTGAAGTCGAAATAATCGGGGGTCCGCCTTCCGGGCGGCCCGCGGGTTCCCGCTTCGTCAATGTAGTAGGGGTAGAGACCCTTCCCCGGGCCTTGGGCCCACATCGCCTTGGTCAGCGTTTCCAGATCGGTCTGGGCGACAGTGCGAGTTTCCTTGGGAGGAAGAAACGTCCAGACCTGCGAGCGGATGCCCGCTGCGTAGACGCCGCGGATGGTCGCCTTTTTGAGCCATTCAATGGCCGGCGCCAGGCGCGGGTCCTGCGGGTTCTCGCCCGCGGCCAGCAGGGCGTAGACCGCGATGGACGTCAGCCCGCCCCATTGGCGTGATGTCACGCCGGCGGGGTTGGTGTCGCTTACCGGAGCCGGGGATTCCTCCCAGTTGTCAGTTTTTTCCTGTTGGTAGAGATAGTTCTTGGCCCGGTCCAGCGCCGCGGCGACCTCGTGGGACGTGGCCGCCCCGCAGGTTTGGGCCGCCACGACGAACGTGCCGACAAAAACGAGAACTGCTTCTCGAAGACCGGCGATGAAACATCGCCGTCGCGAAAGAGTCATTCCTCGTTCAACCCGCACGTCGTTATTGTAATTCGGCGACGAACTGAACGCGACAGTTTGTTGGTTCCGTAGCTTTCGGCAGAGCCGAAGGTGCCGCAGCGTGCGGCTCAGTACCCAAAGCCATTGCGACCGCGCTCTTTGACCCGATAGAGCGCCGCATCCGCCCGCTTTTTCAGGGTTGCCGAGTCGCGGCCGTCTTCGGGCAGCGTGGCGATGCCGATGCTCGTTGTCACCTGCAAGCTTCGCCCGCCGATCTCGAACGGCTGGGCCATCGACTGGACCAACTTCTGAGCCACGACCTCCGCGCGGTCGCGAGTCTCCAGCTCCGGCAAGACGATGACGAACTCGTCGCCGCCGAGCCGGGCCATCGTGTCGGCGTCTCGGAGCATGCTTCGGATGCGGTGGCTGAACTGCTGGAGCAGTTGATCGCCAGCATCGTGTCCGAACGAGTCGTTGACCGCTTTGAACTTGTCGATGTCGAGCACCATCACGCCGACCTGTTTCCCACTTCGGTCGGCCAGGTCGAGGGCGTGTTGCAGCCGGTCCTCAAACATCACCCGATTGGGCAGGCCGGTCAACGAATCGTGTCGCACGAGATGGCTGAGCTGGCGAGTGGTGTTGTGGTGCTCGATGCAGATTCCGGCGAGCTTGGCAGACATGCTGAGGGTTTGCACTTCGGCGGTCGTCGGCCGGCGCGGCTCGCGGGCGAAGATGGTCAATAATCCCAACGGAACGCTGTCGGTTGCCTCGATCGCCATCGTCCAGCTTGCCGCGACGCCGTGGCGGGCGGCGATTTCCCGAACGTCGGCCCAGATCTCATTGTGGTCCACGAACGTGACGCCGCACCTGTCTGTCGCTTCCCAAACGTCTTTGGTCAGGTCCGCGGCCAGCCGTAGCGCGTGAGCCCCAAGTGCGCTCCGCCACTCGGGCGCGAGGCTGGGCCCATGCAGCATGATCTTGCCATCCTGCAGAACGGCAATCGCCGCCGTCGAGCCGATCACCTGCTGCTCCATCGCCGTGGCCAGGCGGTCCAGCACCTTGGGCAGGGGCATGTCGCGCGCGACCATCTCCAGCACGCGCCGGCGGTCGCGCTCGAGTTGCTCGGCGAGCTTCCGATCCGTCACATCCAGCATTGCGGCGATGGCGCGTGCGGGCCGACCGTCGCCCCCGTTGATCACCGTAATATTCAAGCTTGTCCAGATGACGCGGCCATCCTTGCGAACGTATCGCTTCTCGGCACTGTAATTCTGCAGCTCGCCGCGGCGCAACTTCTCGAAGATATCCAGACCAGACGCCAGATCGTCGGGGTGCGTGAGCTGTCCGAGGGTCGTCGCGCACAACTCGTCGGCGGAGTAACCCAGGATGTCGCAGAGCTTGGCGTTGACACGAATGAACCGGCCGGTGGCCAGGTCCACCTGCGACTTTCCCACGCCGGCCATTTCAAAGGTCGTGCGGTATTCATCCTCGCTGGCCCGCAGGGCGTCCTCCGCCTCCTTGCGACGGGTGATATCCTGAATCTGGGCGATAAAGTGAAGCGGCCTGCCCTCGGCGTCGCGCACCAGTGACACGCTGAGTAACACCCAGACGAGATGCCCGCGGCGGTGGATGTAACGCTTGACCATCTGGTAGTCGCGCACCTGACCGGCGAGCAGACGTTTGACCTGCGCCAAGTCGGCCTGCAAGTCGTCCGGGTGAGTGATCGACTGGAAGTCGCGGACCAATAGTTCCTGCTCGGTGTACCCCACGATCTGGCAGATCGAATGGTTGACCTGAAGCCACCGGCCATCCAGTGCCACGATCGCCATGCCGATCGCGGCATGATCGAAGGCGCTGCGAAACCGCTCCTCGCTGTGGGCCAGCGCCGTCAGCGCCTCGGTTCGCTCGGCGAGCAGGGCCTTCTTGGCTTCAAACTCGGCCGCATGCCCCAGCGCCGCGGCCACCAGCCCGGCCATCAGCC
>Ga0302326_10018824_pt1 | contig 14306 bp, 12 predicted proteins | sample Palsa_T0_3_FD_202264 | JGI IMG/M metagenome (GOLD analysis project Ga0302326, IMG submission 202264) | Peat permafrost microbial communities from Stordalen Mire near Abisko, Sweden - Palsa_T0_3 | ecosystem: Environmental > Terrestrial > Soil > Palsa > Peat permafrost | place: Sweden: Abisko... | reverse complement strand
CACAAATCGCCCCAGGCGCGAACCTTACCTCGGACATCGGCTAAGCCGACGGCGCGGCATGGCCTGGGCCATGGGGTCATCATGGTACAGATTAAGAAGCTGCTGCACTTCTATCCTCTCTCCCGGAACCGGCAGTTGCCGACGAGGTGAGGGCGCCAACGCAAGTAAGGGTATACCCTATGCCGCGGTTGGTCTGAATTAACTTCTGAGGAAAACCCCGATCTACCTTACTGCGTAGAGCGCTGATATACACGTCGACTACATTGGTCAGACCTTCGAAGGAGGAGTTCCACACATGCTCAAGGATCATGGTGCGCGTTACCGGACGGTTTACGTTGCGCAACAGGTATTCGAGCAGGAGAAATTCTTTTGGCCGCAGATCGATGGCCTTGCCCAAGCGGGCCGCTCTCCGGCGCAGAAGATCCAGTTCCAGATCACCAGAGCGCAAAACATTCACCGCCTGGGATGCCGCCAGGTCGGAAGCCGCCTGACGGAGCCGTATCGAAAGGCCCAAACGCACGGCCAGCTCGGAAGCAAAGAAGGGCTCATGCATCCAGTCGTCGATCCCAGCTTCGAACAGACGCAAGCGCTGCTCGAGATCGAGATAGCGGGAAAACACGAAAAGCGAGGCGCCGGAATTTTCCTGGCGCAGTAGCTTTACCAGGGCAAGAGCATCGGCAAACATAAGAGAATCGGAATCGACGAGGACCCCTTCGTACTGCGCGAACTGGGCGAACTGCAGGCACTCCTTCGCGGAGAGTACCGTCTCCACGACAAACTGAGCTGAATCGAGCGCCTTGACAACGCGTTTTTGAAGGGCGAACCGGGGGAGGAATGTGAGCACTTTCATGACTGGCTCCAAAATCCAATAAGCGAAAGAGCTTGCTCCGAGTGAACAGCGCAGAAGTATTGCTGGACAGCAAGCATGTACTTCTTAACGAATTAAGACTGCCACCCGGTGGCTGCAAGATGCACTCTGACATCACGTTGCGAGTCCTAAGCAGCGTAGCGAGGGTTGCGAAACTGTAAAGGAAATATAGCGGTGAACTGGGAACACCTACCAACGCAGGTCGCATATATTTACCCGACCGCGTACTCGAACTCAGCGTGCCGTGAGTCGCAGCGTTACAAAACCAGAAGCAATATGCTAGATGGTCACTGAGCAATAGCAGAATCGATTTTGTATTGTCAAGAACTTTTCCTTAATTGTGCCGTAATATCAACATAATTGTTACATAAATGTTGCGGGGGATTTGCTTGCCACGAGGCACCAGAAATCGGGTTATGAGGGTTTTCACCAGGGTGCTCAGGATTAGAAAGAAGCATCCAACGGTGTGCAGCGGGCATGGTGTTTATGATTGGGACAAACCTGTGCCTAAAGTGTGATTGTGAGCTAACACTTTCGGCCGGATGGTAGAGACATGTTTCCTGATGCTCGAACTCGCAGGGGCCGGGGTCAGCCTCCCATAACCACGGTACCGGAGCCAGAGCAAACACATTCCGCACGGCAGCCCAGCGGAGCATCCCCCGGAGCAACCATGCCCCAGTCTATGCATAGCCCTAACCGGATCCTCAAGGGCATCCGTGTGCTCTTTGCCTGCGGCCTCCTCGCCGGCGGTCTTGCCTCCTGTAATAACAGCAACAATAATGAGTCACAGACCACTGCCGCGCCTACGCTCGCGCTCACACCTTCGACGATCAGTCTGACAGCGGGTGCAGCCGGACAGCAGGCTTCCCTGCTGCTGACCGCTCCGGCGGGCAGCGGGGCGGCGACGATTACCGTGTCCGGCCTTCCCACTGGGGTTACGGTGTCCCCGTCGGCATTGTCGGCCACTCCTGGAACGGCGCTGCCGCTGACGTTTTCCGCCGCCTCTTCGGCAACCGCTGCGAGCACCATGGTCACGTTTACTACCACGGTCAATGGGCAGGCAGCCACCACCCAGGCATCGCTTACGGTTAAGGCGGTGACTCTGACGCCGTCGCCCGACTTCACCCTCAGCGCGTCGCCGGCAACAGTAAGTTTGACCGCCAATGGCACGCCAGCGACCATATCTCTCCTGGCGACCCCGCAGAATGGGTTTTCCGCCAACGTACAGGTATCGATCACCGGCTTACCGGCCGGGGTGACGGCAAAGCCGTCGCCCATCACGCTCACCCCAGGCACCGCTGCCACGCTTACGTTCACTGCGCCTCAAGGAACAGCGGCCGGGTCATCGACAGCCACGTTGACCGGGACGTCGGACAGCCTGACGCATACCGCTACGGTAGTCATCACGGTGGTGGCTCCTGCGCCGCCGCCATCGCCGGACTTTTCGCTAGCCGTCACTCCTACGTCCCTCAGCGTCACCGTGAGTGGGGCAGGACAGCCGGTCCAACTCGCGGCGACTGCGCTCAACGGTTTTACCGGAACCGTCAGCGTCGCCTTCAGTGGCTTGCCCGCCGGCGTGACCGCCAACCCGGCATCGCTTTCGCTCACCCCGGGCACCCCGCAAACTGTCACCCTTACGGCGGGTAACAGCGCTCAGCCGGGAAGTGCCAGCGTTGTCTTCACCGGCACTTCAGGCTCGCTCAGCCATGCTGCCACCCTGGCGCTGACGGTGGCTGCTCCCTCGGGAGTGAATGTAACCACCTATCACAACGACAACGCCCGCGACGGATGGAACGCCACGGAGACTACGCTCACCCCGCAAAACGTCAACTTCAATAGTTTTGGCAAGCTTTTCGATTTGCCGGTGGACGGCAACGTGGATGCGGAACCCCTGTACGTGAACAGCCTTTCGATCGCCGGGCAGACCCATAATGTGCTGATCGTAGTTACTGAAAATGCAAGCGCCTACGCTTTTGACGCCGACTCGGGTACGCAGCTTTGGAAAGTTACGGCTCTGGGTGCGAATGAGACTACCAGTGACGACCATGGCTGCGGCCAGATCACCCCGCAGATCGGCATCACCGACACGCCGGTGATCGACAGGGCTAATGGCCCCAACGGCACGGTGTTCTTTGTGGCCATGTCGAAGGACGCGAGCGGTAACTACCACCAGCGGCTGCACGCGTTAGACCTGAGCACGGGCGCGGAGCTCCAGGGTAGCCCGTCTGAGATTCAGGCCAGTTTCCCGGGAAGCGGATACGGTTCCACGAATGGGACGCAGGTCTTCGATCCTGGTCAATATGCGGAGCGGGTGGGGCTACTCCTGATGAACAGCCAGCTCTATCTGGCATGGACCTCGCACTGCGACGATGATCCTTATACCGGGTGGATCATGGCTTACAGTGAAACCACCCTCCAGCAAAGCAGTGTTCTGAACGTGACCCCGAACGGCCCCTCCTCTCCACACTATGGGAATGGCGAGGGGTCGGTGTGGATGAGCGGCGCAGGCCTTGCCGCGGATACGCAAGGGAATATTTATTTTCTGGACGCCAATGGGACCTTCGACTCGACGCTAAACGGCAACGGCTTTCCTGCGATGGGAGACTTTGGCAACTCCTTCATGAAATTATCCACCACCGGAAACTCGCTCGCGGCCGCGGACTATTTCGCCGCCTACAACCTGCAATCCGAGAGCGATGCCGACCAGGATCTGGGCTCCGGCGGCGCCATGTTGCTGCCCGATCAGACGGATGGCAACGGCGTCGTCCACCACCTCGCTGTGGGCGCCGGTAAAGACACGAATATCTATATCGTCGATCGCGACAACATGGGCAAGTTCAATGCCAGCAGTAACAATGCGATCTATCAGGAGATTCCCAATGCCTTGAGCGGGGGCGTGTGGTCGATGGCTGCCTTCTTCAATAACACGGTCTACTACGCGAGCGTCGGCGATCACCTCAAGGCGTTTCCCATCACCAATGCAATGCTGGCCACATCTCCGGCCAGTGAGTCGGCGAATACGTTCGCTTATCCTGGCGCTACTCCGAGTGTGAGCTCCAATGGATCACAGAACGGCATTATCTGGGCTATCGAAAACCAGAGTGGCGCAGGAGTCCTGCACGCCTACAACCCCACCAACATACCCACCGAGCTGTATGACAGCAATCAAGCGGCGAACGGACGGGATAATTTTTCCGACAACAAATTCGTTACACCGATGATCGCTAACGGCAAAGTGTACGTGGGTACGCAGAACAGCGTTGCCGTCTTTGGTCTGTTGCCCTGAGCTTCGGGTGCGTGCCTGCTCCCCCGGATTTCCTGTGCGCCCTATCGGCGCTGGCGAACCTCATGCGGTTTTCCTTAAGACGGGGTTTAGAGTTTGTGTGAGAACTCCGACGTTGGGTAGGTCCGGGCTTTACAGGCTGCCGAAAAACTCATGTTTTGTATCAGGGCACGACTTTAGTCGGGCCGTAAAAAGCCACAGCATGAGGGCTTTAAGCCCCTGAGGTATTGCTTTCCGGCCCGGTGCAGAGTTTCTCCGCAGCCTGTTCAGCCCGGACATCCATCCCCAAGACCCATCGCCTTCAGGCCCTGAGGTACGCCTTCTCTCCATACGTCTCCGGAAATTCAAGGAAATCCATACCTCAGGGCCTAAAGGCCAAGGAAGTTGCCCGGTTGATGTCCGGGCTGAAGCCCGAACCTGACCAACCTCGGGTTTCTCACGCAGACACTAAAAGCCCCTCCAACGCTCCTTCTATGCGGGCAAAAGGACGTGCTCGGGCCAGCATCCTCGTGCTGGAAAATTTGGGCGTCGACCATCCAGGAAAATTGTTTTAGTCTCTCGCAGAGGACGGTTCGACTGGGCTTGGAGGTACGGAAGGATTGAGCAAAGAAGAAATCTTTGACGTCTGCATCGTCGGCTCCGGGGCCGCCGGCGGCGTGATGGCTAAAGAGCTCTGCGAAGGCGGCGCCAAAGTAGTTATGTTGGAAGCAGGACGCCGGGTCTCTCTGTCCGAGTTGCTCTCCCACAAGTGGCCGTACGACTTGCCTTATCGTGGATTGCGGCGCGAGAAGCAAGCGCCCTTCTACCAAGGTGACATCTCAAACTCCATCGCCTACGCCGATTCAGATAACATCACGGTGGATCGAGTGCGCGTGCTGGGCGGCAGAACCCTCCATTGGAACGCCGTCACCCTGCGCTACGCCGATAGAGACTTCAAAGAGTGGTCGTTGCAGGGGATCGAGGAAGACTGGCCGCTGAGTTATGCGGAACTCGAACCCTATTACGATCGCATCGAACAGATCATCGGGGTTTGCGGCAACGACGATCATCTTGAAATCCTGCCGGCGGGAAAGAATTATTTGCCCCCCATCCCCTGGCGCTGCAGCGAGCACATCATGAAGAGGGCCACGGACGCAATGGGCATTCCCCTCATTGCGGTGCGCAAGGCAGTGCTCACGCGACCTTACGACCAGCGGCCGCCTTGCCATTATTGTGGCCACTGCATGGATGGATGCGACGTCGCGTCGATCTTCAGCACTCCCGATTGCATGCTGCCCAAAGCTCAAGCTACCGGCCATTTCACCCTTCGCCAGAATGCCCTCGCACGGGAGATCCTGGTCGACCGCGAGGGCCGGGCGAACGCGGTCTCGTTCATCGACACGGACACTTCCACAGAACAGCAGGTCAAGGCGGCCATTGTTGTGGTCTGTTGCTCCACGGTGGAGTCTGCGCGACTCCTGCTCAATTCACGGTCCCCCAAATACCCGATGGGACTTGCCAATTCCAACGGCGTGGTCGGGCATCACCTCAACGGTCATCTGAATGAGTCGGTGAGCATTTACCTGGAAGAACTCGAAGGGCAGAAGCCTTCCAACCAGGATGGCGCCACCGACCATGTTTACGTGCCCCGTTACAATCATCTTTTCGGCAAGAATGATTACGTGGGGGGTTGGGGGTTTCAAGTCAATTATTCGAGTTACATGTTTCCGCAACAGGCTACCCGCCTGCCAGGCTATGGAACTGCCTTTAAGGAGCGGGTGCGGAAAATGCAGCCTGGATATTTGTCTTTCGGGAGCTGGGCCAAGGTCTCATCCGATTACCGGAATTATGTGACGGTCGATCCGAGCCGCCTGGACGCTCATGGAATTCCAACACCCGTCGTGCATTTTCGCTTCAGTGAGAATGATCATGCTTTATGGAAGGCGTCCACTCAGAGCATTCTGGAAGTTTCATCCCACTTGAAGGGTACGGTATTCCCGAGTTTCGGTACCGGCCCCACCGGCTTTGCCAGTCACGAGGTGGGGACGGTTCGCATGGGAAAAGATGCGCGCACTTCGGTGCTCAACAGCTATTGCCAGGCACGTGAGGTGAAAAACCTTTTCGTCACCGATGGTAGCTGCTTCACCACTTCCAGCGAGAAAAACCCCACGCTTACCATCATGGCCCTGTCGCTGCGCGCAGCCGACTATATAAAGGAGCAAAGAAAAAGAGGCGAACTCTAGGATTCGGGGAAGGTTCGCCCGAAGCGAGGGCGTCCCCACTGGTTAAGGGGCACAGGAGAATATGGAAAGAAGAGCGGTACTCAAAATCGTGGCCCTCACCGCGATATCGCAAAAACTGAACGCACTGCCTTGTGCCGCTATGGGCCAGATGGAGGCTCCCGCGGCGCCCACAGCGACTGCCTATACACTGCAGTTCTTCAGTGAGGACGAAAGCCGCCTTCTCGACCAGCTGATGGAAATGATTATCCCTGCCGACGATCACTCTCCGGGAGCGCACGAGGCCAAGACCAACCTATTCGCCGACCTGATGGTCGCCACCAGCAACGACGCGGTCAAGAAGCAATGGCAAGACGGGATCGGCCTCATCCGCGAGGAGGCGAAGAATTCATCCTTGGCCGAGGCGCTGGGTAGAGCCGCGGTCAACGAAGAGAATCCGACAACCGATCTGGAGCGGTTCTTCGTTGTGCTGAAACAGATGACTGTCAACGGCTACTATACTTCTGCGACGGGCATTCATCAGGAGATGGAGTACGTCGGCAACGCGTACCTCGGCGCCTTTCCATCATGTACACATCCCGAACATCAGGAATGACATCCATGAAAACTTTGCTGGCGGAGACTGCGGAACGAGGGGCGCGATATCTCGAGGAGATTGCCAATCGGCGAGTCGCACCGTTACCCGCCGATGTGGCGCGATTGGAGGCACTGGCCGGGCCGCTGCCTGCAGGGCCATCCGATCCTTCGGAAGTTTTGGCTTTGCTCGATGACTTCGGCTCGCCGGCGACGGTGGCAACCACGGGAGGCCGCTACTTCGGATTTGTCATCGGCGGTTCCCTGCCCGCGGCGCTTGCCGCCAACTGGTTGGCTGGAGCCTGGGACCAGAATGCCGCGATGCAAGTCATGTCTCCCGTAGCAGCGAAGCTGGAAGAGATTGTTCTTGGGTGGATGGTCGACTTGCTTGGTTTGCCGTTGGAAGCGGGAGCGGGATTTGTTACCGGCACAACGATGGCTAACTTCACCGCTCTGGCTGCGGCGCGGAGCGTACTGTTGCAGCGTGCTGGATGGAATGTCGAGGAGGACGGACTGTTTGGGGCGCCGCCCATCCACGTGGTGGTGGGCGAGGAAGTTCACGTATCGCTGCTGAAGGCTCTCTCCATGTTGGGGCTGGGGCGTTCGCGAGTGACGCGGGTTCCAGCCGATGCCCAGGGACGCATGAGGCCAGAGGCATTACCTCCGCTCGACGATCGCACTCTGGTTTGCGTTCAGGCAGGCAACGTGAATAGCGGCGCGTTTGATCCTGCCGGAGAAATCTGCGCGCGTGCGCGTGAGAAAGGTTCCTGGGTGCACGTAGACGGCGCCTTCGGGTATTGGGCAGCCGTCTCCCCGCAGTACGCACCTTTGTTGGCAGGCGCCGGTGCTGCCGATTCCTGGGCGATCGATTGCCATAAGTGGTTGAACGTGCCCTACGATTCAGCGGTCGCCGTGGTGCGGGCACCTGAACATCTCAAGACCGCCATGGCGATGAGCGCGGCTTACCTGACACCGGGAGCCGGACGTGAGCCGTGGCACTTCGCACCGGAGGCGTCGCGGCGGGCGCGGGGGATCGAGTTGTGGGCGGCGATGCGCTCCCTGGGACGCAGTGGGCTGGCGGAACTGATCGAGCGAAACTGTCTTCAGGCGAAGCTGTTTGCGGATCGCCTGCGCGCTGCAGGGTACACCATACTCAACGACGTGGTCTTGAACCAGGTGCTGGTTTCATTCGGGAGCGACGAGGAAACACGGAGGGTCACCGCGAGTGTTCAGAGCGACGGGACCTGCTGGTGCGGAGGAACACAGTGGCACGGACATGCGGCGATGCGCATCAGCGTGTCTAGTTGGGCCACTACGGATGAAGATGTCGAGCGCAGCGTGGCGGCGATGATCCGAATTGCCGGGCGGGGAAATCAGCATTGAAGTGTCTGCGTGAGAACCGCGGGTTCAGAAGAGTCCCGCAACAGTCTGTGTCATAGCACGAGCTTTAGCGGCCCTGGGTAGGATTTGAAAGGACGACCCAGTCCCGCATGAGTGACCTGGAAGATGGTGGAAGTGTCCAAATGAACCTACGGCTACATACCTCACGCAAATGTTAGTGACCTGGACGGGTGCCCCACGTTCGCACCACCTGCCCCGGCTTGCCGTGGGGCGTACGTGGGCCGAAAATGGGTTTTTCAAACGCTTTCACTCGAGGGGCAACCGAACCCCGACCAAGGATATTTAGAGGCTTTGCTGGGGCTACGCCCAGGGCGAAGCCCCCGCGATCGCGTTTGCTGAATCCTTCAAATCGAGCTTTGGACAGCAAAACCATTCAATCGGATCTATAGGGACTGCACTGAGACCCGCGTCGCTAGCGGGAGATGCGCATCCCAGCCAGCTTGGGGCGCACAGCCTTGGCTGTGAAATACACCAGTGACGCTACGCACAAGACCACAAGAGACATCCGTATGTAGGTCGCGGCGGTCAGCGAAAGGCCAATTCCAGTCCCCAGCGCCACGTAAACAGCCAGGCACGCGGGACATTTCGGCAGCACTGCAAGAATGGCGACAGGAACGATCTTCGCGGTGAGGTCGAGAGATCGACGGATGAACGATCGGGGACGCGGACCGCCCTCGGCGATCCGCATCGCAGCGTTCTTCTGTTCGATACCACCCGAATTAACCAGGCAGCACCGGTGCGCGCTCACGGATGGCTCTCCGCTGAGCAGCATGACGATGCGCCAGTCTTCGGGCGGCTTTCGTAGCGGTCATGGTGACGAACCCATGCCATGGGGAACGGGAGACTGGCTTCGTCCCGGCCCTTGGGCACCAGATCCAGGTAGCTGTACGCGCCCAACAGCCACTCCGGCCCGCGCGCATACGAAGAATAGGTATGGAACACGTCCCCGTTCCCGTCCTTGTAGAAAACACTGAGGCCGGGAGCTTCGTCAGCGGGGAAATCCCGGGTGCCGAAGTTATAGTACGTTTTGCTATCCGCCATTTCCTCCTTGGTGAAGGAGACGTGGTAATCGCGGTTGAAGTCGGTGGCATACGACGATACCCAGGGGAAGCTCCAGCCCATGCGCTTCTGGAAGGCCTGTATCTTGCTCAGCGGTGCGCGGGAAACTGCTACCAGCGTCACGTCGCGCTGGATCAGGTGCACCAGGCTTGCGTCCATGTGCTCAGCCGACATGGAGCAGCTGGGGCAGCCTTCCGCCCATTCCGGACCGAACATGAAGTGATAGACGATCAACTGGCTGCGCCCGTCGAAAAGATCGGCCAATGTTTGCTTGCCGCCCGGGCCATCGAACACGTAGTTCTTGTCGACCTTCACCCAGGGCAGTTCGCGGCGCTGCCGGCTGAGTTCATCGCGTTGCCGCGTGAGCTCTTTTTCTTTGACCAAAAACGCCTTGTGCGCTTCCGTCCATTCTGTTTCCGATACAACCTGGTGATTGACCGCATCCATTACCTGCATCGCTTCTCTCCTATTCGGTTGACCTGCTATCGTCCAGCTAGCCGTGTGTCTTACTTCTTTCCACCCGTAGCACTTTTGCGATTTTCCGCAGCTTTGCGAATTCTTTCCAACATATGAGTCCAGCCTGTGTTGACACTTCTGGGCCCGTCGACAACTTCTGCTGGAATCAGTCCCATCGCGCGATGAACAAATTTCAAGCGCGTCAGGCCGTTCTCTTCCGTCAACCGGTATTGCACATTCGATATAGCCGGGAACGACATGAAAAGCGGCCCGCAAATTTCGAGCAGTGCCGGCGGCTTGATTGCTTGCACGTGTCCCCAGAAATGACCCGTGTCATTACCCAAATCTCGATACCACCGCCCGCCCGGCCACGGCTCGATCTTCATTGCCAGCGACGATCCATCGGGAGTCTGGTTATACGGCCCTACCTGCTCCAGGAGCGTCTCAAAGACGATCTCAATCGAAGCCGCGATCGCCTCTTCCTTCACAATCTCGAACGTGCGTATTTCCTGTTCTGTACTCACCGCCATCATTCTCCCTCCTCGCGTTTTGTTAGTTGCTTCGCTAATTGGTTGGCCATCTTCAGCTCAGCCCGCTGCTTGATACGGTCCAGCTGATGCGTCCAGTAGAGCTCGTACGTTTTCACCCAATCATGCACAGGCTTCAGCTCCTTTGCGTTCAGCCGGTATAAACGTAGCTGCCCGCGTTTGCTCACGGAGACCACTCCGACCTCCCGAAGCACGCCCAGGTGCTTCGATACCGCCGGTTGCCGCATCCGCAGCCGAAGAACCAAATCCCCCACCGCATGCTCTTTACCTATTCATCAGCAGGCCGACAATCTCCCGCCGCCGCTCGGCAATCGCGTTGAATACGTCTGCGGCGGTAGCTGCTCAAGGCATGAAGAGAAATATATTCCCATATTAGAATATGTCAAGCATAATTTTGCCTGCTCCTGCCGTGTAATGTGATTAGAATTGCCAGGCGGGATTCGAAAATGGCACCATCGGCACATTCGGCAGAACAGCAACTCGCTTCGTTCATCGCCAAATTCACACCCGAGGTGGCCTCGCTCACGCACTCCATTCTGGCGAGGATGAGAGAGCGCTATCCGACGGCCCTCGAGCTGGTGTATGACAACTACAACGCGTTGGCGATCGGCTTCGGCCCCACCGAACGGCCATCCCAGGCGATTTTTTCCGTGGCTATCTATCCAAAATGGGTCAGTCTGTTCTTCTTGCAGGCCAAAGACCTGCCCGACCCGGGCAAGTTGTTGCAGGGGCATGGAAACGTCGCCCGTCACATTCGCGTGCCGTCACCGGCAACATTAGATGAAATGTCTGTAAAAAAAATAATGCAGGAAGCCACGGCGAGAGCGGCAGTTCCCTTCTCTCCGCAAGGCACTCCTCGCATCATCATCAAATCTATTTCGGCCAAGCAGCGGCCGCGCCGTCCAGGGGAAGACGCGCTAGCGCCTCCCGGAGGGGGCGGCAGGGCAAGAAAGAAGAAGCCGTGAACTCGGACTCGCGGCCTTAACTACGCAGACGCGCCAGTAGATCCTGCGGGTGTACGGGCTTTGCCAGAATCTCGAATTCGGGCTTCATAAGCCTCTGACCTACATCTTTCTAGGTCCCACGGTGCAGTCCCGCAGAGCCTGCCCTGAGCTTGTCGAAGGGACGGCTGAGAATTACCCAGGATGCAATCCTGGGTCTCACTGAAGCTAGTTCTCACGCAGACTCTCATGTTTTGTATCAGGGCACGGCTTTAGCCGGGCCGTAAACAATTGCGAATACGACGGCTTTAGCCGCTGAAGTACGGCTTTTCAACGCAGTTTCTGCTACCAAAAACAAGTTGATTTCGGTCTAGGCGTCTTGAAAAGACACACCTCGGCGACTAGAGCTGAAGAGGCTGCGGAAAACTCTGCACCGAGCAGGCAAGCAATGCCGCATCTTCCGCTCCGTCCCCTCAATGTCTTAGGCACCGGACACCCTGGCTCAGCCCTGGGCGATCAGCCCCTCGAGATAAGCTTTATCGCCTAGAATTTCCTGGTCGCCTCCGGTTCCCGGGTTCCCAGCCTCAATGGTCGCCGTGCCGTCATAACCGAGCTCCTTCAGGCGCTGGAAGATTCGCGGCCAGTCCACCTTGCTGCTCTGGCTGGCAGGAACCTGCCGGCCCAGATGTTTGGGGTCCGTGGGATAGAAGCCGCCCTTGACGTGGATGGCCCGTACATAGCTTCCGATGACATCGAGGGCATCCACCGGATTGCCTTTGCCGTACAGCACCAAGTTGGCCGCGTCGAGAACCAGCCCCAGGTTGTCCGTTCCGGCGTCCTGAATCGTCCTGAGCAGGGTGATCGGAGTTTCCTGCCCGGTCTCGTTGAAGAACATCTGGCCGTTCCCCTTGCAGTGGCCGGCAATCTCGCGCACCGCCTCAACCGTGGGTTCGTACAATGGGTCGCTCGGAACTTCGGGAATAAAGCCCCATTGATTAAACAGCGCCGGCACACCCACGCGCTTTGCGAAGTCAGAGGCTCTCTTCAGCTGATCAATTCTTTGCCGCCGATACCGGGAGGGGATCAGTCCGAAGCCGGGGGGGCCATCGACCAAGTCGTACTTCTCCTCTCCGGGCCCGGACGAGTAGAGAACCGTCGCCTCCACTTCGTAGCGCTCGAGTGCACCTCGCAGCCGGGCAGCCATCGCAGGTGAGAAGTCCCAGATCATCACGTGGGCCGTGGGCAAGCCTAGCCCGTGAACCTGGGCCATGACCTTTTCGGGATCATCCGAGACCCTGACCAGCAGGCCCAGCCGTGGGGCCTTCTTGGATGCTTCTTCCGGCACGCCAGCCGTTGCCTTGCCGAAAAGCTGCCCGGTACCAGCAGCCGCCGCTGCCCCTGCCGCGAACTGGAAAATTTGCCGCCGGCTGTAAGTTTCCATCACTTCCTCCTTGTTGGCTTCCCTCACCAGACGAGGCTTTCCAGGACTTCATGGCTCGCCAAATGTCCTCTCCCCGAAAACAGGTGATAGACAGGACGATCACCCTCGAACCATGAACATGTAAGTAATCGTCCTGTCTCTCACCTGTTTCCCTGCGTGAGAACTCAGCAACTCTTGTCCAGATTAGCTTTTTCGACTCTGTCCATCCACCTCCACTCATGCAGAGGTGGGCCACCGCCCTCAAATTTGTCATCCCGAGCGCAGCGCAGCGAAGCCGAGGGACCTGCGGTTCACTCGGACCCCACGTGAATGCTGACAGTGATCCTCAAAAGCCAACCCGATTCTCCTGAGGGAAGAGTAGGACAGGAAAAATAGGACGGAACTGGGGAGAATAGGGGACGGGAGAATAGGGGACGGCCTGATCTGCGCGATCTCCATCCCTCGCTGGTGAACAGGAATAACTGCGAACCAGGTCGACAACAATTCCAGAAACAACAGAATGCCGTCTTTGAAGGGTACGGGCTTCAGAGTCTGCGTGAGAACTCCCTTACGCACTCGGTCCCGCAGGGGTCTACCTCTCGTTCCCTCACGAAGGACGGGTGCCCCATATCTCGCTCGTTCTTTCGCGAGATGTGGGATTCCACTGCTCTTTCCCTCTGACTCTCGATTCATCCGATGCACTTAGCGGTCAACATCGGTGGTATCCGCCCACCCGTCCTTCGTGAGGGAATCGAGGGGGCACTCATCCTATTCCTTTTTGGTTCTGCTAGGGCACATACTCCCCGAGGACTCCTTCTGAACCGGCGGTTCTCACCCAGACACTTCAGCCCGTACATAATCGGACCCCACAGGTGGGATGGCTTTAGCCACTGAGGGAGATTCCTCTTCCATCGAAACCGCTGGCATCGACGGCGTTACCGGCTGCGAAAAAGCTCATGCTTTGTATCAGGGCACGGCTTTAGCCGGGCCGTAAACAATCGAGAAAAGGACGGGCTTTAGCCCCTGACTATTGCTTGCCTATCAGCCCCGGCGAGCGCTATCGATGAAACAACCGTCTTGATGCGGGACGGCCCTTACCGCGGAGAAGATGGAGGAGTGTGTTTGGGTACGACCGGAGGTGGTCGCGGAGATTCAGTTTCTGGAATGGACCGGACCGAGGAGGACCGAGGAGGGACAGAAAAGTTCACCGCAAACGGATCTTCTTTCGCCCATAGGGTTACTTTTCGCCGATCCGCGAAACCCACACCTGCAATGTTAAGGAATAGATTCAGGTAACGTGGCGAACGTCCCCTGGTTTCCATGTGAGTACAGCTGCGTGCAACGCCTTTCATCCAGACACCACGAATGACACAGAGTGGTTCGAAGACTCAAATAGGGGGGCACGATGACAGAAACCGCGATTGCAAGTCCGTCCTAAGCTTCGGGATGCGTGTAAGGCGCTCGATATTCCTGGCGCAACAGTGCATTTGCCTCGGAATCTCCGAGCACGAGCTGCTTCTCCGGATCCCAAGTCAGGC
>Ga0302326_10018823_pt1 | contig 14307 bp, 14 predicted proteins | sample Palsa_T0_3_FD_202264 | JGI IMG/M metagenome (GOLD analysis project Ga0302326, IMG submission 202264) | Peat permafrost microbial communities from Stordalen Mire near Abisko, Sweden - Palsa_T0_3 | ecosystem: Environmental > Terrestrial > Soil > Palsa > Peat permafrost | place: Sweden: Abisko... | reverse complement strand
GCGGAGGTACGGAGTTCGCGGGTAATTCCACCATACCCACCAAGTCCTCGGTCTCCTTGATCTTGGACATAAGCCCCAGGTGTTCCTTTGCGAACTCTGCGTATCCTTTGCGTCTTTGCGTTGAAGGTTTGAAAATAAACCTGACGCAGAAGGCCCTTGAATCAATGGATAGGGGCGGCGCAGGCAAGGACACATTGGACCACCGGCTTCTTGAACCCTTTCAAGTTCCTTCCAGCACGACAATTTTCATCCGTCCCGGTGACGGCCCCGCAGGGGCCGTGTAGTTGAATCACGCGCGGTTGCACAATATCGCCCCAACCCCCTCAACAACTTACGCGCCAACCCACCCGAAACGCTCCCCACCCTGCGCTACATTCAAAGCGCAGTACAACTCTTATTTCCAGAAAGAAAGAATCACGAAAATGTCGATCTCAGAAGCTCAACTCAACGCGAATCGCGAAAACGCCAAGCACTCAACCGGGCCGCGATCCGAAACCTCAAAAGCAAAAGTCCGGATGAACACCCTGAAGCACGGCTATTCCGGTCACATCATCGCTATCCCCGACCATGAAAGAGAAGCCTTCCGCCAGCACCTGGAAAACTTCCGCGCCGAGTACAACCCCAAAGGCGTCACCGAAGAAGTGCTCGTACAGTCCCTCTGCGACATCTCCTGGTCCACACAACAAATGCGCGCCCAATCCGCCAACATCATGGCCATGATCGGCTCCAAGCCCAACAACATTCCGGGCGAACGCGATGCCGAGCTGGATTACGCCCTCTCGCAAGCCGTCCACGCGTCGGAAAATCTCAAAAACCTCAACCTTCTCGGCATCTACGAAAACCGAAAGGCCCGCCTCTTCAACGCCACCCGCCGCGAACTGGTCCAGGTCCAGGCCGAACGCCGCGCAAAGGAAAAGGCGGAGCGCGAAGCCGCCAAAGCCGCCCAGCCCGTTGAGCACAACGCAATCCACACTGCAACCGCCGTCCCGGATGGCTTTGTTTGTTCCGAGCCGAAAACAGTCGTTTCTCCCCTCCCCGACGACCCCCAAAAAATGGCCGCCTAACCCACTTATGACCCTCTAATTTCCCTCCTTTCCCGGCCGCCGCGCCTTCTCGAAAAGTACCTACGCCACACCTGCGCCAAAATTCCGTTAGATTTTTTCCGCCAGCAGCGTTTAATAGGTGTGCACACCAGTGAAGAGGCGCTCTTGAGCTCCGGCCCCACCTTTCGGGCGCGCGGACCCGGTGGTGATCGGAGCAGTGATCCGGTCTTCGAAGCCCTCTTCATCGAACATTACCCGCGCCTGGTAAGGACGCTGCTCCGACTCATCGGCAACCCGGCCCAAGCCGAGGAACTCGCCGCCGATGCGTTCTACAAGCTTTACCAGCATCGCCAAAGCCGGCGCTCCGACGAGAATCCCGCCGGCTGGCTCTACCGCGCCGCCATGAACCTGGGCTTTGACGCCCTACGCGCAGATTCCTGCCGCCTTCGCCGGGAAGAACGCGCCGGAAGAGAAACGTTTATGAATGACACTCTCGAAAATCCGCTCAACGACCTGCTCGCCGAGGAGCGCCGCGACCGCGTCCGTGCCGTCATTGCACAGCTCAAACCAGTTCAAGGTCAGGTGCTACTGATGGGCTCCAGCGGCTATTCGTGCAAAGAGATCGCTGCCGTGCTCGGGGTGAAGCCGGATTCGCTCTACGTCTTAATCGCGCGCGCCAAAGCGCAGTTCGAACAAAAGTACTTGCGCCTATATGGGAGGACCCAATAATGTCGTGCCTCAGTATTCGTGAAATGCAGGGTTATCTAGAAGAACGACATCTGGAAACTCGCGAAACCGCCGGCATGCGCCAAACCGTTGAGCATCACCTCGTCGAATGCGAACGGTGCCGCGGAGCCTTTGATCGCCTCGCAGCAACGAATCATCGCGTCAACACGTGGCTCTCTGCTCTGGCATCTCCGCTGGAAGAAGAACAAGTAGATGTAATGGGCGCGCTCGCCCGCGTAGTGAATCGTGAACCGGAAATGGAGACTGTAATGACGGATCATCTCGGACGACTCTTAGTGCCAGGGGCTGTTGAAATCCCCTGGTACAAATCTCTCTTTGAAAACATCAAAGAGGCCATTAACCCGCCCCAACTGCCGCCGCTCGAACTCACCTCGCAGCCGATCGCGGTGAAAAGCATCTGGGGCATGTACGAGCGCGACAAGCGCTCCAACTGGATGTCGCTCGCCATCCACGCGTCGGTAGCCGTTCTCCTGCTCACCGTCCTCTCGCAACACGAGAAGATCGAAAAGAAGATCCGCGAGGATCTGCACATCCTCGATCCCAACATCAAGCCCTACGAACCGCCCAAGGAACTCGCAGCACAAGGAGGCGGCGGTGGCGGCGCGCATGCTCCCACGCCCATGACCAAGGGCCAACTCCCCCCGCGTACGCTGAAACAGTTCATCCCGCCGCAGGTGGTGATGAATGAGAAGCCCTTACTCGCCGTAACTCCCAGCCTGGTCGATGTCCCCGTTCCCAAGGTAGACATCAACCAGTACGGCGATCCACTCGCCCACCTCGGTCTTCCCTCGAACGGCCCAGGTAGCGGCCTGGGTATGGGCAGCGGATCCGGCGGAGGAGTCGGCAGCGGCAGCGGCGGCGGCTTTGGACCCGGTGGCGGCGGAGGAGTCGGCGGTGGGGTCTACCGCGTAGGCGGAGGCGTCTCGGCTCCCTCCGTGCTCTTCAAAGTCGATCCCGAATACTCCGAAGAAGCACGCAAAGCGAAGTATTCCGGCACAGTCCTGATCCAACTAATCGTCGACGCCAACGGCAAAGCGCAGAACATCAAAGTGGTCCGCAGCCTCGGCCTCGGCCTAGACGAAAAAGCGATGGAAGCGGTAGCGAAGTGGAAGTTCAAACCCGGCATGAAGGGCGGCGTGGCCGTCGCAGTACAAGCCACCATCGAAGTCAACTTCCGGTTGTTATAAATGCTGACTACCGATCGCACTTGGGCATTGGATAATCAATCGATGGTCCAATGCACCACCTGCGGCGCGAGCGAACGTGACGATGCCATCTCCTGTTCAAAGTGCGGTGTGCCAATCTCAACGGTAGTCCCTGGTATTGGCGACGAGACCATTGCCATGCCCGCGCGCCCTCCAAGCAGTTCCCATTCAGCGCCGCGCCTTACGCTGACTGCCACTGCTGAGGAGGGCCGCTTCATTCCCGGCACGTTGGTCGCGGGCCGTTATCGTGTGATCGGACTCCTCGGCCGCGGTGGAATGGGTGAAGTCTACCGCGCCACAGACCTCGCTCTCGCGCAATCCGTGGCTCTCAAGATCCTGCCCGAGGAAGCCGCCGCCAACCAGGTCCTTCTCGAACGCTTCCACAATGAAGTTCGCATAGCGCGACAGGTGTCGCACCCCAATGTCTGCCGCGTTTACGATATCGGTGAAGCCGATGGCCTGCCCTTCATCTCGATGGAGTACGTCGATGGCGAGGATCTCACTTCCCTGCTCCAGCGCATCGGCCGCCTGCCTTCCGACAAGGCGCTCGAAATATCCCGAAAGCTCTGCGCAGGCCTCGCAGCCGCCCATGAACGCGGTGTCATCCATCGCGATCTGAAGCCACAGAACATCATGCTCGATAAGCGCGGACAGGTCGTAATCATGGATTTCGGCCTCGCCGCCGTAGCCGATTCTCTTCGCGGAGCCGAAGCCCGCAACGGCACGCCTGCCTACATGTCGCCCGAGCAACTCCGTGGCGATTCAGTCAGCGCCAAGAGCGATATCTACGCCCTCGGCCTGATCGTCTACGAACTCTTTACCGGGCGCCGCGCTTTCCAGGCCGGTTCCGTCGCGGAGCTGCTCAGCATGCAGGAGAACAGCCGCCCGGTCAGCATGACATCCATCGCTTCGGACATCGATCCCGCGGTCGAAAAGGTCATTCTGCGCTGTCTCCATTCAGACCCCGCGCAACGGCCTGCGTCCGCTCTTTCGATCGCAGCAGCTCTTCCCGGCGGCGACCCACTAGCGGCAGCTTTGGCCGCAGGCGAAACACCCAGCCCCGAACTGGTAGCCGCCTCGGGCAAGACGGAAGGGTTCGCTCTGCGCTATGCCGTGCCATCGATCGTGTTCGTATTGCTCGCGCTGTTAGCCTACCCGTTCCTCATGCAGCCCCTCTCTATGCTTCCGCTGGCCTCAATGGAATTCACGCCAGAGGTCCTGGAACAGAAGGCTCGCGACGTCGCGGCTAGCTTCGGTTACACCGCCAAACCCGCCGATTGGTTCGCCTCATTCGAATGGAACGGCCCGCTGATCAAATTCCTGAGGGATAAGCCCGGTGCTGCGAAAAACTGGAAACAGTTCTTCTCAGCCGAATCTCCCGTGCTGTTCCGCTATCGGCAAAGCCCGGATTACCTGATTGCTCCTCCTGACGGTGACATCAACGCCGAGCGTCCCGCGCCCGATAAACCCGGGATGATCGCGATCCTGCTCGACAGCCGAGGACTCCTGCGTAGTTTCCGCGCCGTTGCGCCGGCCCTCGATGAACCCGTAGCGAGTACCGCGGCTCTCGATCCCGCTACCGTCTTCCGCGCGGCCGGACTCGATATCAATCAGTTCCACGAAGTGACTCCGCTGTTCGCTCCGGCGCTCTCGTTCGACAAGCGTCAGGCATGGAAGGGAATGTTCCCCGGGCTGCCCGAAACCGCGGTCACCATCGAAATTGCATCCTGGCAAGGCAAGCTCGCTAGCTTCGCGATGCGCTGGCCATGGAACAAGAACGATAACAGCGTTGCCGGCGCCCCCAGCGTGACGGACATCGCGTTCGAAATTTTCACGACGCTCATGATCGTCGTGTGCATATTGTCAGCGGTCTATATTGCGCGCCTCAACCTTCGGCGTGGACGTGGCGATCGCCAGGGGGCGTTTCGATTAGCCGCATTTCAGTTCGCCCTCTTCGTCGCCGTGTTTACAGTAGATATGCACATAGTTCCGCGCATGGATATGGTCGGCTTCTTTACACAGAATCTTGCTTTCGGTCTTGCCATGTCGTCATTGTTTTGGCTGCTTTACATGGCGCTGGAACCCGCCGTCAGAGCGCGTTGGCCGCATTCGATGATTACTTGGAACCGCCTGCTTGCAGGGCAATTCGGCGACCCGCGCCTGGGTTCTCACATGTTGGTGGGGGTTGTAATTGGCGTGGGAATGGCATGCGTCTTCGTTTGGCGCGAGTATTTCTTCGTGGCTAATGGCGGCGCTCCTAACCAAACGAATCTCGACATCCTGTTTGGAACGCGTTGGCTCGCCAACGCGGTAACCAACAAGCTGTGGAACGCGGTCCTTGTCGGAATCGCTATTTTTTTCCTGCTCAGTGGATTGCGCTACGTAATGCGGAGGGATTGGCTTGTGGCGGCAGCCGCTTCAGTAATTCTTACTCTTCAAGAGGGTGACGTCCGGAATTCCAGACATCCCTATATCGACTATCCGCTTTATCTGTGCGTCTACGCAGCTTTCAGCTTTGCTCTGTTGCGAATGGGCCTGGTTCCGACAATCATCGGTATCTTCGTAGTCAATGTAATGGGGAGCATTCCGATCAGCGGCGAATTCTCCGCCTGGTACAACCCAGTTACTTTCGTTGAGTTCGCGATGATCGCCGCTATAGCGATATACGGGTTTTGGCGCTCTCAGAGCGCCAACCCATCAAGGAGTCCTTAACGCCAACGGCCTTCAACGAAAACATAACCGTCGTGCCGGTGTTCCCAGCGCGGAGCAACCCAAACAGCATGCTCACGGGGCGGAACCTCCCTGCGACCAGATTCCCAAACATAGGCGTTTCCGTCCCAGCGATGGTAGCCGGCGATCCATACATGCCGTTCGCTCGGAGGTACTCCTCGCTTTTCGACAATGAGTTTCGGAGGTGCGGTCTTAACCACTATTTCCGTTGCCTGAGAAGAAACGATTCCAAGTGCGACGCCAAATAAGGCGGTCAGAAAAAATCGGCGCATAAAACTTCCTTTCGCGCCTAGTGAAGCAAAACGCGGGCCATTCCGTTGCGCGAATTGCGCGACTTCGAACAGGCCCGCTTAGATTGGCCTAGCGCCAACGGCCTTCAACGAAAACGTAGCCGTCGTTCCGATGCTGCCACCTCGGCGCGACCCAGACCGCATGTTCACGCGGTGGAATATCCCATCGGCCGGGTTCCCAGACATAGGCGTTTCCATCCCAACGATGATAGCCGCCCACCCATACGTGCCGTTCGCTCGGACGTTCGCCTCGCTTCTCGACAACGAGACGCGGCGGCGCAATCTTCACTACTATTTCCGCTGCTTGGGCAGAACCGATCCCAAGAGCAACTCCGAATAATGCGGTTACAAATAATCTGCGCATGTAGTTCCCTCGTGTTTCCATCAGCATTATGAGGGCCGAACGGCTATTGGCGCGGACCCCGGCGCCCCTCGGACTCAAGCAGGCCGGTCAATGCCGCGCTCGACTCAAGCGCGGTGGCCGGGCGCGCTTCAGGCAATACGCGATGCTCTTCCCACGTCCCGTCGAGCAGCGCCGTCACAAAGCGGTCGCGATGAACATAGTGGTGCAGATCGGCGAGGATTTGTGCCGAAGTCTTCCCGGTGATTCGCTCCAGCGCGGCGACCGGATCCCCCGCTTGCATGTCCCGCGCGTAGGAGGTGGTTTTATCGCGGTACTCGGGCGAAAGCAGCAGCATATGCGTCAGCGCCCAGCTTTCGGCGTAGAAGGCGTCCACCTGCGCCCGGTCGCGATAGATCGGCGAGCGCGTGCTGACCGAGAATAGAACGTCGAGCGGGATTAGCGTGCTGTAGCGCAGCGCTAAGAGCCGCGCGACTGGCGGCGTTCCGATCTCGATGCCCGCCTTTGTAACCTTGAGCGTTGAGTAGAACTCGGCAAGCCCTTCGTTCATGGCTGTCGTGATCCTGAGCCCGGAGCGCTTCACCACGAGGTGGACATACTCGTGCACGGCCACCGGATAGGTATCTCGATTGAGACTCCTTGTGACGATAAAGTCGCCGGCCACGCCCGAGAGAAAGAAGGCCGCAGCCAGTTGGTTCGGCTGGTACCGCCGGTACTCCGCTTCGTCCTGAAAGACGATGATCTTGACCCTTGGAGCAGCCGCCTGCTCCTTCGCGTTCCAGCTCGCGAAGAGGTCATGTACCTGTTCGAAGAAGACGATGGTCTCGCGGGCCGCCTTTGCGTCGCCGGAAGTATAAAGCTCGAAGTGAGGGCTCTCGACGATGGTCCACTGCTCGGCCGCCGTACCGAAGCCTACGGCCATCAATGCCAGCCCGAGGAGTTTCATCCTTCTTCGATGTTAATCTCTCAACGATGAGAGTCACTCGCTTGGCCCTATTATTTGTAGCGCTATTGTCACATTCAGCCGCGCAGTCGCACCGCGCAGTGGTCCTGATTTCGATCGATGGCATGCGGCCCGATTACGTAACCAAGGCCGATGAGTACCAGCTCAAGATCCCTCATCTCAGGCGAATCCTGGCCGAAGGGGCTCACGCCTCCGGTGTGCGAGGAGTGCTACCGACCGTCACCTACCCGAGCCACACCACGATCCTCACCGGAGTGTGGCCGTCGAAGCACGGCATCTACTCCAACCTGACCTTCGACCCGCTCGACAAGAACGCGAGCGGTTGGTATTGGTACAGCGAAGACATCAAGGTTCCCACGCTATGGGAAGCCGCATCGAAGGCCGGTCTCATTACGGGCAGCGTCTCCTGGCCGGTGAGCGTCTCAGTTCCCGGCGTACGCTACCTGATCCCGGAATTCTGGCGCGCCGCCAAGTCGCCCGAGGATCTGAAGCTCATGCGAGCGGTTAGCACACCTGGCTTGATGGCGGTGATCGAAAAGCAGGCCGGCCCTTACATCAACGATCTCGATGACGCCTTGCCGGGAGATCGCCAGCGCACCCGTTACGCCGCCGCGATTCTACGCGACAAGAAAGCCCAGTTCATCACCGTACATCTCGCCGCGCTAGACCACATCGAACACGCCACGGGGCCGTTCAGCCCTGAGTCTCTCGCAGCTCTCGAAGAGCTAGACGGCCGTGTGGGTGAACTCGAAGACGCGGCTCGCGCCAACTTCCCGGACTACGCCATCTGCGTCGTCTCCGACCACGGCTTCGCGCGTACCGACCACACGCTCTCGCTGATGATCCCGTTCGTTGAGGCCGGATTCGTCACCGTGAAGGATGGCAAGGTAACGAACTGGAAGGCGTTCCCGCGAGTGGATGGCGGCTCGGCGGCAATCATCGTTAAGGACCCCAAGGATCGCGACGTCGTTGGACAACTGTTGCGCCGCTTAGCCGCTGACCCCGCGAACGGAATCGAGAAGATCCTCACCCTCGATGAGATCTCGAAACTAGGCGGCGCTCCGAACGCGGCGTTCTGGGTAGATATGAAGATCAACTTCGCGGTAACCAATGTCCAGACGGGAGCGACAGCCAAAGAAAAGAAAGTCGGGGGCACCCATGGCTACTCGCCAACACACCCGGAGTTACTGGCGTCGTTCTTCGTCGCCGGCCCAGGCATCCGCCGTAATGTGGACCTAGGCATCATCGATATGCGGGCTGTAGCGCCAACGCTCGCTCAAGTCCTGGGCATCCCATTCACCACGGGAGATGTCCCCGGCGTTTCAATCTTCCACTAGAAATACCGCTCCACCATTTGACGCCAATACGAAGCCTTGTGCGCTTTCCCAGGCCAGATATCCAGTGTGTGCCAAACGCCTTTATCCCACAGCGCCCTGCTCATCTCGCGGTTGCTCTCGCAGAAATAGTCCTCTTCCCCGACAGCCAGCGTGATCTGAAGCGACCGTAGCTTGCCGAGCATATCCGCCTCTTCCAGATTCGGCAGAAAGTGGTTCGGCATATGGAAGTACAGGTCCGGATCGTAATGCCCATGGAACAGGTCCGGGTAGGAGCCCACGGCCTTCGTCAAGTCGTATCGTCCACTGAGTCCCACTACGCGTCGGAACAAACCCGGGTGCCGGAATGCAATATTCACCGCGTGATACGCGCCGATGCTGCACCCGTGTGCGATGAGAGTCTCGCTCGGGTTCAGATCCGCCGTCAGCGGCACCACCTCGTTGAGGATGTAACGCTCGTACTGATTGTGGCGCGCGATGCGGTCTCTTGCGGGGGCATCGAAACTGTATAAGCTCTCCGAATCGATGCTGTCAACGCAGAACAGTTGTAGATGGCCCGCGACCAGATGGTTCCTTAACGAATCCACGAGTCCCCAGTCTTCGAAATCGTAGAAGCGCCCCTGCCGCGTGGGAAAGACGAGCACCCTCGCGCCGCAGTGTCCGAAGACAAGCAGCTCCATGTCACGATTCAGGAGTGGACTAAACCACTTTTTGTACTCCCGATTCACTGTTATTCAAGGATAATTGCACTTTATTACAGTCATCCGAAAGTGGCGTGAAGATTCGGTTTCGATAAGAAGACAGTATTTGTTCCCAAAGCCGGTATCCCGTCAGGTTCAAATGAAGTCCGTCGGCAAGGAAGAATTCTCGCTTCGGAATGCCTTTCTCATCGAGCATGGCGTCGTAGATCGGGATGAAATAAGCCGCGGGATGACACTCGATTTCTTTGCGGATTAATTCATTCGAGCGCCTGATACGATCGGCAATCCCCATCCGGGCAGGGCTCAGCTTGATGGAGATAAACCCGAAAGGCATGCCTGGCAGTTGCTTCTCAATCTTCCCTGCCAATTCGCGAAAATCGGTCAATACCTGTTCCGCGCTATGCCCATCGCCGAGGTCATTGTCTCCGGCATAAATCACCAGCGAACGCGGACTCAGCGGAACCACCAGGCGGTCGAAAAAGTGGACGCAAGCCTCTAACGTCGATCCGCCGAATCCTCGATTCACGATCTGCCCGTCGCGATCCAGACGCGGCCACAAACGGATGCTCGAACTTCCATAAAACACCACGGGACACGCTATGCGCGGGCGTGTTTGCTCCAGTTCTCGAACCTCTGCCTCGTACCAATGCATGAAGACTTCTACGCTAACAAAGTACGGGCCTGCTCCAGCAACTCTTCCACCCGGTTCAGGTCTAGAGGCGCCGCGCCCGTCTGTTTGCTCAACTTCTGTCCGGCCTCATTTAACACCACCGGCAGATGCAGATAGCCAGGCTGCGGATACCCGAGAGCGCGCTGCAGGAGAATCTGCCGCGCTGTCGAATCCAGCAGGTCCTCACCGCGGACCACATCTGTAATGTCCTGAAAGGCGTCATCCACAACCACGGCGAGTTGGTAGGCGAACAGGCCGTCGGCGCGCTTCAACACGAAGTCGCCGCAATATTCCTCGACGTTCTGGCGCTGCGGGCCGAGGCGCCGGTCGACGAACTCCACAACCTCACCGCCCACGAGAAGGCGCCACGAAGTTCGGTCACCATGCGCGCCGGCGCGGCAGGTGCCAGGATAACGGTCGCCGGTATCCTTACGCGAACAACTGCATGCGAACACCAGATCTCGCTTGCGAAGGTCTGCAAGAGCGGATTCATAGGCATCGATCCGCGAACTCTGGTAGAGCACCGGGCCATCCCACGCCAGACCAAAACGTTCGAGAGTCCGCAGAATGTCATCGGCTGCGCCTGGAACCACGCGGGGAGTGTCGATATCCTCCATGCGGACCAGCCACTCGCCACCATGCGCTTTCGCATCCATGTAACTGCCTAGCGCAGCGACAAGCGAACCGAAGTGCAACGGCCCGGTTGGCGACGGCGCGAACCGGCCGCGATAGATGTTAATGTCCATTTATGGCTCGCGGCCTGCTGCTCACTCTCTGCTTCATCGGCTACTCTCATGCTGCCACGTTCGACGTGAAGTCTTATCCATCGATCAACAAAGCAATTGAGGCGGCTGCCGCGGCCGGCGGCGGGATTGTGAACTTCTCGCCTGGCGTTTATGTCACCGGATCGATCCGCCTGAAATCGCATGTCACGCTGAACCTTGAACGCGGGGCAGTAATCGAAGCCAGCGCTGATGCGGCCACCTACGACGCCGCGGAACCGAACGAGTGGAGCAAGTTCCAGGACGCCGGCCATAGCCACTTCCACAACAGCCTGATTTGGGGCGAGAACCTGGAAGACATCGCGATTACAGGCGGCGGCATCATCAGCGGCAAGGCGCTTGTCCGCGAACGTGGCGCGGGCGGCGATAAAGCGATCGCACTCAAGCAGTGCCGGAACGTTACCCTGCGCGATTTCTCGATTTCTACCGGCGGCCACTTCGGCATTCTCGCCACCGGCGTCGACAACCTCACCATCGACAACCTGATGATCGACACGAACCGCGACGGGATCGACATCGATTCCTGCCGCAACGTCCGCATCTCGAACACCAGCGTCAATTCGCCCAATGACGATGCCATCGTACTTAAGACAACGCATGCTCTCGGCTTCGCGCGCCCCACGGAGAACGTCACGATCAGCGACTGCCTGGTGAGCGGTTATGACATCGGCTCACTTCTGGATGCGACCTACAAACGCACGGTTACCAAAGCTCCCGACCGCGACGGACCCACCGGCCGTATCAAAATCGGCACCGAAACCGAGGGCGATTACCGCAACATCACCATCTCCAACATCGTGTTCGACCGTTCACGCGGCCTGGCTCTCGAATCGGTCGATGGCGCTCACATTGAAGATGTTTCGATCTCGAATATCACGATGCGCGATGTTTCCAATGCGCCGATCTTCATCCGCCTGGGAAGCCGTATGCGCGCTCCGGAGGGCGTTCCCATTGGATCGATCCGCCGGATCGGCATCAGCAACATGGTGGTTTCCGATGCGGACCCACGTTATGGCTCGATCATCTCCGGCATCCCGGGCCATGACGTCGAAGACGTCAAACTCAGCAACATCCGCATTCTGTACCGAGGCGGACTGAATCTCGATCAAGTGGCCAAACAACCGCCCGATCTGGTAAATACATTCTTCTTTCGCGCCTCCGGGGGCGTGCCGCCTCGCGAGCCTTATGACACTCCGGAACGCGAAAAAGAGTATCCCGAACCTTCCATGTTCGGCATGCTCCCCGCCTATGGGTTCTTCCTACGCCACGCCAGAGGAATCGAGTTCAACAACGTCGATGTCGGATTCATGAAAGAAGATCGCCGGCCTGCATTTGTGCTGGATGATGTAACGGACGCCGATTTCAATCACGTCAAGGCAATGACGGCAAAGGGTGCACCCATGTTCTATTTGAAGAATGTGAATGAAATCACAATTCATCAAACCCCGCATGTAGCGGACACGCACCTGGCTGCCGCGGCCCGCAAAGAACTTCCCTGATGGTACATAACTTGCACACGAGGAAAATATGAAGACAACGATAGGACTTTTGGCCGCTGTTTTGATGATGTTGACGCCAGCGGCTGCACAGAAGGGCAAACAGGAAGTAGGTGGAAGGAATAATATTCCGGCACACGGTCCAACGCCGCGCGCGCAGGCTCCAGCGCATTCACCCGCGCAAGCCGGCCATTTCGCGGAGAAGCCTGGACATCCCGACGCTCCCCACGTGGACAAAGGGAAGGTATGGGTAGGTCACGATCGTCCAGGCGTGGATTATCATCTGGATCATCCTTACGAGCACGGCCGATTCACCGGTGGGTTCGGCAAGAGCCATATTTGGCACTTGGCCGGCGGCGGTCCGAGCCGCTTCTGGTTCAACGGCTTATATATCGGCGTTGGCCCCAAGGACCTTGCATTTTGCTCCGATTGGAACTGGGGCGGCGACGAAGTTGTGATCTATGACGATCCGGACGATCCAGGTTGGTACCTCGCCTACAACGTAAGACTCGGTACCTACGTCCACGTACAGTATCTCGGCGGACAGTAACAACCTGCGTGGTGGTTGAGCGTGGAATACTAAGAGCACAACCACTATGCGGAATTTGGTACTGGGGATAGGAATGGCCGCTATTTGCGTGACAGCGCAGGCGGCCATTAATGTGACTTGTTCATCTGAGCGTGGAGGCCGCGAATACTGTCAGGCCGACGGCGGCAGCGGCGTCCAAATGTTGCGGCAGATCAGCACGGCGGTCTGCCGCAAAGGTTATAGCTGGGATAAAGACGGCAGCGGCATATGGGTTGACCATGGATGCAAAGCCGATTTCGCGGTCTCCGAACTCGGCATGCTTGGAGTGCTGATTGATCGAGGTAAGGATTACATTCAGGTTCACACCTTCGAGTGCGAATCTGCCGACAAGAAGAAGCGCCACTTTTGCCAGGCCGATACGCGGGGCGGGTTGCGTCTCATCAAGACTCTTAGTTCACAGCCTTGTGTCTATGGAAAATCATGGGGCTATGACGCGGGCGGCGTCTGGGTGGAACGCTTTTGCAAGGCGGAGTTTGAAACCGGCGGCGCGGCGACCTACAAACCGCCGGAGGTTTCCGGTACCGGGCATGTATGGGGCGCGGGGAACGGTTTGAAATCGACAGAGTGTTCCTCCGCGGATGGCTCTAAGAAATACTGCGAGGCGGACACAAGTGAGGGCGCTGTCCTAGTGAAAGACCTGGGCGGCTCCGGCTGCGTTCGCGACGAAACGTGGGGATTCGACAGGCGGGGAGTCTGGGTTGTCAAAGGCTGCCACGGCCAGTTCGACACTGTCTCACGCGAAACGATCTTGAAATAATCAGGGCATTTGCGGGCGCGCGGCGGCAAGCATCTTAGCCGTCCATTCCCAATGCGGAAACCCGCTGGTGGAAAGCGCGGTTCGTTCGCGCTCCACGTCATACTCAACGCGCTGGATTGAAGGCACGCCATCGTCGATCAGCAAGTAAGAGGAGCGCGGGTCACCATCGTGCGACAGGCTGACACTGCCCGTATTGGCCACCGTCATTCCCGGCAGGCTTCGAATATAGGACCGATGCACGTGCCCATAGATGGCGAGCGCCTTGGCTAGCGGTCGGTATACGGATTCCAAATCCGAATCGGCGGCTTCCGGATACGGCGCGCGCCATAAGCTCTTTGGGCTGGCATGCACCAGTCCGATTTCATCCTGCGTCCACTCAAGTGGAAGAGACCGCAGCCATGCAAGCCTCTCCTCCCCAAGCGCTTCACTCGTAGCCACCGCCATCGCCTCGATTAGAGGGAGCAGCGGTTGCACCTGCGCGGACTGGCTCGCGAATTCCCGCAATGGCCCCAGATCGAATAGCATCTCGTCCGTATTGCCCAGGACGCCCGCCCATCCAAGATCGCGAATCCGGTCGACGACCTCGGCGGGGTTGGCGCCGGCGTGCGCCAGGTCGCCACCTTGCACGATCAGATCGG
>Ga0302326_10018822_pt1 | contig 14307 bp, 10 predicted proteins | sample Palsa_T0_3_FD_202264 | JGI IMG/M metagenome (GOLD analysis project Ga0302326, IMG submission 202264) | Peat permafrost microbial communities from Stordalen Mire near Abisko, Sweden - Palsa_T0_3 | ecosystem: Environmental > Terrestrial > Soil > Palsa > Peat permafrost | place: Sweden: Abisko... | reverse complement strand
GATCGCGTGACATGACCGCTCTGTATGCGTGGCCCTCGTGGCTCGTGCTGGTGCTCGGGATCCTGGTCGGCGTCGGCGTCGCGTGCGGCGGGCAGGTGCTGGTGCACCGCTTCGTCCCGGACGAGAGCTTCAACGACGACAACGATCTCAACGGCTACATCAGCGGCACGATCGTGACGCTGTTCGCGGTCGTGATCGGATTCGTGACGGTCGTCGTGTGGCAGCAGTACGACGCGATGCGCGACCGCGTCGCCGCAGAGGCCTCGGATGTCGCCGGCGTGTGGCACGACGCGGTCGGGCTCGACCCGCGCGCACGCTCGGCGGTGCGCCGCGACATGCTCGGCTACGTGAAGCTGATGATCGACGAGGAGTGGCCAGAGATGCGCTCGGGTGGCGCGAGCCCCAAGGGGGCGGCGCTCATCATGGACGCGACGACCGACGTCGGCGGGATGGACGCCAACACCAACAAGGCGTCGAACGCGCAGGTCACGATCCTGCAGCTCCTCAACGACGTGCACGCGCAGCGCGATCAACGGCTCGAGTCGAACCACTCGCCGGCCGTCTCGGGCTTCATGTGGGCGATCATGCTGTTCGGCTCGGCGGCGGTCGTAGCGTTCTGCTACATGTTCGGCGCGTCGCACCGCGGCGCGCACTTGATCATGACCGCTCTGGTCGCGGCGGTGATCGCGTCGATGCTGGTGCTGACGTTCGAGCTGCAGTACCCGTTCCGCGGCGACCTCCGGATTTCGCCGGTCGCCTGGACCCACTTGCGTGCCCACATCGAGGACATGGACGAGCATGGTGCGCCGGCCATGCGCATGTAGCGCTGGGACGGCCGGCACATTTCGCGCCCGGGTGTGGGCCCGATGGCCGAGGGGGTTCCGCTAAGGTCTCTTAACGTGAGTAGGGCGTCCGTTGCCGCGGCCGAAATCTCAGGGAAAGATCATCGCCAGGAGGCAGGAGTGCGGTTCGGTGGAGGGTTGCTCGGGATCGTCCTGAGCGCCCTGATGTCAGGCTTCCCCGTTGCGTTCGCTCAAGAGCAGCACGGGTATCTCATGCCGGTCGTCGGGCGGGTGATCTCGGTCGACCGAGCAAGCGGTCGCATCGTCTTGCATCACGGGATGCTCGAGACGGTCGACGCCGGCGACGTCACCTGCACCGTCCCGCCGGACCGGCTGCGGTACATCCAACCGGGCATGGAACTGTCGGCGACCGCCGACACGCGGCACCGCACCTGGCGGCTGACCGACGTACGTCGCTTTCACGGCGACGGCGGCGCATTCTCAGCGCCCTCGGGGATCGCGATCAACCAAATTTCCCAGCAAATTGTAAGTCAAGGAATCAGCTCGTAAAGGGTATAGTCAGCGGACGATGGGAGACGCTGACACCCAGAGCCCAAGGCCTCGCTCGCTGTTGCGCAGCGTGTTGCCGTACGTGCTCTCGTGCGCGCTGATCGGCGTCGGCCTGTTCTTCGGTTCCGTCGCGCAGCGGATGGTAACGCACCAGGAGACGTTCACCGACGCCGTGGTGCGGCAGATCGTGCACGTTCCGTCGCCCGAAGAAGTGTTTCACCGCGACCGCATCTACGTGATGCTGCTCGGGATCGACTACGACTACGACGACAAGGACCAGCCGTTCTCGACGCACTCGCGCAGCGACACGATCATGGCGGCCGGCATCGACTTTCCGACCAAGAGCACGCGGCTGGTGTCGGTGCTGCGCGATACGGATGCGGTGATCCAGGGCCGTGAGACCAAGATCAACGGCGCGTACTCGCTGGGCGGCGTGAAGCTTGCCGATTCGGTGATCGGTGATTTTCTCGGCATGCCGGTCGAAGCGAACGGCAGGCACTTCGACCGCTACGTCGTGGTGCGCGTCAACGCGCTCAAGGATTTCGTCGACGCGATCGGCGGGATCGACGTCCCGGTCACCGAGACCATGAACTACGACGACAGCTGGGGCCACCTGCACATCCACTTCAAGCCCGGCATGTACCACATGAACGGCGAGCAGGTCCAAGGGTATTCCCGCTTTCGGCACGACGAGTGCAGCGATCCGTGCCGCACCAAGCGGCAACAGCAAGTCATGCGCATCCTGGCCGACAAGCTGATCCACGACAAGCTCAACGACCTCACCCACATCGGGCAGTTGGTCAGCGTGTTCCGGCGCGACGTCACGACGAACCTCAGCAACGAGGAGCTCAAGTCGCTGGCCTGGTCGTTCAAGGATGCGAAGCTCGCCGATCTCGCTCACGCCGACACGATCGGTTACGTCGATACCAAAGAGACCCTCGACGGGGAGACCGTGATTCCCAACGACCGCCAGAAGATGGAGCTCGTCGCCGACATGCTGGGACCGTATCAGACCGCGCCGGTGGCTGCGCCGCAACGGCCGTCTCGCGCGGTCGCGGCGATCCAGCCGTCGACGGTGCACGTGGTGGTCGAGAACGGCAGCGGGATCCGCGGCGCGGCAACGGTCGTGGCCGCGGCATTGCGAACCCGCGGCTACGTGATCGACGGCATCGCCAACGCCGACTCGTTCACCTACGACACGACGCTGATCCGCACGTCGGTCCCCGACGCGGGCGCGCGAGTGCGGGCCGACATCGGAATCGCCGGCGCTTCGGTGACGCCGCAGGGGACGAAGGCTCCGGGCGACGGTGCGGTCCACGTGATCGTCGGAAAGGACTACGCGCTCCAGCCGCAGACCGCGACGATGCCGCCATAGGGGACGCCGCCACCGGCCCGTGCAACATCGTCTTGACGGCACGGTAGGAGGCGGCGTGAACGCGTTGCCGACGGAGGCAGAGGCGCTCGTTTCGCGGATCGAGGGGATGTTGGCGCAAGCCGAACAGCTGCTCGCCTCGGGCGGGAGCGACGAAGCCGCCTACGCGTTACGGGAGACCGAGCGCCGCTATTTGCCCGACACGCTGAGGGCCTACCTCGACGTGCCGCCAGCGCGGCGCGACGCCGCCGCGGAAACGATGCTCGTCGAGCAGCTGCGGCTGCTCGAACGCGCCACGGCGCAGCGCCTCGGGGTGCTGGCCGAGAGCGCGCAGACGGCGCTGGCCGCCAACGGCGCGTTCCTCACCGAGCGCTTCGGGCCGCTCGAAACGCTGCCGGCGGCGCCGGCGGCGGAATCGTTCGCCGATCCGTCGACCGCGCCGCCGGCGACGCTGGTGCGCCGCCTGTTCGAACGCCTCGAAGTTCAGGCCGGCCCCGAACCCGGCGCGATCCTCGAGGTCGCCGGTGCCCAGCTCGTCGCGGCCTTTCCGGCGATCGCGTCGGTGCGCCGCGCCGGCTTCTTGGCGCGCGGTCCCGTCGAGGAGGTCGCGTTGGACGTGCCGCGCCGCGACGACCTGCTGCGCTACGCGCTGGTGCGCACCCGCCAAGGCGGCGTCGAAGCGACCGTGACGCGCTTCTTGCGCGGGATCAAGAACCGCACGATTTCGGTGGACGTCGACGAGTGGACGCGCGGCTTGATCGAGGATCTGGGTGCCTACGTCGAACGCGAACGCGGCGCGCGCGAGACCCTCAACCGACTTTTCAGGGAGCGACGATGAGTTTTTTCGGTATCGGAAACCAGCGCCAACAACAGTCCGACGTGCGGACCACCCAAGGCGGGGTCCCGCTCGACGCGGTCTCGCGCCTGCGCCGGATGCGTGGAGAGGGCGGAACGCCGCTGTTCACCAGCGACCTGTCGGTCTCGGAGTTCGTGCTGCTCGAGCAGATGAACTGGCGTCCGCTGGGGCTCGTTCTGGGCAGCTCGATCTATCACGTCGGCATCCAGTACGGCAACTTCTATCAGAACCAGGAGCTGCCGTACCTGAGCGCCGCGATGTACGAAGCGCGCGAGCTGGCCATGAGCCGCATGGAAGAAGAAGCCGACGTGCTCGGCGCCGACGGTATCGTCGGCGTGCGGCTCGAGGTCGGCGGCTACGCTTGGGCGGAGAACGCGCTGGAGTTCACCGCGATCGGCACGGCCGTCAAAGCGCCGGCCGGCGACGCGGTCTGGCGCACGCGCGACAACAAGCCGTTCACCTCGGACTTCTCGGTGCAGGACTTCTACAAGCTGGTGAGCTCGACGGGCTACGTGCCGCGCGAGCTCGTGCTCGGCAACTGCGTCTACCACATCGCGCACCAAGGGTTCATGCAGCAGATGCGCACGATCGGCAACAACATCGAGCTCGGCAACTACACCGAGGCGATCTACGACGCGCGCGAGTTGGCGATGGCCCGCATGCAGGCCGAAGCGGAGGCGCACGGTGCCGACGGGATCGTCGGGATGCAGATCGTGGAGAAGACGCACATCTGGAGCCCGCACGTGATCGAGTTCATGGCGATCGGGACCTCGGTCGAGAAGCGCGGCGAGCCCAAGACCGTTCCATTGACCTTCACGGTCGGCCTCAACGACTGACGTGGCGGACGACGCGCTTCAACCGCCGATGCTCACCGCGCCCGAACCCGTGGCGGCGGTAGCGGCGTCCGACGCGATCGGCAAAGTTCCCGTTCCGGTCGACGAGCGCGCTAAGCTCGACGAGGAAGCGACGCGGCTGGCGCGCGAGTTGGCTGCGCTCTCGCCCGACAGCGAGGAATACAAGACCCGCGTGCGCGCGCTCGAGGCGCTGGCCAACGCCGACATCACGCGTTCGGCCGGGGTCTCGAACCGGATGCTCGAGCGGCCGACGCGCGCGATGGCCGGCTTGAGCGAAGGTTCGCCCGTCGCCAAATCGCTGCTCGATCTGCGCGGCACGATCGAGAAGCTCGATCCGTCGCGTCAGGGCGACCTGTTCTCGCCGCGCAAGCTGCTGGGGGTGCTGCCGTTCGGCAACAAGCTGCGCGACTATTTTCGCGGCTACGAATCATCGCAGACGCACCTCAACGCGATCATCGAGTCGCTGCGCCGCGGCAAGGACGAGCTGCTGCGCGACAACGCGTCGATCGAGCAGGAGAAGGCGACGATGTGGACGCTGATGGGCGAGCTCGAGAAGTTCGGTTATCTCGCGCGCGCTCTCGGCGATGCGCTCGAGCGCGAGGTCGGGACCCTGCGCGCGACCGACCCCGAGCGGGCTCGTGTGCTGGCCGAAGACGCGCTGTTCGCGGCGCGCCAAAAGCAGCAAGACATCGCGACCCAGCTGGCTGTCAACGTGCAGGGCTACCTGGCGCTCGACCTGATCAAGCGCAACAACGCCGAGCTCGTCAAGGGCGTCGACCGCGCGACGACGACCACCGTCGCGGCGCTGGAGACCGCCATCGTCACCGCGCAGGCGCTCGCCAACCAGAAGCTCGTGCTCGATCAGATCGGCGCGCTGCGCACGACCACCTCGAACCTCATCTTGTCGACCTCGCAGATGCTGCGCCAGAACGCCGGCCGCATCCAGGAGGGCGCGACCAATCCGACCGTCGACATCGACAAGCTCAAAGAGGCATTCGCCAACGTGCGCGCGACGATCGACGGAATGGCCGACTACCGCATCAAGGCGCTCTCGTCGATGACGCAGACGGTCGACGCGCTGGGCGAAGAGGTCGGCAAAGCGAAGAGCTACCTACAGACCCGCCGCGACCTCAACGAGATCCCGCCGCCACCGTCGGGCGGCATGTTATCATCTTGATCGCAGTGCTCAGGCGATGCTGTTGCGGGCGAGGCCGGCGCAGCGGGCGCAGCGGCCCGTCACGACCAGCGCGGCGTCGACGCCGCTGTAGCGATAGTCCTGCGCGACCGCCATCGCGAGCGCGGCGACCTGCGGGGCGGGGATGTTGACGATCTCGCCGCAGGCGACGCACACCAGATGATGGTGCTTGTCGAGCGCCGCTTCGTAACGCGCCGCTCCGCCGTGAGCGAAGATCTGCACCAGCCCGATCGCGCGCAGGATGTCGAGCGTGCGATAGATCGTTCCGAGACTCACCGCCGGGAGCTCGGCGCGCACGCGCTCGTGGATCGTCTCGGCGGTCAGGTGCGCGCCGTCTTCGAGGGCGCGCAGGATTGCGGCCCGTTGCTTGGTCAGGCGGTAACGCGTCTGAAGGAGTCCTGCATCGACCCCCTTGCCGTCCGTCACGTGACGCCCTCTCTGACTGCGACCGCACCCGCATCCGGTCGAACGACCGCAACGTCGTTTGACGCTGTCCGGCCCCCATGCTACGATCCGGGGGTTCTCCCCTTCCCTCCTTCGACAAGCTCAGGACAGGCTCCGAAAAAGGTAGTCGGAAGCCCTGGTCACGAGCGTCGAGGATGCCAGCGCTGAAACGGTGATGTGGAATAAGCTCAAGAGGCCGCTTCAAGCGGTCCTCCTGTTGGCCTTGGTCGGCCTCTGCGCGTGGGCCGTCTCGCCCATCCAGAAGAAGATCCACCTCGGTCTCGACCTGCAGGGCGGCGCGCGCGTGCTGCTTCAGCTCGACACGACCAAGGACGTTCCGCAAATCACCTCCGACGTGCAGAACCAGGTCGAGCTCGTCATTCAGAACCGCGTCAACGGTCTGGGCGTCTCCGAGCCGGTCATCTCGAAGGCGGGTTCGAACCGCCTGCTCGTCGAGGTGCCGGCGGTCAAGAATGCGGACGAGCTGGAGCGGCTGCTCAAAGAAGCGGCGGTTCTCGAGTTCAAGATTTGCCCGCCGAAGGTGGCAGCGCGCGCCGATGCCGACAAGAAATACGCCGACGATCCCAACGGCGCGTACAAGGATTGCGGCGCCGTCGTCTACACCGGCGCCGAACTCAAGAGCGCGCATCCCGGCTTCGGCCAAGGCGGCCAACCCGAAGTCGACTTCACCACCAAGAACCCGACCAAGTTCGCGACGCTCACCCGCGACCACATGAATCAGCTGCTCTCGATCTTTCTCGACCGCAAGTACGTCAGCGCCGCGAACATCGAAGGGATCATTTCGACCGATGGGATGATCCACGGTTCGTTCACTGAAGATCAGGTTGCCACGCTGGCCAACGAGCTCAATGCCGGCGCGCTGCCGGTCCCCCTCACGATCATCGAGAAGGACGACGTCGGCGCGACGCTCGGCAAGGAAGACCTCCAGAAGTCGCTGGTCGCCTCGATCATCGGTCTGGGCCTCGTGCTCGTCTTCATGATCGTGATGTACCGCCTGCCGGGCGTGCTGGCCGACGTCGCGCTGTTCGTGTACGTCCTCATGCTGCTGGCGCTGCTTTCGGTCGCCCACGCCGTGCTCACCCTGCCGGGGATCGCCGGTTTCGTGCTCTCGATCGGTATGGCGGTCGACGCCAACGTCCTGATCTTCGAGCGCATCAAGGAAGAGCTGTGGGCCGGCAAGACGCTGCGCGCCGCGGTGCGCATCGGGTTCCAGCGCGCGTTCAGCTCGGTGTTCGACTCGCACTTCACCACCATCGTCGGCGCGGGCGTGCTCTACATGCTGGGCACCGGCACGGTGAAGGGTTTCGCCTACACGCTGTTCTGGGGAACCGTGTTCTCGCTGCTGACCGCGGTGGTCATCACCCGGTTCTTCATGGACTTGGTGGTCGACAACAACCTCGTGACGTCGAAGGCCGCCTACGGCGCCGGCGGCACGCTCGTTGTCCCGGTCGCGACCGCGGAGGCGAAAGCCTAATGTTCTTCCGCCGCCTCAACTGGAACGTCGTCGGGTGGTTCCGCACCGTCTCGGCGATCTCGTACGTCGTCATCGGTTTGGGCATCGCGATGATGATCTACAACGTGGTGAAGACCGGCGAGCCGCTGCGGCTGGGCCTGTCGTTCACCGGCGGTACCGACGTCACAGTCAAGTTCACCAAGCCGGTCACGCAAGACGCGCTCGCCGCGGCGCTGACCGGGATCAAGATCACCGACGCGCAGGTCAATACGCTGTCCAAGCCCGGTGAACCGCCGAACGAGCGCTGGACGATCGAAACACAGACGGATTTCGGCAACAACTCGACCGCGCTGTGGGCCGCGCTCGGTGCCGTCGCGCCGGTCGACCGCACCGCGTCGGAGATCTCGACCGTCGGTCCGTCGCTCTCGCACGAGTACCTCCTCAATGCGATCAAAGCGCTGGTCATCGCGATCTCGATCCAGTTCCTGTACATCGCGTTCCGCTTCGGCTGGAACCTGATCTTCGGCTGGGTCTGCGTCGTCGCGCTGGTGCGCGATTCGCTCACCATGATCGGGATCTACGCGATCGCCGGAAAGCGGGTGGACGACGCCTTCCTGGCCGCGGTCTTGACGGTCATCGGCTACTCGGTCATGGATACGATCGTCATCCTCGACCGGATCCGCGAGAACGTCAAGCTGATGGACGGTCAGCCGTTCGACACGATCGTCAACACCTCGATCCTGCAGACGATGACGCGCTCGGTCAACACGCTCGCGACGGTGGTCATCACCCTCGTCGCGCTGCTGGCCTTCGGCGGCGCATCGCTGCAGAACTTCGCCTTCGCGCTGCTGGTCGGCATCTGCTCGGGCGGCTACCACTCGATCTTCTTCTCGGCGCCGCTGGTGGCGGTGCTGCAGAAGCGCGCCAAGCGCAGCAGCATCTTCCGGCGTTCGTCGCTGGCCGCGCAGCCCAGGAGCGTCGCCGCGGCCCGCGGCGCCGCTGCGAGCGCCGCGACCGCACAGCGCGACCGCGAGCAGATCGCCGCCGCGCGCCGCGCGCGGCGCGAGCTCGAACGGCAAGGTGCGTCGCGCCGCACCACGCAGCCGCCGCGTTACCGGCGCAGCCAGCAAGAGATCGACTTCGAGAAGCTCGAGAACCGCAACTTCGGCGCCGAGGTGCCGCGCAAACCCGAACCCGAGCCGGCGGATGCCGAGGCCGAGATGGTCGATCCGCTCGACGCGCAGGCGTTGGGCCTGCACGACGAGGCCGCGGAGCTGGGCCATGAAGAGATTCGGTTGAACCTGGGCGACGAACCGGCCGCCCCGGAACATCCGATTGAGCGGAGCTAAGAAGAAGCTTCCGCCGCCGACGCCGTCGGAGGCCGCCTTCGAGCGGCTGCTGGCGGCTTTTCCGTCACCGGACGCGCAACGGGCTGAGGACGACGGTGTCACCCTTCGACAAGCTCAGGGTGACAAGGGCACGAGCGCCCTTCGACAAGCTCAGGATGACACAGGTGGAGTCACGGCGTTTCTCGACGAGCTGTATGCGAATGCGCGGGCGTATTTGTCGCGCGATCCGTATGCGACGATCGGTGATGCGAGCGGGTTCAACACCAAGGTCGTCGGCGTCACCTTCGAAGGCCGCCAGGACATCGTGTCGTCGCTGCGGCCGGGCGAAGCGCTCGAGCTGCGGCGCGACGCCGCCAACCTCCACGATCCCAACGCGATCGGCGTGTGGTACGGTAGCCTGCAGCTGGGCTTCGTGCGCCGCGAGATCGCGGCGCGCATCGCGCCCAACGTCGACGGCGGCGAACGCTACGCCGCCCAGGTGACGGCGGTCACCGGCGGCGGGACGCGCAGCTTCGGGATCAACGTGTACGTCACGCGCGTGCGGGCGGCCGTTGCGCGCGCGGCACTGCCGCGCGGCGCGGCCGGCGGCGACGACGTGCTCCGCGCGCTGATCGGTGACGCGCCGCTGCGCGACGCGCAGCGCGAGGTGCTGGCCCGGCTCGACGCCGGCCGCAGCACGCTCGCCGTCTTCGGCACCGGCCGCGGCAAGTCGCTGTGCTTCCAGTATCCGGCCGCGTTGCACGCGCTCGGGCGCGGCGCGAAGACGCTGGTGCTCTATCCGCTGCGGTCGCTCGCCAACGACCAGTACGAGGCGCTGGTGCGGCGGCTCGGCCCGCTCGGCGTGCGCATTCTGCGCGCCAACGGCGCGATCGACGCGGGCGAGCGCGCCGCGCTCGACGACGCGCTCGAGAGCGGCGACTGGGACGTGATCTGCGCGACCCCGGAGTTCGTGCAGTTCCACCTCGAACGGTTCCGCGCCACGGCGTCGCGGCCGTCGCTGGTGGTGGTCGACGAGGCGCATCATCTGTTCGAGTCGACGCACCGGCCGGCGTACCGGCGCATCGGCGAGTCGATCGCGGCGTTGGGCGCGCCCCAAGTGCTCGCGCTGACCGCGACCGCCGGCGACGAGGCGTTCGCGAAGATTCGCACCGAGCTGCAGGTCGACGCGTGGGTGATCGACCCGACGATCCGCGACAACCTGCACGTGGTCGACGTGCGCGGCACGACCAACAAGATCGCCTACATCGAGCGCGTCGTGCGCGCCGGCGAGAAGGCGATCGTGTACTGCAACTCGCGCGCCGAGACGACCAAGGTGGCCGAGAAGCTGCGCGCGACCGCCGCCCTTTCCTTCGACAAGCTCAGGACAGGCTCGGCTCAGGGTGACATCGCCTTCTACCACGCCGGGGTCGGCAACGCCGAGCGCGCCGAGGTCGAGCGCTGGTTTCGCGCGGGCGCGATCCGGGTGATCGTCGCGACGTCGGCGTTCGGCGAGGGGATCGACCTGCCCGACGTGCGCCACGTCTTCCTGTACCACCTCAACTTCGACTTCACCGAGTTCAACCAGCAGGCCGGCCGCGCCGGTCGCGACGGCGCCGACGCGTCGATCCATCTGCTGTTCGGCGAGAAGGACCGCGCCATCAACGATTTCATCCTCGAGCGTGCCGCGCCGACGCTCGAAACGCTGCGCCGGCTGTACGCCGCGCTGCGCCGGCTCGCGCGCGACGGCGTGCTGCGGATGACGTACGCCGACGTCGCCGACGCGCTGGGCTTCGATCGCGTCGACGGCACGACGGTCGGGATCGCGGTGCGCATCTTCGCCGATACCGGCCTCGTCGAGCTCGGCGAGGACGACGACGGCACCTACGTGCGATTTATGCCCCCGCGCGGCAAGGTCGACCTTGCCGCCAGCGAGCGCTACATCGAAGGTGAAGCGGAGCGCGACGCCTTCGCGCGCTTCTGCGAGGTCGCCCTCACGGCGTCGCCCGGCGTGCTCGAAGCGCTCATCGATCGTCCGATCTATCCGAGCCGCGTTCCTCTGCGACGCTGAACTCGCCGCGCCGCTCGGCAGCGGTCTCAGGAGGTCGTCCGCTAGCTGGCCTCGAGCAGGTGCTTGAGGTCCGCCGACGGCTCGACGTCGAGCTCCTCGTGAAGCAGCGCTTTGTAGCCGCGGTATTCCAGGATCGCCGCGCCGCGGTCGTTGGCCGCCAGGTGCGCGCGAATCGCCACGCGCCGCGCGGCTTCGTCGAGCGGATCGAGCTTGACGAGCATCTGCGCGATCGCCAGCGCGCGCACGTGGTCGCCGCGGCGCACCGCATGTTCGGCGACGAACGCGCCGACCTCGTGGGTGGCCGATTCGAGGATGCGCTCGATCGGCCCGAACCACTCCCAGTTGGCGAAGAACGACGGCCGTCCGCGCACGAGGCGGTCGAACACGCCTTCCAGGCCGGGCTCGTTGGCGTCGGGGCTGCGGCGGATCCGTTCCAGCGCCGACTCGAGCCCGCGCAGGTCGACCTCGATGTCGGGCGCGAGGGTGTAACCGCCGCGCGTCACGATGATCGCGTTCGGATCGGCGAGCTGCTGGCGCGTGCGGTGAACGCACATCTTGAGCGCGTTGTAGGCGGACTCGTCGTGCAAGTCGGGCCACACGCGGTCGACCAGGCGCTCGCGCCCGACCGGATGCGACTCGATCGCGAGCGCGACGATGAGCGCGAGCACGCCTTCGGAGACGTCGATCCGATCTTCGCCTCGCCACAGCGTGCCGTCGGCGAGCGAGACGACCAGCGGCGCGTCGGCTTTGGGGGTCACGATCGACTTGCGGTGGCGCAAGCGGTTCACCAGCGGCGCGAACATTCCGCGCGCCTCGCCGCGCTCGGCGAGCGCCGCGACGGCATCGCGCAACGGCGACACGTCGATCGCTTCGCTCAACTCACGCGCCTCGCGCAGCCGGCTCTGCGCCGAGCCCAGCTTCTCCGCCGCGCAGACCCGCACCAGAATGCGCGTCAGCGGTTCGCCGGCGAGATCGGCCGCATCGAGCGCGGCTTGCGCATAACGCGCGGCGGTCGAGCCGTCCGCGGCGCCGGCCGACGCGAGCAGGAACGCGCGCGCATCCCACAGCGGCGCATCGCTGCGCTCGATCCGCGGCTCGCGCTTGTCGGTCGCCAGCGCGAAACGCAGCAGCGCGGGCACGTCGTGCCGTTCGATGAGCTGCACGAGCTCGTTGCGATAGCGTTCGAACAGCTCGTCCTCGCCGGCCAGCCACGAGCCGAACGCCGCTTCGGCGAGCGCGAACCCGAGCACCGGCACCGCACGGCCGGTCCGAGCCAGCGAGATCATCCGTTCGAGCGCCTCGTGCTCGACTTCCCAGCGCGCCCGCACGCGGGCGGCCTGCACTTCGATGCGGGTGAGCTGCGACAGCCACACCGCGTTGCCGGTGACGCGGCGTCGCAGCGGCCGCCACAGCGCCAGCGCGGCGTCATAGCGTCCGAGCTGCGCGAGCGACGCCAAGCGCGCCGTCAAGAGCACGAGGTCGGGCCCCGTGCTCACGTCGTCGCCCAGGGCGATGTCCTCGAGCAGCGCCGCCGCGTCGGCCGAACGCCCGGCGTCGATCAAGCTCAGCACGGCGATTCCGCGCGCGGCCTTCTCGAGCGGTGCGGCCTCGCCGCGCGCGACTTCGAGCACGGCGAGCGCTTCGCGCGGCAGGTTGCGCGATGTCTCGATCAGCCGGCGCGCGGCGGCCAGCGCGAGCCGGATCTCGGGACTCGTCGCGAGCGCCGCGGCGTCGGCGGCGGCCTCGGTGAGATCCGTCCCGACCAAAGTGAGGAAGCCGTCGTCGACGTGCAGCGCGCAATCGGTCGCTGCCGCGACATCGCCGACCGCGAGAGAGCACTCGGCGGCGCGCTCGAACCGGTCGCGGGCAACGAACTGATCGGCTAGCGACCGCATCGCTTCGACCATCTCGCGGCGGTGCCGGCGCTGCACGGTGCGCCGGATGAGCGGGTGGACCTCGACGCGGTCCTGCACCCCGGCGCGGGCGAGCTGGTGGATGCGGATCAGCTCCGCGACGGCGCCCGGGCGGCCGAAGCCGCGATCGATCTCGACCTCGGTCAGATCGCCTAGCGCCGATGCGGCCGCCAGCGCGCGAAACAGTGACGGCGGCAACTTGGCGATCGCTTGCGCGTCGACGTAATCGTACAACTCTTCGAGCAGATGATCGGGGATCTCGTCGTCGCGCAGGTCGAGTGCTTCTTCCTGGACGAGGCGCTGAACGAAGAGCGCGAGCACGGGCCAGCCGCCGGTCAGCCGGGCAGCGCGGAAAAGCGACGTGTCGTCGATCCCGGTCTCGGCGAACAGCTGTGCCATCTCGCTGCGGTCAAAGCGCAGGTCGTCGGCGCGCAGCGTGGCCATCAAGTGCGGCGCCTCGACCTCCGTCAAGCCGCTCGGCAGTGCGCGGCGCGCGCACATGATCAGCTTCCCGCTCGCCGGTCGGGCGCGGACGAGCATCGCGACGGCTTCGAGCAGCTCTGGGGTCGAGCACTCCAAGCTCTCGAGGACGAGCGAGACGGGCTCGCCGCACGCGCCCCAGGCGTCGATCAGCCCTTCGAGTGAGTCCGCACCTGATTCAGCAAGCTTGGGCACGCCGGCTAGCGCGCGTTCGAAGGCGGCTGTGTCGGACGTCACCGACAAGTCGATCGTCGCCCAGTGCGGATCTTCGCGAGCGATGCGCTGCGCGATATAGCTCTTGCCGTAGCCTGCCGGTGCGACGAGGGCGATCAGAGCGACGGATGAGCGTCGAATTCGTTGCAACACGCGTCGGCGGTCGACGAGCACGCCCATATATGAAGTGATCGGCCACCGGGCGCATTCCTTGCACATCGGCTCGAGGCGACGTGCGCTGCGTCTCTTTCCGGCGGGCGCTCGGTTGCAGCCGGAAGGTAACCACGCACGGTCGCCCCTGCGCCGCAAACGCGCCGTTACCGGGGCAGCGCAGTATCGGTGCATGCAAAGCACCGCTCGAGGACCCCAACTCGCGCCAATTCGCCTACCGCAGATCGCGGCGATCGCGGCGGTCGCCGCACTCTTGCTCGCCGTGGCGCCGGTCGCGGGTCGCATCGGGCAATTGGTGCACCCGGGGCAGACGAGTGCGTCGGACGACGGTGAAGCGCCGATCGCGATCGCAATGACCAACCCGCACCCGCATGCTTTGCCGGCTGATGCGCAAGCGCTCGCCGACGCCGTCAATGCTGAGCGCGCCAAGCGCGGGCTGCCGGCGCTCGTGCGCGATCCACTGCTCGACCGCGTCGCGTTTGCGAAGGCCGCCGACATGGCGGCGCGCGGGTACTTCGGTCACACCGATCCCAGCGGCGTGACGTTCTACCAGCGCATGCAGGCGTGGAACTGGCCGACCACCTACG